>CXWL01000164.1_pt1 | contig 151261 bp, 162 predicted proteins | sample 590931 | NCBI WGS metagenome assembly CXWL01 (sample SAMEA3498368, study PRJEB10139) | groundwater metagenome | biome: water well; material: biofilm material | place: Germany | collected 2015-04-27
TGTTGTGGCTTCTGGGCCTGCTTTCGGTCGACTACATGCTTGCATATTTAGCATTGACCTTTGCTCTCGGCGTGGCGATCAGCGTGGGCTCCTTGGCGTTGGAAGAAGCGGAGCTCCGGCGGTTTCCGAAGGCGCGCGATCTGATCGTCCTGGCACTTGCCGCCGTGCTCGAGAATTTCGGCTACCGGCAATTAAACTCCTACTGGCGCCTCTGCGGACTCTGGCAATGGGCGCGCGGCGTCCAATCCTGGGGCGAGATGTCGCGCCGGGGTTTTCGCAGCGCAGCTGTGTCAGCAGCCGGCGCTTGAGTGCCCAAGAAGTCGAGGAGAGGTGCAGAACTTGACAGTCCCCCGATTTGGTTGCGCGAGCGGCGTGTTCGGGCTGCGGCTGTGGCCCGCCCGAATGCGATGAATTTTCGCGCTAAGTACTTGATTTCATGGCGGGCGCGACAGGGATCGAACCAGTGACCCCCACGAAGTCAATGCCCTCCGCGCGACAACCCTCGACGGCCCTTTGTTCGGCGTGCCCAATGACCCAGTGAACGTCACCGCCCAGCGCTCCCCTGAAAACGACGTGCCGAAGAGGTTGCCAAAAATAAGAGCAGGTTGTGAACATCGGTGCCCACCACGTGCCCACCAAAGATCGAAGCGACCGCTATACCGCGCATAAGTATTTGATTTTATGGCGCCTCGAAAGGATTCGCATCTGTGACATCTGCCCTCCGTCACAGCGGTCGCGCTACGCTTGGCCGCTGCCCTTGGGAGGTCACGTCCCGAGCAACCGTTGCGCGGAAGCGCAAGGGCATTAGCCGCACCGAATTCTTGGGAAAAACATCAATTTCCCAAGAATGATTTTGGCGTCTACCGACCTAACTTATTGATTTCATGGCGCGCCCAGAGAGATTCGAACTCCCGACCCCCAGATTCGTAGTCTGGTGCTCTATCCAGCTGAGCTATGGGCGCGAAGGGCGTCTGCATAGCTCCGGTCGGCGGCGGTGGCAAGGCGAGGGGAGGGCGATTGGCGGGCGCGGCGCTAGGGCACCGTCCGCCGGCTTTCGCACAGTCGAAGCAATAGTCAGCCCCCTGTCGCCCCGGACGTTGCGGAAATGGCGCGCTTGAGTATTTTGCCGCGCAATAACAATACGGGCCGCTTAGGGCGGTCCCGGAATCGACCGCTGGGAGCGACGCGTCCATCATGAAAATCTCACGCCGCCGGGTTGTCGCCGCACTCGGATCAACCGCGCTTGTCTCATTGGCGGCGCCGGCGTGGGCCAAGCCCGAAGCGTTTGAAGCGAAGAGTCGCGGCTCGACCAGAGCCGATCGCGCGTTCGAGGCCCTTGGCCGTCGTTGGCTTGATCGCTCGATGCGGCTCTCGCCGATTTCAGCGACGTCGACCGGCGATCATCGCTTTGACGGGCGCGTCGATGACGTAAGCGCGGCGGGACGCGCCAGGGGATTGCGCTTTGCGTATACGACGCTGCGCGCTCTCGACGCGATGGACGCCAGCCAGCTCTCGCGCGCCAACCAAGTGGACGCGGCAATTCTCGCCAATTCATTGCGCGCGCAAATCTGGCAGACAGAGACGTTGCAGAGCTGGGCGTGGAATCCGCTACTTTACCAATCGCTCGCGGGCGGCGCGCTCTATGGCTTGATGGCGCGCGAGTTCGCGCCGCTGCCTGTTCGGCTTGAAGCTGCGATCTCACGCATGGAGGCGCTGCCGATGCTGCTCGCTCAGGCGCGCGCGGAACTTAGCCCAGCGCGCGTGCCCGCGCCGCACGCGGAGACCTATGCCGCGCAAAATCCTGGCCTCAAAAGCATCGTCAGCGACATGATCGAGCCCCACAAAGGCGAACTCAACGCCGCCAAGCGCGCGCGTTTGGAGGCCGCGATCGCGGTCTTCAACGCTGCCGTCGACGAGCACCAGGCGTGGATCGAAGCTGAACTGGTCCCCGCCGCGCAAGCAGATTTTCGCGCCGGCGCGGATGCCTTCGACACCCAGCTTGCATTCACGCTGCAGTCGACGTTGACGCGCGCCGATATCCGCCGCCGCGCCGAGGCGGCGGTGACGGCGGTGCGTGCGGAGATGTACCGTGTTGCGGTGTTGGCGCTTGCTGGCCGCGCTGATGCACCCGAGACCCCAGCGAGCCCCACGCTTGCGCAACAGCACACCGCCATCCGCGCCGCGCTCGATCTTGCCGCCAATGACCGCCCGCCGCGTGAGCGTTTGGTGGAAACCGCGACCGCCGGGGTTGAGGAAGCGCGTGCGTACGTGCAGGCCCATGATCTGATTACGTTGCCGGATGGGCCTGTGCGGGTGATCCTGATGCCTGAATTCCAACGTGGTTTCGCGGTTGCGTACTGCGATTCACCTGGTCCGCTCGAACGTGATCTTGAGACTTTTTACGCCGTCTCGCCCATCCCCGACGACTGGAGCGACGAGCAAACCACTTCCTTCCTGCGCGAATACAACACTCGCGGTACGCTCGACATCGCCGTGCACGAAGCCATGCCCGGCCATTATGTGCAGATATGGCACGCCAACGCCTATCCATCGGTGCTGCGCGCGGTGTTGAGTTCGGGTTCGTTTGTCGAAGGCTGGGCGGTGTATGCTGAAGAGATGATGGTCGAGCAAGGTTTCCGACGCGACGATCCGCTCTACCGGCTGTCGCAACTCAAAGTGCAGTTGCGCACGATCACAAACTCCATCATCGACCAGGCCATCCATGTCGATGGCATGAGCCGCGAGGAGATGATGGCTTTGTTGACGCAAACCGCGTTCCAGGAAGAACGTGAGGCCGCTGGCAAGTGGCGGCGCGCGCAACTTTCGTTCACGCAGCTCTCGACCTATTTCGTCGGCTTCCAGGAGCATCTGGAAACGCGTGCGGCGGCGCGGGCCAAGGGCGGGCCTGGTTTCAATCTGAAGCGCTACCATGACGGCGTGCTTGCTTTCGGTTCGCCGCCGGGGCGGTTTGCGCGGCAATTGCTGCTGGACGAGCCGATTCAATGATTGATCCAAAACTGAACGCCGCCTTCGATGACCACGAAGAGGTCGTGTTCGTTGGCGATGAGGCCGCCGGGCTTGCTGGCATCGTTGCAATTCATTCTACCGCCCTCGGCCCGTCCGCAGGGGGTTGCCGCATCTGGAAGTATGAGCGCGTGGAAGATGCGCTGACCGATGCGCTGCGGCTTTCGCGGGGAATGAGCTCCAAGAACGCCATGGCCGACTTGCCGCTCGGCGGCGGCAAAGCGGTGATCTATAAATTGGGCGGCGACAGAGCCGCCGCCTTTGAGAAATTCGGTGAGGCGGTGGAGGCGCTTGGCGGGCGCTACATCACTGCGGAGGATGTGGGTGCAAGCGTCGCTGACATGCGCGTCATCGCTCGGCGCACGACATACGTTGCGGGCATCCCAAATGAGGAAGGTCATGCTGGCGGCGACCCCTCGCCGTGGACCTCACTTGGCGTTCATTTGTCGATCAAGGCGCTGCTGGGCGGGTCAGTGAAGGATCGAACAATTTGCGTGCAGGGCGTGGGCGCCGTGGGCTATGGGCTGTGCCAATTGCTGATTGAGGAGGGCGCCAAGCTCATTGTCGCCGATGTGAACAACGCGCACCTCGATCGCGCCAAGGCGCTTGGCGCTTTGATCGCGCCCGTTGATGCGATTCATGCCGCGCCCGCTGATGTGTTCGCGCCATGCGCGTTGGGCGCTGGCCTGAACGAGACGACCATCTCTGAACTTGGCGCCCCGATCATTTGCGGCGCGGCGAACAATCAGTTGGCGGGTGAGGCCGACGGCGCCCGATTGGTCGATCGCGGCGTTACTTACGCGCCAGATTATATCGTCAACGCTGGCGGCATCATCAGCGTGTCGGCGGAATATCTGGGTGAAAGCGTTGAGGCCGTGGAGGCACGCGTGCGTGCGATCCCGGCGCGGCTGTTGCGTGTGCTTGAGGGCGCCAAGCGAGACGCAATTCCACCCCATCAGCTAGCCGACCAAATCGTACGCGCGCGCATCGCCGCTGCCAGAGAGAACCAGGGGAAAGCATGAGCCGCAAATCCAACGCGCTCGATCTGCATGTGCCGGCGCCGCGCGCGCGGCCGGGGGATGCGCCCGATTTCAGCTTCTGGTCCTTTCCCGCGCCGGGCGAGACGCCGCGTCCTGAAGCAGAAGCGCCTGCCGGAGATCTGCGTGACTATGCTTACGGCCTCATTCGTGTGCTCGATATGGAGGGCAATGCTCTCGGTGCGTGGACGCCGAATATCTCTCCAGAGCAGCTGCGCCGCGGCCTCAAATACATGGTGCTGACGCGCGCGTTCGATGAGCGCATGCACCGGGCCCAGCGCCAGGGCAAGACTTCGTTCTACATGCAATGCTTAGGCGAAGAGGCGATTTCCATTGCCCAAGCGATGGCGCTCAATCCCGATGACATGTGTTTTCCGAGCTATCGCCAGCAGGGCCTGTTGATTGCGCGTGACTACCCGCTGATCGACATGATGCACCAAATCTACTCCAACAGCAGCGACCCCATGCGTGGCCGCCAGTTGCCGGTGATGTATTCGTCAAAGAAGGACGGTTTCTTCACCATCTCCGGCAATCTGGCTACCCAGCTTCCTCAAGCGGTCGGTTGGGCGATGGCGTCGGCTTATTCCGGCGATGGCCGCATCGCCTCAACCTGGGTGGGTGAAGGCGCGACGGCCGAAGGCGATTTTCATGCGGCGATGACGTTCGCAACCGTTTATCGCGCGCCCGTGATCATCAATGTCATCAACAACCAATGGGCGATTTCGTCGTTCCAGGGTTTCGCAGGCGGCGAGCAAACGACGTTTGCGGCGCGAGGCGTCGGCTACGGCATGCCGCCGCTGCGCGTCGATGGAAATGACTTTCTGGCTGTCTATGCGGTGACCCAATGGGCCGCCGAGCGTGCGCGCGCCAATCTCGGCCCCACGCTGATCGAACATTTCAGCTATCGCGCCGGTCCGCACTCAACCAGCGACGATCCCGCGCGCTATCGGCCGGCGGATGAGGCGCGCGCCTGGCCGCTGGGCGATCCAATTGAGCGGCTCAAGGGGCATTTGATCTCAATCGGTGAATGGAGCGATGATCAGCACCGCGCCGCCCAGGAAGAGGCTATCGAAACCGTGCGCGCTGCCGGCCGTGAAGCCGAGAAGGTGGGCGTGCTGGGCGCGGAAGGGGCGCAAAGCCCGGCCTCAATGTTCGACGACGTGTACAAGGAGATGCCCTGGCACCTTCGGCGTCAACGCGACGAACAGGGAGCTTGAACATGGCCGCCATGACCATGATTCAAGCGCTCAATTCGGCGATGGACAATATGATGGAGCGCGACTCCAACGTGCTGACGTTCGGCGAGGACGTTGGTTATTTTGGCGGCGTCTTTCGCGTCACTGAGCACTTGCAGAAGAAGTATGGCGCCAAACGCTGCTTCGATGCGCCAATCAACGAATGCGGCATCGCCGGCGCGGCTATTGGGATGGCCGTGTATGGGCTCCGGCCCGTGATCGAGATACAGTTCGCCGATTATATGTATCCCGCTTACGATCAATTGGTGAGCGAGGCCGCGAAGATACGGTATCGCTCCGCCAACGATTACACGGTGCCCCTGACGGTGCGCATGCCCTATGGCGGGGGCATCTTCGGCGGCCAGACCCATAGCCAGAGTCCAGAAGCTTTGTTCACGCACGTCGCCGGCCTGAAAACAGTGATCCCGTCGACGCCGTATGACGCCAAGGGCCTGCTCGTCAGCGCTATCGAAGACGACGATCCGGTGATCTTCCTTGAGCCAAAGCGCGTCTATAACGGCCCGTTCGATGGCAGGCGCGATCGTCCCGTGCAGCCTTGGGCGAAGCACCCGGCCAGCGAAGTGCCGCAGGATTATTATAAAATCCCGCTCGGCAAGGCCAACATCGTGCGTGAAGGCGCTGACCTTACGATCCTTGCCTACGGCACAATGGTCCACGTCGCGTTGGCGGCGACAGAAGACAGCGGCATCGACGCCGAAGTGATTGATCTGCGCACGCTGCTGCCGCTCGATATCGACACCGTCGTCGCATCCGTGAGCAAGACCGGTCGCTGCGTTATCGTCCACGAGGCCACGCGCACTTCCGGTTACGGCGCGGAATTGTCGGCTCTGGTGCAGGAGCATTGCTTCTATAAGCTTGAAGCGCCCATCGAACGCGTGACCGGGTATGACACACCCTATCCGCACGCGCTCGAATGGGAGTATTTCCCAACCCCACCCCGCATCATCAAAGCGATGCGCCGCGTCATGGAGGCCTGAGCCGTGGGCCAGTACGTCTTCAAATTGCCGGACGTGGGCGAAGGCACCGCCGAAGCGGAGATCGTCGCCTGGCACGTTCGTGTTGGCGATATGGTCAAGGAAGACGCGCCGCTTGTGGACGTGATGACGGACAAGGCGACAGTCGAAATGACGTCGCCGGTCTCCGGCAGGGTGACGCAGATCAACGGCGAGCCAGGCGACATGGCCGCTGTCGGCGCCGCTATCGCGGTCTTTGAGACCGAAGCGGAGGCGCCCGCGCCGCCGCCGCCCAAGCCAGCGCCGGCGGCGGCCTCAAAGCTCGAAGCAGATGCCGCCCAGCCTAAGCCGCGCATTAAGGTGCCTGCGGGCGCGGTGCCGGCTGGCACAGCGCCGCAATCCAAACCGGCTGCGCCGGCAACGCAATCGGTGACGCGCCGTGAAGCGTCAGCGCCCGCAGTGAATGAATGGGGCCAGGCGCAAGCTTCACCGGCGGTGCGTGCGCGCGCGCAAAAGCTGGGCGTCGACCTTTCGGGGGTGCGCGGCACCGGCCCCGAGGGGCGCGTCACCCATGATGACCTCGACACCATGCTGGTCCCCAGCGTTGGCGCACGACGCGGCGGCTCGGCCTTGGCCGAGCGCAATGGCATTGAGCCGGTGAAGGTGATCGGGTTGCGGCGCAAGATCGCCGAGAAGATGCAGGAAGCCAAACGCCGCATTCCGCACTTCGCCTACGTCGAGGAATCCGACCTCACTGAGTTGGAGGAGCTGCGCGCGCACCTGAACGCGACCAGGCGCAACGATCAGCCGAAGCTGACCTTGCTGCCGTTTCTGATGCGGGCGTTGGCGATGTCTTTACCGGATTTCCCGCAGATCAACGCCCGTTTTGATGATGAGCAGGGCGTCGTCTTTCGTCACGAGGCGGTCGATATCGGCATCGCCACGCAAACCGAAAACGGCCTCATTGTGCCGGTGGTGCGCCATGTTGAGTCGCGCGACATCTGGGAGTGCGCCGCCGAGGTGTCGCGCCTTGCCGCCGCAGTGCGCTCCAATACGGCGACGAAAGAGGAACTTTCCGGCTCCACCATCACCATCACCTCGCTGGGCGCGCTCGGCGGCATCGTCACGACGCCGGTGATCAATCACCCGGAAGTCGCGATCATCGGCGTCAACAAGCTAGTGGAACGGCCCATGGTGAAGAACGGCCAAATCGTCGTGCGCAAGATGATGAACCTCTCGTCCTCGTTCGATCACCGCGTGGTCGACGGCTATGACGCGGCGGCTTTTATCCAGCGCGTCAAGGGCATGTTGGAACATCCGGCGGCGTTGTTTATGGAGCGATGAAGGCGCCTACGGTATGCGGTTAGTCGCGTCAGCGTACGCACTGTGTCAATTCGCCATCGGATGTCAGCCGCTTCGTTAAGCCCCGGGTAAGTGAGGCGACGCTTTACTGCTTGAGAGCGAAGACTAAGCAGGGGAGACGCGCTCCGTGATTTTTGCCGAACCGTCCGACGCTGGTGAGATCGCTTTCGGGTTCGAAGAGCTTTTCTTCTCCCGAACGGATGCAAGCGGGCTGATCCAGTTTGGCAACAGCGTCTTTCAGCGCGTCGCCGTCTATTCTTGGAGCGAACTGAGCGGAAAGCCGCACAAGATCGTGCGCCACTCTGACACGCCGAGGGCGGTGTTCTGGGCATTGTGGGATACGATCAAGCAAGGCCGCCCCATTGGCGCCTATGTAAAGAACAGAGCCAAGGACGGGCGTTTTTACTGGGTGTTCGCCATCGTGACACCGGTCGATGACGGCTATCTCTCTGTGCGCCTCAGGCCCAGCAGCGAACTCTTGGGAATAGTGAAGCAGGAATATGCATCGCTCGCCGGCGCTGAGCGCCGCGATCAAATTGCCCCCGCCGACAGCGCAGCGATCCTGATGCGTCGCCTGAGCGAGCTTGGCTTTCCCGATTATCGCGCTTTCATGGCGGTCGCGCTCGGCAAGGAACTCGCGGCGCGCGACAAGCAACTTGGCCGCCCTCGCGACAAGGCGATAGCGCGCTTCGACGATCTCATCACTACCGCGCAATTGCTGTTGCGTCAGGCGGAGGTCATTTCGGAAGCCTACGCGTCCAATGAGAACGTACCCTTCAATTTTCGCGTTCTGGCCGCGCAGCTTGGCCAGGAAGGCGCGGCCATCGGCATCATTTCCAGCAATTACAGCCTGCTCTCCGATGAAATGAAGCGCATTCTCGATACATTCGTTGCGTCGGCGCAGGATGTCTGCAGGACGATCAACGACGGCTATTTCCTCGTTTGCACTGCGCGAGTGCAGCGAGAGCTTTTGGACTTTTTCGGGCGGGAGGCAGATGTCGAAGGCCTGTCACGCGACCGCGAGGTGCTGCTGCTGAACAGCCAGCAGATTGAATACGGCGTCAAAGCGGTGGCTGGCCTGCACGAGATTGCGCGCAACGCCATGGGCTTTCAGCAAATGTGCATCGAGATGAGCCGGCTGGCTGCGGGGCTTGGCGTCACGCGCGTGATGGGCAGGGTAGAGTGCGCCCGGCACGCGAACATCAAAGACAGAACAGACGAACTTCTGGGCGACCTCGAAACGTTTCAAAAAACCATCGCCGCGGCGCTCAAAGAGATCGACCACATGAACCACCACATCCGCCACGAAACTAACAGCCTGCTCGCGAACGCCGCCGCAGCCTAGCGCTGGCGCTATCGCAGGCGTTTGGAGGTGGCCATGTTTCCCCTTTCGTTCGCTCACCCACAGCTCTGTGATCGCCATCATCTTCCCGTCGCACTTGTCAGCGTTTATGAGGGGGCGGGACATGCAGAAAGCAGGCGCGCGCTCCAAGGCCGCGCCCACGAGGTAGGGGCGAGAGATGGCGGACGTCTTCATTTCCTATTCGAGCGAGGACCGTAACCGGGTGCGTCCGCTCGCCGAGGCGCTGCAGGCGCGCGGCTTCAACATATGGTGGGACCGTTCGTTGGCCGCCGGTCAGGATTTCACCACCATTATCGAACGCGAGTTGCGCGCCGCGAAGGTCGTAATCGTGGTGTGGACGCAGAGTTCCACCGCTTCGGCGTTCGTGCGCGATGAAGCGGGCCGCGCCCGCGATGAGCGCCGGCTGGTGCCAGTGATGCTCGACCGTGTCGAAATCCCGTTGGGTTTTGGCGCCTTCCAAGCCGAGGATTTTACGCAATGGAACGGCGGCTCAAATGCGCCGCAAATGCAGGTGCTGGAAGAAGCCATCAAAGCCAAACTCGAAGGCCGTGAGGCCGATGGCGGGGCGATCGCGTCGAAACGCCGGCAATTGATGGCGCGCGTTCGCGTTGTCTCATTGCTCAGCGTGGTGGCATTACTGATCGGCATCGCCGTAGGTGGAAAATACCTGTTCGCGCCGCCAGAGGCCGATCTGCGCGCGCAATTGTTGCAACTCTTGGCCGAGGGTACGCTCACGCCGGAGCAGGCGATTGAATTGGCCCAATTGCTTGAGTCCGATTCATTTGGCGGCGAGCGGGTGGCCATGGCTGACGACGGGGCGCCGCCTCCGTCGCCGTCGAGCTCTTCGACCGCTGAGGAATCGCCTGCGGGCGACGCTCAGCTGGCGTCCGTGTCGGAGGCCGAGTTCGATATGGCCGCGCGCGAAACCTATCGGGCGGCGTTCATGTCGCTCTCTCAACATCCCGAAGCGCAAGTGCGGATCGCCGTGGCGCAGATGGCTCAACCGGACGCGCGCGATGCGGGCATCCAGACCATGTGGGCCTACGCCCAAAGCCACCCGGACGATCCGCTGCGCGATGAAATTTATTTGCTCTGCGGAGCGGTTGGCGAGCATAACGACAACCCGCTCGGGCAGCGCGCCCTGGTGGCGGCCACCAGCGTCTCCACGCAGGATCCAAGCGTTTGGCAAATGTTGTCGCGCTCTTACGCCCGGACCAATCGTGGCAGCGAGGCGGAGGCTGCGGCGTTGGTCTCGGAAGGCGTCGAGGCGCAAAATGCCGGTCGCAACGACCTGGCCGAACAACGCATGCAGCAGGCGTTGCCAAATCTGACCACGCCAGAGCTGCGAGCGCCGGTTGTTTCCGGGCTCGGCCAGATCGCGGAAAATCGCGGCGATTATGATTCAGCCAGCGCCCGCTTTGCGCAGGCTTACTCGCTGCGTGAGCAGACCGTGGCGCAGCAGCCGGCGTCCGCTGCGGCGGGCGTCATCGAGGCCGACGCACAACAATTGGTGCGCGCGCTCGATCGCAGTGGGCGCACTGAAGAGGCGTGCGAACGCTTGCGCCAGGCGCAGGAGGCGCACGACGTGGCCGCGCCAGATCAGGACATATTTGATCGGTGCCAGCGTTTGCGCGTGGAGCTGCGCTCGCGCGTTGAGCTTTCACCCCAGCTGCGGCAGCGGCAATTGCAGCTGCGCCAAACCCCGTCGCCGGAGCAACAGCGAGCGCCGGTGCAGCAGACGGCGCCAGAGCAGCGCGTGGCGCCAGGGCAGTGAGCATCAGCGCGGTTTGAGGAACACCACTTTCGCTGCGCCATAGGTGCGTTCGTCCAGGGTTTCGAGTCCGACCGTTATTGGCGTTTCATCGGCGGCGCATTCCAAGGCGATGAGCGCGTCCGGGCCGATCCAACCGCCGGAGGAAAGCTTCGCCAGCGCCGCTTCGCCCAAACCTTTTCCATAAGGCGGGTCGAGGAATACCAGATCGAAGGGTGCGCCCAATCCGGCTGGCTTGGCCCCAAGGTCGGCGGCGTCGCGGCGGTGAATGCGGGTCACGCCCAAGAGGCCGAGCGCCTCGATATTTTCGCGAATAATTCCCCGGGCAGCCGCGTCGGTGTCCACGAACAGGGCAAACGCCGCCCCGCGCGAGAGCGCCTCGAGGCCAAGCGCGCCTGAGCCGGCGAACAGATCAAGTACACGGCAACCCGCGATCCCTGTCGTCCACGGGGCGTGCGCGAGGATGTTGAAGGCGCCCTCGCGCGCCCTATCGCTGGTCGGGCGGGTGTCACGCCCCGGCGGCGCGGCGATCGGCCTGCCTTTGAACGCTCCCCCAATTATGCGCATCCCGCACCTTTCAAGTCTGGCTCGCCGCGCCATATGTCGCGCTGAGCTGTTGTCAGCCGGCGCTTGACCTCCGGCGGGCGTTCGCGAACAAGGGCCGGCCCGCCGGACCCAGGAGATGAGCTGCCGTGGAAATGAACATCGCAGAGATGGCGGCGCTCTTCCAAGTCATCCTTATCGACCTCGCCCTTGCCGGCGACAACGCGATCGCTGTCGGTCTCGCCGCCGCCGCGTTGCCGCAAGTGCAGCAACGGCGCGCGATCTTTTGGGGCGTGATGCTCGCGCTTGTGTTGCGCATTGGATTTTCGCTGCTCGCGGTGTTGGGTTTTCAAAATATTCCAGGCCTGATGCTAGCTGGCGGCTTGCTGTTATTTTGGGTGGCTTGGCGAATGTGGGCTGACCTCAAGGCGCATCAGCCGGTCACGGTGATGAATCCCGTCGCGGGTGAACACGCCGCAGAGGTATTGGTGTCCGGCGGCAAGGCGCCGACGACATTTGGCCGCGCGCTTCTGACCATTATCATCGCCGACGTCTCGATGTCGCTCGACAATGTGCTCGCAGTGGCGGGGGTGGCGATGGATCATCCTTACATCATGGCTTTCGGGCTGGTTTTGTCAGTTGTTCTGATGGGCGTGGCCGCATCGATCATCGCCCGTGTGATCACGCGTTTCCAGTGGATCGCGGTGGTCGGCATTGTCATCATTGTCTTCGCGGCGGTGCGGATGGTCTGGCACGACGCGCATTGCTTGTCCGATGGGTTGATCCTTGAGATACCCAGTTGGTTGGGCGGCGGCAGCGAATGCAGAAGCGCTCCGCTCGGACTATGAGGTCGGTGCGCCGAGCTGTTCTTTGAGCAATCTGGGCGGAATTTCCTCTACCGCGCCCGGTTCAAGCGCGCCCAATTGGAACGGCCCATAGGCGACGCGGATCAAGCGGTTGACCTTGAGCCCCAGGGCCTCAAGCACACGGCGCACTTCGCGGTTCTTGCCTTCGCTGAGCGCAAGCGCGATCCAGGCGTTCGCCCCGGTCCCGCCGCGTTCGAGTTTCGCTTCGATGGCGCCGTAGCGCACGCCCTCAATGGTGATGCCCTCCTTGAGTGCATCGAGTTCGCTTTGCTCCACGCGGCCATACGCGCGTGCGCGGTAGCGGCGGACCCAAGCGTTCGACGGCAGCTCCAAGCGGCGCGCCAACCCCCCATCATTGGTCAGCAGCAGAAGCCCCTCTGACGTCAGATCAAGCCGGCCGACAGAGATGACACGAGGTAAATTGCCCGGCAGATGCTCGAATACAGTGGGCCGCCCTGCTGGATCATGGTGAGTCGTCACCAGGCCGGAGGGTTTATGGAAGCGCCACAACCGCGTGACTTCGGCAGCCCCGACGAGCCGGTCATCGACCGCCACTTTGTCGCTGGCCACCACTTTCACTGCCGGCGTATCGAGCACTTTGCCGTTGAGTTTGACGCGGCCTTCGGCGATCAACCGCTCGCCGTCGCGGCGTGAGCACACGCCTGCGCGCGCCAGAAACTTGGCGATACGTTCGCCTTCCGCGCTAAGAGGGGTGGGGAAAGGGGATTTGGCCATGTTCGCCGTGATCTATTGTTGGCGGGTGGTACCAGGGCTGGACGCACATTTCGAGGCGGGTTGGCGTCGCGGCGCCGAATTGATCGCCCAAGAATGGCGGCGGCCATGAGCGACGAACTCCACATGGCCCGGGCGCTGGTTTTGGCGAGGGCCGCCGCCGCGGCGGGCGAAGCGCCAGTGGGTTGCGTCATCGTTGATGGCGCAGGTGAGACTATTGCCGAGGGCGCCAACGCGCCGATTAGCTCGCACGATCCCACCGCGCATGCCGAGATTGTGGCGCTGCGAAAGGCGGCTCTCGCGCTCGGCAATTACCGGCTGAAGCCGGCGCTGACCGTTTTCGTGACGCTTGAGCCTTGCGCCATGTGCGCCGGCGCTATCAGCCATGGCCGCATCGCCCGGCTCGTGTACGGCGCCAGTGATCCCAAAGGCGGCGGCGTGGCGCACGGCGCGCGCGTGTTCGACCACCCCACCTGCCATTGGAAGCCGGCTGTTTCTCAAGGCGTGTTGGCCGAGGACTCCGCCGCCTTGCTCAAGGAATTCTTCAAGGCGCGGCGCTAAACTCCGGCCATGACGCTTCCCGCCACCCAGACGCTCTATTTCGAAGATCTCAGTCTCGGCATGCGCGAAAGTCATAGCAAGCTGGTCAAGTCCTCCGACGTCGTCGGTTTCGCCGAGATCAGCGGCGACCGCAACCCGATCCATCTCTCCGAGCATTTCGCGGCGAAGACACCCTTTGGCGGACGCATTGCCCACGGCCTCTACACCGCGAGCCTTGTCTCGGCGGTGATCGGCACGCGCTTGCCCGGGCCGGGCGCGATTTATCTTTCGCAGACGCTGCGTTTCCTCGCACCGGTGCGGATTGGCGACATAGTGGAGGCGAGCGTGGAGATCGTGGAGCTGAGCGAGAAGGGCAATCGCGCTTCGTTGAAGTGCCAATGCAAAGTGGGCGAGGTGGTGGTGCTGGAAGGCGAAGCCCTGGTGAAGATACCCGCCCGGCCCCCAGCCTAACTCAGAATGGCGCGCGCCGCACGCGCGTCTTCGGCCATCTGCCGTTTCAAACGGTCGACGCCGTCGAACTTCAATTCATCGCGCAAGAACGCCATGAACTCGACTTCGACAGTCTGGCCGTAAAGGTCGGCGTCGAAATCGAACAGGTGCGCTTCCAATACGGGTTCGGCCAAGGCGCCGACGGTTGGATTGATCCCGACGCTAGCGACGCCGGAGCGGCGGACACCGTCAACGGCCACACGGACTGCGTAGATGCCAAGCCGCGGTCGCACGTACTCCCCCAGCGACAGATTGGCGGTGGGGAACCCGAAGGCTCGGCCACGCCCGAAGCCGCGCTGCACAATGCTCTCCACAGCCCAAGGCCCGCCCAGCATCGCCGCCGCATTGAGCACGTCGCCAGCGGCGAGCGCATCGCGGATCAAGCTGGATGAACACCTGGCGCCGTTGCTTTCGACGGGCGCGACTGCGTTCACTTCGAAGCCAAACTCGACGCCAAAGCGCTTGAGGCTCTCCGCGTCTCCCATGCGGCTCCGCCCGAACCTGAAATCAGCGCCAACGCTGACATGCGCGACGCCCAAACGTTTCGCTAGGATACGCTCGGCAAACTCCCGGTCGCTGGATTGTGTGAGCGCCGAGTCAAAGCCGATCTCAAACAAGTGCGCGGCGCCCAAATTTGCCAGTCCGCGTGCGCGCTGCGCTGAGGTTTGCAATCGGAATGGCGGCGTTTCAGGTTGGAAAAATCGGCGCGGATGCGGCTCGAACACGGCAACGCCAAGCGCGCACCCAAGCGCTGCCGCAGCCATTCGCGCAGATGCGATCACCGCTTGATGTCCGACATGCACGCCGTCGAAATTGCCAAGCGCGATGGCTGCGCCCTTGGCGTCCTGGGGCGGGGGAGCAAAAGGCGGGTGACGCTTCATAGGTTCATAAAGCATTGCAATTGCCGCCCGGTGCAGCGGCGTGCGTTGCCAAAGCATGAGTGGCGGGGCCGGCGGGGCGTCTTTGTTCACTCATGCTTAAGTCTTGTTTTACCGAATATTTTTTAGTGTTTGCTAGATCTATCATCACAACACGGCGCAATAATAGCCGGTAACGTCTCGCCGCCGGATCGTCGCACCCCGATCCGGCGGTGCGGCGTGCCAGCACAGCCGGACGGTATGCTGGAGCGTGCACATGTCGGTTTCAATGGCCATGCCAATTCTGATCGTCGACGATTACAACACCATGATCCGGATTATGCGCAATCTGCTGCGCCAATTGGGCTTCACCAATATCGACGAAGCCTGCGACGGCGCCGCCGCGTTGGCGAAACTGCGCGCCAAGGATTATGCGCTGGTGATCTCCGATTCAAGCATGGCCCCGATGAGCGGCATGCAATTGCTTCAGCACGTGCGCGCCGACGACCGCATCAAGGCGACCCCGTTCGTAATGGTCGCCAATGACCTTGAAGAAGGCGCGCACGCCGAACAGCGCGCCGGTGCTTCAACATACATCGTCAAACCCTTCACCGCGCAATTGTTGAAAGACAAGCTGATGCCGGTCCTCGGGGTATTCTGAGCCTCTCAGACCACCGTCTGTCCGCCGTCGATCACGAACGTCTGCCCGGTAGTGAACGCGCCTGCGGGCGAGGCGAGAAAGACCGCCATGCCGGCGATTTCGTCGGGCTGGCCGATGCGCTTGAGGCATGAATGGGCGGTGTAGGTTTTTAGGATTTCCGGATTATCCCAGAGCGCCTTGGCGAAATCGGTTTGCACCAGACCGGGGGCGATGGTGTTGACGCGTACATTGTCCGGCCCGAATTCCAGCGCCAGGTTACGCGCCAGCTGCATATCGGCGGCTTTGGAGATATTGTAGGCGCCCAACACTGGCGAGCCCTTGAGGCCGCCGATTGAAGAGATAATCACGATTGCGCCGTCCTTGCGTGCGCGCATCTCCGGCGCACACATCTGCACCAGCCAATGGTTGGAGATGATGTTGTTCTGCAGTATTTTCGTGAATTGCTCGTCGCTGATGTCGCCGAGCGGTCCGAAATAGGGGTTGGTGGCGGCGTTGCAGACCAGGATATCCACGCGCCCGAAGGCGGTTCTGGTTTCGTCGACGAGGCGCTGCAACGCCTCCTTGGCGGCGATATTGGCGGGGATGGATATCGCCGCAATTCGCCCGATCGCTGCGTTGATTTCCGCTGCCGCCGCTTCACAAGCGTCGGCTTTGCGCGAGGAAACCACCACGTTGGCCCCATGCTCGGCCAGCCTGTGGGCGATCGCCTTGCCAATCCCGCGTGAGGAACCGGTGACGATCGCGGTCTTGCCGGTGAGATCGAACAGATTGGCCACGGCGCTGCTCCCTGGTATGTCAGGCGCATTCTAGGGCGTACAACGCCCTGGTCTAGGCTGACGTGGGGGAGAGCATGCGGACGGCTTGGCTTGCGGTTGCGGTGCTGGCGCTGGCTGCGTGCGGCAAAACTGACCCACTGACGCAAGCTCACACGGCGTGCGCAAACGGCGAGGGCGACGCCCAATCACGGATCGCCGCCTGCTCGACACTGATTGACTCCGGCGACCTGGACGACGCCAGCCGAGCTGCGGCCCTGGTCAATCGCGGAACCGCCATCCGGGAGGGCGGCGACGTCACGGCGGCGCTGCGCGACTTTGACGCCGCGCTGAACGCCGACGCTGACAATATGCAGGCCACCATGGCGCGGGCTGAGATATTGATCGACAGCGGCCAGCTCGATGCTGCCGAAACGCTGGTCGAGCGCTTGGTCGCGAGCGGCGCGTTCCCCGACAATGCACACTTCCTTGTCGGCCTCATCGCCGCGCAGCGGAGTGATTTCACTGCTGCCGTCGTCGCTTATGATGCGGCCATCGAAGCAAACCCCCGATTTGACCGTGCGCTCGCCAACCGTGCGCGGATCAAGCAGGTGCAGGGCGACCTTGCCGGTGCGCTCGCGGACTATGACGCCGCGATCGGCGTGAACCCGCAGCTGAGCACGGCGCTGGCCGGCCGCTGTTGGAGCCGCGTGCTGATGGAGGATGGCGACGTAATGTTGGCCCGTGCAGACGCAGACGCAGCGGTGGCCGCCGATCCGCGCGAGGCGTCCGGCCAGCTCTGCCGCGGCTTGTTGCAATTGCGCGCCAGTGAATGGGAGGGCGCGCTTGGGTCCTATGAGGCGGTGTTGGCGATTGAGCCCGGGCGTCCAGAAGCGCTGTTTGGACGCGGCGTGGCGCGGCGGCGCAGCGGCGATGAACAGGGGCGCGAGGACATGAACTTGGCGCGCGATTTCGACCGTCACATCGGCGAGACCTTCGATGAACTCGGCGTGCGGACCTTCTAAGCAAGCCCTGCCATCACGTAGGTCGCGCGCGCGCCTTCGGCGGCCAGCGCAGCATCCACTTTTGCCGGGTCAAGCGCGCCGTTTGACCAGAGCGCCTCCCCATGCATGCCCGAGGCGATGAAGAGGCAATCGAGAGCTTGTGCGTTGGCGCCTGCGATGTCGGTGCTGACGCCGTCGCCGATCGCGAGGATGCGCGCGTTTGCGATTCGCTCACCGGTTAACGCAGTCAGCTCTTCGCGGGCCAGTTCATAAATTGGCGCGTGCGGTTTGCCGGCCATGATGACGCGGCCGCCGAGCGCGGAATAGTCGCGGGCAATGGCGCCGGCGCACCAGATGAGGTCCTCGCCCACGCGCACCACGATGTCGGGGTTGGCGCACAACAGTTCGAGATCGCGCGTCCGCGCCGCACGCAACAGATCAACGTAGTCAGCCGGCGTTTCGTTGTGGTCGTTGAGACCGGAAATGCCGACGAAGCGCGCACGTTCAAGGTCGGCGGAGGCGAGCTCCAGGCCCTCCCAGAGCGAGCGATCGGAGGCCGGGCCGATTTTGAACATTGGCCCGGGCGCGCGTTTGGCCAATTCCGCCCGGATCGCGTCGCCCGAGGTGACGATGGCGTCCCAAGCGTCGCGCGGAAAACCCAGGCGATCGAGTTGGGCTGGGATCGGTCCGCGCGGTTTTGGAACATTTGTGAGCAGAATGACGCGCTTGCCCGCCTTACGCATACGCGTGAGAGCCGCCGCCGCCTCCGGAAACACCCGATGCCCATTGTGGATGACGCCCCAGACGTCGCAGAGGAACGCGTCGTAGCGGTCGGCGATGGCGTCTATGCTGATGAGCGGTGCGATCACGCCAGCTGCTCCAAAGCTGCGGCGATGTAGCGGGCGTCGGCTTCGGCGCTCTGCGGCCCACTTTCATGCGTAGAGGTGAGCACGATGTCGGCGAAGGCGCGTTGCGGCTCGACGTAAGTCTCGTGCATCGGTCTGACGTTGGCGAAAAATTGCGCCAGCACAGTGCGCGGGGTGCGCCCGCGGGACTCGACATCGCGGATCATGCGCCGGCCAAGTCGCAGCGCTTCGTCGGCGTCCATGAACACCTTAAGGTCATAGAGCGTGCGAAGTTCAGGGCTCGCCAACAAATGTATGCCCTCCACGATTAGCGTCTCACCCGGCCCAACATGCTCAAACTCGGCCCGGCGCCGGTGGGTCGCCAAATCGTACAAGGGCTTTTCAAACGCCAGCCCTGCCTTTGCTGCGATGACATGTTCACGCAACAAGGCGTGGTCCTTGGCGAGCGGGGTATCGAAATTGTGGCTTGCGGCGTCGAAGTCGGCCAACTCGCTGGCGCAGCGATAATAGTCATCTTCAGCGATCACCACAGCCGAAAGCCGCCGCGCCAACGCCAGCGCCAGCGTCGTCTTGCCGGCGCCAGAGCCTCCGCTGATGGCGATGATGCGGGTCATGTTCAATTCCGCACAAATCCAAGCCTATTTGCCAACCTATTCGTACCCGCGTAGTTTGCCCCGAAGGCAGGAGGGATTGATGCAATACAAGGTAATTCCATTCGACCCGGGTGCAAGCCGAGACGGAAGCGCGTCATACGCGGCTGGCCAGTTGGAGGCCGCGATAGGGCAAGCTGGTTCGGAGGGTTGGGAGTTTGTTGAAGTTTCCAATTACAGCACGATTGTCCCGGGCTCCGCCGGATGCTTCGGCTTCGGGGCAACCGCGCCCTACCCAAAAACGATTTCGATGATCGTTCTGCGGAAGTGAACTTCTTCGTTCGCCTGGTCATCCGTGTCTATTGGCATCTCATACCCCCCGCGAGCCGGCGTGAATGCATATTTGCGGAAAGTTGTTCCCATTTTGTGATGCGGCACGCTTCTTCAAAGTACCCACTGAGTGGCATTGCGGCTCTGTGGCGAAGAATACGAACGTGCCGTCCAGGCTTTCGCGTGGTCAGTTGCAAATCGGAATCGAAGGTATTGGTCGTTCTCGCCAACAATGAGGTGGTCGAGATCGGCGAGATGTCGGCGCGGGTCCGCGCGCACGCGCCAACAATGATTATGTCTTAAGCTACCCGCCCCTTGTTTAGATAGACTTCGCGCGGCGGGGCGGTTTCTTCTAGCAGGCTCTCCTTGATCGCGCGTGGGGCGCCGAAGAGGTGTCCCTGGCCAAACGGCACATCGAGGTCGAGCATTTCGAGCACGGCGTCTTCGGTTTCGACGCGCTCTGCGATCAAGTCTATGCCATAGCGCTGAAATACCGCTGAGATATCCGCTGAGCTGAGATCGCGTGTGATCGCTGAGCGCGGCCGCACGTTTCCGTGCAGAACCTGCTCGGCAAGGATGCGCGCGGCCACTTTCACGTAGCGCACGCCTGAGCGCTCCAGATCCGGCAGATCGACATCAGCCGAGGTCACGCGATCGATCGAGAAACGAAAGCCGAGGTCGACCAGCTTGGCCATGGCGCGCGCCTCCACGGAGGTTCGTGCTTCGTAGGCGGCATGGGGAATTTCGAAGATTACGCTGCCGGCGAGGTCGCGGTTCTCGCGCATGAACTCGAGAAACTGCGAAAAGAAATGATCGTCCGCCAGCGCCGAGGGCGAAAGGTTGCAGAAGATGCCGATGCGCCGATCCTGCTTCATCAGCTTGCGCACGATCTGGACGCAGCGAAACATCAAGACGTTGTCGATCGTGGTCATCAGCCCAGCCTGCTCAGCGGCGGGGATAAATTCTTGCGGCAGGATCAGGCGCCCGGTGGCGTCTTTCAGCCGTGTAAAACCCTCGTAAAACGCTGTCTTGCGCTGTGGCAATTGCACGATCGGCTGCAAGTGCAGCTCGACGCGGTTTTCCATCAGCGCTTCGCGCACCAGGTCCATCGGTCCGCCAGCGGAACTTGCGCGCAACGGCGTCACGTTTGGGGCGCCTTGGTATTGCTGCAAGCGCGCGTCCATGGCCGCGCCGAGTTTGTCGACGATCTGGTCGATCATTCTGAGTTCGAGCGGGGCGCCTTGAGTGTGCGCCTCGATCTGCTTCGGCGCAGGCGTGCCGAACGCCACCGCAGTCTCGAGCTGTTCGAGCCGCGTTTGCATGGCGTCAATGTCGGCGATCACCTCGGCTTGCGCGCCGCGGACGCGCTCCATGTCGGTCTTGATGCGTTTTTCAGCGCCGCCAATGCGTCCGGCTGCAGCGCTTGCGGCGATGCCGGCGTGTGTCACGGCGCATGCCGAGAACAGCGCGATGCCGCCAAGGAAGGCGGCAGCTGGATCTTCCGCGCCGATCTGGTTCAAGGCCAGCCCGACGGTCAGCGAGACCATCGCGTAACCGGCATAGAGCAGCGCATGGGTGATGATGGGCATTTTTTGCCGTCCGAATCCTAAAGCAGCCCATGGGACAGGATTGGCAGTTGACGAAGTATTAACCAGCCAACGACACCAGGCTTGACGTTATTATTGTAATGCGATAAGAAATTATCGTAGTAATTGGGGAGGCCTGCTATGACCGAGGCCGCGGTCGCGCCACTTGAGCGTGCACAGAAACTCGCCGGCGGGGCGGCGACGTTCGCCGTTATCGCCGCCATCATGATCGCGATCAGCGCAATTGGGCGTGAGGTCGTGGGGCCGGCGGTCGAGGTGCTGCGCAATCGCGAGCTCACGCCGGACTTGCGCGGCGCCGCCGCCATCATCAACGCCGTAGGCGTGTTTTGGATTATGGCGCTGCCGAGCTTCCTCCTGGCCGGCGCGCTGCTTGACCTGAGCCGAGTGCTCGACGAATACGGCAAGGGTCAGTTCTTCACCCTCCGCGCCAGCGCTGGCGTACGCAAGGCGGGCGAGGGCGCGATCTGGGCGCTTGCATTCAAGATCGTGATCTCGCCGACCCTGGTGAGCTGGATCACGCAGCAGGGGCGCGGCTTCATCTGGAACATGGAGCCCTTCGATCTGGGACTCATCGCTTTCGCCGGCTTCGTGATGGTGCTCGGCCGCGTGCTCGAAGCCGCGGCGCGGATCAAAGCTGAAAACGACGAGATTGTATGATGAACGACGAAACCCTCCTCGTGACCAGAGCGCGCAAGCAAGCCGGCCAGATGCGCACCTTGAGTGAAGTGCTGATCCCGATCCTGCTGGCGGCGATCTGTTTGCCGCTGATCGGTGATGTGTACCTGACGGCGGTGGAACCTGCGCCGTGGGCGGCTGAACTCGGCGTGCCGCTGGCGGTTGTCATAAAGCTGATCAGCTACGTGCCGGCGCTCTGCGCTGCCGCAGCGGTGATCGCGCTCAGGGCGGTGTTCGTTGAGTACCAAGCTGGGCGATTCCTTTCCGGTCGCGCCAGCAACGCGTTTCAGCGCGCCGGCCTGTGCGCGCTGGCGGCGTTCCTGCTCAAGATTTTCATCGCTCCAATCACGATTGCGCTTCTGGGCGGCCCGGCGTTTCACTGGCGCTTCGATCCGCTAGACCTCGCCTTGATGGCGTTTTCGAGCTTCGTGCTGATGATTGGCGGCGTGCTCGAAGCGGTGGCCGCCTCGCTCAAGGCCGAGAACGATGAAATTGTTTGATGCGTATCGTCGTCACCCTCGACGTGATGCTGGCGCGGCGAAAAATGCGTGCAAAGGACCTGGCCGAGCGCATTGGCATTACCGAAGCGAATTTGTCTTTGCTACGCACGGGCAAAGTGAAGGGTGTGCGGTTCGAGACCCTAGCGAAACTCTGCGCTGCGCTGGAGTGCAAGCCGGGCGATTTGCTGGACGTGGCAGCAGGCGCGGCTGCGCTCGGTGAAGCCGACGTCTAACCGGCAGTGAATAGAATCGTCGCCTGGATCAGATAGATCACACCCAGCCCGCTCACGATCCAGCGTGTCCACTTCAAAAAGCTCTTGTCGTCCATACGGTCGAGCACTTGGCCTCCGAGCCAAGCGCCGATCATCGCCAACGGCGCGGCCACGGCGAAGAACCACCATGGCGGCAGCCCCGTCGGTTGCGCGCTGTTGAAAAAGGGCAGGCCATAGAATGCGATCTTTACGCTATGGCTGAAGGCCTGCGTCGCGGCCTTCGTCGCCACGATCTGGTGGCGCGTGAGCGCGGTGCGCACGAAAAATACGTCGAGCAACGGGCCCGACACGCCGGCGGCGACATTTAGGCCGGTCACTGTCAGGCCGCAGGCGAGCGCGTGCGATGGCCGCGCGGCGTCAAGGTGAAAGCGTTCCTTGGGCAGCCATGCCAGGCCAGGCACGAGGCCAAGCAAAAGATAAACCCAGGCTTTTGTCGGCTCGTATGTCACCAGCGCCAACGCGCCCGCCGCTAGCGCCGAGCCCAGCCCATAGAAACCGATGATCGGCCAGGCGATATGTTGGCGGTGCAGCACCGCGCGCCAGCCGTTGGAGACGAGTTGCACCGCCCCGTGTGTCACCATCGCCGCCGAAACCGGCATCGCCAGCGTGAGCGCGCCCATCAGCATCAGCCCGCCGGCCATGCCGAACACGCCGGAGATGGTCGCTGTAACCAGGACGACGATAAGCAGAACGGCGAGTTTCACCATGGCGCCGCGTTAACCGGATTCGGCGACGCGCGCCTCCAATCGCGCGCGCACGCCCGGCCACTCCTCGCGCAGGATGGAGAACCAGGCGGTGTCGCGCCAGCTGCCGTCGGGCCGGCGCATGTGTTGGCGGTGGATGCCTTCGAATGTGCAGCCAAGCTTCATCATTGCCGCGCGTGAGCGGGCGTTGAGCGCATCGGTCTTGAGTTCGACGCGCTCGGCGCCGCTGGCGAATGCGTGGCCAAGGAGGAGGAGTTTGGCCGCAGGGTTCACGAAGCCCCCTTGCGCCGCCGCAGCATACCAAGTGCCGCCGATCTCGACGGCGCAATCCTTGGGGCGCGGGTTGATATAGCAGGACTGGCCGACGATTGTTGCTTTCCCGTTTGCGAGGGAGATCACGGCGTGCGGCAACCAGCGCCCGGCCGCCTGCTCCTCGCGCAGCACATCAAACCAGGCGCCGTACCCTCGCTCAACCACGGGGAACGGCATATGCCGCCAAATCGCGGGATCGGCCGCCGCCGCGATCAGTCCGTCGCGGTGGCGCTCCACGAACGGATCGAGCCGCAAGCGAGGATGTGTGAGTGTCGTGGCGGCAAGGTCCATTGGGCGCGTTGCTCCTGAAGGCGCGGAGCTTTAGCGTGGCGCACGTCGCCTCGCCACACGCCGGAGATCACAATGTATTTCGAACATTCCGACACCGCCAAAGCGTGGATCGACCGCGTGCAGCGCTTCATGGACGACCACATCGTCCCCGCCGCGCCGACCTATGAGGCCCAGCAGCACGAGGGCGGGCGCTGGAAAGTGATCCCAGTGGTGGAGGAGCTGAAGGCCAAGGCCAAGGCCGCTGGCCTTTGGAACATGTTCATGCCGCCGGGCAGCGGCCATGCCCATGTCGATGACACCTTTGCTTTCGAGGGCCCGCGGCTGACCAATCTTGAATATGCGCCGCTCGCGGAAATCATGGGCCGCGTCGGGTTTGCCTCGGAAGTGTTCAATTGCTCCGCGCCCGATACCGGCAACATGGAGGTGCTGGAGCGCTACGGCACGCGCGCGCAGAAGGACGCATGGCTGAAGCCGTTGATGAACGGCGAAATTCGCTCTGCGTTTTTGATGACCGAGCCAGCGGTTGCGTCCTCCGACGCCACCAACATCCAGTGCGAAATCCGCCGCGACGGAAACGATTATGTGATCAACGGGCGCAAATGGTGGTCCTCAGGCGCCGGCGACCCGCGGTGCAAGATCGCCATCCTCATGGGCAAGACCAATCCCGATAACCCCAAGCACTCCCAACAGAGCCAAATCTTGATGCCGCTCGATGCGAGTGGCGTAAAAGTGTTGCGCCCGCTCACGGTGTTTGGCTTCGACGACGCACCCCATGGGCATATGGAAATCGATCTTAAGAATGTTCGCGTGCCGGCGGAAAATCTCTTGCTTGGCGAAGGTCGGGGCTTTGAAATCGCACAGGGACGCTTGGGCCCTGGCCGTATCCACCATTGCATGCGCACCATCGGGGCAGCGGAGGCGGCGCTTGAAGCCATGTGCAAGCGGGTGACGACGCGCGTTGCGTTTGGCAAGACAATTGCTGAGCATTCGGTGTGGGAACAGCGCATTGCCGAGGCGCGCATCGACATTGAGATGAATCGGCTGCTCTGTCTGAAGGCGGCGTACATGATGGATATCGCTGGAAACAAAGTGGCCAAGAACGAAATCGCGATGATCAAAGTGTCGGCGCCGCGCATGGCGCTCAAAATCATCGACGACGCAATCCAGGCGCACGGCGGCGCCGGCGTCTGCCAGGATTTCGGTCTCGCCAAATCTTATGCCGGCATTCGCACCTTACGCTTGGCGGACGGTCCCGATGAAGTGCATTGCCGCACCATCGCGCTCGCCGAACTGGGCAAGCACGGCTGGACTGGCAAACGTGCGAAGACAGATGGTGAGAGTCTGCCGGGCATGCGTTGATGCTGTTTGCCTGGACTTTGAACGCCTTGGCGTTGACGTTCGGTGCGGCGTTGGGCATCCGCGGCCTCATCGATCCGCATTGGGCCGCGCGCTTTGTTCGGCTCAAGGCTGATGAACAAGGCGGCGGCTTCGCTGAATTCCGCGCTACTTACGGGGGCGTATTTCTAGGGTTGCACGCGGCGGCGCTTCTGCTCAGCCTCAGGTGGATTTTCAGCGGTGAGGCCGTGGTCGGCGCTGTCGCTGCCGGTGCTTCTGCGGCGGTTGCGGCGGGCTGGGCCGGCGCAGCAGGCGGACGCGCTATCGCCATGTGGCGCGACAACGCCAAGACGCGTTTCAATATGCTGTCTGCCGGCGTCGAGGCGCTGATGGCGCTGTTGGTTGGCGGGCCGTGGGTGGCTTGGGGGCTTGGCGCAACGGCGTGAAGCAGCTCAGAAATCGTTGATGCTCATGTCGGCGCGGCGGGGCCAGGATTTGGCGTGCAGGCCGCATGCGTCCGCATCAAAGCCATCGCGCGTCAACACCACGGCGTTGGTCGGCGTCTCCTCCACGCGCACTTGGCTTAATGTGAATGGCAATTGCTCCGCCACCATGAACGATGAGAGCTTTAGCCAGAAGCATGCGGCCAGCGCCTCTGTGGTGGGATCGCCAACGAACGTCATGAGGCTCGCCAGGCGCTGGGGCTCATGCTCGCGGAAAAATTCGATCAGCGGGTCGGCTTCGTTGAGCTGCAGCGCGTGGTCGACGTGCGTGTCGATCCAGCTGTGCCAACGTCCCTTCACCACTTCAAATGGCGCGATCGCGTTGGCGCCGCCGAAACGAAATCGCGACAACGGTTCGAGACGCACTGAAACGATCTCGTTATGCCCATGCGGCACGGCGCATTTGGAATTGGGGTCGGCCAACAACCGATGCGCCATCGCATAGCGACGGGTGAACTCAAGCGCAGCCATGTCACGTCCTCGGCCCTCCCGCAGCACAGACGGGCGCCTATGGGCCGGTGTCTATTGCATCAACTGCAAAATGCGAAGGGGGTCAGAACCATTTGCGCCACTTGGCGATGGCAAACAGTGCAGCGGGGGCGATGAACATCAGCAGGAACCCCGCCCAGGGACCCCAGCCGGCATGAATCCAAGGCAGAGTGTCGAAATTCATGCCGAACACCGAGGCGACTAGGGTCGGCGGAATGAAGGCCATGGTGGCGAGCGAGAGCGCCTTGAGCACATTGGTCTGCGCGGCGTTGATGAGGCCGAGCGTGGCGTCCTGTAAGTATGAGAGGCGCGGCTGTAGGGCCTCGGCGATCCGCTCAAGTTCACTGACGTCGCGTGTTATCGCGGCGACGCGCGCATCGTCGATGCCGTGGCGGTCCTTGGCCAATTGCGCGTAGGCGAGCAGGCGCTGCAGGCTCGACAGGCTATCATGCGCCAGCGCCGCTAGCGCGCCAACGCGTCCCAAATCGCGCAACAGCGAGCGTAGATCCGGCTGACCATTGTCGGCGAAAATCGTGCTGGACAGCGTATTGGCGTCACGCGTCGCTTCAGCCATCAAGTCCGCGAGCCGCTCTGCTGCGCCTTCGAGCAGCGCGAAAAAAACGTCAGCCCCGACCTTGGCCGAGCCGATGCGCGCCGACGCGCGTCCGGTGCCAACTTCGAACGCGCGCGGCTTGATCTGACGTACGGTGGCTAGCTTATCCTTGGCGAGGATGAACGTCACCGGGCCCGACACGAACGGCCCCTCGTCGCGCCGCCCGAGCAACGTCGCGGTGAGGTAGAGCGCCCCGCCTTCTTCGTAGTAGCGCGCGGATTCCTCAAACGCTGCCCGCTCAGCCGGCGTTGGGACATCGACGCCGAGCGCGGCTTCAACCTGCGCTTCTTCCGCGTCGCTCGGCGATTCCAGATCAAACCAAAGCGCTGCGGGGTCTATGCAGGACGGTGTTGCGGCGCCGCCGCGGGCCAGGATTCGGAGCATGACGCCACTTAGGCCCGCAGGCGTCGCTCAGGCAAGTCGACGCGAAGGCGCAGGTTATTCGGACTTCGCCGTGACCCCGCGCGCCATCACGTAACGCACATTCATGAAGGTGGTGACGTCCGCTAGGGGGTCTCCATCGACAGCGATGATGTCGGCGGAAAAGCCCGGCGCGATGCGTCCAGCTACGTCGTTCAGTTGCAAATGGTCCGCCGCCGCCACGGTGGCGAACTGGATGGCCTGCAGCGGGGTGTAGCCGGCTTCGACCAACAATTGGAATTCGCGTGCGTTCATGCCGTGGGGAGAAACCCCAGTGTCGGTGCCGAAAGCGATGCGCACGCCCGCCGCGCGCGCGCGGCGCACCATGGCGATGAGCGCCGGACCTACCGTGCGCGCTTTCGACGTTTGCGCCGGTGAGAGGACGCCGCCTTGCTCGGCGAGTTGGCCTACCCACCATCCGGCCATCATGGTGGGCACGACGTAGCGATTGCCTTGTCGCAGCAAGCGAATGGAATCGTTGTCGAGATAGGTGCCGTGCTCGATCGAATCGACGCCGGCACGCAATGCAGCGTTGATTCCGTCGACGCCGTGCGCATGCGCCGTGACGCGCCGGCCCATGGCGTGCGCGGCTTCAACGATGGCTTCGAGTTCAGGGTCGCTCAATTGCTGACCGACGCCAGCTGCCGTATTCGAGAGCACGCCGCCCGTGGCGGTGATTTTGATCAAGTCAGCGCCGGCCTGGATTTGTCGGCGGGTTACGCGGCGGCACGCGTCAGCGCCGGAGCAGGCCGCGGGGCTACGCAAGACGTCAACGACATCGGGTGCAAAGCCGTTGGCGTCAGCATGGCCGCCGTCGGGCGTCACAGCGGCGCCGGATGCAAGAACGCGTGGGCCGAGTACGCGGCCTTCGGCGATAGCGCGGCGCAGTGCGAAAACGGAATCGTTCGGGGCGCCGACATCAGCGACGGTGGTGAAGCCCGCCATCAGCGTCTTGCGCGCGTTCTCGACCCCGCGCATCGCCGCATCCGAGGCCGTCAGCTGGACTTCTTCCATGAATTGGTTGGGGCCGAGTTCGCTGGTGAGGTGGACATGGCTATCGATCAGGCCCGGAAGGACGAAGCGATTTCTCTGATCGATGATCACCGCGCCTGGGCGGGTGACAAAGCCGGCCTCAACACCGAGCACGCGACCGTCGGCGCCGACTAGAACTGATTGCTCGCCAAGCACGCGCCCGGTTGCCGGGTCAGCCAGAAGGCGCCCCGCATGGATGATCGTGGCCGCTTGCGGCGCTTCTTGAGCTTGGCTTGCCGGCCCCAGAGCCAAGAGTGCGCCGAGCGCGACGATGGCGGCGAAGGTACGGTGTGTCATCGGTTCCCCCGAAAAGCTGTTCTCGTCATTCCGGGGCTCGGCGACAGCCGAGAACCCGGAACCCAGGGGCAAACGCGCGGCGCTCTACGACCCTCTGGGTTCCGGGTTCATCGCTGCGCGATGCCCCGGAATGACGGTGTACGTCGATATTATTCTATCGCAACCCCGCCTGCTTGGCGAAGGAGTACGCCCCCACCGCGAGCGGCCGGATGCGCATGATCATCTCCAGCGCATGCGCGCTGGCGGCGGTGCCGTCGCGCACGCGCCCGGCGATGCCCTGCAAGATGCAAGCTAGGCGGAAGGCGTTGTAAGCGAAGTACCAGTCTAGCGCGGGGATGCTGGTCCGCCCGGTTTGCGCGCAATAGAGCGAGACGATGTCGTCGAGCGTCGGAATGCCGAGCGGCGCCAAATCAAGCCCGCCGAGGCTGGAACGCGCATCGCGCGGCAGCACCCAGCTCATCAGATAATAGGTGAAGTCCGCCATCGGATCGCCAAGCGTGGAGAGTTCCCAATCGAGCACGGCCGCGACGCGCGGCGCGCTGGCGTGCAGCACCAGATTGTCGAGCCGATAATCGCCATGCACGATCGAGGTGCGCTCGCCGGGCGGGATGGTTTGCGGCAGCCATTCGATCAGCCGATCCATTTCGGGAACGGATTCGGTTTCGCTCAAGCGATATTGCTTGCTCCAGCGATCGATCTGGCGCGCGAAATAATTTCCGGGCTTGCCGTAATCGCCGAGACCGATGGCGGCATAATCTGTCGTGTGCAATTTCGCCAAGGTGGCGATCTTGTTTTCGTAAATGGCGCGGCGTTCGGCGGGTTCGCACCCCGGCAAAGCCCCGTCCCACAGGATGCGGCCCTCGACCATCTCCATCACATAAAACATCGCGCCGATGACGCTGTCGTCGGTGCAGAGCCCGTAGGTTCGCGCGACTGGAAAGCCTGTGGGATAGAGCGCCGAGATGACGCGATACTCGCGGTCGACCGCATGCGCCGAAGGCAGCAGCTTGCCGCCGGGCTTCTTGCGCAGCACGTACTTTTTCGACGGCGTGACCAGCTGGTAGGTCGGGTTCGACTGCCCGCCCTTGAACTGGTTCAACGTCAGCGGACCCGCGAAACCTTCGACGTGCGCTTCCAGCCAAAGCGCAAGCTTCGCCTCGTCAAGCCGGTGGCGTTCTTCGACGGGCTTGACGCCGGAGAACGCGTCTTGGGGGGCCTCGGTGGTCATGGCGTTGTTATGCACTCTCTCCCCCTCGATGTGGAGGGGGGAGCGCGCCGCCTCCGGCGGCGCATGAGCACCGTGCACGACGGTACGCGGCCGGAGGCCGCGCGCTCCTATCGTCGCGCCCTCACGCCGCCTTGAACGGATTAAGCGTCTTTACGCCGAACGGGGCGAAATCGCGCGTATTGCGAGTGACGACGGTGAGCCCGTGCACGCGCGCGGTCGCGGCGATCATCGCGTCTTCGATCAGGTGATCTCCGCGCCCATGCATCAGCCGCGCCCACAGTCGAAACGTGCGTCCGTCCATGTCGAGCACGTTGTAGAGCGCCGAAATTTGATCGAGCCACGTTTCAAGCTCAGCGGCGCGCGCTTCGTTCTGCGCGTGCGTGATCTCGATGCCGGCTTGTATTTCCCCAAGCGTGATGGCCGCCACACGAAGATCGCTATCATCGACGCTCCGCAGCCAGGCGAGCACGGCCCGATGAGGCCGCTGCCGGCGCAGCTCCGAAATCACATTGGTGTCGAGTAGATACACGCTCAGACCCACGACCGCAGAAACTGGCCCGCTCTTGAATAGCCAACTCCGTCATTCCGGGGCCGCCGGAGGCGGAACCCGGAACCCAGGGGATCGTAGAGCTGCGCGTTTGCACCTGGGTTCCGGGTATCGCTTCGCGATCCCGGAATGACGGAGGATGGCAGTGCAAGAACCATGATTCAGAGTTTCTGCGGCGCACGCCGGCGTTTCGACCCGCGCGCGGGAAGCTCCAAGTCTCCGCGTGCGTGCTCGGCCAGCAGCAAGTCCTTCAGCGTTGGCCGCGCCGCGCTTTGCAGCTGCCGCCACGCTTCAGCTGGAACCAGCACCGCCGCCTCCTGGCCGCGCCGCGTTACCACCTGCGGACCCTCGCGCAAGCAGGTTTCCAGCAATTCGCTGAAGCGCGCCTTGGCGGCGTGGACAGGCCAATCTGACATGACTAGTCACATATCTAGTTATTTGGTTGGACGCAAGCGCTACCCCAGCGCCCGCCACCCGATATCGCGCCTGCAAAAGCCCCCCGGCCAATTGATCAAACCCACGGCGGCGTAGGCGCGCGCGACGGCTTGGTTCAGCGTGTCGCCGATGGCGGTGATGTTGAGGACGCGCCCGCCGGCGGCGCGCAGATTGCCGTCTTGGTCGAGGCGGGTGCCGGCGTGGAAAATTTCCACACCCTCGATTTCGCCAGCTTCGCTGAGGCCGCGGATCACCGAACCGGTCAGCGGATAATCCGGGTAGCCCTGCGCCGCGTACACCACTGTCACGGCCGGGCGGAGGTCCCATTCCAGCGGCGGCGCACTCGCGAGTTCGCCCTTCGCCGCCGCCAGCAACACCGGCGCCAGATCGGATTTCAGCCGCCGCATCAAAGTCTGGCACTCGGGGTCGCCAAAGCGCACGTTGAACTCGATCAGTTTCGGGCCATCGGCTGAAATCATCAGCCCTGCGAACAGCACGCCAGTGAAGGGCCGCTCCTCGGCCTTCATGCCGCGCAGCGTCGGCCAAATGATGCGCTCCATGGTTAGATCGCGCATCGCGTCGGTGAAAATTGGCGCCGGGGAGTAGGCGCCCATGCCGCCGGTGTTGGGGCCTTTGTCGCCATCGTAGGCGCGCTTGTGATCCTGCGCGGCGACCAGAGGGATCGCGGTCTCGCCATCGCACAGCGCAAAGAAGCTCGCTTCCTCGCCCGGCAGAAAATCCTCGATGACGATGCGTTGGCCCGCCGTGCCGAATTTGCGCAGGAACAAGATTTCGTCGATGGCGGCGTCGGCGTCGCGCCGTGTTTCCGCAAGCACCACGCCTTTGCCGCCGGCAAGCCCATCGGCCTTGATCACGAACGGCGGCTCGCGCCCGCCGAGATAGGCTTTGGCGCGGATGGCGTCGTCGAACACTTTGTAGTCGGCGGTGGGGATGGCGTGCCGGCCGCAGAAATCCTTCATGAAGGCCTTCGAGGCCTCCAGTTCGGCCGCAGCTTGGCTAGGGCCAAAGCAGGGTACGCCCACCTTCGCCAGACTGTCCGCCAGCCCCGCTGCGGCCGCCGCCTCGGGGCCGATCACGACAAGGTCGATTTGTTCGCGCAGCGCGAACGCGGCGAGTTCGCCAATGTCCTCGGCCTTGATGGGAATCGTGCGCCCCAGCTCCGCCAATCCCGGATTGCCGGGCGCGGAAATGATTTCCGATACAAGCGGGCTCTGGGCCAGCTTCCAGCCCAAAGCGTGCTCGCGCCCGCCCGATCCGACAATAAGAATCTTCATTAGGATTGGAGTGCGGCGCAAGCAGCGCCGGGTCAAGCGCGGCCAAACTGTAACGCGCCGCGTCCACTGCGCGTAAAGCCCCATGAACCGGAGGGGCGAACAGATGGCGCGCTTGTTAGCGCGCGAGGGCTTTGATGTCGCCCTGGCCCGAGCCGACGATGAGAATCTTCATGGGGGTCTGGCTTGGGACGGGCGCGGTGTTGGGTCAAGCGATCATCGGCGCTAGGCGGCGGCCGCGACCTCAGATGCAAACGCGCGCAGGGCGCGCGCGCAGGCGCGGTCGCCCCCCATGCTGTCGGCTGCGTTCGCAGCAACGATCACTCCGCTCACTGTCTCTGGAAAGAGAACTACGAGCGCCATCCAATTGCCGTCCGAACCTGAATGGGTGAGCGCGGGGCCGTGCAAACCCATTGGGCTGGCCGCAACGCCCCACCCGAGCGCGGAGTTGGTTTCGCCTTGGGGCGTATGCAAGAAACGATAGACGTGCGTTTGCAACAAGCGCCCATCGCCGCGGTCGCCCGCCATCTGGTCAATGCAAAACCGCGCCCAATCGCGCATGCTCATGCGCATTCCGCCAGCGGGCGCGAACATCGCGGGATTGAGATCGGACAGTTGATCGGCCATGCGGCCATCGACGTGTCCAACCGGTTCGTGTGAACGGCTCATCAGTTCGAAGCCGGCTGACCGCATGCCCAACGGTTCGAAAACAAGAGACGCCATAAGCGCTTCGAATGTTTGGCCCGTAGCGTGTTCGGCTGCCGCCGCCGCTATAATGTAGCCTGTATTTGAATATGACGTGTTAGCACGCTTGGGTGCAATTGGCGCCTCCGCAAGCGCGGCGTCGATGTAGCGGAGCCTCTGCGCGGGAAGCGGAGCTCGATTGGTCGCGAATGACGCAAACAGATTCATGTCGCTCGTGTTTTCCGGAAGGCCGGCGCGATGCGACAGGAGGTCAGGCAATGTCACATCTCGATAATCGGTGTGCATGGTCGCCGCAAGCTGCGGGAGCATCTCCGTCAGCGGGGTCTGCCAAGAAAGCGTGGCGCGCTCGACTAGGCGCGCAATCAAGGTTGCGGTCAGGGCCTTTCCGTTTGACCCCAGATGCCATCGATCGCCTAAGCGCGCCGCCTCTTGCCCGCCGACTCGGCGAATGCCCGAGACGTACTCGCCCTCGACGCTCAAATCGCGAATGATCAACGCGGCCATGCCTGGCGTGTTCGAGCCCGCCAATGCGTCGGCCAAAATCGCCACCCGCGCCTGGCGTTGGCCGGAGGGAACATCGACATCAAGGTGAGCTGAACACGCCGACACTGTCGCCGCGAGAGAGATTGCCAAGTTGCGCCTGGTTAACCGCATGGTAAGGCTCCTTGTGGCTATATATCTAGCATTGCTAGTTATGTCAAGTTTGAGCGGCGGTTAGGTGGCGCAGAGCGCATTTCTTCGAAACTGGGAGTCGCAGGCGCGCAAGGGCAGTCTGGAACTCGTTGTGATGTCAGCGCTCTCAGGCGCTGAACATTACGGTTACCGGCTCGTTGAGCATTTGCGGAGCGCGTGCGGGCTCGAGGTCAAGGACGGTACGCTCTATGCAATTCTGATCCGCCTTCAGAGAGAAGGGCTCATTCAGCATCGGTGGGAACACATGCCGTCAGGACCCGCGCGGAAATATTATTCGCTGACGAAGGCCGGTGTCTCGGCGCTATCACATATGCGCGCGCTTTGGATGGAGATAGCTCGCGCCGTCGATACACAACGAGGTCCCAAATGACTAACGCTATTCCGCTGACCGACAAACGCGCGCGCCTCGCGTGGCGGCTTTATTTCATGCGGGCTGAATCTGTGCTCGCCGCCGCTCCACCTGCGGTCCGTGAGGAATTGCTTGGTGATCTTCGCGCGCACATTGCGGAGTTGGTGGCCGGCGCCGCGGAAGCAACAACGGAACGCGCCGGGCTCAAGTCGGCGCTGGTGCGCGTCGGCGACCCGAAGGAATTTCTGTCGCCGCTGCTTGAAACGGCAGTCGAAAAATCAGGATGTGGCTGGACCGCCTCCGCTTTCCAGATGACGGTCTACTTCGTCACGCGCGCGTTCGCTTTCAGCGTCGTCACCCTCGTGGTGCTTAGCGTTCTTGTTGTAAGCGCGGCGTTTGCCGTGTCCGCCTTTGGCAGCATGCTTGATCCCGAGCGTATTGGCGTCTTTCTTGTTAGTGAAAGCAACATACGTGTCGGGACGGTGTCAGACCTCCCCAGCGGGACTTATCGCCAATTGTTGACGCCGCTCACTGCACTCCCCCTGATGGCAATTGCGATCCTGGCGATTTATGGGGCGGGGCTCGCCGCCCGCCGGTTGTTCCTGCGCCTGGTAGTGCTGTTGATTTCAGCCAGCGCACATGCGCTTCTGTAGCGTGGCGTAGGCGGTCGATAGGTTACGCCGTTTGGGGCGCGGCTGAGTCAATTTGGGCCGCGCGCGTAACGCCGCCCCAAGTCTGCACGTAAGCCCTGCGGGAGGGTAGTCTTCATGGAAGCGAGGCGCTACGCGCTGGTGACAGGCGCATCCTCCGGCATAGGCGCGGCGATGGCGCGGTTGTTAGCGCGCGAGGGCTTTGATGTCGCCTTGGCGGCGCGGCGGGGCGAACGCTTGGACGCCTTGGCGCGCGAGTTGCGCGATAGCGGCGCGGCGGCGGATGTTTTTGTCGCCGACCTTGCCGCGCCGCTCGCCGCGGAAGCGCTGGCTGACCGTATCGAGAGTGCGGGCCGCGCCGTGGATGCGCTCATCAACAATGCCGGCGCCACAGTGGCGAGCGCTTTCGCCGGGACTTCGCTCGCCGAGCAGCGCGCCTTCCTTGAGCTCACGGCAACCACGCCGATGGCGCTGACGCATCGGCTTCTGCCGCACATGCTTGCGCGCAATTGGGGCCGCGTGATCAACATCAGCTCGATTGCGGCGCTTTCCTCCGGAGCTAAAGGCAACACGCTTTATCCCGCCGGCAAATCGTTCCTGCTCAAATTCTCACAATCGCTGAACGCGGAAACCAAAGCGCGCGGCGTGTTCGTCACCGCCGTGCTGCCCGGCTTTGTCGCCACCGAGTTTCAGGAAGCCAACGGCATTCCAATGGAGGGCGGCGCGCGGAGCTTCTCGCAAACGCCCGAGCACGTCGCGCGCGAAGCCTGGGTGCGTAACCAGAAGGGCCATGAACTCGTAGTCCCTGCAACAGCGCCGAAACTGGCGGCCTGGCTGATGCGGGCTTTACCTGAACCTTGGATGCGCGCGCTGACGCGGAGCGCGGCGGAGAAATATTATGTCGGTGAGTGAAGACACGCCCCAACGCGCCGACAAGGGCTACGACATCGTGGTTGTTGGCTCGGGCGCTGGTGGGGCGACGCTTGCACAGCGGCTCGCACACACGGGGAAATCGGTCCTCATTCTCGAACGCGGCGAGCATTTGCCGGTGGAGCCGCAGAATTGGTCGCCCAAGGAGGTTTTCCTGCACCACCGCTACAAGGCCAAGGAAAAATGGCTTGACCGCAAGGGCCGGGAATTTCAGCCGAATATCCATTACTGGGTCGGCGGCAACACGATCTTTTACGGCGCGGCGCTCTACCGCTTTCGCAAGCGCGATTTCGAGGAGACCATCCATCATGGCGGCGCGATATCGCCGAAATGGCCAATCGCTTATGATGATCTTGCGTCCTATTACACCGAAGCTGAAGCGCTTTGGAACGTGCACGGCAAACGCGAGTCGGATCATACTGACGATTCCGATGCGCCGGCTTATCCGCACCCGTCCTTAAAGCATGACCCGGAGATCGCGTCGCTGCGCTCGCGTCTTGTGTTGCAGGGTTTCAAGCCAATCGACATGCCCATCGCCGCCGAGCGCGACGAAGTAAACGTGTCGCAGAGCCCGTGCGTGCGCTGCCGCACGTGCGGCGGCTTTCCCTGCCTGCGAGAAGCGAAATCGGACGGGCGCAAGATGGTCAAGCGCGCGCTGGCTAGCGGCAATGTCGAGTTGGTTTCGGGCGCGAGAGTCTTGAAACTTGAGACCGCGCCCGGCGGTAAGTCCGTCTCGCGCGTCGTTTATGAAACCAAGGATGGCGTGCAGCGGGTGCGGGGCGACATGGTCGTGCTCGCGGCCGGCGCGATCAATTCTGCCGCGGTGCTGCTGCGTTCATGCGGGCTCGCCAACAGCTCCGACCAGGTCGGGCGCAATTACATGTTCCACACCGCCTCGGCCTCGCTGTCCTTCGCCTGGCCCAAGATCCAAACCGATTTTCCCAAGACCATGGCGCTCAATGATTTCTATTGGGGCGATCCAGATGGGAAGTTCGACTACCCGATGGGTCACATTCAGCTGCTGGAATATCTCTCTGGCGATGTGATCAAGGGACAGCTTTCCCAAACCATGCCCTCATGGATGATCCCGCCCGCGTTCGCCAATTTCATGGGCGATCGGTTGTTGGCGTTCTTGATCATGACCGAGGATTTGCCGGAAGCGCGCAACCGCGTGCGTCTCACGTCGGACGGTCAAATCCAGCTCGATTATTGGTACAACAATCTTACGGCGCACGACCGCCTCATCCGCCGTTTCCACAAGGCGATGGCGAAGGCCGGGCGCACTTGCCGCTGCATGCGCGCCAATCGCACACAGATGGATTCGATCCTGCCGATCTACGGCACCGCCCACCAATGCGGCACCCTGCGCATGGGCGACGATGCCGCGTCATCCGTGGTCGATGCCAATTGCAAAGCACATGATCTGGACAACCTCTATGTGGCCGACACCAGCGTGTTCGTCTCCAGCGCCGCCGTAAATCCCGCGCTGACCTGCATCGCCAACAGCCTGCGCGTGGCCGATCACATCAAAGCGCGGCTGAACTAAACGCTGGGCGAGGACTCCGCTTTCCACCGGAAAACCAATACCGTCATTCCGGGGCGCCGCGCAGCGGCGAACCCGGAACCTAGGGGCAAATACTGCACGCTACGATCCCCTGGGTTCCGGGTTCCGCCTATGGCGGCCCCGGAATGACGGTGGATATGTTGTACGAGAAGCTAAGTGGCAGGGCTCAAAATGCGGTCCACGGCGCCCGCCACGATCGGGTGATAGCCCGCGCGCGCCGCGGCATAGATGCGGCGCGCGTGCGGCTGGCCCCAATCGCCTTGGTCCATCAGCGCACGGTAGAGCGGGCGCACGAACTTGCCGCGTCCCATGCTGGTGAGGAAGCGTTCCGTCGGCGCCAGCGCCGGCTCGTAGCGATTGCGCAGGGCAAGCGACAGCCAGTCGAACAATACTTCGCTGTTGCCGGTGGCGTTGAGTTGCAGGGCGCCTTCAAGCTCCGCCAGCCGCGCTTGCGGCAGCGCGCGCGGCAGGGTTTGCAGGAAACGCTGGCGTTGCAATGTGCCCCATGAGGACCAAGGCACGGCGCTCGCCGCCTCGCCCGCATTGAAGGCGCCGACCTGCTCAACCACGCGGTCAAAGCCAGCCGCGCGCGGCTCGACCGCGTTGGTGGGCAAGCCGGGTTCATAAGCCCACGCATCCAACATGAGCGCCGCCTCGATCGCTGCATCGCCGCGAATAACATGCGCGCGGAAGTCGGCGACGAACCAATCGGTCGTCATCGGCTGGAAAGCGTGGCGGTCGAAGTACGAGCGCAGGTAAGCGTCGAGGCGGGAGCGGCCGACAATGCGTTCGACCGTGCGCAGGAACAGCGCGCCCTTGTCATAGACAATGGCGTTGACGGTATCGTCAGCGCCGCGCTCGCCGATGAGGTGAAGGCGCGTTGAGTCTGGGGGATTGTCAGCAATGGCGGTCTGGATATCGGTCCAGGCAAGCGCGTCCTGCATGGCCGTAAGCTCGGCGCCGAAAAGCGCCTCGGTGATGCGGCCCTCGAAATAATTGGTGAAACTTTCATTGAGCCAAGAATCCGCCCACAGCGCATTGGTGACGAGGTTGCCCGACCACGAATGCGCCAGTTCGTGCGCGATCAGCGAGACGAGGCTCCGGTCTCCGGCGAGGAAAGTCGGCGTCAAGAAAGTAAGGCGCGGATTTTCCATGCCGCCGTACGGAAACGATGGCGGGAGGACCAACACATCATAGCGGCCCCACCGATAGGGTCCGTACAGCGCTTCCGCCGCGAGCAGCATGCGTTCCATGTCGGCGCATTCGTAAGCGGCGCGCTCAATCACGCTTGGTTCGGCGTAGACGCCAGTGCGTTCGCCGATGGCGCGGAACGTGAGATCGCCGATAGCGATCGCAATTAGGTAGGGCGGAACGGGGTTGGGCGTGCGGAAGCGATAGGCGCGCCCGCCGGCGACGCTTTCGCCCTCCGGCGTCAGCATTTGCGCGCTCATCACCACCTTCAGGCCCTCGGGCGCGACGATGCGTGCGTCATAGGTCTGGCGAATGCCGGGGCTATCCTGGGTGGGGACCCAGGTGCGCGTCAGGATCGATTGCCCTTGGCTGAACAAGAAACGTTTGCCGCTGGCGGTTTGCGCTGGCGTCAGCCATTGCAGCGCGCCGGCGTCCGGGGCGGTTTCGTAAGCGATGATCACCGTGCGCACGCCGGCGGCGATGGCGATGCTCATGGGCGCGCCAAGCTCGGGGCGCCGCTCACCGATCGCGAAAGTGGTGTCGCCAAGGTTGGTGTGCACCGAGCCGATGTTCAGCCCATCGACGTCGAGCACGATCTCGCGCGCATCTGGCCGCGCCGCGATGGTGAGCGTCGCCGTACCGGCAAGCACGTTGCGCGCGAAATCCGCAGTCAGGTCGAGCGAGACGTGGGTGACGCGCGCCTCGCCTGGCTTGGCGTGCGAGTGTGGATCGTGCGGCAGCGGCGCCATGGCGGCGACGATAGGCATGCTCGCGCAAGCCGCCAAAGCCGGCGCGGCCAAACTGGCGCCAATGAAGGTGCGTCGAACAAGCATATGGTCTCCCTGAGGATTTGCCGACACCAAGCCCCAGGCCCCGGCTTCGTGCAAGCGGCTACAGACCGACGCTCGGGCCGCTTTGCCGTTACGGAAAGCTTAACCTCCGCAATCTAGGGTTATTTTCGTGATCACAGGTGAGCGCCATGCCCATCACCATTCTCGTCGTTGATGACATCGAAGCAAACCGGGCGATACTGCGCCGACGTCTCCAACGCAAAGGTTTTGCGGTGATCGAAGCCGCCAATGGCGCGGAGGCAGTCGCGCTGACTCAGGAATGGCGCCCCGATGTGATCTTGATGGACCTCTCCATGCCGGTCATGGACGGAATCGAAGCGTGGCGGATGATCTGTGAACTTATCGACGATCCACCGGCCGCCATCGCGCTGACTGCCGTCACCATCCAAGATGTTCGTTTGGCCTGTGATGAGATTGGCTTCCGTGCCTTCTTGACCAAGCCGGTCGATTTTCGGCTCTTGCTGGCGACAATCGAGAAAGTCGCGCCTCCTCACGCGCCGTTGGCGCGCGCGAGCGCGTGAAGGGCGTCGCCTTCAATCGTCTTTCGGCTTCATCATCCCTGAAAACGTAATCACAGCCAGCGCTGCGAGGATGGCGCCGAAGAGGGCGTAGGCCGCGTGCGCCCAGCGCCACAGAGCGGCGCCTTCAAACAAGCGCCATTGCCCCTCCGCCACCTCGATGCCTGGGGCCAGGTCAGCGCGCGCGGTGCGCCCTGGCGCGCAGCGGCTCTCCTGGCCAAGGTCAACCATCGGCAGCGCTACGTCCACGGCGTAGAGTGTGGGCTCCACGGCGCCATCGCAGGCCGCTCCGCTTGGGCGCACCAGCGCGCCTTGCGTGTTCATCGCCAACACGCCGACAACCCCAAGCGCGATGAACAACACCAGCGCACGCGCCGCGCGGATCGGCGCAAAGCCGTAGCCGGCGATCAGTCCGAACGCGGAGGAAAGCGCCCAAGTCATCGGCCCTGCAGAAGATTGAAATGTGCGCAGATCGTGCTGCGCCAGCAATACGCGCCGCGCATCCTCGCGCCGTCCCGCGCGCATGTAGACTTGCGCCAGCTGCGCGAACGGTTGCGGGGAAAAGCGCGCGTCGTCGCGTTTTGACCGCTTCAGCCATGCCAAGCGCTGGCGCCAGCGATCGCTGGTGTTGCCCAGTCTTTTGTAACTGAAGCCATCAAGATCGAGCGCCGTGCCCTCCGCGCCCCAGCCGGTCTTGAGATCATCGTCGAGCGCGGTGCATGCGGCGCCAGAGAGATCGATGCGCGCGTCGATCTGCGCGGTCAGCGCGCGCGCCTGCAGCGGCCCGCCGATTTCGGCGTCGGCGAAGCTCAGCACCGCGCCCTTGACGCCGTCAGGCCCCGGCCCGCGCAGTTCCAGATTGAGCCAGGTCACACCGCCCTCGATTTTGGCGCGGTCAAACTTGGCGCCGCCCTCGATCACGGTTTTTTGCCCGAGTGGCGCGTAGCCGCCTTCCTCGATCTTCAGCGTGAGATTGCCGCCGACGCGCACGTTTGGCGCGCGAATGGACCAGTGACCGCCATTGATGAAACGTCCGCCGCCGAAGGCGAGGTAGCCCTGGATGCGCGCGTCGGCGAGGAACACCTCGCCTTTGACGTTGGCGCCTTGGAACAGGGCCGCCCCGCCCACTGAGAGGCTGGCGGCGTCGATGGAGCGTCCGTACGTCTCGCCGCGCGGCGTCGTGCGGTGGGCGATATCTGCGCCGCGCAAGTCGATATTGCGTGATACGCGCGCGCCTTGCAGCACCAATTGGCCGGCGAGCTTGGCGCCGTCGCCCCAGATTTGCCCACCGATTTCGGCATTGGCGAAATTCAGCGCCACCGCGCCCTCATTGCGAAAGATCCCGTTGCTGACATCGACATCTTGCGCGATGCGGGCGCCGACGAACCGTACTTCGCCTTCGGCCTTGAACTTGCCGCGCAACATCACGCTGCCGACGTGCGCGCTGTCAGCGTTGAGCGCTTGGCCGTCGCCGGCTTCGGTGCGGTTCAGCAATTGAGCGTGTTCGAGGCCCAGGCCTCCTTCGATCCGCGCGTTCATCAGCCAGAGGCAGCCAAATGCTTCAAATCCGTCGTCGAATAGCGCGTTGCCGGAAATGTCCGCGCCTTGCAGCATGATGGCGTCGTCGTCGCTGTCGGGGGCGCGCGCGAACCTGGCGCCGCGCGCCAACAGGTCGCCGTCAATGCGCACGCCGCGCAACTTGGCTGTCAGCGTTTCCGCGCCCGGTGCGCCGAGCGGGGCGACGTCGCAAAGATCGAGTTCGCCGTCGATTTGAGCCTCGATGCCCAGTAGGCGCGAAAGCCGGCTTCCCTTCAGCGAAAGGCGCGACAGCCGCGCATGGCTGACGTCGATGGCGTCGGGGATGTCGCATTCGATCAGCGCCAACGCCGGCAGCCCGGCCCCGCCCGCGCCTGAACAATCGGTAAGGTCGAGCGCGCCTTCGATGCGCGCGCCTTTGAGCCGCACGCCGGGCGTGCGCACCGGCCAAGCCGCATCGAGCCCGAGCATCAGCTTGCGTAAAAATCCAGCCCGCACCACGGGTTTTACGCCTCCCGGCCCCGCCATGGGCGTAAAATCAGCGACATCGCCGGAGCGCGTGCGCTCCACCACGAAATGTTCGTGCGGCGTCAAGTCGTTCGCATCGAACGCCATAAAGACCCCCGGCCCCCCCAAAGGACCCGGGGCCTGTTAAAGCATTGCCGGCGCGCGGCGGCGAGTCAGCTTATATGAAACGCATGTCAGAGACGGCGGCCCAGCCAGCGAATACCAACCTGCCCGAGTTCTCGGTTTCCGAACTGGCGCAGGCGGTCAAACGCAGCGTCGAGACCAATTTCGACCGCGTGCGCGTGCGCGGCGAATTGGGCCGGGTGCTGATCGCCAAATCGGGGCACCTCTATGTCGATCTGAAGGACGAGAACGCGACGATTTCCACCATCATGTGGAAGGCCAATGTCGCGGGATTGTCCTTCAAGCCGGAAGAGGGCCTAGAGGTGGTGGCCGAGGGCCGGCTGTCGACCTATCCCGGCCGCTCGCAATACCAGCTCATCGCCGAGCGTATGTCGCCGGCGGGCGTTGGCGCGCTGCTGGCGCAGTTGGAAAAGCTGAAGGCGAAGCTGGCGGCGGAAGGCCTGTTCGCGCCGGCGCACAAGAAAGCTATCCCGTACCTGCCGCGTGTCATCGGCGTCGTCACCTCGCCGACGGGCGCTGTCATCCGTGACATCTTGCATCGTCTCGGCGAGCGCTTCCCGCGCCGCGTGCTGCTCTGGCCAGTGTTGGTGCAAGGCCCCGAAGCGGCGGGCCAGATTGCGCGCGCCATCAACGGCTTCAACGCTTTGCAAGGCGATTTGCGTCCCGACGTACTGATCGTCGCGCGCGGCGGCGGATCGATCGAGGATTTGTGGGCCTTCAACGAGGAAATCGTTGTCCGCGCCGCCGCCGAGAGCGCCATTCCGTTGATCTCGGCGGTGGGCCACGAAACCGATACCACTTTGATCGATTTCGCTTCCGACTTGCGCGCGCCAACACCCACTGGCGCTGCGGAGAAGGCCGTACCGGTGCGCGCGGAACTCATCGAGCGCATCGGCGTGCTCGAAGGCCGCTTGAAGGGCGGGCTGCTGCGCGGGCTTGAAAAGCGCCGCACCGAATTGCGCGCCGCCAGCGCGCGGTTGCCACGTTTGGAAACACTGTTCCAGATTCCGCAACAACGCTTCGACCGCGCCGCCGAGCGTTTGGGCGCCGCCCTGGTCGCCAACGCGCGTGCGGCGCAGTCCAAGCTCGACCGCGTGGCCGCGCGCTTGCGCCCGCAAGCTCTGAGCCAGGACATGTCGCGCCGCCTCGAAAAGCTGGCGCAGGCAAGCGCGCGTCTACGGCCCGCAATGGCCCGCATGCTGGACACGCGGCGGCAGGAACTGGCCAGCGCATCGCGCATGCTGGAGAGCCTCTCGCACAAAAGCGTGTTGGCGCGCGGCTTCGTCATGGTGCTTCGCGAGGACGGAACACTCGTGCGTGCCGCCAAGGATTTATCCCCAGGAGATGAAGTCGAACTCACCTTCGCCGACGACAAGCAGAAAGCGGTGATCGATCCGCCCGGCGGCGCCGAGGCGGTCAGGCAACGCGCTAAACCGAAGGCAGGCGGCGGGCAGGGCAGCTTGTTTTAGGTCGTCAACGTGCTGCAGCCGGGATGACGCGGCCTGGGGAGTCGGGTTAGAGTACCCGATGAACAAGCACGACCCCGGCGGCCCGGAAGCCAAGCTTCGCTATGGCGACAACGAAATTGAGATCGTGCGCCAAGGGCTCTTTGTGCGCTGCGCCGTGTCGGGCGAGCGCATCACGTTGGACGATTTGCGCTATTGGAGCGTCGATTTGCAGGAAGCCTACCGCGGCCCCGAAGAAGCGATGCAGCGCTGGAAGGAGACGCAAAGCCCATGAGAGCGCTGCTGTTTGCGATGATGCTCGCGGGCTGCGTCGCCGCCGAGGCGCCTGCGCAGACCGAAGCGCCGACGGCGGAAATCTCGGCCCCTCCTGCGCCGCCCGAAGCCGCACCGGCGCCAACAACGCTTTCGCTCAATTGCGCCGGCGCGTTCACGCAAGGCGGGATTGCGCTTTGCCGCACACTGCCGGGCGCGGAGATTTTCGTTGACGGAATCGCCAGCGGCGAGGCCGACGCGCAAGGCTGGGCCGTCATCGGCTTTAACCGCGAGCACGGCGCCGACGGCCATGTCGAGGCGCGCGCTGGTGGGCAGAGCGCCGCCCAAAGCTACGCCATCGCGAACCGCGAGTTCGACATTCAGCGCATCGACGGGTTGCCGCCAGCGACAGTCAATCCGCCGTCCGATCCTGAGACCCAAGCGCGCATCGCCCGCGAGGCGGTGCTGAAACGCCAAGCGTTCACCAGCGTCGCGCCGATAGAAGGCTGGCTCGACGGCTTTATCCAACCGGTCGAAGGTGTTGTGACAGGGCGCTGGGGCAACCAGCGCGTGCTCAACGGCCAGCCGCGCGATCCGCACTTTGGCTATGACATCGCCGCCCCAGAAGGCACGCCGGTCCGCGCGCCCGCTTCTGGCGTCGTCACGCTCGCCAATCCCGACATGCATTTCGAGGGCGGGCTGGTGTTCATCGACCACGGCCAAGGGCTCATCACCATGTATTTGCACCTGAGCCGGCTCGACGTGGCCGTTGGCGATGTCGTGGCTCAAGGCCAAACCATCGGCGCCGTCGGCGCGCGTGGCCGCGCCACCGGCCCCCACCTGTGCTGGCGCATGAAATGGCGCGACCGCCAACTCGACCCCAGCGTCGCGATCGAAGGCTTGGCGACGGCGCGCGCGGAGCTGTTGGCGAACTGAACCGGACCGCGCTAACGCACCACCACGTGCGCAACCAATATCACCGCCGCCGCGTCGCTATTATTGCGCCAGCCGTGCGCTGTGCCCGCGTCTTCGCGTGCAACGTCGCCAGCGTGGTAGAGGATGGGGTCAAGGCAGGAATTGCGGAACTCGGTCATTTCGCCGGCAACGATCAGCGCCATGCCTTGCGTGGCTTCGTGATTGTGCCAGGCGACGATCCCGCCGGGCGCCACCACGATGCGCCGCAAGCGTAGCGCGCGCGTGGGATCGCTCGCGAGCGGCGTCAACGCGATGTCCTCTGCGCTGACGCCGACAGACTGCGCATCGCTGGAGATGCGCGCGTTGGCCTGCGTCCGCTCGGCAGGGCATTCACGCACGCGCGCGCCTTGAATCGCCGCAAGCGCCGCATCGGGCGCGGTCGTTCTTTGATTGTTGACCGTAACGCATGCCGAAACCAGCGCCGCCGCACAAACTATCCACGCTCGCATCTTCCACCTCACATCACGCCTGCCTTCACCCAAGCTTCTTTCGGCCAGCGCCGATGCGCCCAGAACCATTGCTCGGGCGCTTCGCGAATGCGCGCTTCCATGAATTGGTTTACGCGCGTGACGCCGGCGAGCACCGTCGCTTCGTCGTCTGGCTTGCCGTAATCGAGTTGGATCGGCTCATGCACGCGGATGCGGAAGTTCAATCCCTCCAGGCGGCGTCCAGTAATCGGAATCAGTGGAACCTTGAATTTGAGCGCCAGCCGCGTTGGCCCGTCAGCGGTCATGCACTCATGGCCGAACAGCGGAACGGCCAGGCCCTTGTTATATTTCTGATCGTTCATCAGCGCGATGCTGCGTTTTTTGGCGAGCGAGCGCAGCAACCCCATGCCGCCTTCCTTGCCCTTCGCCGCCTGCAGCGCCAGCCCGAATGCGGCGCGGGTGTCGACGATGTATTTGTCGATGATCGGATTGTTGGCGGGGCGATAAGTGAAGTGGCAGGTGGGGTCGGTTTGCGCGAGGCAAAGCGAGGTCACTTCCCAATTGGTGAAGTGCCCGCCGATAAACACCGCGCCTTTGCCAAGCGTCGCCTCGATGCGCTCGCGGCCTTCGTATTCGATCTCACCCTTGTTGAAGCGGTCGAGGAATTTTCCCATGTGCGCGAACTCGCCCGACATGCGCCCCAACTCGGCCCAAGTCGCGCGCCGGATTTCGCGTTGCCACGCATCTGTCTCGTCCGGAAACGCCATACGCAAATTGCGCAGCGCGGTTTTGTGGGCGCTGGTGAGCGCTCCCACTGGCGGCACGATCGCCGCGCCCCAACGCGAGGCGCGCTCCAGCCCCAAGGCGCCAAGCCCCCCGACATAAGTGTTCCAGGCTAGCGCCTCGATGCGGAAATAAAAATTGATCGGCTTCGACTTCGCCATGGGGTCAAGCCATGCGTGCGCGGATCGGCGCGAGCAAGGCGTCGAGCGCGGTTTCTTCGACGAAACGCGCCGCCACCGGCAACACCGCCACACGTGCGCGCCATCGCGGTGAGAGCCGGGCGGCGTCTTTTTCGGTGGTGATCAGCTGAGCGCCCCGCTCGGCGGCAAGTTGAGCTAAAGCCTCAAGGTCGTCATCGGCGTAGAAATGATGATCGCCAAAAGGCACGGCCTCTTCAAGTTCAGCGCCGGCTGCGGCGAGCGTGTCGAAGAATTTCTCCGGCCGCGCCAGTCCAGCGAAGGCGACGAGCTTGCCGTCGGGGATGATGCCGCTCGGTTCGATCCGTGCGTGCAGGATGGGTCGCGTGAAGCCGCTGAGCCAAGACGGGGTTTGGCCCTGCAACGCAAATGGAGAATTGTGCGCCAGCACGATGGCGTCGGCGCGTTTCAAACCATCAGCCAATCGCTCGCGCAGGGGGCCTGCCGGAAACACTTGGCCATTGCCGATGCCGAATACGGGATCGACGGCTATGATGCAGAGGTCCTTCGCCAGCGCCGGATTTTGGAAGCCGTCGTCCATCACCAATGCATGCGCGCCAGCTTGCGCCGCCGCCAGCGCGCCGGCGAGGCGGTCGCGCGCGATCCAGGCGGGGCCGTCGCCCGCGTGCAGCAGAGGCTCGTCGCCAACCTCGCGCGCATCCATGTCAGGCGTGATGCGCAGCGGCCCCACCAGGCGCCCGCCATACCCCCGCGACAGCGTGTGCGCGTTGGGGCCAAGCTTGGCGCGGACCGCGCGCGCGATAGGCGTTTTGCCGGCGCCGCCAACCGTGAGGTTGCCGACGCAGACAACCGGTGCGGGCGCATGGCGCGGTGTCGCCGCGGCGATGCGGCGCGCGCTTGCCCAGGCATAGACCCACGATAGCGGCGTCAACAGCGCGCGCAGCGCGAGCGCGGCGTCGCGCCCGCTTGCGTTGGCGCGCCAGAACTCAGGCGGGCGCATGGATTGCACCTCGCGTAGGCAGCAGCGCCATCAGGTGCGCTACGGTTTCGTTCATGGCGCTCGCACCCTCGGCGATGATTGCGCGCGCGGCCTGGATGCGGCTCGCTCGCAACTTGTCGTCGCGCCAGAGTTGGGCCACCGCCGCCGCCAGGCTTTCAGCATCGCTCACCATGCCAGCGCCCCCGGCCGCAGCGAGCGCGTCAAACAAGCTCTGAAAACTCTCGACACAAGGCCCGGTCAAGATCGCCGCGCCGAGCTTGGCCGGCTCGACTGGATTGTGACCTTTCAAGTGCGGCAACAGGCTTCCCGCGACGAAGGCGATCGGGGCGAGATCGTAGAACATGCCCAATTCGCCCAGCGTGTCGGCGACATAGACGCTGGCCGCGCCAATTTTTCCCGCCAACGCGCGGCGGGGCGCGCCTTGGGCGAGCGCTGCGATGGCTTCACCCCGCTCGGGATGACGCGGAACCAAAATCAACAACGCATCGGGTATTTCAACGCGCAGTCGGGTATGGGCGTCGAGCACGATTTCATCCTCGCCGGGGTGCGTGCTGGCGGCGAGCCAGATCGGGCGCGCGCCGATGTCCGCCGCTAACGCCGCGCGCTCCTCCGCGTCGATGTGCGGGGGCGCTGCGGCAAGCTTCAGATTACCGAGCGCGCCCCCGCTTTCGTCGCGCAGACCCGCAAGCACCTCGGCGGTTCGGACGTCAGCGGCGCCTGTGAACGCGAATGCGCGCAGGAGCCGCCGCCCGGCTGCGCGCCAGCCCTGCAGCCGGCGCAACGTGCCCGGGCTCATGCGCGCATTCACTAGCGCGAGCTTTACGCCCGCCGCTTCCGCTTCGAGGATCAAATTCGGCCACAATTCGCTCTCGACGAAGATGCCGAGATCGGGCCGCCAGTGGTGCAAGAACCGTAATACCGCGCCGCGGCGGTCGAGCGGCGCATAGATATGCGTGGTGCGCGGCGGCGCACGTCGCGCGGCGAGTTCAGCGGAGGTGCGCGTGCCGGTGCTCAGCAGGAACGAGAGCGATGCATCGCGTGCGCCCATGGCTTCGGCGAGTTGGAGCGCCACGCCGGATTCGCCAACACTGGCGGCGTGCAGCCAGACCAAATTCCCTGCTGGGCGCTTTTGCAGGTAATGTCCGTGGCGCTCGTGCAAGCGGCTCGCGTCTTCCTTGCCGGCGCGCGCGCGTGCGCCCAGCCACAATCCCGCAAACGGCCCAAGCGCGGCAGTCGCGGCGCGATAGAGCGCAAGTGCGGGCGAAAAACTCACTTTGCGATCGCCGCTGGCGCTGGGGTCGCAGCGCCCCGTGCTTGCGCAGGCTCAGTCGCCGCTACGCCGGCGATGCGATCAGCTTCATTGGTGACGCGGTTCAGTTCGCTCTCCACCTGCAGCCGGCAGGCCTCCATGGTGGCTGCGTCGGCGCCGGGCGCAGGTGGTTGGATCGGTTCACCCCAAACCAAGGCGCCGGGGCCAAATGGCAGCGGCAGGATGAATTTATCCCAGGACTTGAAGACGATACGCCAACGCGTCGACCACGCGACACACAGAATCGGCGCTTGCGCCAATCGCGCTACCTGCACCGGCCCCATGCGAGCGCGCATGCGCGGCCCGCGCGGCCCATCCGGCGTCATGCCGATGGTGCCGCCGCTTTCAATGTGGCGTAACAGTTCGCGCCCGGCTTCGAAGCCGCCTTTTTGTTGATCGCCTTTAGCGGCCGAGCCGCGGATCACGTCCGACCCGACCGTATGCGCCGCTTGGGTGATGATGCCGCCGTCGCGCGAGCGTGAAATCAGCATCTTACCTTTTGTCGCGTCGGCCCCGTAGGCCCACAATTTGAAAAACAGGATGAAGCGACCGTGCCAGATGCAGGCGATCAGCTGTCCGTTGCCGCGCAAATATGGCTCGACTGCGGCGTGGTTGACCCTGCGCCAACGCGACGTGCTCCCCACCAACAGCATATAGAGGCCGATGGTGCGCCCGATGAGAAACTGGGCGAGTGGATTGCCGAGGAGTGACTTGAGCATGGGTCCGCGAGACGGGTCTCTGGCGCCGGCTTCCGAGATGCGGGCAACACCCTTATAGAAGGCGCGGTCGGCTTTGCGCCAGCTTCTGCTTGTGAGGGATATGTCAAAGACCGGCCTCTCGCGCTTCGACCTGGGCACGCCCGATGGGCGCCGGCGGGCCGAGCACGACCTGATCTGGGCCGACCACGGCTTTTTGCGCACCCGCTTCTCGAATTTTCACTGGATTGAGCCTGGACTAATGGCGCGCGCCAACCAGCCCTCGCCGGACGCCGTCGCGCGCTACCGCGAGATGGGGATCAAGACGATCCTCAATCTACGTGGGCCCTCAGGCACCGGCTATTACGCACTTGAGCGCGAGGCTTGCGAGCGTTGCGGCATCGCCATGGTGGATGCGCGCATGCACTCGCGCGAGCCGCCGAGCCGCGAACAGGTGCGCCGCGCTAAGGAGCTATTTGAGACGATCCAGTATCCAGCGTTGATGCATTGCAAGTCCGGCGCGGACCGGGCCGGTGTGATGGCTGTGCTTTACAAGCACTTCAAAATGGGCGCGCCAATTGCGGAAGCCGTCGAGCAGCTCTCGCTCAAATACCTGCACGTGCGGCAAGGCAAGACCGGCATGATCGATTTTTTCTTCGCGCGCTACCTTGAGGAAACCAAGGTGAGCGGCAAATCCTTCCTGGATTGGGTTGAGCAAGACTACGACCAGCAAAGCGTCAAGAGGGCTTTCATGGGCGAGTGGTGGGCCAACATCCTGGTCGACAAAATCCTTCGCCGCGAGTGAGCGCGCGCACCTAGCCAGTACGACGTTCCATGGCTGCGCGCACGCAAGCGCGCGTTGCGCGCACTTCGTCCGAACGCATCGGGCCTGGGTGCATGCCGCAGGCATCTTTGGCCGCTCGACGCAATCGCGCATTGAACGCGCTGGGGTCGCGCGCGTCCGTATCGCGAACATCGACGCGCACAGAGCGCGTGGTCTCCGTCTGAGCGTCGGCTTGCACGGGCGCCGCGAACATGGCGGCGGCGCAAAGCGAAGCGAAGATTTTGCGTTGCATGGCGCATCTCCTGGCGCGTCGCGGCAATGCGTGTGGCGCACCGCGCGCGCTTATGATCTGCAAGACGTAACGCAAAGGGAGCATGCACGCAAACGTCCGGCCTAGGCCGGGACCTGAAATTGCAATTTTGTAAGCCGCGCATAGAGCCCGCCACGCGCCAGCAAATCGTCATGGGGTCCCATTTCGACGATCCGACCGTTCTCGATCGCGAGAATGCGATTGGCGTCGCGGACCGTTGACAGGCGATGCGCGATCACAAGCACGGTGCGCCCCTTGGAGAGGCGCCTTAGCGCTTCCTGCACCTTGGCCTCGCTCTCAGCATCGAGCGCGCTGGTGGCTTCGTCCAGCAACAGGATGGGCGCGTCGCGCAAGAATGCGCGTGCGAGGGCGATCCGTTGGCGCTCGCCGCCCGAGAGGTTGCCGCCTCGATCGCCGACATTGGCGCCGTAACCCTCAGGCAGCGCGGCGATAAAATCATGCGCCGCCGCCGCGCGCGCGGCGGCTTCAATTTCGGCATGGGAGGCGCCAGGCCGACCGAGTGCGATATTTGCGCGAATGGTGTCGTTGAAGAGCACCGCATCCTGCGCCACCAGAGAAATGCCGGCACGCAGCGAGGCGACGCTGACATCGCGCACATCCTGGCCGTCGATGCGCACGGCCCCGGCGCTCACATCGTAAAGCCGCGGCAACAGGTTGAAGATCGTGGACTTTCCGGCCCCCGAAGGGCCCACCAGCGCCACGGTCTCGCCGGGCTCGACGCTGAAATTGACGCCCTCCAGCGCTGCGCCTTCGCCGTAGGAAAAGCTGACGTTCTCAAACGCGATGCGCCCGGACTTGATGGCGATGGGCTGGGCGTTGGGCTTGTCCTTGATCACAGTCGGCTCGTCGAGCAGCGTGAAGACACGCGCGAGCGCCGCCATCGCCTCGTTGAGCACAGTGTTGAAATTGCTCAGCGAGCGCGCCGCCGGAGTGGCGACTGCAATTGCGCCAACAATGCCAAGCAAATCGCCCAAGGTCATCAGCTCGTTCGAGACCCGCACGCCCGCAACAAACAGCACGCTCCCCAAGGCAATGCCGCCGAGGACCTCCAGCAGCGGTTCGCTGCGCGAGCGGTTTTGCGCGAGTTTAAAAGCGATTTTGCGCCGTTCCTCGAAAGCCGCGCGGGCGCGCTCGGTTTCGCGTTCCTCAAGCCCATAGGTCTTCACAAAACGGGCGGCGCCAAAAATCTCCGACAAAAGCGCGGTGAGGCCGCCCAGTTGCAATTGCGCGGTCTCGGTTTGTTTGCGGGCGCGTCCGGCGATGGCGGCGAGCGGCGGTCCCGCGAGCAGAAACACCACCGCCACCAAAAGCGTGAGCGCCCAGTCAAACCAGACCATCGAAGCGATGGCGCCGATCAAGGTCAGCGCGTCGCGGATCAAGGCTTGCCCGCCCCGGACCAGGCCCTCGGCCACCACATTGATGTCGTTGGTGAAGCGCGACACCAGGCGCCCCGGCGCTTCGCGGGCGGTGCGGGCGTAGTCGACGTCCATCAATTTTGCAAACATCGCGCCCTGCAGGTCGCGCAGCACTTTGAGCGCAAGGCCCTGGGCCAGGATCGCCTGACAAAAAATCGCGACGGCGCGCACACTCACGGCGGCGAGCACGAACACTGGCGTCAGCGTCACCGCGTTCATGTCGCCGCGAGAAATCGCGTCGATCGCCAACTTCATGATCCACGCGTACGAAGCCGCCGCCGCCGCCACCAACGCCAGCACTGGAACCAGCACAATGACCTCGCCCGTGTACCGGGCGACGTAGCCGCGCCAAAGTCGCGCGATGAGCGCGCTCGGCTTCATAGGTTCTGGAGCGTGCGGGGCGCGCGCGCGGATGCCATCGTCGCCACGTTACATCTCGCTTTCGGGATCTTCCCCCGGATCGAGCAGGCGGTGGGCGTGGATGATGAAATAGCGCATGCGGGCATTGTCGACGGTGCGTTGCGCCGCGCTCTTCCAAGCATCGTAGGCGGTTCGGTAATTTTCGAAGGCGCCGACGAAATCGACAGCCGATAGATCCTCGAACTCCGGGCGGTCGAGGTCTTTCAATTCGCCGCCGATGACGAGATGGAGGAGCTGGCGCTGTTCGCTCATGTGCCTTCTGCCTTGCGCGGGGCTTCGCGGGGATCGGGAAAATGCGAGGTGCGCTCGATTATCAGAGGGTGAAGCGGCGCGCCAGCGGCCACCGCGCCGGGCGCGCGTGGATCGGGCTGGTTGAGTTCGAGCGGCAGGCCCCACGGGTCGGTGATGCGCCCTCCGGCGGCTGCGACGATGGCGGCGCCAGCGGCGATGTCCCACTCGTGCTTAAAGCCGAACAGGATGGTGGCGTCCGCTTGCCCCGCCGCCACCAGCGCTAGCCGGTAGGCGATGGATTGGCGGATGATGATATCCATCTCCGGCCAAGGTTTGGGCCAGCGTTTGTCTGCAAAGCTCCTCCGCTGACCGATCATGCGTGCGCCTTCGATGGCGCCGCGCGCGCTGGCGGAGATGGGGCGTCCGTCAAGCGAGGCGCCAACCCCTGGCGCGCCAAGGAAAAGCTCGTCCGTCATTGGGTTGTAGACGACGCCGGCAGCGGCGCGGCCTGCTTCGACGACGCCGATACTGATGGTGAATTGCGGCACACGGGCGATCATGGCGGCGGTGCCGTCGATGGGGTCGAGCATGAACACACGGCTGCGACCGAGGCGTTGGGTTGGATCGTCGGGTGCTTCCTCCGAGAGCCAGCCATAATCGGGCCTTGCGCTGCGCAAGCGTTCGGTCAGCAGCGCGTCGACAGCAAGATCGACATTGGTGACAGGTCCGGCTTCGCCCTTGGACTTGATATCGAGCGGCTTGGTCAGCAGGTCGCGGGCGAGGGCGCCCGCTTCGCGCGCGGCCGCTTCCAGGAGGGGAAGATCAGACGCCGCCGATTGCAAGGTCATCGACGATGAGGCTGGGAATTTCGAGCGCGCCGCGATTGTCGAGGTCGGCGCCGCAGCGCAAGCGCCCGTAGATGTCGAGCAAATTGCCCGCGACCGTCACTTCGCTGACGGGAAATACGATGGCGCCGCCGTCAAACCAATATCCCGACACCCCGACCGACCAATCGCCCGTGTTCATGTTGAGCGAGGGCGAAAACATGTCGGTTACGAGGAGGCCTTTGCCCGCCTTGCGCATAAGCGCGGCCAGATCATCAGTACCGGGCGCCACGAAAAGGTTTGACGCCGCGACACCCGGCGGGCCGCCGTGGCCCGAAGTGGCATGACCGTTGGGGGCTAGGTTCAATTGCCGCGCCGTCGCCGCGTTCAGCAGCCAGGTCGTTATGTTGCCGTCGTCCACCAAAGTGCAGGCCGCCACGGCGCCGCCTTCGCCGTCGAACTGGTGGCTGCCCATGCCGCGCTTCACGAACGGGTCCTCGTGGATGCGAAAGCCCTCCGCGAACACGCGCTGGCCGAGCTTGTCTTTCAGGAACGAAACGCCGCGCGCCACCGCCGCTCCGGAAATGCCCGACAGGAAGGGCGAGAGAATGCTGCCGGCAAGTCTGTTTTCGAAAATCACCGCTGCCTTTTGGCTCTCGATTTTGCGGGCGCCGAGGCGTGCGACGGTCCGCTCTCCGGCGATGCGGCCGATGGCTTCGGGCGCGGGCAGGTCGGCGAAGAAGCGCTTAGTGCGCCACTCGTAGTCGCGCTCCATGTCCTCGCCGCGTTCGGCGATGGCGGTGGTGCCAAGACTGTAAGAGGTAGCGCTTTGGGCGCCTTCGAAACCGTCGGAGGTCGCGTAGACGAACACCGATGTGTCAAACGAGGCGCCGCCGCCGCCCGAATTCTCGACGCCCGGAATCTCAAGCGAAGCGGCTTCGCAGGCGCGGGCAAGTTCGAAGAGAAGTTGCGGGCTGGGCTGGGCGGTGTCCGATTGCTCAAGGTCAAGGTTGGCGCCGCGCGCGCCGAAGCGCCGGTCAAGCAGGCCGCAATAGGGGTCCTCGGGGGCTGCGCGCGCCATTGCAACGGTGCGCTCGGCTAACGCCTTGAGGCCCTTGACGGACAAATCAGTTGAGGAGGCGGCAGCCTGGCGCTTGCCGATAAAGGCCCTGAGCGCGACGGAGCGGCCTTCCTCGCGCTCCATCCCCTCCAGCGCGCCCATGCGAACCTCCGCCGAGACGCTTTCGCGGGCGGCGTAACTGGCCTCGGAGGCGTCCGCGCCGGAGGATTTGGCGTAGTCGATAAGAGCCGCAAGAGCGGCGTGTGAATCAGCGTCGAAGGCCATGGCTCCCTACATGGGCGCTTCGGCAGGCCGGAGCAATCACGCCTGGTGGTAATCGGGTATGCTAGAGCTGCTGCGCCAGCGCCGCATAGATGAGCCCGCCGCCGAGCAGCAGATAGGCGAGCCAGCTGAGCACGACGCCCACTTGGCGCCCCAGGTTGAGGCGGCCCGTGTTGAGGCCGACGCCATGTAAAATTCGCCCAGCGGTCAAAGAAATTCCCGAGGCGTGCAGCAGCCAAATCGGCGAGCTTTCAAACAAGGCTAGCAAAACAAGGCCAACCAGCCCCGCCGGGATGTATTCGGCGGCATTGGCATGAGCGCGGATGGAGCGTCCAAAGGCCTCGTTACCGCCGTCCCCCAAGCTGATCTTGTGGCGGCGGCGACCGGACACCACAACATAAGCCAAAACCAGCAAAAGCAGGATGTTCGCGCCAGCATAGAGCGCCACAATCTCCAGTCGCAACATCGCATACCCTCCAAACGGACTCGCGGAGCGCCACTTAACCGTCCGCACCTGTTTGCTTCAATCTTTTGTTTTTGTTTCGGAAACCGCGTGTTCATCGGCGCCGTGCATGATCGCCCCAACGAAGATGCCTCGAAGGCAATAGGGTTGGTGTTTGATGGACGCTGGTGTTTGGAGCGTCGTGTTGGCGGTGATCGCGGCGACCGCGGGCGTGGGCCTGGCGGTTGCCGCGACGGTGCTTGCGCGCCACGCCCACTTCATCGACGGCCTTGAATTCGACGGCGGCTACAATGCTCTCGCGCCGCAGCTCGATCGCTGAGCCAGCCCCGAAAACAGCGTCACAATTTTCCAGAACCGCTCTATAGATTGCGCCTCGTTGGAGGCGTCGATGATGAACATACGCGCGGTAGTTTTGGCGTTGGCTTTGGCCGCGTGCGGCCAGAGCGGGCAACAGCCGCCGGCGCCCGCGCCCGCCGTGCAAGGTGTTGATCCAAGCGCGCTCCAAATCGACATTGGCCGCTACGGCGTAATGCTGGGGCATGTGCGCACCCTGACCCAAGAGCGCGCCGGCGCGGCGGAGATCGATAACCAGGCGCCGCGCGAACTGGCGCGCGCGCTGCGTGAGACCGTCTGGGAATATAATGGCGACCGATCGAGGCTTTGCGCCAAAGGCATCTTCGCAGACGTTGCTTGCGGCCCTGCTTATGAGCCGGTCTGGATTTCCGAACCCTCCGACGCTGAACCATCGCTTGATGAACTGCAGGCGCGCGCCAACACGCTGGGCGAGCAAGTGATGGGTTTCTGGGACGCCGTCTGCGCCGATGCGCGCGCGCGCGTTGAGGACGAGCAGGAGCGCATGTACGTTTGCGCGATTGAATAAGCGCTGTACTTTTTACGATACATGCACTATATATGAGGCAAGCCAAACTCAAGGGTCGGCGGCAAGGGCTGTTTGAGGTGCGTACGAGCTTGCGGTCGAAGACGGAAGCTCGACTTTATTTCTGTGAGGAAGGCGACACGCTGGTGTTGCTAGATGGGCAAATCAAGAAATCGCGAACTGCGGATATCAGCTTGGCCAAGAAACGAATGAAGGAATTGAAGAATGAAAGGCGCTAGGCGCAACCTGCGGATCGGATCGAGCCTCGACGATTTCCTTGAGCAGGAAGGCGTTCGCGCGGAGTTCGAGGCGCTTGCGGTGAAGGAGGTCATCGCGTGGGAATTGAAGGTCGCTATGGAGAAAAAGAAGATATCCAAGTCAAAGATGGCGGAACTCATGGCGACGAGTCGGGCGCAGATCGACCGGCTTCTTGATCCAACCAGCGGCAATGTCACGCTGGAAACGTTGGCGCGTGCGGCCCACATCGTTGGCCGAGAGCTGCGTTTGAAGCTGGTTTAGAGTTTTAAGCGCCACACCGCAGCGCGTTTTAGTTCAGCGTCTTCGAGCGTGCGGCTGACGGCGATGTCATATGCGGCGACTTGTTCGAGGCGCTCGCGGGGCAGATAGGCGCGGCCCGGGTCGCCGATCAGCACTGTTTTGCCGTCGCCATCGAGGGCGATGAGCCAATCGAGCACGCGCGCCGCCAGGTCGCGGTCATAGAAGGCGTCTCCCACCAAAACCAGATCGGCGTCCGTGCGCGAGCCAATGGGGTCGAGCGTGCTGGTCTCGACCACGACGCCATTCAAAGCTGCGTTCAGCTGCGCAGCGTGGGCGGCGAATGCATCGATATCGGCCGCGCGCGCCGAACTGGCGCCGGCTTTCATTGCGGCGATGGCCACGAGCCCCGAGCCCGACGCAACGTCCAGCACGCGCTTGCTGCCTACGATTCTGGGATTGTCCAGCAGGTAGCGCGCCAATGCCTGCCCGCCGGCCCAAGCGAAAGCCCAGAACGGCGGCGGTAAGCCAAGCTCACCAAGCTGGTCTTCGGTCAATTGCCACAGGCTCACAGCATCGTCGGCGAGATGAAGCTTAAGCTCCGGTATGTGGCTGGGCGCCAGCACGCGTGTGTTTTCACGAATGAAGGCGGCGATATCGACGATCACGTTCCACCTATTTCTGAATTGGCGTGCTCGGGATCAATACCTGCGGCGTGCGCAAAGCTAACTCGCCTCGCCGAAGGCAAACACACGGCGCAGCCCCGCTTCGCCGACGGGTGTGAAATCCAGGACGCGGCTGCCGCGCCTCTGACTGACCCAGCCGCGCTCGAAGATGCGGTCGAGCAGCGCCGCGCCCAGCGCACCGGCGAGGTGGTGGCGGCGCACGCTCCAGTCGAGGCAGGCGCGGCAAAGCGGACGCGCGCCGATCTCAAGCTCGGCGATGTCGACGCCGAAGGTCGACACCTTCACGCGGCCGAGCTTGGTCAGCGCGTAGGTCTTTTCCGGGCCCGGCAGCATCCATTTGTTCTTGAGAAAGGCGTCGAACAAGCCAACGCCCAGTTCGCCCGCGAGGTGGTCATAGCAGAGCCGCGCGCGCCGCAGCGCCGGCTCCTTCGGGCCTGGACGGAACCTAAGCGCCTTGGCGCGCGCGGCCACGCCCATCAAGCTTTCGAGCAATGCAGCGACATCAGCGTCGGCCAAGCGATAATAACGGTGGCGCCCTTGCGCTTCGACGGCCACGAGGCCCGCCAGCACCAGTTTTCCAAGGTGCGAACTCGCGGTCTGTTTGGTGACGTTGGCCTCCAGCGCAAGCTCGCTTGGCGTGAGCGCCGCGCCGTTCAGCAGCGCGGTCAGCATGTTGGCGCGCGCCGGATCGCCGATCATGGCGGCGATCGCTGCGATGTTCGGCCCATCTTTCACGACGTGCGCTCCATGGTTCGACCGTAGTCGAACCATGGAGACGCTGCAAGCGCGTATGCAGCGTGCGTAGGCGCAAATGCCAGCGCCGCGAACAATTAGAGCTTCGATGCTTCCGGCGTTTGCGTGTCGGCGACGCGCCACAAATGCCACGCCGCCGCCGAGCGCCAGGGGGCCCAGCGTTCGCCGTAGGCGCCGAGGGTTTTCGGCGTGAATTCGCGGCGGTAGAGCTTTTCAGCGCCCTTGCGCACGCCGAGGTCGTCGATGGGAAGTACGTCGGGGCGGCCGAGGGTAAAAATGAGATACATCTCGACAGTCCAACGCCCAACCCCGCGCGCGGCGGTCAGGCGTTCGATGATCTCTTCGTTGGGCAATTTGCTGAGCGCGCGCGCCGGCGGGATGATGCCGTCAATGCGCTTTTGCGCCACGTCTTTCAGCGCGGCGGTTTTCTGGCGCGAGAGGCCCGCGCCGCGCAGCGCCTCGTCCTTCGCTTTGAGCAAGTCCTCCGGTTCGGGATGGTCCTTATCCGGGAACAGCGCCAGCACGCGCCCGTGGATGGTCGCCGCCGCCTTGCCAGAGAGCTGCTGATACACAACAGAGCGCACCAGAGCGCGATACGGGTCCTTCGACTTTTCGAACTTGGTGGGAAACGGCTCGTGCGTGGGCAGCACGCGCGCGAAGCGTTTGCAGATTTTGCTCAAATGAATTTCCGCTTCGCCCATGTCACATCCCCAGAACGGGCCGCAACGTACGCCATGCTGGCGCCAGCGCAAACGCAATCAGAACCGCCGCGCCGATCAGCGCATTGCGCTTGAACGCGGCGAGCGCCGTTTCCGGACGTGTGTCGTCGATGCCTTGCAGCATGGGCCAGATGAGCGCGGCGCCGATAATGCTGAGCGTGAGGGCTACGATGAGGCCCGCGCCTGAAATGGCGCCGGCCATGGCCCACAGCGCCAGCGCCAAGGCATAAAACACGCTGGTCCAGGTGCGCCATTTGTCGGCGAACAGGCGTGCGGTGGAGCGCACGCCGAGCAGCGCGTCATCCTCGCGGTCCTGCAGCGCGTAGATGGTGTCGTAGCCGATGGTCCAGGCGATGCAGCCGGCATAAAGTGCGATGGCTTCGAGCGGGATTCCGGGTTCAGGGCTCACCGCCGCGCCGCCGACAAGCGCGCCCCACGAAAACACCGCGCCGAGCCAAGCCTGCGGCCACCAGGTGATGCGCTTCATTAGCGGGTAGAGCGCCACCAGCGGCAGCGCGATCAGCGCTACGATTTGCGCAAAGCGAGGAAACACCAGCAACGCCGCCAGGCCCAGCAGGCATTGCAAGAACAGCCAAGCCCAAGCCGCCTTCAACGACACCGCGCCCGAGGGCAGGGGCCGCAGCTTCGTGCGCTCAACCTTCGCATCGATGTCGCGGTCCAGGATGTCGTTATAAGTGCAGCCCGCGCCGCGCATGGCGATGGCGCCGAGCAGAAACGCCAAAGCATAACGCGCATCGTCCCAATAGAATCCGTATCCTGTGCGAACTACCGCCAACCCCATCCAGCACGGCAGCAACAGCAATTGCCACCCGATCGGCCGGTCCAGCCGCGAAAGTTGCGCATAAGGCTTCCATGCCGAGGGCAAGGCGTCGGTCCAGTGATGCTCAAGCGCATCGGCGGGTTTCATCTTGGACCGCCGGCGCCCTCGCCGGCGCTGCCTATCCGACGCGGCGCCGACGACCATGTCCATTGCGCCGCTTGCGCCACCAACCGGGCCTTTACGGGGTTATCCTCGATATACTGGAGTGTCGCGGCCAGGTGATCGTCATCGCGCATGAAGCGATCAAAATACTCTCGCCGCCATACACGACCCTTCCTGTCGAGATGAGCGTTAATCAGGTGAGCGGTGGCGGATTTCCAGGTTTGTACGATGTCGCTCAATCGCGATCCCTCGATTTGTTGGGCCAAGACATGCACATGATTTGGCATGACGCACCAGGCAACGAGGCTGTATCGCCGTCCGTCATCTCGCAAGAGCGAGTGTTCGACGAACTGGGCGCATGCGGCGTCTCGGAGAAGGCATTCGCCACGCCCGGCGTCAAGCAGCTTGTCACCATGAATTGCCGAGGGGGGCTCTGCGCCCGGCGGCAGGGAATCAGCCAGGCCGAAGACAATGTGTTGAATGAGCTGGACGCGGTCGCAGTGCGGGAGATAGCCGCGCGAATACCAGCCGCGATGGGCGCTCGATGATCTCGCCGGCGAGGGCGCCGGCGGTCCAAGGGGATGATGCTCAGGCGCATCGGCGGGTTTGCTCATGCTCTACGCCGCGGCGACAGGCGGCGGCGCGTAAACCTGCACGCGCGCGTTCATGTCGGCGATGAAGCGTTTGCGGGCGGCCTTGTAACGCATGTTTTCGGTGATGCGGTCCCAGGTGGCCGATAACCACCAAAATACGGGGTAAAGCAGAATGCCGAACATGCTGGCGAAGAAACTCGCGCCGCCGACGCTGCGTGCGTACATGAAATGGCTCACCAGATAAAACACCAGCGCTGTCCCCAAAGCCAGCGCCGCAGCTTTCCAAGGCGGCCCGAAAAACGGCTTGCGTCGCAAATAGTCCGAGAGCCCGTTCTCAAACGTGTCGTGTTCGCCGCTGGAGAGATTGAAGAGAATGAGATTCATCGGTTCGGGTGCGCGCTTGCGCCGCCCGCGCACGATAGCGACGCGTTGAGACTCGCGCACGCCAAGCTTGGTTTCCTCAAAATCGTATTTCTGTTCGCGGCCGTCGGTTTCTCGCACGAACAGGCGCATGCGGTTGAGGATGTGGCCAGGTTCATCGCTCGGCCTGCGCCCCCGCGCGGCCTCGATCACCACCGTTTCCGAAGTGAGCTGCACTTCGATGACATCGCCTGCCGTCACCAAAAGCGTTTCCGCAGCCATGTTCCCCTCCCTGGTTGGCGGCAGGAATGAGCGCCGGGGCGGGCGTTCGGTCAAGAGGGGCGCCTTGCGCTGAGGCCAAGCGCTTGGCAGCAAGGGGTATGGTTCGCCTTCTTATCGATCAATTCCTTACGCTCGGCGCCGAGATCGCGCTTGACGAGGCCCAAGCCCGCCATGTCGGAACCGTGCTGCGCCTGGAGGCGGGCGCTGCGGTGCGCGTGTTCAACGCAAATGATGGCGAGTGGCGTGCAAGTGTCAGCGTCAAGACCAAGCGCGCCGTGGCTGTGCGCGTTGAGGAGTTCTTGCACCGCGCGCGCGCGGTTCCAGAACTCGATTTGTTGTTCGCGCCAGTGAAGCGCCACGCGACCGATCTTATCGTTGAGAAAGCGACAGAACTGGGTGTGCGCCGCATCCGCCCCGTGACTACGCAACGCACCATCGCCGAAACCGTGCGACTCGATCGCTTGAACGCGATTGCCCGCGAAGCAGCCGAACAAACTGAACGCTTTGATGCGCCGGAGATTTGCGCGCCTGTGTCGCTCGCGAAGGCGCTCGACGGCTGGGACGGCGCACGCGCGCTGATCTTCGCGGATGAGGCGGGAGATGCGGGGGGGATACTTGATGCGCTGCAGGCGTTGCGTCTTTCCTTCTCCCTTGCGGAGAAGGTGGCCGCGGAGCGGCCGGATGAGGGGCGGGCCGACTCGCCGACGTCGCGGCGGNNCGATCCCGCTCACTCTGGATTCGCCGGCCGCGGAGCGGCCGGTGGGGGGAGGGGGAGTCAGCCTCCTCGTCGGCCCGGAAGGCGGTTTCACTAGCGAGGAGCGCGCCATGTTGCGCGCGTGCGCCTTCGTCATTGCTGTGTCGCTCGGCCCGCGCATTCTCCGCGCTGAAACAGCGGTGATCGCGGCGTTAAGCATCATTCAAGCGGCATGGGGTGACTGGCGGGAGGCGTAAATGCTTGCAGGAGCAGTGCGAAGCCTCCACATCGGCGTTGAAAGCGGGGAGGATGCATGGCCAAGGCAAAGGAAAAAGCGCCACCGCTCACGGGTTTTCGCGATCTCGTCGCGCACTTGGAGAAAGGCTCGAAGCCTGATCGCTCGACATGGCGTATCGGCACCGAGCACGAGAAGTTCGCGTTCTACAAGGATACGCTGACGCCGGTTCCCTTTGAGGGCGAACGCGGCATCGGCGCGCTGCTCAACGGCTTGGCCGAGAATTACGGTTGGCAGCGGGTCATGGAAGGCGCGAACATCATCGCGTTGAAGCAGGGCATGGCGTCGATTACGCTTGAGCCCGGCGGGCAGTTCGAGCTTTCCGGCGCGCCGCTGGAACATCTGCATCAGGCTTGCGCGGAAACCGGCGAGCATTTGGCGCAATTGCGCGATGTCGCGGGCAAGATGGGCATTGCGTTTTTGGGTTTGGGTTTCTCGCCGATCTGGTCGCTCGAAGAAACCCCGATCATGCCCAAGGGCCGCTACAAGATCATGCGCGACTACATGGGCAAGGTCGGTCGGCTCGGCCGCCAGATGATGTTCCGCTCCTGTACGGTGCAAACCAATCTCGATTTCGCCTCCGAAGCCGACATGGTGAAAAAATTCCGCGTTGGTATCGCGTTGCAGCCGATTGTGACGGCGCTGTTTGCCGCGTCACCTTTCGCGGAAGGCCGCTTGAACGGCTTTCTGTCGTATCGCGGCCATATCTGGACTGACACCGATCCTGATCGCACCGGCATGCTGCCGTTCGTGTTCGAGGACGGCATGGGCTTTGAGCGCTACGCCAAGTACGCGCTCGATGTGCCGATGTATTTTGTCTATCGCGACGGCAAATACATCGATTGCGCCGGGCAAAGTTTTCGCGCCTTCATGGACGGCAAGATGCCGATGTTGCCGGGTGAGCGACCCACCGACAAGGATTGGGAAGATCACCTCACCACGATCTTTCCGGAAGTGCGGCTGAAGACCTATCTCGAAATGCGCGGCGCGGATGCGGGGCCCTGGTCGCGTCTGTGTGCGCTGCCAGCGTTCTGGGCGGGGATTTACTATTGCGACGCGGCTTTGGAGGCCGCGTGGAGCTTGGTTAAAGGCTGGACTGCGGAGGACCGCGAAAGCTTGCGCCGCGCCGTGCCCGTGCTGGGATTGAAAGCGCCGATCCGCGGAATCACCGCCGGCGATATCGCCCAAGCCGTGCTGGCGATCTCGCGTCAGGGCCTCAAATCACGCACGCGCCTCGACAATTCAGGTATGGACGAAACCCACTTCCTCGCCGAACTCGACGACATCGCCGCCACCGGCGTCACTCCCGCCGAGCGCCTGATCGAACGCTACCGCACCGAGTGGGGCGGCGATGTGAAGCGCGTGTTCGAGGCCTGCGCGTATTAGTTTCCGGACCGCCGGCCTACAGCTGGCGCTCGCCATGGTGTTGCCGGCTGCAAACCGGCGGTCCATGCTCATGCCAATGCGCCCACTTACGCACTCGCTTCACACGCCGCGCCTGCGCCTTGAGCCTGTAACGCCCGCACTGGTGCAGGCGGCGCGGGCTGGGCAAAGCGCGTTCGCGGCGCTGATTGGCGCGGAGGCGCCTGCTGATTGGTGCGCGGGAAGTTTGCCGCTGGTGGCGCGCTCGGCTTCAGGCGCCTGGGGCCCGAACCGGGCGCCGACGCGGGCCGTCGCCATCCATCACACCGAGGGCTGCGTCATTGGCGATGTCCGCTTCGAACCCAGTTTGCGCGCGCCAGGAGAGGTCGAGATCGGCTACAGCATTGCTCCGAGCCGCCGCCGCCAGGGCTACGCCGTGGAGGCTGCCGCCGCTGTGATCGATTGGCTGCTCGCCGAAGCTGGGGCGCAAACAATCATCGCTGGGTGCGACGCAGGCAATTTTGCTTCGGTCCGCACCTTGGCGCGGCTTGGGTTCTGGCTCGATTCCACCCCCGGACGGACTTTCTGGTGGACGTTCAATCCGGCGGTCCAGGACAGCCAACTGTCGCCGCGCGCTTGAACATTACCGCCATAGCATGCTTGAAGTGCTGGCAACGGGACTTGAATCACGTGCGCGCTTGATCGCGCCGGGGGAGAACGCCTGATGTGGAATGTCGTCACCGCGGTGGGGATTGTCGTCACCCTCGCCACTGCCATCCCTGTTTTCCTGCAGATGCGCTCTCACCCCAAGGGCATGCACATTCTGTTCTTCACCGAGATGTGGGAGCGCTTCTCGTATTACGGCATGCGCGGCATTCTCGTCGCCTACATGACCCAGCACTTCCTGTTCAATGATGGGGCGGCGCAAGGTCAATACGGCGCCTATACCTCGTTGGTTTACCTGTTGCCTTTGATCGGCGGCTTCATGGCCGACAAATATCTCGGCACCCGCAAGTCGATCGCGTTTGGCGCGCTCCTCTTGGTCGCCGGTCATTTGTCGATGGCGATTGAGCAAGCGCCAGTGACGCAAACGCTGACCTACCAAAGCCAAACCTACGAGTTCGCTTCCGAGGGTCGTCAAGACCAACGGCAAACCTGGCTCGTCGTCGACGGCCAGCGTTACGAATATGGCCCGGCGGAAGGCGGCGGCATCGCTATCGAAGGCCTGCCCGCAGGCTCGGCGGTGCCCAGCGTGATGGCGGCTGGTTCCTATGAAATGGGCGTCACCGGTCGTAATCCGCTCTATGAATCGATATTCTTTATCGCCCTGTCGCTGATCATTATGGGCGTCGGCTTCCTGAAGCCCAACATCTCCACCATCGTTGGCCAGCTCTACCCGCAAGGCGATCCACGCCGCGATGCCGGTTTCACGCTCTATTATTTCGGCATCAATCTCGGCGCCTTCTGGGCCTCGGTGCTTTGCGCGGGGCTTGGCGCCGAGTTTGGCTGGTGGGCGGGTTTCGGCCTCGCCGGCATAGGCATGGCGTTTGGTTTCGTCGTGTTTCAGACGCGGCGGCTGCTGTTCTTTATCCCCGGCCCGCCGCAGCTGCCCGACAATATCGGCCTGCCGCCCGATCCGGAATTGCTGCAGAAGCCCTTGATCGGGCCGATCAACCGCGAATGGTTGATCTACATTTTGGGCGTCGCGGGCGTGTTCGGAATTTGGCAACTCGTGCAGCGCGAGCCGGTGGTGAACACCGCACTCATGATCTCCATGGCGCTGGTCCTTGTGTATTTTATCGTCTACATGATCCGGAATTGCTCCTGGGTGGAGGCGCAGCGCATCATCTTGGCCCTCATTTTGGTGGCGGCCTCCGTGGTGTTCTTCACGTTGTTCGAATTGGCCGGCTCGGCGCTCAATCAATTCGCTGAGCGCAACACCCAGCTGCCAAGTGATGGCTTCTACGCCATCACCTCCGGCCAGACCCAGAGCTTCAACGCCGGGTTCATTCTGCTCGGCGCGCCGGTGTTCGCGATGCTGTGGAGCTGGATGAACAAGCACAAGCTCGACATGGGCGATCCGGCCAAGTTCGCGCTGGCGCTTATCCAAGTTGGGGCAGGGTTCCTTGTTCTGGTGTGGGGCGCGCAATACGCCGATGCGGACGCGCGCGTGCCGCTGGTGTTCCTGGTGCTGCTCTATCTGCTGCACACCACGGGCGAATTGTTCCTCTCGCCAGTTGGCCTTTCGGCCATGACCAAGCTCGCGCCCGCCGCCGTCGTCTCGACGATGATGGCGACCTGGTTTCTGGCGTCCTCAGCGGCCCAGGCCTTAGCCGCCCAGGTGGCCAAGCTGACAGCCCAGGAAACCGTTGGTGGCCAAGTGCTCGATCCCCACGCGGCGCTGGCCACCTACGTGACTGTATTTAGTCAGATCGGATGGGTGTCGATTTGGATTGGGGTGGGGCTTGGCGTCCTGAGCCCATTCCTGAAATTCCTTGCACATCAAAATGTTACCGACGCCCGCAAGCGCAGCGCCGGTGGCAAACCTGCTCCCGCGAAGGGCTAAAGGCAGATATAGCTCCGGAAAAACAATGCTTTCGCCGGCCCTCAAAGGGTCGGCGAAAGTCTTTTGGGTGAGTTCTTCCCCGCACCGCCACAAGCCATTGCGCCGGGCGTCGTTTCCGGGTGTTCTAGGACACAGGGACGCCCGTCGCCGGACTGCCCGAATTCGCCAATCTGGGGACGCAATCGCGCACGGTCCGGCCCCGATCGAAGGCTAAGGTTTGAGTCGTGGTCGTTCCCCCGGACGACCAGCTGGAGGGTGTTACATGTCTCGGCCCCGCACCACACGCCCGAAAAAGAAGCCCGCGGAGACTTCTGGGCACGGGCGGCCGGAGGTCATGGACCTGCTGCTCGGCTGGAAATCGGGGGACGGCAACAAGGATCCAATGGGCTTTGGCGCGCCGCGGACCGAACAACCGGCCCCCGTCGGCGAAATGCCAATTTCCTACAGTGAAGATCGCCATCTGCTGACCATCGCGCCCACCGGCGCCGGCAAGGGACGCGGCGTCATCATCCCAAACCTGCTGCGCTTTGAAGGCTCGGTGATCGTCATCGATCCCAAGGGTGAGACCTACCACGTCACCGCACGCCGCCGCCGCGAGATGGGCCAGGAGGTACGCTTGCTCGATCCGTTCGGCGCGATCGGCAAGAAGACCGACAGCCTGAACCCGTTCGACTTGTTTGATCGCCCCGGCGCGCTTCTCGATGCGGACGCCGAAATGCTGGCGTCTTTGTTGGCAGGCGATGTCGGCTTCCACAAGGAGCCGTTCTGGGACAATTGGGGCCGCTCGCTGATGGCCGGCGTGATCGCCGCCGTGGCGGAAACCGCGCCCAAGGGCGAGCGCCATTTCGGCCGCGTCCGCGAAACGCTGATGAGCGACGATGCGGTTTATAATCTCGCCGCCATGATCGAAAACAATGAGGGGCTCAATCGCCTCTCCAAGCAGAACATCTCAAGCTTTCTGCCGATCACCGAACAAACGCGCTCGGGCATTCTCTCGACGACGCAATCTTATTTGAAGGTGGTGAACTCGGATTCGGCGCTGCGTTCGTTGTCGAAATCCACCATCAGCTTAGATGCGGTGCGCAAGGGCGAACCGATGACGATCTACATCGTCATTCCACCAGACAAACTCGAAAGCCACGGCGCCTTGCTACGGCTTTGGGTTGGCGCGTTGATGCTGACGGTGATGGGGCGCAAACGCCGCCCCAAGCGCTCAACGCTGTTTTTGCTCGACGAATGCGCCCAGCTCGGCGAATTTGGCCCCTTGCGCCAATCGATGACGCTGCTGCGCGGCTACGGTTTGCAGGTGTGGCCGTTCTTCCAGGATTTGAGCCAGCTGCAACGGCTCTACCCGAAAGATTGGCGCACCATTTTCAACAATGCCGGCGTGTTCCAATTGTTCGGCGTCGCCAACCATCTGATGGCCAAGGAAAGCTCCGAGCTGATCGGCGACATCGACGCCGACATGCTGCGCAACATGGCGAAGGACCGCCAGGTCATCGCAGTGTCGAACGAAAAAGCCATGAGCGCGCGGCTGCCCGATTATCTGGTGGACGCGCCGTTCCAAGGCCAATGGGACGCAAACCCCATGTTCGACGGTGACCCAACGCCTGCCGTCAAACGCCGTCCCGCCCGCGGACGCTAAGCCACACATGACGGACCGCCGGCTTCCAGCCGGCCCGAGCTTGATGCAACGATGCCGGCTGGAAGCCGGTGGCCCGTGAAAAGCGGGGATAGATTCTGACTTATCCGCCCCCCGTGGAACGCGCGTATACTTAGCTCATCCCGGCTTGGGAGGCGCTGGTGCACCAAAGCCAAACGTGGTCGGGAGGCGAGATGAACGCGATGTGATGTGAAGCGGCGACGCGGATCATCACAGCTTCGGGGAGAAAAAGGAACCCGAAGGCTCCAGGCGAAATATGGTGTTTCGCCCGCGCGTCGGCCGGGAACGAAAGCAAGGCGCTAAGCGCCGACAGAACCCCAGCGTTGCGGGGATGGCCAACGGGGAAGCAGACCCCACCCATCATGTTCCCGCCTGCGCAACGTATGGCCCCCTGTCGATGCCCTGAACGCCTCACGCTCTCGCCGGTTGTACAACATTTCGCGCGGGACGCGCTTCGGCACAACCCCAAACACTTTTATTTCTGCGCGCACGCACGAGGCGCGTCCCGCTCTCCCGCTTTTTTTGCGGACACGAAGTTCACGCTCCCGCGCTTCGCAGCAATGCGAAGGGCTTCGCCATGCGTGTGTGTCATCGCCAAGAAAGGGCGTTACTCTGCCGCCATCGCCTGCGCCCGTCCCAGGTCGACCGACACGAGCTGTGATAGGCCTTGCTCGGGCATGGTGACGCCGTAAAGCCGGTCCATGCGCGACATCGTCACTGGATTGTGGGTGATGACAATGAAGCGCGTGCTGGTCAGGCGCTTCATTTCATCAAGCAAGCGGCAGAAGCGATCGACATTGGCGTCATCCAAGGGCGCGTCCACTTCGTCGAGCACGCACAGCGGGGCTGGATTGGCCAGGAATACCGCAAAGATAAGCGCGGTGGCGGTCAGCGCCTGCTCGCCGCCGGAGAGCAGTGAGAGATGGCTCAATCTTTTGCCCGGCGGTTGCGCAAAAATCTCAAGCCCAGCGTCGAGAGGGTCCTCGTTTTCGGTCAGCGTCAGCGCCGCTTGCCCGCCCTCAAACAAGGTGGCGAACAATTGTGCGAAATGAGCGTTCACTTCCTCGAACGCCGCCAGCAACCGCGAGCGGCCCTCATTGTTCAACGTGGTGATGGCGCGGCGCAATTTTGTAATCGCTTGGCCGACGTCGTCCTTTTCCTTGGCCAAGGCGCCGGCCCGCTCCTGCGTCTCGGCCAATTCCTCATGGGCGCGCAGATTGACCGGGCCGGCGGCGTCGCGCTCAGCCTTTAGGCGCTCCATGCGGCGCTCGACTTCGCTGATCGGCGCCGATCCTAGCGCGCCGGACAAAAGGGCGCCGGCAAGGCCCGCGAGTTCTTCGGGCGCTGCCCCGGCCTGTTCGCGCGCCTGCGCGCCGACATCGCCAACCCGCGCCTCGGCGGCATGCGCATGCGCTTCTGCGGCAGCGCGCTGTTCGCGCGCTGCCGCGTGGGCTTGCGCTGCGGCGCGCGCGGCCTCGCTTGCTGTGCGGGCGAGCGCCTCGGCCTCCGCCACGCGGTCGCTGGTTTGCATGCGTCGTTGTTCGGCGGCGCCGGCTTCGTCCATGAGCGCCGAGAGCTTGGCGCGCGCTGCCTCTGGCGCGTCCTTGGCGGCGCCGCGGCGGCGTTCGATGTCGTCCAGTTCTGTGCTCAGCGCAGCGAGGCGAGCATGCGAATCTGCCGTGCGCTTGCGCCATTGCACACTTTCGGCATCAATCGCCGCTCGGCGTTCATCGCGGCGTGCGCGGTCGCGCACCAGGCTCTGCGCCGCCGCCGCAGCTTCCGCCGCCGCCGCGCGCAAGCGCTCGGCGTTCAAGCGCGCCTGCGCCAGCGCCGGATCATCGGCAGGGGCGGGCGCATCTTCTGCCTCGCGCGCGGCGCTCTTTGCGTTCCCGGCTGCGTCGGCGATCTCGGCGTTGAGCGCGGCGCTTTGCACTGCGAGATCGGCGTGTCGCTCAGCCGCGCGTCTCGCATCAGCCTCGATCCGTTCCAGCGCTCGCAACGCGGCGGCGGCGTTGGCGGCCAGTGTCAGAGCCTGCGTACGCATGCCGCGCACGCGATCCCCGGCCTCGCGGCGCGTTTCGCGCGCCGCCTCCCAGGCCGCTTTGGTTCGCGCAAAACGCTTCTCAGCGCCAGCCAATTCAGCCCGCGCGGCGGCGAGACGATTTTTGTATTCGAGCCGCGCCGCCGCCGGCTGCGGCGCATCGGCGCGTCGCACAAAACCGTCCCAACGCCATAGGTCGCCCGCGCGCGAGACCAGCCGCATGCCAGGCCCAAGCTCGCCCTGTAGCCGTGCGCCATGCGCGGCCTCAACCACGCCAATGAGCGATATGCGCGCGGCGAGCGCGGCCGGCGCCTTGATGAAGCGCGCCAGCGAAGCCGCTTCGGCGGGCAGTTGCGCGTTGGCCGCCTGCGCACCAGCCCAGCGCGTGGGCGCGTCCTTGTTGAGCGAAGCGTCGAGGTCATCGCCCAGCGCCGCCGCAAGCGCGCGTTCATAGCCGGCTTCGACTTCGATGCCGGCGAGAACTGGTGCGAATTTCGCGTTCTCGGGCGGTGCAAGCTTGTCCAGCGCGCGCACTTCCGCATCGAGCTCGCGCGCCGCGCTTTCAGCGGCGCGATAGGGCGCCCAAGCAGCTTCATCTGTTTGCTCGGCGGCTTTGACACTTGCCTCGGCCTGCGCCAATGCCGCGCGTGCAGCGCTGCTCGCGGCTTCGGCGCTGGCGGCGCCTTGAGCAGCGGCCGTGATGGCGGTGAGCGCAATTTCAGAGGCGGCGATGTCGTCGGCGAGCGCGTCCATTTCGTGTTTGCGCGCATGAAGGCGCGCCAGCCGAGCACCTGCGGCGGCGGCCGATTGCGCCAGGGTTTCGGCGCGCGCGCGACGGGCTGCGGCTTCACCAGCCAATGCTTCGAGTTTCGCCTCGGCCTCCGCGCGGCGCGCGCCGGCGCTCTCGCGCGCTTCCTCAGCGGCTTTGAAGGCGGCGTTCGCCTTGGCGCCATCGGCGGGGCCAAGCGTTTCCAGCTCCGCCGCGAGACGTTGCAGCGCCGCTTCGCCATCGGCTTGCAGCGCCGCCAGGCGCGCGGTCTCATCGCCAGCGCGGCGTGTTTCGGCGTCGCAGCGCGCCAGCGCGGCGTCCGCTTCGGCCAGATCTCGTTCGAGCCCAACACGCACGCCTTCAAGACGGCGCAGTATTGCGGCGGCGATCATTTCTGCCTCGCGCAGCGGCGCTAGCGCTTCACTCGCTTCGGCCGCAGCTCGCGCCGACGAGCTGGCTTCGCTCGCCGCTTGCGCGACAGCGCGCTCGGTCTCGCGCAAAAGAGCCTTGGCTTCGGCTTCACGCGCGCGCGCTTCGCTCCAACGCCGATGCAGCAACAGCGCCTCGGTCTCGCGCAATGTCTGCGCCAAACCGCGATATTGTTCGGCTTGGCGCGTTTGCTTCTTCAGGCTCTGCGCCTGGGCGTCGATCTCGGCGAGGATTTCATCGAGCCGCTGCAAATTGGTCTCGGCTGCCCGTAATTTTAAATCGGCGTCGTGGCGGCGCGCGTAGAGGCCGGCAATGCCGGCGGCGTCCTCAAGAATGCGGCGGCGATTTTCAGGCTTGGCGGCGATCAACTCGCTGACCTGACCCTGGCGCACCAAAGCCGGCGAGTTGGCGCCGGTGGCGGCGTCGGCGAACAAGAGCTGCACGTCCTTGGCCCGCACTTCCTTGCCGTTGATGCGGTAGGTCGAACCGAGGCCGCGGCGAATGCGGCGCGAGACTTCGAGCACGTCATCCTTGTTGAAGGGCGCCGGCGCCCGGCCCAACGCGTCAGCTAAGAGCAGGGTAACTTCGGCGTGCTCGCGCGCGGGACGTCCCGCCGTGCCGGAGAAAATTACGTCCTCCATATCGGAGGCGCGCATGGATTTGGCGCTGGCTGCGCCCATGACCCAGCGCACGGCTTCAAGCAGGTTCGACTTGCCGCATCCATTGGGGCCGACAATGCCCGTCAACCCGCCTTCGATCGGCGCGCGGACGAGATCGACGAAGCTCTTGAAGCCGGCAAGGCGCAGCTCGGTGATATGCAAGGGGCCGCGCTTTCCCGGTTAGCTCGCCAGCGCCGCCTCGACCAGACGCGAGAGGCCTTCATAGGTCACTACGCTTGGATCTTCGACCTTGCTTCCGTTGAGGATGAACGTGGGGGTGCCTGAAATGTCGTACTGGCGTGTGCCTTCATCGACAGTGCGGCGAATTCGTTCAGCGCCGGATTCATCACTAATGCATTGCATCACTTGGGGCTCCGAGAGCCCGGCGGCGGCGCCGAACTCAACAAATTTTTGCCGCACGCCTTCCATCGAGCCCGATCCGAGAATTGCGCGTTGCTGACGGAATAATTCGCCGAGCCGTGCGAAATATTGCTCGGTGCTGGCCCCGCCGCAGCGCGCAATCTGGAAGCCGGCGACCGCCACCTGCGCCGGCGCAGTGGGGAATTCGCGGAATATGAAACGCACCTTGCCGGTGTCGATATAGTTTTCCTTGAACTGGTCCCAAACCGTTTCGTGGAATTCAGCGCAGTGCGAGCATGTGCTGGATGCGTACTCGATAAGCGTGACCGGCGCGTCGGCGGCGCCCAGCACCATATCGTCGGGGCTGATCGCGGCGCTGCCATTGGCGCCGCCACAGGCCCCCAGCGATCCAGCGAAAGCGAGCGCGCTCGCGCCCAGCAACAATTTACGACGCCCGATTGCGAACATGGTCCAACCTCCAGATTTGGCGGGAGGCATAGAGTTTTTTTGAAGCGGAGGGAACCTTACCCCTGCTTGACGGCGCGTCCCAACCGCAACAGCGCTGATTTGAGGCCTGGGTCGGACACTGGGTCAAGCGTTTGCGCCAGAGCGGCCTCCTCGGCGGGGCTGAGCGGGGCCTTCAGGCTGCGCACGTTGGCCGGGCGGGGCGCGGTGGCGGTGCGCTGCTCGATGCGGACGGACTTCACCTGCGCCCCGGCAAGCCTCAGGCGCTCCATCAGCAAGGGAATTTGTTGTTGGAGGAACGGCGCCAAAGCGCCGGGAACCCGAAGGGTGAGCGCTCCCGCGACCAGCTTCTCGGGCAGGGCCCGCGAGAACGACTCCCCCGCCACCTCGCCCCAACGGCGCTTCAACTCGCCCAGCCCCATCCCGCCTTCGCGCAGCAGCGGCCGGAGCAGGGCGGTTGCGGCCTTGCCGGCGCGCGGGGGTGGGGGAATGGTGGACCGCCCGCGTTTGGCGGCGAGCGCCTGGGCGGCGCGCGTCTCCGCTTTCGGGTCGGCGGCCTGCGCAACAGCGGGGCGGAATCGGTCGCGGAGGGACATCACACTGGAAGCGAATCGGAAATCCATCAACGAAGGGTAAAGGCCATCCATCCCCGCGCCCGCAAGGAACAGCGCTCCCCCTGTGGATAAACACGTCGCGACTCGGGAAAACCTCCGCAAATCATTGCTCTCCTGGTACGACCGGGCGGGGCGGGAGCTGCCCTGGCGCGTGCGCGGCGCGCGGGCGGACCCCTACCGCGTATGGCTCAGCGAAGTGATGCTGCAGCAAACGACCGTCGCGGCGGTCGCCCCGTACTTCGCGAAATTCCTCGCCCTCTGGCCGACCGTCAATCAATTGGCCGGCGCACCACGCGAGGCTGTGCTGGGAGCGTGGGCGGGGCTTGGCTATTACGCACGGGCGCGAAGCCTTCACGCAGCAGCGCAGATATTGGCGGCAGAGGGTTTCCCGGAGAGCGAAACTGGCTGGCGCAAGCTGCCGGGCATCGGTCCCTACAGCGCCGCCGCCATTGCCGCGATCGCGTTCGGACAGCCCACTAACGTGGTCGACGGCAATGTCGAGCGGGTGATGGCGCGGCTTCACGCGGTGGAGGCGCCGCTGCCTGAAGCGAAAGCCAAACTGCGCGCGCTGGCGGGCGAACTGGTCGGCGCCGCGCGTCCAGGCGATTGGGCTCAAGCGCTGATGGATTTAGGCGCGACGGTGTGCACGCCGAAAGCGCCGAAGTGCGATGCTTGCCCTTGGCGTTCGCAATGCGCTGCGTTTGCGAGCGGTTCGCCGGGCTCGTTTCCGCGCCGCTCCGCCAAAGCCCTGCGGCCAGAGCGGCACGGCGCTGTATTCCGCATCGAGCAGGGCGGCGCGCTGTGGCTGGTGCGCCGGCCTGACAAGGGCTTGCTCGGGGGTATGGCGGGGTTGCCGACGACACACTGGCGCGCGAAGAAATGGACGCGCGCAGAAGCGCTTAAACACGCGCCCGTCGAAGCGCGGTGGACGAAAGCGGCCCAAGTGCGCCACGTATTCACGCACTTTGCGCTGACGCTGAATGTCTATGTTGCGAGCACTGAGCCGAAAGGCGAAGGCTGGTGGGGCGACGCGGCGGTGTTGCCAAGCGTGTTCAAGAAAGCGGCGGCGAGCTCACTGCGGATCAAGAGAAAAAACAAAAGCCGGCAGGATGCCGGCGGTCCATGAAGCTAGTCCGCCCGGTCGCGCGCGATCAGTGCGGTTAGTTCGGTGCGGGCCAGCACCTTGATCCCTGTCCGGCCGATGCTGATCCAGCCTTCGTCGCTCCATTCGTGCAGCTTGCGATTGACCTTCTCGCGGCTGGCGCCAATGCGGCGGGCGAGTTCGGTTTGGGTGAGCGTAACCGACGCGCCGTCACCGGCTTCCTCAAGTAGGCGCTGCGCGAGGCGCCCGCCCAAATCCAACAGGTGCGCGTCTTCAAGCGCGGAATCGGCCGCGCGCAAGCGGCGGCTCATTTCAGCGATCAAATGCAACAGCGCCTTGGGCTCGCTCTCCAGCGCGGCAAGCGCTTGGTCGCGGGCGATCCGCAGCACGCGCGAACGACGGATGGCGACAATGTCAGCCGAACGCGCGCCGCCGTCGAGCACGGCCATCTCGCCGATGACAGCGTAGGGTGTGAGCGCGGCAATGCGAACGTCGCGTCCGGCCTCGTTGGAGGTGCGCACTTCGACCTCGCCTTCGAGCAACACGTAGAGAGCATCGCCTTTGTCGCCCTGAGCGAAGAGCAGTGCGCCGGGCTCGACGATGACCGGCGCACCGGACTTCGCCAGACGCGCGCGCGTGGCTTCGGAAAGCGCCGCCATCAGCTCGGTTTTCGCGAGCGCCGCCTCGACGGTTTGGAGTTCCTTGCCCTGCGCCATGGGCCAGCATTGCCGACGTGCGCGCGGGGCGTCAATCGCCTGCGCCTACAGCGGCGCCATCGCCATTTGCCGCCGGATTTCGCGCCGGAAGAGGTCGATGGAGTGGGGCCCCTTTCGCGTCTCCAAGCTCCAGAAGGTCCAGCCATTGCAGGCGGGTGCGTTGGCGACGTGGGCGCCGATGCGGTGGATCGAGCCGGTGACATCGCCCACCGCAAGCGAACCATCGGCGCGCACCCGCGCGCGGGCGCGGCCGTCAGGGGAGACCAGCATGTCGCCGGGGCGCACATAGCCTGCTTCCACAATCTGCCCGAACGGCACGCGCGGCTCTTCTTTCTTGGAGCGCGTCACCATCAGATCTTCGGCGGCGGCGGGCGTAACTTTTTTGATCCGTGCGCGCGCGGCTTCGGCGTAAGCGGGATCGCGTTCGATGCCGATAAAGTGCCGGCCCAGGCGTTTTGCGGCGGCGCCCGTGGTGCCAGTGCCAAAAAACGGATCGAGCACGGTTTCGCCTGGACGCGTGGTGGCGAGCACGACGCGGTGTAGCAGCGCTTCGGGCTTTTGCGTTGAATGCAGCTTGCGCCCGTCCGCGCCCTTCAAGCGCTCGGCGCCGGTGCAGATCGGCAGCGTCCAATCGGAGCGCATTTGCAAATCATCATTGAGCATTTTCAGCGCGTCGTAGTGGAAGGTGTATTTCGCCTCCTTCGAGCGCGCCGCCCAGATCAGGGTTTCGTGCGCGTTGGTGAAGCGGGTGCCTTTGAAGTTCGGCATCGGATTGGTCTTGCGCCAGACGATGTCGTTCAAGATCCAGAAGCCGAGGTCCTGCATGATGGCGCCGACGCGGAAGATGTTGTGATAAGCGCCGATCACCCAGATGGCGCCGTCGTCCTTCAAGCAACGCCGCGCTTGCGTCAGCCACGCGCGGGTAAATTCGTCATACGCGGCGAAATCGGCGAACTTGTCCCATTCATCATCGACGCCATCGACGATGGATTGATCCGGCCGCGTCAGCTCGCCGCCGAGTTGCATGTTGTAGGGCGGATCGGCGAACACGAGATCGGCGCAGCCCTTGGGCAGCTTCGCCATCGCCGCGATGCAATCGCCTTCGATGATCCGGTCTTTGAGTTGCCGCGCGGCCATGGGTCCCCCAGGAGGATTAATCCTTGACTGGAGTCCGCGAATCAAGAGTCCGCCGCTGCATTAACCATGAATGATGGCCAGGCCGCTTCGGCGCCTCAACATGTTGGGGGTCGGCGCGCCCGGGCGCCTATGCGGCCTCGCGAGCGTCCAGGGCGGCGCGGACCGGCTTAAAGCTCAGGCGGTGAATGGGGCAGGCGCGCGGAAGCGCTGGCAAGGCCGCTTCTGGATGTGGCACGCGGCTCATGATAGAGTTGCTTCCATGGATTATTCGAAGGTCATCAGCGCGGATCCCGCTGTTCGAAGCGGCAAGCCGACCATTCGAGATACGCGGATGACCGTCAGCGACGTGTTGGAATACCTCGCGGGCGGCATGAGCGAGGGCGAAATCCTCGCGGATTTTCCCTATTTGACGCGCGATGACATTCGCGCTTGTCTCGCCTTTGCCGCCGAGCGCGAACGGCGCATCCTCTCCGCCGCCCCTTGAAACTCCTGTTTGACGCGAACCTGGCGCCCCGGCTCGCCAAGCGCCTAGCGGAGCTTTATCCTGGCTCGGCTCACCTGCGCGACTTCGCTCTCCCTTCCGACCGGATGATATGGGAGTTCGCGGCCAAAGATAATTTCGTGATCGTCTCGAAGGATAGCGATTTCTACCATTTGAGCACGGTGCTTGGCGCGCCTCCGAAGGTGGTTTGGCTGCGGGTTGGAAATGCCGGTACAGAGGCCATTGCCGATTTGCTTGCTCGCCACGCGCCCGACTTGGACCAACTCGAAGCCGACCCCGAAGCGGCCTTGCTGATCCTCCCTGCCCGCACGTAGCGGGACCAGCGGTCCGCAAACGGCTGCGTCCCTTCTCCCCATGCGGGGAGTTAAGGTGGCAACACCCTCTCCCCTCAACCAGGGGCGAGGGGTCGCTGCTTCAACCTCGCGTCAAAGATGAGGCGCCGGGGGTCCATAGCCGCACCGGTTTGAAGCTCATGCGGTGGATGGCGCACGGGCCGAGGCGGGCGAGAGCGGTTTGGTGCTCCGGGGTGCCGTAGCCTTTGTGTTTGGCGAACGCGTAGCCGGGATACCGCGTGCAGAACTCGGTCATCAAGCGGTCACGCTCGACCTTGGCGATGATCGATGCGGCTGAAATGCACGCGACATGGGCGTCGCCGTCGATGATGGTTTCCATTGCGCACGGCAGGTTAGGCGCCGCATTGCCATCGATGAGCGCCGCGATTGGGCGCTGAGCCAACCCATCAACCGCGCGGCGCATGGCCAGGAATGTAGCCTGCAGGATGTTGATCTGGTCGATTTCATCGGGGCTCGCCAAGCCAACGCCAACGATTGCGCAATCGCGAATGGCAAGCGCCAGTAGCTCGCGCGCTTCGGGGTTGAGCTGCTTGGAATCCGCCAAGCCCTTGGGGCGGCCCTTTCGAGGCAGGATCACCGCCGCGGCCACCACCGGCCCCGCCCAGGGTCCGCGCCCCGCCTCATCGATCCCGCAAATGGCCATCCGGCAAACATCGCTGGATTCCCGCAGCCAGAGCAAATGGAAAGCGTGCTTGACTATCAAGTTAACTTGTCTTATAGACATGGAAACTTGATGGAGAGCCCAACATGTGTAGCAAACAAGTCAACTGGACAGCGATCATAGTGGGGTTGCTCATCGCCCTCATGGTTGCCGCTGAACAGGGGGGAGCGTGATGGGGGCGGCTTCCGATATTTGTGAAACCGCGACCGCGCCAGGGGCAGTCGCGCGCCGCTATCGACGCGAGATGATCCTTGCGAGCCTTGCGTATGTCGGGATCATCATCATCAGCGTGTACTCGGCGCGCCACCTCGCGCCGCCGCGCTGGGTGGCGATCCTGCTCGCGCTGGCGTCAGCTGCGCCTGTGCTCATGATGTTGCGCGCCTATGCGAGGTTTTTCGGCGGGCTCGACGAATTTCAACGCCGCGTGCAGTCGGACGCGTTGGTGATCTCTGCTGGTATCGTTGGCTTCGCGGCGCTGACTTATGGATTTCTGGAGAGCTTTGCAGGTTTTCCGGTGTTCGAAGGCGCCCTGATCTGGGTGTTGCCCGCAATCATGTTCGTTCATGGCGTCGCCGTATTTTTCATCCGCCGGCGCTACCAATGAGGAACCGGCTCAAAGTGCTGCGCGCCGAGCGCGACTGGAGCCAGGCGGACCTCGCCGAACGCCTCGATGTTTCGCGCCAGAGCGTGAACGCGATCGAGACGGGCAAGTACGATCCTTCGCTACCGCTGGCGTTTAGGATCGCGGAGTTGTTCGGCTTGCCGATCGAGGCGATTTTCAGCGCCGAACCTGTGGTGCAGGCGGCGGAATAGGGCGGCAGCGCTTGATCGCGGGGGCGGGCGCATATACGCGTCCGCACCATGCCAGCCGCCGCGACGCCCCGCTGTTTCCAGGACGTGATCCTGACGCTCCAAGCCTATTGGGCCGCGCAGGGGTGCGCCATTTTGCAGCCGTATGACGAGCAAGTCGGCGCGGGCACGCTGCACCCGGCGACGACCTTGCGCTCGCTTGGGCCCAAGCCCTGGCGCGCGGCTTATGTGCAGCCTTCGCGGCGGCCCAAGGATGGCCGCTATGGGGAAAACCCCAACCGTCTGCAGCACTATTACCAGTTCCAAGTGATCCTGAAGCCGAACCCGCCGGATTTGCAGCAGCTTTATCTGAATTCGCTCGCGGCGATCGGCATCGATCCGCTGCTGCACGATATCCGCTTCGTCGAGGACGATTGGGAAAACCCTACCGTCGGCGCCTGGGGGCTGGGCTGGGAAGTGTGGTGCGACGGCATGGAGGTGAGCCAGTACACGTACTTTCAGCAAGTCGGCGGCCTCGATGTGCGGCCGGTGTCGGGCGAGCTCACTTACGGGCTGGAACGCTTGGCGATGTACGTGTTCGGCGTCGACCGCGTCTACGATCTGCCGTTCAATGATCCGGGTAGCGAATATCCTGTCAGCTACGGCGATATTTTTCTCGAAAACGAGAAACAGCAATCGCGCTACAATTTTGAACTCAGCGATCCCGAGATGGTGCTGCGTTGGTTCGGCGATGCGGAAACGACGGCGGCGCGGTTGCTGAAAGAGGGCAACGTGCTGCCCGCGTTCGACTACACGCTGAAGGCCAGCCATTTGTTCAACCTGCTGGATGCGCGCGGCGTGGTATCTCCCACCGAACGCCAAAGCTTCATCGCGCGGGTGCGGGAGCTGGCTAAGGGTTGCGCGAGCGCGTGGGCGGAGGGGCAGGCGTGAGCAATTGCAAGAATGAGTCGAGCCCCCACCTCCCCCATCGAGGGGGAGGTGGCCGCGCAGCGGCCGGAGGGGGTGCGCGCGCGATGCCTGAAGGCGAGCCTTCGGAGTCTTCACTTTCATCGTCGCGGGCCTCACCCCCTCAGTCATCGCTTCGCGCCGACAGCTCCCCCATCGAGGGGGAGCAGGGTGCGCGCGCCTGGCTGCGCCAGCGCGCGAAGCAAATGCGCGCGGAGATGACACCGCACGAAAAAATCATCTGGCGCTTGCTACATCAAGGTGAGTTGGTGGCGCTGAATTGGCGCAGACAGAGCCCGCTCGGCCGATATGTGCTAGACTTTGTTTCGCATCCAGCAAAATTCATTGTCGAGATCGATGGCGCGCACCATGGGGACGCGAACAACGTCGAGTCAGACTCCAAGCGAACCGTGTGGCTCAACGAACAAGGCTACCAGGTTCTCAGGTTTTGGAATTTCGAGACTGTGCGCGAGCAGGATGGCGTCTGGCTCACGATCCACGGTACGGCGATACAGACAAAAGCAGCGCCGCGAATGTTGCGTTGGCGGGAAAAGCACATGCGCGACGTGGCCGCGACAAACGCCCGCCTCCCCCCCGATGGGGGAGGTGGCGAGCGCAAGCGAGCCGGAGGGGGTGCGCGCGCTGTCGGCGAAGAAGGCGCCTCCGGAGGCGTGTCCGGAAAGGCCGGCGGGCCTCACCCTCTCAGTCACGCTTCGCGTGACCTCTCCCCCATCGAGGGGGAGCGGGAGTAGCCATGCCCCAACTTCTCATCGAATTTTTCTCAGAGGAAATCCCCGCGCGCATGCAGAAGCGCGCGGAGGAGGATCTGGCGCGCGCTCTGGGTGAGAAGTTGAAGGCGCATGGGCTTGAGGCGAAAGCGATCCGCACGTTCTCGACGCCCCGGCGCATTGGCGCTGTAATCGATGACTTGCCGGGTAAAACCGCGGATGTGAACGAAGAGAAGAAGGGCCCGCGCGTCGGCGCGCCGGAGCAGGCGGTGCAGGGCTTTTTGAAAAGCGCGGGGCTGGCCTCCATCGATCAAGTGCAGATCATCGAGGACAAGAAGGGCGCGTTTTACGTGGCGCGGATCGAGCGCGCGGGGCGAGAGACGGGGGCCGTGCTACAAGAGATATTGCCCGAGATCGTGCGCGGTTTTCCATGGCCGAAATCGATGCGCTCGGGCGTGAGCGATCTCACTTGGGTGCGGCCGTTGCAGAATATCATGTGTATCTACGCTGGTGCGCAGGTGAAGATCAGCGTCGATGGCGTGCCGAGCGAAGCGAAAACCTGGGGCCATCGCTTCCATGCGCCGGAGGCGATTGCGCCGAAGGACTTCGCGGACTATGCGGCCAAACTTCGCGCCGCGAAGGTCGAGATCGACCGCGAAGCGCGCAAGGCGCTGATTCTGGAAACCGCCAGGAAGCTCTGCGCGGCGAAGAAACTTGAGCTGGTGGAAGATGCTGGCCTGCTCGAAGAAGTCGCGGGCCTGGTTGAATGGCCGATCGTGTTGCTTGGCGACATGAGCGCGGATTTTCTCGACCTGCCGCACGAAGTGATCCGCCTCTCGATGCGCACGCACCAGAAATATTTCGCGGTGCGCGATCCGAAAACGGGAAAGCTCGCGCCGCATTTTGTCGTGGTGGCGAACGTCGAAGCCAAGGATGGCGGGGCGGCGATCGCGGCGGGTAATGCGCGCGTGCTTTCGGCGCGGCTCAACGATGCGCGCTTCTTCTGGGATACCGATCGCAAGACGCCGCTGTTCACCGAGGAGCGCCGCGAAAAACTCAAGAAGATCGTGTTCCACCAAAAGCTCGGCAGTGTGTGGGACAAAATGGAGCGGGTGAAGGCGCTGGCTCGGGAATTGGCGTCGGTGGTTTATGGACCGCCGGCGCCCTCGCCGGCCAGCGCCGCGCATGCCGGCGANNCTGCGCCCGACATTCAATGGCGAGCCTCCAGTGGCTTCACTTTCATCGTCGCGGGCCTCACCCCCTCAGTCGCCGCTTCGCGCCGACAGCTCCCCCATCGAGGGGGAGCGGGAGTCCGTCGCGCTCGCCATCGAAGATCACTACCGCCCCCTCGGCCCGGGCGACCGCGTGCCAAGCGACCCAGTCGCCATCACGCTCGCGCTGGCGGACAAGCTGGATACGCTGGTGGGCTTCTGGGCGATCGATGAGAAGCCGACCGGATCAAGCGATCCGTATGCGCTGCGTCGCGCTGCGCTTGGCTTGGTGCGAATAGTGTTGGCCAACGGCGTAAGGCTTAAGCTCAGGTCTACGATTCACACTTGGGCATTTCGCATTGCGACGGAGCGGTCTGAGGCTGTGAAAATCAAGTTGCCGCATCAGATGACACTCAAGGCGTTTCGCGAACTCGCTGAGGAGGCGACGCAGAAGCGGGACAAATTCGTTGGTCATCAATCGACGGTGAAGCTTGCCTCTGAACTTCAGGTGATCGTCGGTCAGGGCGGATTGCTCCCCTTCATTGGTGAGCGCCTTGCAGTACTGTTGCGCGACGGTGGAACGAGACATGACCTCGTCAACAGCGTGTTTGCCGCACACCCAATTACTGGTCGATTGGACAGCGATCTCGTCCGCATCGTTGCGCGCGTTGAAGCGCTTGATGCATTTCTGAAAACGCAGGACGGTGCGAACTTGCTCGCCGGCTATAAGCGGGCGGCGAATATTCTTGCGGCGGAGGAGAAGAAGGGCAGGGGGCTGAGCGAAGCCGATCTTAAAGCCGGCCTTGACGCCAAACTGCTCGCCGAGCCTGCGGAGAAGGCACTTTACGCCGCGCTTGAAGCGGCGATTCCGAAAGCGCGCGCGAGCGTCGAGGCGGAGGATTTCGCCGCCGCCATGGGGACGCTGTCCAGCTTGCGCGCGCCGGTTGATGAATTCTTCGAAAAAGTGCTGGTCAATGCCGACGAAGCCGTGATCCGCCGCAATAGACTTTTGCTGCTGTCGCGCCTACGCGAAGCGCTGTCGGCGGTGGCGGATTTTTCGAAGATTGAGGGGTGAGTTTCTTCCCCCTCCCCCTCGATGGGGGAGGTGGCGAGCGTATGCGAGCCGGAGGGGGTGTTCGCGCTGCGGCTGAAGGGGAAGCCTCCGGAGGCAACGCCGGAAAGGCCAGCCGGCCTCACCCCCTCAGTCACGCTTCGCGTGACAGCTCCCCCATCGAGGGGGAGCAGGGCGTGAACGAGCGAGAGAGTTGAGTCATGGCGAACACTTACGTCTATTGCTTCGGCGCCGGCGAAAGCGCTGGCGATGCGTCGATGAAGGCGCTGCTTGGCGGCAAGGGCGCGAACCTGGCCGAGATGGCCAAGCTCGGGCTGCCGGTGCCGCCTGGCTTTACGCTGACGACGGAAGTCTGCACGGAATTTTACGCCAACGAACGCGCGTACCCAGAGGCACTCGCCGCTGAAGTCGATGCGGCGCTTGCCGCGTTAGAGGTGAAAACCGGCAAAAAGTTCGGCGATGCGGCCAACCCGCTGCTGGTCTCAGTGCGTTCGGGTTCGCGCGCGTCGATGCCGGGGATGATGGATACAGTGCTGAACCTTGGGCTCAATGACGAAACCGTCGAGGGCCTCGCCAAGCTCTCGGGCGATGCGCGCTTTGCCTACGACAGCTATCGCCGCTTTATCCAGATGTATGCGGACGTGGTGCTAGAACTTGAGCACGGCGCGTTCGAGGAAATCCTCGGCGCGCACAAGGATGCCAACGAATACAAATCCGACGTGGAACTCAATGCTGACGATTGGCGCGAAGTGGTGGCCGAGTTCAAGCGCGTTGTGGAGCGCCAGTCCGGCGCGCCGTTTCCAAGCGATCCAAAGGCGCAGCTCTGGGGCGCAATTGGCGCGGTGTTCGCCAGCTGGATGAACGATCGCGCCATCTTTTATCGCAAGCACAACAACATCCCCGAAAGCTGGGGCACGGCGGTCAATGTGCAGGCTATGGTGTTCGGCAATATGGGCGACACTTCCGCCACCGGGGTTGCGTTCACGCGCGATCCGTCCACGGGCGAGAAGAAATTCTACGGCGAGTATCTGATCAACGCTCAAGGCGAGGATGTCGTCGCCGGCATCCGCACGCCGCGGGCGCTGACTAAGGCCGCGCGCGAAGCGATGAAGGAGAGCGGCGAGTCGCTGGAAGAGGCGATGCCGAACGTCTTCGTGGAGCTGACCTCCGTTTACCAAAGACTAGAAGCGCACTATCGCGACATGCAGGACATCGAGTTCACGGTCGAACGCGGCGTGCTTTACATACTGCAGACACGCAACGGCAAGCGCACCGCCAAGGCCTCGCTGAAGATCGCCGTCGATATGGTGGGCGAAGGGCTGATCGATCAGCGCGAAGCGGTGTTGCGCGTCGATGCGTCAGCGCTGGATCAATTGCTGCACCCAACCATCGCCGAAGGCTACCGGCGCGATATCATTTGCAAGGGGTTGCCGGCGTCGCCGGGCGCGGCGGTTGGCGTCGTCGTGTTCTCGTCAGAAGAGGCCGAGCGGCTGGCGGGCGACCGCGTCAGCGTCATTCTCGTGCGTGAGGAAACGAGCCCGGAAGATATTCACGGCATGCACGCCTCGAAGGCCATCGTCACCGCGCGCGGTGGTATGACCAGCCACGCTGCGGTGGTTGCACGCGGCATGGGGCGCCCTTGCGTGTCTGGCGCGGGTGATATTCGCATCGACATGAAGCTCGGTGAATTTCGCGCGGCGGGACGCGTGATCAAGAAAGGCGAGACCATCAGTGTGGACGGCTCAGCCGGTGAAGTGCTGTTCGGGGCCGCCGACATGGTGCAGCCGGAGTTGACCGGCGATTTCGGCACGTTGATGGGTTGGGCCGACGGCGCCCGGCGCATGAAGGTCCGCGCCAACGCGGAAACGCCGGCGGATGCGGCCACGGCCGTGAAGTACGGCGCCGAGGGCATCGGGCTTTGCCGCACCGAGCATATGTTCTTTGACGCCGAGCGCATCGCAGCGGTTCGCGAGATGATCCTGGCCGAGAAACTGCCCGCGCGCGTGGCCGCGCTCGACAAGTTGTTCCCCCACCAGCGCAAGGATTTCGCCGAAATCTTCAAAGTCATGGGCGCGCGGCCCGTCACCATACGCTTGCTCGATCCGCCGCTGCATGAATTCCTGCCGCACACCGAAGAAGAATGCGCCGATGTTGCAGCCGCGACAGGGTTTGACGCCAAGGTGCTGCTGGCGCGCGCCAAGGAGCTGGCCGAAAGCAATCCCATGCTTGGCTTCCGCGGTTGCCGATTGGCGATCGTCTATCCGGAGATCTACGATATGCAGACGCGCGCCGTGTTCGAGGCGGCCTGCGACGCGGCCGAGCAGGGCGATGCGCCAAACCCCGAAATCATGATCCCGTTCGTGATCGCCAAGAAAGAGCTCGAACTCCTGAAGGCGCGGGTCGACGCCGTGGCCGAGGAGGTGTTCACCGCGCGCAAGCGCCGAATTGAGTACCTGGTTGGAACGATGATCGAGCTGCCGCGCGCGGCGCTGATGGCTGGAGAGATCGCCGAGATCGCGGAATTCTTCTCGTTTGGCACCAACGATCTTACGCAAACGACGATGGGGCTCTCGCGTGACGATGCCGGTAAGTTTCTCGGAACCTATGTCGAGCGCCGGGTGCTAACGAGCGATCCGTTCGTCTCCATCGACGCCGAGGGCGTCGGCGAATTGGTTGGGCTTGCCTGCGAGCGGGGGCGCGCCGCCCGGCCTGGGCTGAAACTGGGCGTCTGCGGAGAACATGGCGGAGACCCTGCGTCGGTCGCGTTCTTTGAGTGCGCCGGGCTCGATTACGTCTCGTGCTCGCCCTACCGGGTGCCGATTGCCCGGCTGGCGGCGGCCCAGGCGGCTCTCTCCAGGGGCTAGTTTTCGCCTCTTTCCGGTACGTCAACGTCCATGCGGCGCGCGGCGTGGCGTCGCGGCCACGCTCGCCCCAGGCGCGAACCGGCACGTTCCTCGCAAAGCCTTGTTGGCAAAGGGCTGGAGCCGAAATGACCGTGCCTCGGCTCGCTAGCCAAGAGCGCCTCAGGAGAGCTCAAGTCTCCGCGAGCGGGGAAGTATGAACAAAAAGTCAATCGCCCCTCTGGTGAGGGTCCTGTATCCCCGCGAGACCTTGCGTCAGCTTATTCGCAAGGCGAAACGTTCACGTCGTCTACAGATTTGCTGGACTCTATCTGTCCCAAAACTGGACGCAATTAAGCGGGGCTTAATGCATTTGTCGTTGATCTGGCGTCGACTGGCTATCTTTGCGGGAACGGTACGGACCCAAGTGATGGTTGAGATCGAACGGAATCCGCTGGCCGTGCGCCAGGGTGCGGCGACGGTCATGTGCCTCGCCGCCGCCGCCGTGGCTATGCCGGTGATCTCGTATCGCGCGGCCGAGCAGCGCGACGGGGCTGAATGGGCCGCGACCTCGACGGCGTTCCAAGCCGAGCTGCAACAACAATTGTCCCAAGGCGCCGAGCCGAATGTGCGCGTTGAGCTGACCGCCTTTCATACCGGCGACGGCCTGCGCGCTCGGGGTAGCGGGACTTTGTATGAAAGCGCCGATGCGCGCTCGATGATGGTGCAAGCGGTGCTGCGCGGTCCAAGCCTGACCGCCGAAGCGGCGGCCCCCATCGCGCCAACGATCAACGCGCGCGAGCACGCCTGCTTGTCGCAGGCGATCTATTATGAGGCGCGCGGCGAGACGCAGCGCGGACAGCTGGCGGTCGCCGAAGTGATCATGAACCGGACACGCTCGGCCCACTATCCACACAGCGTCTGCGGCGTTGTCTATCAGGGATCGCATCGGTCGACGGGATGCCAGTTCACTTTCACTTGCGACGGCTCGCTCGGCCAACGCCCGCGCGGACGCGCCTGGGACCGGTCCAAACGCCTGGCGACGGCAGTGTTGGCGGGCTACACTCGCCCGATTACCCAGCACGCCACGCACTATCATACCGAGGCGGTGAACCCAGTGTGGTCCTCGGGGTTGGTCGAGACCACCACCATCGGCACGCACATCTTCTATCGCCTGCCAAATCGCGCTGAGCGCGCGACCTACCAAGAAGCGTTGGCGCGGCGCAGGGGCGCGCGGGCAAATTCACACGCCGAAAACGGTGCTTTGATCCCAGAAGCAGATGAGACGATTGTCGCGACCGAGCCGGTTGAGGTGTCGGCCGAGCCAGCGGCAGAGGCTTCGGCGCCTGGTGAAGGCGATGCTGGCGCTGCGGCGGCGCTGCCGGCCGAAGGCGAAATCGCGACCTAAGCGCTTACGTGTCGCTGAGCGTTCTCTTCAACTGATTGCGCATCATGCCTGGAAAGAACCGCGCGGCGAAACGCGCGCGCTCCGCCTCCTTGCCGACCATGTAGTGGATGTCTTTGCCATGAGCAGCGTCCCAAGCGCGTTCGGCGGCCATCCGAACCGGATAGATCGGCGTCTTGCTCTCGACGAGCTGGTCGCGCAGGCGCCTGTTGGTGTTTTGTTCAGCGGCGCCATCGAGAATTGGCGTGTCGACAAACCACGGCATGAGGCTTGTCACGCGTACGCCGTAGCGCGAAAATTCGACGTCGAGCGCTTCAGTTAAACCGCGCACCGCAAATTTCGTCGCGCAATACACGGCCATGCGCGGCGCGCCGAAGACGCCGGCGACGGAGGCGGTGTTGACGATGCGCGAACCGGGCGTCTCGCGCAGCAACGGCAACGCCGCGTTCACGCCGTTAATGACCCCCTTGATGTTGACGTCGAGCGTGAGGTCGATGTCTTCGGGCGGCATCTCGTCAATCCAACCGCCACGGCCGACGCCCGCGTTGTTGAACAGCACGTGCATGCGCCGACCCGTCGCCTGGCCGAACGCTTCCACCGCGCGTGCCCAGCCGGCGCGATCACGCACGTCGAACGCCATCGAAAGGCGTTGGCCCTCCGGCAACGCAGCCGCAGTTTCTTCAAGGCTCTGCGCGTTCACATCGAACAAACCGATGAACCAGCCGCGCTCCGCGAACAATTGCGCCGTCGCGCGGCCAATGCCCGAGCCCGCGCCAGTGATAAAAATCGACTTTTGCTCTGGCTTGCTCATGGCTTTCTCGTCGGCTGGAATGACACGAAGGTCAAGCGCGCCGCAGCGTGCGGCGCATGGCGGCGGGCGGGGCGCCGTAGAGGCGCACGAAGGCGCGGCGCATGCGTTCGGGATCAACAAAGCCCGTTTGCCTTGCGATATCTTGGAGCGGGGCGACCTCGGCGAGCGCTACGCGCGCTGCCTCGGCGCGTAGGCGTTCTACGGCCTTGGCCGGCGTCACGCCGGTTTCGGCTGCGTAAGCGCGCGCGAAATTACGCGGGCTCATGGCGGCCTGACGCGCCAATTGCTCGACTGAGAGGTCCTCGCTCAAATGCGCGCGCATCCAGGCGTGAAGCGCAGCGAAGCGCGGTGTGTTGGCGTTGAGATCGAGCAACGCCGAGTGTTGCGCCTGGCCGCCTGGACGCTTGGCGTACACGACCATCTCACGCGCAACTTGAGTGGCGATTGCCTCGCCTAGATCGTCGGCGATCATCGCCAGCGCGAGATCGATGCCTGCCGTAACCCCTGCCGAGGTCCAGATATTTCCGTCCCTAATGTGAATGCAATCGGGCGCCACACGCACCTTCGGGAAGAGGCGCGCCAGGTCCGGCGCGCGCCGCCAGTGCGTTGTGGCGCGCTTGCTGTTCAGCAACCCGGCTTGGGCCAGTAGGAAGGCGCCAGAGCAAACGCTGGCGACGCGCCGTGCGCACGCTGGCGCTTTTCTGAGCGCCGAAATCAAGGCGCCATCTTGCATCGCCGCGCCCGTGCCCTCGCCGCCGACGACGATCAGGGTGTCAAGGCGCGCTCGACCTTTGAGCGCGGTGGCGGGCATGGCCACTCCGGACGAGGAGGCGATTAGGCCGGCACGGCTCGCTGCGACGCGGATCTGATAGGCGCCGGCGGTGAAGCGTGTCGCGATTTCAAATGCGGCAATCGGGCCCGCCGCGTCCAGCACCTGGAACCCCGGAAACAGCACAACCAGCACCGCGCGCGACTTTGGCTGAAAAGGAGGCTTCTTTGACATTGCTGCCGCATGATGGATGCGCCAGGTTGGCTGTGTCAATCGGGAGAAGCTAATGACCGCGCCGTTCCGCATCGTGTTCGTCCTCTACCCACGGCTCACGCAACTTGATTTTACGGGTCCCTATGAGGTGCTTGCGCGGTTGCCCGGCGCCGAGGCGATCGTCGCTTCGAAGGATGGCGGGACGCTGGTTTCTGAGATGGGGCTGACGTTTACGGATCTGCGCCGCCTCGCCGACATTGAAAGCTGCGACATGATCATGGTTCCGGGGGGCCCCGGGCAAACCGAAGCCATGCTTGATCCCGATTTCATGGCGCAGGTGAAACGGCTGGGCGAGGGCGCGCGCTACGTGATGTCGGCCTGTACCGGTTCGCTCATCCTCGCGGCGGCCGGCTTGCTGACCGGCAAGCGCGCCGGCAGCCACTGGGCTTATCGTGAACTGCTTGCAGCGTTCGGCGCCGTCCCCGATCCCGCCCGAGTGGTTCGCGACGGCAACGCCATCACCGGCGGCGGCGTCACGGCCGGTATCGACATCGCGCTGACTATCGCCGCCGAGATCGCTGGCGAAGAGACTGCAAAGGCGATCCAGCTCATGATTGAATATGCGCCGGCGCCGCCGTTCAATTCCGGCAGACCCGAAACCGCCTCGGCTGATACGCTCGCCGCCGTCAAGCAACAGCTCGCCGGGTACGCGGAAGCGCGCAAGGCGGCGATCTCAGAGCTCGCGGGGCGGCCCTAATGATGAGGCTTCGTCCCAATTGTGAAAACTGCGATCGTGATTTGCCGCCCGAGAGCGCTGACGCGCGCATCTGCACGTTCGAGTGCACGTTTTGCGCGGCGTGTGCGGAGGGCTCGCTCAACAACGTCTGCCCCAATTGCGGAGGCAATTTTACAGCCCGCCCCATTCGCCCGGCGCCGATGCTGGCGAAGCACCCCGCGTCCACCGAACGCGTTTTGCGCAAACAGCCGATCTAGCGATTAGGCGTTTCCTGCCGGCCCCATCAGCTGCGACGGCTCAAAGCCGAGCGTCTTGATCGCGCGCTCCCATTTGTCTTCGTGCTTTTCGCCAAACACAATGGCGTCGAGGGGATCGACGACAAGCCAGGCGTTGCGCTTGAGTTCACCCTCAAGCTGCCCCGCGCCCCAGCTGGAACATCCAAGCGCCAGGACAAACCGCTCCGGCGCATGCTCACCGGCGACAGCTTCGAGCACGTCACGGGTGGAGGTGAGGCGGATGCCGGGCGCCACCTTGCGCGTGTGGTTGCCGGCGGCAAAGTCGTCCGAGTGGAGCACGTACCCGTGCTCACGCCGCACCGGGCCGCCGTCAAGAACGACGCGTTCGGCCAATCCCGATTCGGCGCCAAGGCCGAGATGGCCCAAGACGTCGTTCAAGGTGACTTCGCCCTTGGGCTTGTTGATGATGACGCCCATGGCGTGTTCGCTATCGTGCGCGCACATCATGATCACGGAACGGTTGAAGCGTGGGTCGCCAATGCCTGGCATGGCCACCAAGAGCTTGCCTGCGAGCGTGCCAGAGACGGTGTCTGGTTGAAGTTCGGTCATCTCGCTGATGCTCCTGCTTTGTAGCGCTGGGCGCAAGAGGGCGCTCGCATAGCGGCATGTGAACCCCTACATTGCATCCCAGGATCGCAAGGAGAATGGCATGATCAAGGCAGGGGAGCGGCTCCCGGATGTTCAATTCAATGTGCCCACGTCAGAGGGCATGAAGCAGTTGCGAACAGGCGATGTGTTCGCCGGCAAAACTGTTGCGCTCTTTGCAGTGCCGGGAGCGTTCACGCCGACTTGCTCCGCCAAGCACTTGCCCAGCTTTAAGGAGAAAGCCGGTGAGTTCAAGACCAAGGGCGTCGACGTGATCGCGTGCACATCCGTCAACGATCATTATGTCATGAGCGCCTGGGCCAAGGACCAGGGTGTCGGGGACGCCATTGTGATGTTGGCTGACGGCTCCGGAGACTTCGCCAAGGCGGTGGGGCTTGATGCGGATTTCTCCAAATTTGGCATGGGGCTGCGCTCGAAGCGCTATTCAATGATCGTCAAGGATGGGGTGGTAGAACACCTGAACGTTGAAGAAGCTGGTGAATACAAAGTTTCCAGCGCTGAATACATGCTCGGTCAGCTGAGCTGAGCATGGTTTCCAAGGAGCGAACAGAATGTTCGATGGCGGCGTCGTATCGATAATTTTCGTATTCATGGCGCTGGTGCTGGCGTTCAGCGCCATCAAAGTCGTGCCGCAAGGCCGGCAATGGACGGTCGAGCGGTTTGGGCGCTACGTGCGCACGCTGAAGCCTGGCATTTCCTTTCTGATCCCTTTCGTGGATCGCATCGGTCGGCGCTTGTCGATGATGGAGACGGTGCTGGACGTGCCCCGCCAGGAGGTCATCACTAGGGACAACGCCATCGTCACTTGCGACGCCGTGGTGTTCATCCAAGTGATCGATGCGGCGAAGGCCGCCTACGAAGTCGAGAACCTCAACGTCGCCATCCTAAACCTTGCTATGACGAACCTGCGGACGGTAGTCGGCTCGATGGAGCTCGACGAAACGCTGTCACAACGCGACGCCATCAACGCCCGCCTTCTGGGCGTAATCGATGCGGCGACCCATCCTTGGGGCGTGAAGGTCACCCGGATCGAGATCAAGGATTTGACGCCGCCCGGCGACATCAACGAAGCCATGGCCCGGCAGATGAAGGCCGAACGGATCAAGCGCGCCGAAATTCTCACCGCTGAAGGTGATCGGGCCGCCGCCATTTTGCGCGCCGAAGGGGCCAAGCAATCGGCGATCCTGGAAGCCGAAGGCCGGCGCGAGGCCGCTTTCCGCGACGCCGAAGCCCGGGAACGTTCGGCTGAAGCGGAGGCGAAAGCCACCGACGTGGTGTCGGCCGCGATCTCCAAGGGTGATGTGAACGCCATCCGCTATTTCCTCGGTTTGAAATACGTCGAGGCCTTCTCCCAACTCGCAAGCTCGAACCAACAGCGCACAGTGATTATTCCGGCCGACCTCTCGGGCTTGGCCGGCTTGGTTGAAGGCCTGCGCGCCCTGAACGTTCAGGGCGATGGGGTGGGCGCGTTGGGCGCCGCGCGCGCGCCAACACGGCCATGAGCTAAAACCCCGCAATGACAATAACTATGTAAGTCAAATGGACACGATCATTTCTGTTCTCGCCAATCTCGGGGCCCAGCATTGGCTGGTGTTTGGGCTCGTCCTTCTGATCGCCGAAATGGCCTCCGGGACCACCTATTTGCTCTGGCCGGCGGTTGCTGCGTTTGTCACCGCCGCTGTGTCCTGGACGGGCGCGACCGATTGGGCCGCGGACATGGGATTGTTCGCCGTATTGGTGATCGGGCTGACGGCGTTCGGTCGCCCCTTGGTTCAACGTTGGCGCAATGGCGGCGGCGCCGTTGGATTGAATGAGCGCGGCGAGGCGTTGATCGGCGTACGTGCCGTGGTGGCGAACTTCGCCGACGGCGTGGGCTCGGTAAAGGTGGGCGATACGGTCTGGCGCGCGGTGAGCGAGGAAGCGCTCGAACCCGGCCAGCAAGTGGAAATCGCCACGGTCGATGGCGTTACGCTTGGCGTAAAGCTCGTCCGCTAGAGCATGTTCCTTTCATATAGAACCACCACCCACCCCCGGGGCGCTGCGCAGCATCGAGCCCGGGGCCCATAAACATAACCGATCGCGTTTATAGGCCCCGGACTTCCGCTCCCGCGGAATCCGGGGATGGGTGAACGAACAGAACGTGCTAGTCCCGCGCTGCATCGAGGACCAGGCGCAGTTTGACCAGAAATGGCAGCGCGCGCGCGAATTCATCGGCCCCGATAACCTCTAGAAGCTTCACCATTCCGGGACGCACTGAGGCCGCGCCAGCGTCGCGCGCTTTGCGGCCTTTCGTTGTGACACGTACGATCTTGGCGCGCGCGTCGGCGGGGTCGGACGCGATCTTCACATAGCCCAGGCCCTCAAGCTGCTGCAACGTATAGGTCATCGCGCCTTTGGTAACCTGAAACGCGCGCGCCAGCCGCGCCGGGCTCTCGCCTTCGACATTCAGGCGCACGAAATGATTCAGCACGCCAAAGCCGGCGACCGACAATTCCTCAGGCAGCGTCTGCGCCAGCGCGGTGTTGGCGAGGTGACCGATGATGGCGATCTCGGACATCGCCTGAAACGAAATACGCAGCGCTTCGTCCTGCTTCATGCGCGCAAATGCTCTGCGAGCCCGCGGCGCGGCGCCGGCGCTATCGTCTCAGCGTAGCCGACGCGCACCAGCATCTGCACGGTTTCGCCCTCGCGCGCCGCTGTGATGCGCTCGGCTTCGGCATAGAGTTCGGCCATCTCTGGGTATTCCTGCAGCGTCTGGCTCCAGGGGTGCATAGCGAGACCGCGCGCGGTGGCGGCGAGGTTAAACCGCGCATAGGCCCGCCCAGCGATGATCTGCGCGGTGCGGGTGTTTTCGAGCGATGTCATCCAGGCGTAAGCCGGCGCGCTTTCCGCGAGCGGACGCCAGGCCTCGATGCCCTGTTTGGTGAAGCTATTTTCCACGTCGGCGAGCGAGGCGCGGTTGAGTAACCCGACCATACGCGCAAATTCAATCATTGGCCCATCGAGCACAAGGCCATCGCGGTGGGCGGCGATCTCGGCGCGCCCGATGCGCATCAAGTCCACACTTTCCTGATAGGCTGTGGGCGTGTGGCACTCGCGGTCAAAGCCGTTCCACGCGAGCGCGCGCAGCGCCGTCAATTGCTCGCCCGTGCGCGACCATTCGATGCGCAATGGCGTCGCCGGCGGCGCCGGCACGGGCGAGCCGTCCGCTGTTCCGCCGATATTGGGCGGTCGCCACGGCCAGATCGCGTCATCGGCGGCCGCGACAAGCGCTTCTTCCGGAATCTCACGAGCCTCAAAGGGTTCGCGGTTCGTGCGGCGCGCCAGGACCTGCTCGAACAACGGATCCTTCTGCATTGCTTGTGCTGTCAGCTTCACGTGCGCGATGGGGCGGGCATCGAGGCGTGGTTGCGGCTCGCCTTCGGGCCACAGATTGATCTCGGCGAGGTGACCGTTCGCGCGCGCGGCAAGGTCGAACAGTTCTAGAAATGCGCCGCAGCCCAAAGTGATCTGGCGGTCGAATGGGTCGGTGGCGGGGAGGAGGCGTTCAAGGTCAGCGCGGAAGATGAGTTCATCCTCGCCGACCAATTCGATCAGCCAAGGTTGGCGATTGTGCGGATTGGGCGCGAGAATCGCATGCGCGAGCGCGAAGCGGCGCGGATCGGCTTCCCCGGCGCCGGGCGCGCGCCAGGCGGCGATCGGGTCGGGGAGATTGGAGGGCGAACAGGAGCTCACGCCAAATGGCGCTGTGGCGAGCAAGGCGAGGACGTGGCGGCGATCGGTCATGGAAGGCCTCAGAGGTCGTTCAAATGTGAACCATTGATGGTTCAACATTGAACTAATGTCAAGCTAGCCACGCAATTTGGCGATCGCCCCGCGCGCCAGCGCGTCGGCGCGGTCGTTCATTACATCGTCGCTGTGGCCCTTGACCCATCTCCACGTCACCTCGTGGCGGGCATTGGCTTCATCCAATTTGCGCCAAAGGTCTTCGTTTTTCACGGGCTTTTTGTCGGCGGTTTTCCAGCCATTCTTCTTCCAGCCGTGAATCCATTTGGTGACGCCGTCCATGACGTATTTGCTGTCGGTGTGCAGCAGCACTTTGCTCTCGCGTTTCAGCGCCGACAACGCTTCGATCGCCGCCATCAGCTCCATGCGATTGTTGGTGGTGGCGGCCTCCGCGCCGGAGAGCTCCTTCTCCGTCTCCCCATAACGCAACACCGCCCCCCAACCGCCCGGGCCAGGATTGCCGCTGCAAGCGCCGTCGGTCCAGATGTCGATGATCTGAGTCATGGAATCACACACTACGTCATTCCGGGCGAACAGAGCGAGACCCGGAACCCAGGGGATCGTCGAGTTGTACGTTTGCCCCTGGGTCCCGGAGCACGCTTCGCGTGTCCGGGATGACGAAGGAGATTCGTCGTGATCGGCGCGTCCAGGTGGGTTACGATGCGACACGGCGTTCGTTGTCGAGGCGAACGACGGTCGTGGCCATATGCCCGCCCGCCATCATGCTGCGCGTGATGCGTTCGTAGTGCATGAGGAAGCGGTCGAGTTCGGCGCTCTCTTCCGCCGTCATCGCGCGCCCGAGCAATTGCTCCTCCTGCTCCCCGCGCCAGGCGCGGACGACCTCCCAACTCGGCGTCCGCAGATATATGATGGCGTCGAACGAGGCGAAGAACGGTGCGTAATTTTTCCGCAATTGCGTTTGCGTCTCCCGGCGCCAAATGCCGTCGACATCTTCGCGCTCGACATCGTTGAGCGGTTCTGTCGCCGGCGCGGGCTTTGCGCCGAGGCACCAGCCATCAACGAGGATGGCTTCCGCCGGACCCTGAAACACCGGCCAGGTGGATTCGGGAGCGCGGTCGTCGGCGGCCTTGTCGAAGCGCGGGAGCTTCGTGGAAGCGGGCTTGCTCAGTCTCGCGATTACGTCCTTCGCAAGGCCGAGGTCGTGCGTGCCAGGCGGACCGCGCGTGAGCAGCAGGCGCTCGATGTCGGGGCGGGGGACGTACCCCACGTCGAAGCTCCCGTCCCGGTCGCGATAGGCATCGAATGAGCTGATATTGTCGGCGCGCCAGACGCGCTCGGCTTTGGTCAGATACACATCGTCCAGTGAGAAATGCGCGACGCCTGGGTGGGTCTCTTGAATTTGGCGGCACGCATGCGTCTTGCCCGAGCCTTGCGCGCCAGCCACGCCGATCAGCACCGCCCGCTCCGGATGCAGCGCGCGCTGTTGCTGGATGATGTCGTAGATGATGTCGGGGACGGCTTGCCCGCTCATTCCACCAGCACCCTCGGCAGCTTGAACACCACATCCTCGCGCGTCACCGCGATTTCTTCGACGTGGGCGTCGAAGCGGGCGGCGATGGCGGCGATCAGCGCTTCCACTAGATCCTCCGGCGCGCTGGCGCCTGCGGTCACGCCCACTGCGGTCACGCCCGCAAACCAGGCCCATTCCACGTCATCGGCCGAACCCACAAGCCGCGCAGCCTTTGCGCCAGCGCGCTTGGCGACTTCAACCAAGCGCACCGAGTTGGAACTCTTCGGCGACCCGATCACCAGCACCAGATCGGCGCCGCGCGCCATCGCCTTCACGGCATCCTGGCGGTTGGTGGTGGCGTAGCAGATGTCTTCCTTGTGCGGCGCGGCGATGGCCGGAAAGCGGCGCTGCAGCACGGCGACGATTTCAGCGGTGTCGTCGACCGAGAGCGTCGTCTGCGTGACGAAGGAAAGCTGCATTGCGTCGCGCGGCGTGAACGCTTCCGCGTCGGCGACGGTCTCCACCAGGCTGATCGCGCCTTGCGGCAATTGCCCCATGGTGCCAATGACTTCGGGGTGACCGGCATGGCCGATCAACACGATTTCCCGCCCTTCCTCAAAATGGTGCTGCGCTTCGACGTGGACCTTGGACACGAGCGGGCAGGTGGCGTCGACATAGATCATCTCGCGGCGCGCCGCTTCCGCAGGCACGGCTTTGGGCACGCCGTGCGCGGAGAAGATGACGGGACGATCGCTGGGGCAATCGTCCAATTCTTCCACGAACACCGCCCCCAGCCGCTCCAGCCGCTCAACGACGTGGCGGTTGTGGACGATCTCGTGGCGCACATAGACCGGCGGCCCCCACTTCAGAATCGCCTGTTCGACGATCTGGATGGCCCGGTCGACGCCGGCGCAAAAGCCCCGCGGGGCGGCCAAGAGGATTGAAATTGGGGATTTTTCCTGGTCCGTCATCGGAACGTGGGTGAACCTTTCGCACTCTTATGGTTTCAGGCGCCCCGCCGTGTTGCGGCGAGCCCGGCGCGAAGCTATCACGGCGCGTCGTCCAATGCCTTAGGGCGGGGTGAGACATGCGGCCGCCGCCGTATGGGCCCTTCAAGGCGCATGAGGTCAGAATGAAGCTCCCGGCCGCACTCCTGCTCGCGTTCGCCTTGGCCGCCACTGCCGCCTGCAGCACACGCGCGGCCCGGACAGTGGAATTGCCCGGCGGCGTTGCGCCTGAAACGGGAGACCCACAGCGGCCTCCAGGCTTCTTCGATCGTCTGATTGGCAATGACGATCGCCCAAACGTCGGCCCGTGCCCCTTGATGGGGGTGCTGTATGAGAGTTCGCGCCTGGTGGATTTCGCCGCGCCAGACAGCCAGCGTTACGCCAACATTGAATACACTGGAGAGATGCAAGGTGTTCGCGGGCTTTGCCGCTACGTCGCGGCCGATCCCATCACCATGAGCATCGAGATCGACATGGCGTTTGGGCGCGGGCCTGCTTCGACCTCGGATCGCCAGACCTATCGCTATTGGGTGGCGGTGACGCGGCGTGGGCGCGCGCCGATCGAGAAGGCGTATTTTGACGTCGATGTCCGCTTTGACCGCAACGAAGCGGTGGTGACCCGCACAGAGCAAATCGAGCACATTGTCATTCCGCGCGCGACCGCAGAGACGTCGGGCGAGAATTTCGAAATCCTGGTTGGTTTCGAACTGACACCTGAGCAGCTCCAGTTCAATCGCGATGGTCGCCGCTTCCGTATCGATTCCGGCAGCCCGGGTTGACGCAGCTTCGCTTCGCCGCCATCCCGCATGCATGACTGATCTTGCCAGCGCCCTGACTGCGGCGAATGCGGCGGTGTTCGCTTCGCTTGGACTGGACCCGCGCCACGCCGAGGTGCGCCGTTCCGACCGGCCTGACCTTGGCGAATTCCAGGCCAATGGCGCGCTTGCGGTGGCCAAGGCGGTCGGCAAGGAGCCCCACGATGTGGCCCAAGACATCGCCAGCGCCTGGAGCGCGCGCGACCTGACCGCGGCTCTGGTCATAGCGGGACCGGGGTTTCTCAATTTCACAGTCACGCCAGAGGCCTTGACCGCGCGAGCGCAAGCGATTGCAGACGATGCGCGAACCGGCGCGAGCCGGGTCAGTTCGCCGCGCCGCGTCATTGTCGATTATGGCGGACCCAATGTGGCCAAGGGCATGCATGTGGGGCATTTGCGCGCCTCCATTATCGGCGAGAGCGTCAAGCGCTTGTTCCGCTTTCGCGGCGATCAGGTGTGGGGCGACGCCCATTTCGGCGATTGGGGCTTTCAGATGGGCCTCGTCATCACCGCGCTTGAGGATGAACTTGGTGGCCTTGGCGATGCGGGCAAGGTCGCTGCGCGGCTCGGCGCGCTGACGCTGGAACAGCTGGAGGCGATGTATCCCGCCGCTGCGCAGCGTGTGAAAGCAGACCGTGTGTTCCGCGATCGCGCACGTAAGGCGACCGCCGCGCTGCAATCGGGCGCTGAGCCGCATCGCACGATCTGGCGCGCTATGCGCGATGTGTCGATGGCGGCGCAGAAACGCGATTTCGCCAGCCTCGGCGTCGATTTCGATTTGTGGCTGGGCGAGAGCGACGCCGATCCGCTGATCGCGGAGATGGTGAGGGACCTCGATGCCAAGGGCTTGCTTGAAGACGATCAAGGCGCGCGCATCGTGCGTGTGGCCGGCGCCGGCGAAACGCGCAAGAAGAAGCTCGACGACGGCAGCGTGGTGGAAGTCGAAAGCCCCGATCCGCTTATTGTCGTTTCGTCGCAAGGCTCGTCCATGTATGGCGCCACCGATTTGGCGACTATCGTCCAGCGCGTCCGCGACCAGCAGCCCGACTTGATCCTTTATGTAGTAGATCAACGGCAAGCCGACCATTTTGAGCAAGTGTATCGAGCCGCCGCCAAAGCAGGTTATGCGCCGCGCGAGGCGCTGGAGCATGTTGGCTTCGGCACCATGAATGGCCCGGACGGGACCCCGTTCAAGACCCGCGTCGGCGGCGTGCTTAAACTCAACGATCTGATCGGCCAAGCCGAGGAGAAAGCGCGCGCGCGGTTGCGCGAAGCGGAAATCGGCGCCGATTTCCCGGCGGAAGAGTTTGAGGCGGTCGCGCATAAGGTCGCGATCGCGGCGATCAAGTTCGCCGACCTCTCCAACTTTCGCAGCACATCCTATAAATTCGACCTCGACCGCTTCATCAGCTTTGAGGGCAAAACCGGGCCGTACCTTTTGTACCAGGCCGTTCGCATCAAGAGCGTCTTGCGCAAGGCCGGCGATCAGGGGGTGACCTCCGGTCCGATCATTGTCGAACATGCGGCGGAGCGCACGCTGGCGCTGGCGCTCGATGGTTTCGACGCGGCGCTTCGCTTTGCCTATGACAAGCGCGCGCCCCATTTCCTGGCCGAGCACGCCTATGGCTTGGCGCAAGCCTTTTCTGGCTTCTACGCCAATTGCCCGATCCTGCAGGCCGAGGGCGGCGCGCGCGCCTCGCGCCTTGCCCTTGCTGGCGCGGCGCTGAAGCAATTGACGCTAACGCTGGATTTGCTCGGCATCGATGTGCCGGAACGGATGTAGGGCTAACCGGGTTTGGCGTTGACCTTGTGCGCTAGCTCTTCGATCCAGTCCATCAGCGCGAACGCGACGCCCGAGAAGATGAAGGTGACGTGGATGACGACGTACCAGAGCAGATCGGCGTGATCGTACTGGTTTAGGTTCATGAAAATCTTGAGCAGGTGGATGCCGGAGATCGCCACGATTGAAGCGATCAGTTTGATCTTCAGGCCCGAGAAATCGATGGTGCCCATCCAGTCAGGGCGATCGCGGTCGGCATGGGCGGTGTCCATCTTTGACACGAAATTCTCGTAACCGGAAAACAGGATAATGAGGACAAGGTTGCCGGCGAGCGAGAGGTCGATCAGCGTCAACACCAACAATATGATGTCGGTCTCGTCCATTTCTAGCACGTGCGGGGCCTGGATCACGAGTTCGCGAAAGAACGTGACGATGAGGATCGCCAGCGCCGCAATGAGTCCGAGATAGACCGGCGCCATCAGCCAGCGGCTCAGATATATGACGGTCTCGATGACGTGCTCGAAGCCGTTGCTTGCGTCGCGTTTGTCCTCAGCTTTCATGTGTGCTCCTCGAAATGAGTTTTTACGGGGCCAAGAACCGCTCCGCCAACGCCTTCTCCTACGATGCGAGAATGGATGGCCGGACTTGCACGCGCCGGCTTTCATGCCGATGATCAGAACCGGAACCGCGATTTGGGGGAAAACGATGTACGAGCATGGTCTGATCACGCCGGTTGTGGCGCTTATCGTCTGGTCGCTGATTGTTTTGGTTTGGCTCTACGCCACCCGCATTCCGGCGATGTCAAAGGCGAAGATCAACCCGGAGAAGGCCAAGGGCGCCAACGCCATGGAGGCGCTGCCAGCTGGCGTGCGTCAGGTGGCCGACAATTACAACCATCTGATGGAGCAGCCGACGCTATTCTACGCCGTCTGCTTTGCCTTGCAGTTCCTGGAGCAGACCCATCCCATCAACATCGGTCTGGCTTGGAGCTACGTGGCGCTACGCGTGGTGCATTCGCTGGTGCAAAACACGGTCAACGTGATCATGCTGCGGTTTTTCATCTTTGTGTTGTCGACGCTGGTGCTGATTGCTCTCACCGTTCACGCAGCTATTGCGACGGGCATGGTAGCGTTCGAGTTCCACTAGCGCTCTCTAGGGGTCGGACGGACGCCCCTCGCCATCCATCCCAGCGATCCATTCGCGCATCAGCGCCACGGCGCGTTCGTCCACCAATTGGCGGCCGATCTCTGGCATCATCATTCCGGGGTCGGTGCTCTCCATGCGGGTTAGCAGGAACGAGCGTTCGGGGTGACCCGGCGCAATGGCGAAATCCATGCCGGCTGAACCGCGCCCAGCAGCGGTTGGCCGCTTGCCGACGCCCCAGGCGATGGCGGGCTCGGCGTTCCAGCGCAGATCGAGGCCTGATGTGTGTGCGGGGCCTGCGGGATTGTGGCAGTGGGCGCAATTCACGTCGAGATAGGCGCGTGCGCGCGCGTCGAGCGGGCCGTCGGCATAAGCGTTTGGTGCGCGCGGGGCGTCGCTGGGCGCGCCGTCAAGCAGGCCGAGTTCGCTCCAACGCGTAAGTTGATCGTCGCGGTTGAGATTGCGCGCTGTTGGCCCGATGGGCGTGATGTCGCCGGCAAGGTCATGGCAGCCTTTGCATTGGTTGCGGTTGGGCACGGCCCAATCGAGCGCCCTGGCTTGACCCGCTTCATCGGTGAAACTGACGGCTACATTCGCGCCGATGGGCGAGAGCCGCGCTTCGGTTTGCTCCTCATTCCAAACATAAGGCAGGGCGATCCAGCCTTCGGCGCGGCGGATCAGCAGCCGCGTCTCCAAGTAACGCACATGCTCTGTCGGTTGGCCCATGTCGGCGGCGAACGCGAATGTCTTGATCAGCACCGTGCCGACGGGAAACGCAAATGCGCCGTCATTGCGATATTGCGCTTGAGCGCCAGGGGGAACGAACAGGTAGCGAAATTTGAGCGCCCCATCCGACCAGAGCGGTGTGTTGAGGTCGTAGGGCGTCACGCCCAGGTTCGGCTCGCGCGCACCCGCGTCGCGGAAAAAGCGGTACGCGGAGAGAAGCTCCGGCGCCCGCTCCGCGGCGATGGCGCCGGCGTTCACCGGCGCGGGGGCGGTCCGCGCGCCCGCAGTCAATGCGACCGCGAGCAGGAGCGTAGCAGCGAGCGACCAACGCATGCCTAATTCCGAATCCGCACCGCCTCGGGCTCGGCGAGCGGCATGAGCGGTGGGAAGGCGGGATCGGGCGCAGCTTCCGTCAACGGCGCGCCGGCGACCGGTACGCCAAGCGAGAGGAAGCTGCCGCGGCCGCCTCGGCTTGAGCGATTGTCACGTACGACGATGCGCACACTCTCACTGCGCGGCACGCCGCCGGACGAATAGAGCGTGGCGCCGTCCCAAAGCACGTCGGGCAGCGCCACACCCATCTGCGCTAGCGCCGCGAGGTCTCCTGCAGGCGCAAAGCCGGTATTTCCGAAGCGGTTGTCGCGGATCATGATGTTACGCGGCAGCGGGTTGTAGGTGGCGTCCTGGAATTCGGCGCGGTATGCGGTGATGAGCACATTGACGGCGCCGTTGTCGCCGATCTCGTTGTCGAAGACGTGGACGTCGCGGTTGGCCATGATCAGCACGCCGGTGCCAGTGGGCACGCTAGCGACGATGTTGCCGGCCGGCGCGAAATTGGGCGTATCGTTGGCGATTACGCGGTTGTCGAAGATGCGTACGGCGTGGCCGCCCTGCTGGGGCAGGCCGGGTAGGTCGAACACCAGGATGCCGCCGGTATTGTGGGTTGCGATATTGCCGGACACGTCGGCGTTGAAGCTGTTCTCGATCTCGATGCCGGCGACATTGTACTCGGCCAGATTGTCGCGAACGATGATGTTGCGTGATTGGCCGACATAGATGCCCGCGTCCGACGCTCCCCGCGCGATCGAGCGCTCGATCAGCACATTGGTGCAATTGACCGGATAGAGCCCGTAGGCGCCGTTGCTAGGGCTCGGACCACCGGTCCATTCGGCGCGGATGCCGCGAAAAGTGATCCCGGCGCAATCGCGCACCTTGATGGCGTCACCGCGCGCATTCTCGACCGCGAAATCACGCAGCATCACCCCATCGGAGGTGACGAGCAGACCCTCGGCGCCGCGCCGCTGGTTGGTGAACGACAAAATGGAGCGCGCCTCGCCAGCGCCGCGAATGGTGACGCGGTCGACATCGAGCGAAAGCCCGGTGCTCAACTCAAATCTCCCGCGCGCGATCTGAACCGTGTCGCCTGGGCGCGCCTCGATCAGCGCGGTCTGGAGGGCTTGCTCCGCCCCTGCGCCGGGCCGGATGCGCCACGTGCGCGCCTCGGCGACACCCGCCATCACCAACATCGCAGCTGCCGTCGCCAGAACTCTCATGCAATCCTCCCACCACGATGAGCGTTAGTTTTGCGCCCTGGGAGCGGGGTGTAAAGCCGCTCGGGCGCCGTCAGGCCCGCGCGATCATGGTCCGCGCCGATTCTATGACCCGCAGAGTCTCCGCCCAGAGACCGAGGGCGCTGATTTCTCCCGGCGAGAAGAAGCGTGCGTCACGGGCGTCATCACCAGGTCTGGGTTCGCCGCTGAGCCAGCGGGCGGCGTAGTCGATGAGCACGTAATGGCCCCAGGCCGGGCCGCTCGCCGCAGCGGATCGGGAAAACACCGCATCGACGACATCGATCAAGCCGATGATCTCGGCGGTCACGCCAGTCTCTTCTTCTAGCTCTCGCCGCGCCGCGTCGATGGCGCGCTCGCCCCATTCGATGCGCCCCCCTGGCAATGACCAGCTCCCTTCGAGGGGCGGGGCGCCGCGTTTGATGAGGAGCACATCATCGCCGCGCAGGCACACGAGGCCAACCGCAGCGACGGGGGAGCGCGGTGTCTCCGTCATTGGGGCCGCAGCGCGCTCCACAAAATGAATGCGCCGATCACAATGAAGCCGGCGCCCGCGACGAGCTTCAGCAACGGACCCTCGACAAACTCGCGCGCCATCGAGCCGGCGATTGTCGCCACCCCGGCGGAAGCCACTAACGCCATGGAAGNNCTTCGCCTTCTTGGCGGTCTTGCGCGGCGCCTTCTTGGCGGCCTTCTTTCTCGGTGCAGCCTTCTTGGCCTTCTTAGCGACCTTCTTTGCTGCCTTCTTTGCTTTCTTAGCCATGCCCTGGCTCCTCTATAGTCACGGCGACGAGCCGCAGTACGTCGACATAATGTCATGTGCAAGCGCGATTGCCACGTAAAAAATTTTGCGAGGCGAATTTGCAACAATGAGTCGCACGTGAGTCGATGCGCGTGCGCATCGTGCGCGACGTGATTCGTCGCGCGTGATTAGGGCAACAACACGCGCGGGTTCATCACTCCGTTTGGGTCGAGCGCAAGCTTGAGGGCGCGCATCACCGCGAGCGATGCGGGATCCTTGAAGCGGGCCAAATCAGCTTTGCGCGAGACGCCGATGCCGTGTTCGGCCGAGATCGAGCCGCCGAGGCCGACGACGATTTCATGGATGGCATCAGCGAGCGCGCGGGCCGGAAAATGTTCGGGCGCGGCGCCTGCGGGCGCCATCGCCGTGTAGTGAGTGTTGCCGTCTCCCATGTGGCCGAAGGCGACGATGCGCACGCCGGGGCAGAGCGCCGCCGTCGCCGTCTCGGCCTCGCGCAGGAAGTCTGGCGTCTTCGAGACAGGCACGCTGACGTCGTGATTAACTTGCGCACCTTCGGGGCGGTGTCCGGCGGACATCAATTCACGTAAAGCCCAGAAATCCCTTACCTGGCCTGCGTTTTCGGCGATAAGCACGTTCAGCGCCTCATTGCTTCCGAGGGCGTCGGCGAGTGTCGTTTCAATGGCCTGGCGCAGGCCTTCTTGGCGCGCGGCTTCGAATTCAATGAGCACCAGGAGCGGCGCGCCAGGCATCGGGTCGCGCATGTTTGGAACGTTCTTGACGACAAGGTTGACGCCCAAGCGGTTCATCATTTCAAACGCAGACACCGCCCCAGTCGAAGCCTTGACGCGGTGCAGTAGGGCGAGTGCATGTTGGGGCGAGGGAACCGCGACGAGGGCGACCTCGCGTGCTTGCGGGCGGGCAAAGAGCTTGAGGCTGGCCGCTGTCACCACCCCCAGCGTCCCCTCCGCGCCGATGAACATCTGCTTCAGGTCGTAGCCGGAATTGTCCTTGCGCAGACCCTTCAGGCCATGGAGCACGCGCCCGTCGGCCAGGACCACTTCGAGCCCGAGCGTCAGCTCTCGCATCATGCCGTAACGCAGCACATGCACGCCCCCCGCATTGGTCGAGATCAGCCCGCCAATCGTGGCGCTGCCCTCGCTCGCGAGGCTCAAAGGGAACAATCGATTCGAATCAGCGGCGGCGTTTTGCACCGTGCTCAGCACCGCGCCGGCCTCCGCCACCAGCGAATCATTGTTCGCGTCGATGGCGCGGATGGCGTGCATACGTTTAAGCGAGAGCAGCACTTCGCCATCGGGGATTTGTCCCCCGACAAGCCCGGTGTTGCCGCCTTGAGGCGTAATGGAGACGCCGGCCTTGGCGCACATCCTCACCACGTCAGCGACTTCCTCGGTGTTTGCCGGCATCGCCAGCAAGGGTGTGTTTCCAGGTTCTTTTCCGCGCCAATCCTGCAAATGGGGCGCAAGCGTCGCGGCGTCGGTGGCGAAACCTTTGGGCCCGAGGCGCGCGGCCAAACGTTCAATCAGATCTGACATTTGGAAAGCTTAGCGCGCGGCGGCGGCGCGGGCGAGGCGGTCGCGGATGGCGTCGCCGAGGCCATGGGCTGGGATTGGCGCAACCGCGATAATTGCGGCGCCGGTCGCGTCCAGGGTGCGCAAGTGGGCGTAGAGATTGGCTGCGGCTTCCACGAGATCGCCGCTCGGGGATAGCGAGAGCCCGCCCGGCTGAGTGCAGACCCCGAAGCCAAGGAAGGTCTCGCCAGGTTCGGCCACATTTGCGTTGAGCCGCAACCGCGCACGCGGCGCGTAATGCGCTTCGAGCATGCCCGGCGCTCTCACCACGCCGCTAGGCGCCGAAGTGAACGCTCCCACGAGAGATTCGATCGCCTCACGCGGTATTGCGCCGGGGCGCAACACGCTCACAACGCCGGCCACGTCGATGGCGACAATCGTCGACTCAAGCCCGATGGCGCAAGGCCCGCCATCGAGGAAGAGGTCGACGGCCTCGCCGAGGTCGGCTGCCGCGTGCGCGGCCGTAGTGGGGCTGACATGGCCAGAGCGATTGGCGCTGGGCGCGGCGATGGGCTTGCCGAATGCGTCAATGAGCGCCCGCGCCATGGGGTGTGAGGGTACACGTAGTGCGACGGTGGCCAGACCCGCGCAGGCAAGCTCCGCCACACGGCTCTCGTCGCGCCGTTGCACCACCAGCGTCAGCGGACCCGGCCAAAACGCTTCCGCGAGCGCGAGCGCCTTGGCATGGAACGCGCCGTGGCGCTCGGCCTCGGCGAGGCTGGAGACATGCGCGATCAGCGGATTGAAGAGCGGGCGGCCCTTGGCCTGGTAGATTCGGGCGACGGCCAGAGCGTTGGTCGCATCGCAGCCAAGCCCGTACACGGTTTCGGTCGGGAACACGACCAAGCCGCCCGCCCGCAGAAAATCAACCGCTGCTTCAATGCTCATTGCGCCCGGCGCGCTTCCACGTGCACGCGAACGCCGATGTCGCGCGAGACATACTCAGCGTCGGGATCGGACGCCATGCCAAGGTTGGCGTCGGCGCGGTCAATTCGCGCGGTCCCGTCCATGATGGCTCGGTTTGCGTCGATGCGCAGTGTGAAGGGCAGCGCAGTGTCGTGGGCGCGGCCTTTGATAGTGAGCACGCCGCGCGCCTCGTAGCCGTCTCCTCGCGCCACAATTCGTGTGCTGCGGAAGGTCGCGTTCGGGTGCTTCGCAACGTCAAACCACTCAGCGCCGGGCAAGGTCTGGTCGTGTAAGGGAACGCCATCGGACGCCGAGCCAGTCTCAATCGTCACATTGACCGAGGAGGCCTCAAGGTTCGCTGGGTCAAAGCGAATGTCAGCGTTCCACCGTGCAAAGCGACCCTCAAACGCAACGCCAGCATGAGCGCCCGTAAATGCGATGCTGCTGGCGCTGCGCTCCACCTGCCATGTCGGTGGCTCGCCCAGCGCAGGGGCGGCGTCGTGATCGTCATGAGCCTCGCCGTTGGCGTGCGTGTGGTTGTCGGGGGCGGCGTCGGCGTCGGGGTCTTGCACGGCGTCGTCCTCGCCGTGTGAGTGGAACACGCTAGCGGGCGGAGCGCCCGCGCCGGTCGGAGGATGAGCGAAAACCCAGATCCCCGCGCTGGCGGCGAGAATAATGGCGGCGAAACCGGCAAGCAACGCAGGGACGCGCCCGCGTGATGGGGCGGCGGTGACAGACGCGCCACCGAGCGGCGCCAGGCCCGGAACCATGCGGGTCAAGGTGTCGTCCCGGTTCAGGAAATGATGCTTTAGGGCAGCGCCGACGTGCAGCACCGCAAGACCAATCGCGCCCCAAGCCAGCTTGGAATGGCTGAATTCAAGAGCGCCGGCCAAGCCCGCGCGACTCTCCTCGGTCAGCTGAGCCAAACCGAACAGGTGAGGCACTTGGAAGAGGCCGAAATAGAGTGTCGGCACTTCGAGTGGACGGTCGTCATGCACTGACCAGCCCGTTGAGACATAAAGCCAACCCGTCAGCGGCATTACAATGATGACAACGTAGAACGCCCAGTGCGTCGCGGTGGCGGCCAGGCGTTCCCACTGCGCCATGCCCGTGGGCAGCGCCGGCGGTGGGTTCAGCAAGCGCCAGCATAGCCTAGCAACACTCAGTAGCAGGATCGTCAGCCCAATCGATTTGTGCAGTTGAAAGGCGGCGATGGCCTGCGCTTGGGTGCTCTGGTCCTCAAGCGCTTCACCCATCCACCAGCCGAGCGGGATCATGCCGACAATAGCGGTGGCGATCGCCCAATGCAGGACGATCGCCACCACAGTATAGCGCTGTGTGCTCACCGCGTCAGTTGGTGGGGTTGGCCGGCGCGGCCGGTTGCGTGAATTCCGCTTCGATCACGATTTCCACCGCGTCGCTGACGCCAAGGCCTGACTCGGCGGCAGGGATCAACACGTTGAGACCGTACTCGGAGCGCTTGATGGTTCCTTGCGCCGAGAAGCCGAGGAGGGCGATGGGAAAGCCCATGGGGTGCTGGCGATAGGCGCGGTTGAAGGTGACGTCGAACACTGCGGGGTGGGTCACGCCGCGAATGGTGAGATCGCCGCTCATGCGCCCGGTGTTCGAGCCGGTGAGTTCAATGCCGGTCGAGGTGAAGGTGAGCGCGGGGTGTGCGGCGGCGTCGAGCCACTCGGAATTCTCAAGTTCGTCGTCGAAATCGCGCTGGCCGGCATATTCGGTTTGGATGGAATCGGCAGCAACGCTGGCGGTGACGCTTGATTGGGCGGGGTCCTCGGCGTTGAAACTGAGCGTGGCGCTCAGCCCGGTGAGGCGCAACGTATAGTTCGACAATCCAAAGTGATTGGCGCGGACGACGAGACTAGAATGGGTCGGGTCGAGTGCGTATTCGCCCGTCGGCGCGTCGACCGCCACGGCCTGTGGCGGGGCGGCGGGGCCAGTGTCGGCGGGCGGCGTGCAGGCCGCGAGCGCAAGCGCGGCGGCTACGATGACTAGGTGCAAACGCATTTGAAGTCTCCTTAATCCTTATCGAATTCTGCCGAGATCAATATCTCGACGCTGTTGCCGGTGGTGCTGTTGATGATCGGGTTGGCGAACGACGCGCCCCATTGAGAACGATCGATGATTGTGCGCCCGGTGAACGCCAGGACATGTTTGCCGGCGAATTGGACGAAGCGACCGCCCTCAAAACTGGCTTCGAGCGTGACCGGGTGGGTCTGGCCGCCCAGTGTGAGATCGCCGGTGATCAGCCCAGTGGTCGCTCCGGTGAGCTGGATCGAGCGCGACACGAAGGTGATGTCTGGGTTGGTCTCAGCGCCAAGCACAGCGTTTGCGATCTCGCGATCAAAAGCGCGTTCACCTTCGCGGTTTAGGAGCCCGGTGCTCACCGAGTTGGCGGCAATGGTTACGTTGACACTTGAGTTTTCCGGGTGCGCCGGGTCGAAATTGAGCGCCCCGGACACGGTGTCGAACCGCGCCGTGTAGATACCGAGCCCCATGTGGCGGATGCGCCAGATGACGCTGGCGTGGCGGGCGTCAAGTGTGTAGGCGCCGGCGGGCGCATCGGCGGGGTCAAACGATGCATCGCCGCCCCGCGGCAACGCCGCCAACAGCGGCGAGGCCGCGCTGACGCCCGTTGGCGCTGGCGCGGTGGGTGCGGTGGCGCACGCGGTGAGCAAAAGCGCGGTAGCGAGAATTATGAATCGCATGCAAAAGTCCTCGGTTAGACGCCGACCGCGCCCGCGCGCCCATGTGGGTGTCTAGCACGGCGGCGGCAAGCGTGTCGCCCCGCCCGGAGGAAGCCATGACGTATCGTGCGCCGATCGCTGACATGCGCTTTGCGCTGGAAGCTTGCGCGGACCTTTGGTCGGTGCAGCGAGAGGGTCGCTTCGACGACCTGGACGCAGACACATTGGCGGCCATCCTTGACGCCGCTGGCGTTTTGGCGGGCGAAACGCTGGCGCCGATCAATCGCGGCGGCGATCGGGCAGGCATTGTTTTCTCTGACCACGTGGTGCGCGCGGCGCCTGGTTTTCGCGAAGCTTACGAAGCGTACAGGTTGGGTGGCTGGCAGGGGCTTGGGGCCGATCCTGCGTTTGGCGGGCAGGGCCTGCCGCGGGCTGTGGCGCTTGCCGCCATGGAGACGGTGCATGCCGCGAACATGAGTTTCGGGCTGCTGCCATTGCTGGCGCTCGGCGCGATTGAAGCCATCGAACAGCACGGCGCGCCGGATCAAAAACGTCTCTACCTCGCAAAGCTCATCTCCGGCGAATGGACCGGCACGATGAACTTGACCGAACCGCAAGCGGGCTCGGACCTTGGCGCGTTGACCACCAAGGCTGTTCCCGCGCTCGATGGCTCATTTCGCATCAGCGGCCAGAAAATCTTCATCACCTGGGGCGAGCACGACCTTGCATCCAACATCATCCACTTGGTGCTCGCCCGCATCGACGGCGCCCCAGGGGGGTCGAAGGGGATATCTCTCTTCATCGTGCCCAAGTTCGTCGACGAGGATGGCGCGCGTAACGGCGTGCGCTGCATCGGCGTCGAAGAGAAAATGGGCATCCATGCCTCACCCACCTGCACCATGGCCTACGAGGGCGCGACGGGCTGGCTGATTGGTGAGGAAAACCGAGGGCTTGCCGCCATGTTCACGATGATGAACGCGGCGCGGCTCAATGTCGCCATGCAAGGCGTGGGGGTGGCGGAAGCAGCGTATCAAAAGGCGCTGGCTTATGCACGTGAGCGTAAGCAGGGCGGGGGGCTCATCATCGACCATCCCGACGTGCGTCGCATGCTGATGACGATGAAAGCGAAAATCCAGGCGGGCCGCGCGCTTTGCTACGCCACCGCCGTCGCCGCCGATCGCGGCGACAAGCCGCGCGAGGATTTGCTGACGCCGATCGCCAAATCCTGGTGTACCGACATGGGCGTGGAAGTCGCAAGCCTCGGTGTGCAAGTTCACGGCGGCATGGGTTTTGTTGAAGAGGGCGGGGCGGCGCAGTTTTATCGCGATGCGCGCATCGCCCCGATCTATGAAGGCACGAACGGCATCCAGGCTATCGACCTTTACGGGCGCAAGCTGCTCGGCGATCGCGGCGAGGCGATGCGGGCGCTGATCGCGGAGGCGCGTGAGGTCGCTGGCCTTGGACCGCCGGCTTCCAGTCGGCAAACAACCGCCGGCAAGATGTCGGCTGTCGACCAGCGCTTGAAGGAGGCGGCTGCGGCGCTCGATGAGGCGACAGACTTCATGCTCGCCGCACCGCGCACAGATGCGCTGACAGGCGCGTCGGCGTATCTGGCGCTTGCGGGCGATGTGATTGGCGCCATGCTGCTTGCGCGGGGCGTGCTTCACGCGCCCGCCATGGCCGAGCCGATCGTCGAAGAGCAAATTGCGTTGCTTGCGTATTACTCAGAAACCGTTCTGGCGCGCGCGCCAGCGCGGCTGGCGGCGATTAAACTCGGTGCGGCGGCGCTGTTTGACCCGGCGCTCGGCGATTTCGTCGCATAAACTTCCCCACCGGCGCCTGTTGCGTCCTGGACGGCTCGGCTAGTGGTCCGATTCCGACCTTTGCCTCCCGCTGGAAGCATGCGCCCAAGCAAATGTCGGAATCTTCAGGACCACTACCAAGGTTCTGATTCTAGTGGAGCTCTTGAATTTGACATTTGAGCGCGAGCCTGTCCGCTATGGGGACTCAAATGTCAAATTCGCTCCACTAGTGTCTGGCGGCAAAGGTGCACAAGCATGTCCATGGACGGCCTCGAAGATGAAGTGAGCGCGGATCGCCCAGCGCGGCCGCAGCTTGTCTATCCGTGCGGTGAACCGCCGCCGACCGGCGAAGCGCGCGAGATCGCCGCTGGCGTGCATTGGGTGTGCATGCCGCTGCCGTTCGCGCTCAAATGGATCAATCTTTGGCTGATCGAGGATGGCGAAGGCTGGACCATCGTCGACACCGGGCTGGCAATGGAACAGTCGCGCGAGCACTGGCGCGCCATTTTCGCTGCAACGCTAAAGGGCAAACCCGTCACGCGTGTCATCTGCACTCATATGCACCCTGACCACATCGGTCTCGCTGGCTGGATATGTCGCAAGTTCAACGCGCCGCTTTGGATGAGCCGGCTCGAATACATCACCGGACGTATGCTGGTGGCTGACACTGGCCGTGAGGCGCCGGAAGATGGTGTCGCGTTCTATCGCGCCGCCGGCTGGGACGAAGGCGCAATCGAGACCTACAAGGCGCGCTTCGGCGGTTTCGGGAAGGCGGTGTCGCGCTTGCCGGATTCATATCGGCGCCTCGCCGATGGCGACGCGATCGAGATCGGCGGGCGCATCTGGCGGATCATTGTCGGCAATGGCCATTCGCCCGAGCATGCATGCCTTTGGCAAGAGGAGCTGAAGCTCTTCATTTCGGGCGACCAGGTGTTGCCGCGCATTTCATCCAATGTATCTGTGTTTCCAACCGAGCCCGAGTGCGACCCGCTGCTCGATTGGATCAATTCATGCCATAAGCTGCGCGCCGCACTGCCCGCAGACCTGCTGGTGCTGCCGTCGCACAATGAACCCTTCACCGGCCTGCATGAGCGGCTGACCAATCTGATCGACGGCCATGAGCGCTCGCTTGTGCGCACTCTCAGCCGGCTTCGCCAAGAGCCGAGGCGCGCTGTGGATCTGTTTGGCGCCTTGTTCGCGCGCAAGATTGGCCCCGACTTGATCGGCATGGCGACCGGCGAAGCGATCGCCCACGCCAATTGTCTGGTTGGCCGCGGCTTGGCGCGGCGGTCGCTCGATGAACAGGGAGTGGCGCGCTATGAATCCATCTGAAGGCCCCAATCTGGAGCATCGCTCGAACAATGCGTTGTTGTGCTTTTGCATGGGCGCGGGGCTAGCTGGGCTGTCCTATCTGTTGGGCGTTGGCGCCATTATCGGCGCCGCGTTTGGCGGCGGCGAGCCCGCTGTGCTCGCCGGCGGAATCATCGCCGCGATCGGCTTGGCCTTGCTCGGCGTCAGCGGGTTCGTGCTGATGTTCGTCGGCGGGATATGGATGTTGTTGCGTGTCATCGCCGATCAGCGCGGCGACGCCTCAGAAAAGCGCTACCGTGATGTGGAACGTTGAAACCTTGGAGCGACCAAATGATTCTTTCGACTACGTTTGAAGTTCATGGCCGCGCTATCGCGCAGCAGATAGGACTGGTGCGCGGCAATGTGGTGCGTTCGCGCTTCATCGGTCGTGATATCGTCGCGGGCCTGCGGATGATTGTCGGTGGGGAGGTCCACGAATACACCAAGCTTTTGGCTGAAAGCCGCGAACAGGCGCTCGACCGCATGGTGGAGCACGCGCGCGGCCAGGGCGCTGATGCGATTATCGGCGTAAGATTTGAGACCACCGACACCGGCCAGGGCCAAGCGACGGAAGTGTTGGCCTATGGAACCGCAGTGAAGCTGGCTTGAGGCAGGCGCATCGGGGCAGCGTGCGCAAGCCGCCAAGCCGTGAGGGCCACAAATCCGGCGGAAACGTCGAGCGTCAGTCCAAGCGCCAGCAGAAATAGCCCATGGTGGGCCAGCAAATGGGCGCTCGGAGCGGCGGCGAGTTCACCAAGGCGCCAATCTGCCGCGCGCCGGAGCGCCCAATCGAAAACGCCGCAAACCGCAAGTGCGCCCATGCCAATAGGAAGCCAAGCGGGCACGTGCGGCAAATCAAGCGGCAGGCCGGCCACCATGTGCGGCGCTGTATAGGCCACAACTGAAAGGCCAAAGAGCGGCGTCAGCCAAGCGTGCGCCAAGGCGCGCTGCGTGGTTTCTGCGGAGCGTCCAGAAGCGGCGGCCAGACGCGAGGCTTCGGCAATGCTCCAGCGCGTGTCAGCCACAAGGCGCCAGACAAACATCATGCCGATGGCGCCGGCCAATCCAGCGAACGCACCGACCGCAAGCGCCGCAAGCGGGGGGGCAAGGAGCGGGGCCCAGTCAATCTTGCTCACGTCCGTGTGCATGAGCGCTTGCGCCGCCAGCAGGGCGAGCAGCAGCAGCGCACCTGGCGGCCACATAAATGCGGCAACGCCTACCCCAATCGCGACCACGAGCGCACCCGCACTTCGGGTCGGCGCGCTCGCGCCGCCTGAGTGCAATGGCCTAGTTTGGATTCGCCCATTCATGACTCAATGCTTTGAGCCAACGTTGTGAATTGCACGTAAACGCAAGAATAACCGAGCGTTTACGCTAATGAACAACGCTTAGTTATTGCGGCGGTCGCGTAGGTTGCGCGAAAGCGGGGCGCTGCCCTCCTCGGGAACGGCGGTCTCTTCGGCGGCCGTCGCAGCTGCTGCGTTTGCCGTGGCGGTGGCCGCGTTAGCTGCGATGCGCTCATCGCGTTCAGCCATCTGGCGCTCCGCTTCAGCACGGAAGGTGGCGTCGTTCGGGTGGCCCATTGAGCGCAAAACCGCGTCGAATGTCTGCATAGGCGCCTCACCAGTATAATTGATGCACAACCCGGTCAGGTCAAAACCAGGCCGAATCTGAATGCCGGCGTGAACCTGGACGTGGCGTCCTGGAGAGTCCAATTCGGCGCGCTGCATTGGCCAAAATCCAGTGTCGTCACGCGACTTCGATAGGAACACGGCTGAGTTGTTTGGAAACACTGGGCGCAGCGAATTGGCAAGCGCTAGCCAAGTCTCTTGGGTGAATTGCGCATCGTCCGCCGCTGCGCGGCGAACGTCATACGGCGTCGAAGCTGCGGTAGCGGGGTTCGGTTTGGCGATGAATCTACATTCGTTGTCGTCGTCGCCGGCGATAATGTAGCTGAACCCCTGAGCGGGTTCGACCGTAACCGGCCAATTGGCGGGCGCGTCGAAGGTGATGCGCCCGGCGGGGTCTGTGTACGGCCTCGCAGCGGCGACGCCGGCCATTGTAAACCCAACGCCGATGACGGCGGCAAGCGCAAGCGTGCGCATAAGCATTCCTCCAGAAATTCCGTTGCCCTCTCGCACGCAGAGTCTCGACGAGAACGCCACCCGTCAAGTCCCCTGCGAACCTTTAGTAGGATGTGAAACCAAGCCAGGAAGGCTCTAGTGTGACCAAAATTGGGAGAGCAGCCATGAGTCTGAACGGAAAAACCCTTTTTATCACCGGCGCCAGCCGAGGGATCGGCCTCGCCATCGGCCTCCGGGCGGCCCGCGACGGGGCCAACATCGTGATCGCCGCCAAGACGGCAGAGCCGCACAAGAAGCTCCCCGGAACCATCTACACAGCCGCCGAGGAGGTGAAGAAGGCGGGTGGTCAGGCGTTGCCACTGGTTGTGGACGTGCGCGAACCCGATAGCGTGAACGCGGCGGTGGAGGCAGCGGTGGCCCGCTTTGGCGGCATCGATATTTGCGTGAATAACGCCTCCGCCATCCAGCTCACCGGTACGTTGGCCACCGATGTCCGCCGCTACGATCTGATGAACCAGGTCAATGCGCGCGGGACCTTCATCGTCAGCCGCGCCTGCATTCCGCATCTGAAAAAATCCGCCAACCCGCACGTGTTGATGCTGTCGCCGCCGCTCGACATGAGCCCGCGCTGGTTCGGCGGCCACGTGGCTTACACCATGGCCAAGTACGGCATGAGCATGTGCGTGCTTGGCATGGCTGAGGAATTCAAGGACGACGGCATCGCCTTCAACGCGCTCTGGCCGCGCACCGGGATCGCCACCGCCGCCATCGAATTTGCGCTCACCGGCGGGGAGGGCATGAAACATTGCCGCACGACCGATATCATCTCGGATGCCGCGTACGCGATCTTCACCAAGCCGGCGCTGGAATGCACGGGGAATTTCTTCATCGACGATGTGCTGCTCTATGCGGAAGGGGAGCGCGATTTCGACAAGTATCGCGTCGATCCGACCAAGCCGCTGATGCCGGATTTCTTCGTGCCGGCGGATTGCGCGCTGCCGCCGGGGGTGAGCATGGGGGCGATGGGGTGAAGGGGGGTCCGTCTTGGCCCTAAAAAACACTCCGGTTGTGAATTGGGCAATAGGTGAGCAAATTGGCTTGATGGAGCATTCAGCAGACAATGAGCCGTTCCTGCGCACCATGAGCAGCAGCGTGACCGTTTCCAGGTCGTTCTTCCGACGAAGCGCTGCGGGGTGTCCCTCCGCCCGCGCACAAAAGTCACACGGTCGATCTCTGCCATTGATAGCGCAGATGATGAGCGCGTTGATCCTGGCGGCGGCGGTCGTAGGAAATGCGGCGGCGCAAGAGAACGGCGCAGCGCTGCGCGCGCATTTGCAGCAGAGCTATCCCTCTTTGGTCTATGTCGAGCGCTATCGCGAAAGCTTCCCAGAGGAAACCCAGGGAAGTGATGCGCTCTGGAATGCGACGCGACCTCCGGAGCTCAGCAGCCGTGATCAATTGGTGCGTGCGCTCGCTGCTCTGGAGGACCAGCATGTCGCTCTGGCGGGACCTGGCGCTGGCCCCACAGAAACTCTGGGCGTGCTGTTTAGGACTTCCACCGACGGGCACATGATCGCATGGCGGGTGTTTGATCCTGCGGTAACAACGATCAAACCGGGCGATGAAATCGTATCGATCGATGGCCGCCCGACCGCGCGGTGGCTGCAGCGGGCCGCGCGCGTGACATTTGGCGGCAATCGCCGATCACGCGCGGCCGAGGCCGCGCTGAATCTCGGGGCGGGCGCGCGCGTCGTGCATGAGATTGCTGGCCTTGGTCCAGTTGTCACGCTTGCCGTCCGATCAGGCTCGGAGGCGCCGCGCAGGGTGTCGCTCGCCTATCAGCCAATGGGAGACAGCGCAGCCGCACTGATGGCCGCAGTCGTCAATGCGCCGGACCTACCCAGAGCTTTCGAGAGTGGCGGCGTTCGCGTTGGGACGTTGCGCCTAGGCGCTTTCGCGCCTCAGTTTGATCCAGCGTTTACCTTGGCCAATGACGCCGCCGCAGAGATCGCTGGTACAACTGAGGATCAGGCGATGCTGGCCGGATTTTGCGCCGTGGTCAGCAATTTCATAGCGTCCGCGAACGAAGTCGCCGAGAAGTCTGACGTCATCGTGCTTGATTTGCGCGGCAACATGGGCGGCTTCGGGCGCGAGGCGCGACTTCTGGCTGCGGCTCTTACAACGAATGCGTTGCCCAGGAGTTTTGATGTTTTCGCGACCCCAGACGCCGGCGTCCTCCAACTCAGTGAAGAGCCAGTGGACCGGGACTGCGGACATATCGCCAATCCACGCCCGATGATTGTTCTGACCGACGCGGGGACGCGCTCGGCGGGTGAATTGATGGCGGCGTGGCTGTGGGGAGCAGGCCTGACCGTGGTCGGCGAGCGTACGATTGGCGCGGGCGGCGGGTTTGAATTTGGTTCCGCCGGGTTCGTTTTGCCGCGCTCCAACTACACCGTGCGCACCAGCGGGAATTTCACCCTGTTCGACATGAGCGGCGCGCTCAGCGCCGGGTCGATGAGCGAAACCGCCATGGTTGAAATTGTTGCCGAGGACCATTTCGCGCCCAGCCGTCGGCGTCCATTCGCTATTCAAGCGGCAGGCCTGCGGCCAGACTTGGCGGTGGCGAGCACGCTGGCTGACCTTCGCGACGGAGGCAGGGCGCTGATCGGGCGTGTTCTGGAGGAGCTGCGAATCCGAGGTATCAGCGGTCTCTAGCCCGCCTGGAAAACGGCTTGAGCGCTGAATGGCGATCACAATGGCCAGCGCAGCATTCGCATCAAGAATCCAGGGAAGGTCGAAGCATGATTTTCGAATTGCTCGCGCTGGTCACGGCGGCATTGTTTGCGGGCGCCGCGTTTTACATCAACATCGCCGAGCAGCCTGCACGCCTCCTGCTCGACGATCGCAACCTGCTGACCCAGTGGAAGCCAAGCTACAAGCGTGGCTTCGCCATGCAGGCGTCCTTGGCGGTGATCTCGGCGCCGCTGGGGTTCTGGGCGGCGTGGCAAGCGCAAGACTGGCGCTGGGCCGTCGGGGCCGTGCTGATCTTGGCGAACTGGCCTTACACGCTGTTCGGCATCATGCCGACCAACCATCGGCTTGACGCCATTCCCAATGAGCGAGCGGATGCGAACACGCGAGCGCTCATCGTCAAGTGGGGCGGCTTGCACGCGGTCCGCACCGCGCTGGGTTTCGCGGCGGTGGCGGCTTATCTCTGGGCGTTGCTCTGAGCTACCCCGTTTCGCGCCCCGAACGTCGTCACCTGCGCAGCTGCGGCCTTTTGCGACGGTTGGCGGTTTATCTCGCGTGAAATTGATTTGCCCGACGTCGAGATTTTCTATGCTGGTCCAGACAGGGGAGTGACCAGTTCATGTTCAAAGAATTCGTGGCCGCGGCAATTATTTGGGCCACCTTGACATCTGCGGCCTATGCGCAGGCCATTGGTGCTTATGATCGCGACATCGAGATGTTTTCTCTTGAGCATGGAGGCGCTGCCCGCTCGGTCGGGCTTTACGTCCCGTCCAGTTACAGCGCCGGTCGGCCTGCGCCGTTAATCGTCGCCCTGCACGGTCGTTCGTCTTCAGCCAAGGCGCTCCACGCTTTGAGCGGACTTGCAGCCGTCGCTGAAGCGCGCGGGGCCATTGTGCTTTATCCAGAAGCCCTGGGCGGCGCTTGGCACGGTGGCCCGCAAAGTCGAAGCGGCCTGGGGCAAACTCCCGCTGAAAGCGCCGCCTTCGTAGCGGACGCTGTGGCTGCGATCACAGCTGACTACGCCATCGATGCTGCGCGTATTTTCCTTGTGGGGTTTGATTCGGGCGGCGCGGTCGCGTTTCGCATGGCGTGCCGGGGGCCGTTGCAGCTGGCGGGTGTCGCGATCGTTAGCGCGCTGATGTGGGAGGCGTCGGGCGAGGCCTGTGGCGAGGGCGCGGCGCCAACGCCAATGTTGATCGTACACGGTCGGCGGGACGAGTATTTTCCCGTCAACGGCTCGTCAGCCGGGGCAAGCGGAACACGTCTGAGCGTGGATGACACGATCGCAGTTTGGCGCCGGATTAATGGCTGCCCGGAGAGGGCGAGCGCGAGCGCGCGTGGCGACAGTGCGGTCTACACAAATTGCTCTGCTGCGGGGCTTGCTTATGTCGGCGTTGCGGGCGGCGAGCACGACTGGTTTCACACCGGTGACGCCTACCAACTGAATCGCCAGGGTGTCGATGCTACGGCGCTGATCAATTCATTCTTCTTCGATCGCTCCGGCTTTGTGCTGCCGACAGAGCGTGGCGGCGGCGATCGCGCGCGCTCTTACATTGTCTATGCGCCGCCGAGTTATAATCCCGGGCGGCCAATGCCTGCTGTGGTGCTGTTGCACGGACGGCCGGGCAACGCCCCGGGCATGGCGCTGATCACACAGATGAATGAAGTCGCCGCGCGCCATGGCTTCATTGTTGTGTACCCTGACGGCATCGACAACGAATGGAACGCCCAATTCGATCTCGCGGGGCGAGGGGTCTCGCTCGGCGGGCAGCGCTCCACGCTGCCGCAGGACGATGTGGGTTTTCTCGAAACCTTGATGCAGGATTTACGGGTCGATTTGAACATCGATCCGCGCCGTATGTACCTCGGCGGATTTTCCAACGGCGGCTTCATGACCCATCGTATGGCATGTTCGGCGGGCGATACGTTTGCGGCTTTCGCCGAGGTCGGAGCGGCGCTGTACACTGAGCTGACGGAACATTGCCGCCGAAGTCCGCCGACGCCAATTCTGATGATGCATGGGACTGGCGACCCAAGCGTGCCTTATGCTGGCGTCCAGGTGGCGAACCCAGACGGCGGCGATCCGATCCGTATCACGCTCAGCGTGCAGGCAACGGTCGCTTCCTTTATATACCGCAACCATTGCAACCTCGCTGGCGCCAGCACAACGTTCGCTGAAGGTGGCCATTCGCCGGGGACCCATGTTGTCCGCTTCGTCCCAAGGGATTGCGACCCAGGCGCAGATGTCATGTTCTACCTGATTAATGGCGGCGGGCATGTTTGGCCCGGGGTCACGGGCATGCTCGATGAAGCCAATTTCGGCCTCACCAACATGGACATCAATGCGGGCGAAGTGATCTGGGATTTTTTTGCGGACCACGCGCTCGCCGAGGCGCCGGCGGCTCGTTAAGGCGGAGGTCGCGGCGTGATCTGGCAAAGTGTTGTGTCCCGTCGACGATTGCCGCCCATACTCGCGCAAATGTGAACAGCGCTCGGCGGCGCCGGCGGTATGTTCGCTGCTCAGATTGAGGAGTGAGCGCACGATGATAAGGGCGATGGCGGCGGCAGTGCTCGTCGTTCTCAGTTGTGGAGCGGCGTTTGGGCAGGAAATCGCACGCTATGATGACCTGGAAGTGCGCGCGATTGTGCATGAAGGTGCGCCTCGAAGGGTCGGGCTCTACGTTCCGTCGACCTACAATGCAAACCACCCCGCGCCGCTGCTGGTGGCGCTGCATGGGCGCTTTTCGTCGGCTCAGGCGTTCCACGCCTTGAGCGGTTTGACGGCGGTGGCTGAGGCGCGCGGTGCAATCGTGGTCTATCCCGAAACCATCGGCGCGTTCTGGAACGATGGCGGTCATGCTGCGCTCCATCGCATGGAAGCGCCCGCTGGGGATGAGGGCTTGATTGCCGCCGTCGTGGCGGCGGTCCGAGCCGAATATGCGATCGATGCAGAGCGGGTTTTCCTCGTCGGCTACGACACTGGCGGCGGCATGGCCTATCGGCTGGCGTGCCGGGGATCGCAACAATGGGCGGGTGTTGCGGTCGTCAGTGCGCTGATGTGGGATTATGCGGCCTCGGCCTGCGGCGCGGACGTCGCGCCAACGCCGATGCTGATCGTGCACGGTCGTCGCGACGACATCTTTCCTGCCGGCGGGGGCGCTGTAGGAGCGCCGCTAGCCGCGCGCCGTCTTGGCGTAAACGATACGCTGGCGCTGTGGCGTCGCATAAACGGCTGCGCCAGCGCAGCAGACATGACCGGTCGCAATGAAAGTGCGGTTCACACAAGCTGCAGCTCGGGCTCGGCGGTCGCGTATGTCGGCGTAGCAGGCGGCGAACATGATTGGTTTCGCACCGGCCCGGGCTACCAACTCAACCGTATGGGGGTAGACGCCGCCACATTGATCGACGGTTTCTTTTTCAACGCTAGCGCCTTTGCGCTCCCCACGGAACGCGCAAGCGACGACCGCGCCCGGTCCTATATCGTCTATGCGCCACCGAGTTATGACGCCGATCAACCGATGCCGGCAGTCATCCTTCTGCACGGTCGCCCTGACAACGCCTCTGGTATGGCGTTGACCACCGAGATGAATGCGGTGGCGGCGCGGCGCGGCTTTATCGTGGTCTATCCCGACGGCGTCAACAACGAGTGGAACGCCATACACGACCTTACCGGTCGCCGCTCCGTCGCGCCGCAGGATGACATCGCTTTTCTGGAGACGTTGATGGAGGATTTGCGGGTAGATTTGAACATAGATCCACGGCGCATGTATGTCGGCGGCTTCTCCAATGGCGGGTTCATGACACTGCGCATGGCTTGTTCATCAAGCGGCCATTTCGCCGCTTTCGCTTCGGTGGGAGCCGAACTCTACACCGCCTTGACCAACCGTTGCAGGGGCGCGCCCGCGCCGGTGATGTTCATCCACGGCACAGCGGACCGCAGCGTGCCGTACACGGGCGTCGTCGTGGCTGACGGGCAGGGCCGCGAACCTACCCACGTATCGCTCAGCGTGCAGGAATCGGTGGCGTTCTTCATCCGCCGCAACCGTTGCAGTATGTCCGGCGTCAGCATGACCTTGGCTGAGCGCGGGTTCTCGCCACAGACTCATGTCATCCGCTTTGCGCCGCACGACTGCGCGCCCGGAGCAGACGTCCTGTTCTATTTGGTCAATGGCGGCGGCCACAATTGGCCTGGCGTCACCGGGGTGCTCAATGAGGAGAGGATGGGCCCCACCAACATGGACATCAACGCCGGCGAAGTGATCTGGGACTTTTTTTCGAGCCACGCGCTCGCCGAGGCGCCGGCGGCTCGTTAGGTCCTAACCGAAGAGAGCACGCCAGCCACTAGCCTTTGGCGCGGTGTGCGCCTATGTCGGCGACCCTCCGTCGCAAACCTGCCGAGTCCCCGTGCCTCCCATCATTTCAATCAAAGACGTGTCCAAGACCTATGCTTCCGGGCTGCAGGCGCTGAAGCCGACCAATCTTGAGATCAAACAGGGCGAAATTTTTGCATTGCTGGGCCCCAATGGCGCCGGCAAGACAACGCTGATTTCGATCATTTGCGGCATCGTCAATCCGTCGAGCGGGACCATTATCGCCGACGGGCACAACATCATCACTGAGTACAAGCTCGCGCGCCGCAAGATTGGCCTGGTGCCGCAGGAATTGCACACCGACGCGTTCGAGCAAGTGATCAACACCATGATCTTCAGCCGCGGCTTGTTTGGCTTCCCGCCAAACCCCGCGCACATCGAAAAAGTGCTGCGCGACCTTTCGCTCTGGGAAAAGCGCAATGACAAGATCATGACGCTTTCGGGCGGCATGAAGCGCCGCGTGATGATCGCCAAGGCGCTCAGCCACGAGCCGAAGATCCTGTTTCTCGATGAGCCGACCGCCGGTGTGGATGTCGAGCTGCGGCGCGACATGTGGGAGATGGTGCGTAAATTACGCGAAAGCGGGGTCACCATCATTTTGACCACCCATTACATCGAGGAAGCCGAGGAGATGGCCGACCGCGTCGGCGTCATGAACAAAGGCGAGTTGATCCTGGTTGAGGAAAAGGCCGCCTTGATGCGCAAGCTCGGCAAGAAGCAGCTGACGCTCGAACTGCAGAGCCCGCTTGCCGCCGTGCCCGAAGGTCTTGGCGAGTACACGCTTGAACTGGGCGCCGGCGGGCATCAACTGATCTACAGCTTCGACGCCCAAGCCGATCAAAGCGGCATTGCCGGCCTGTTGCGCCGTCTCGACGAGCTTAAAATCGAATTCAAGGATCTGCACACCGAACAATCCTCACTTGAGGATATTTTCGTTGATCTGGTGAGGGCGCGCTGACAATTCGATTTCGACGTTTTGTTGCGAAATTTCGGATCCGCCAGGGCCGAATGTAACGTTTGACATACAACGTGGCGCATTATATGGCGATAAAGTCCTACAAGGACACTGCGGTCGAGCGATTTCATCGCGAAGGCGTTGCGTCGCGGCTATGGCGGGCGATCGCTAGGATCGCCTTGCGTAAGCTCGATATGATCGATGCGGCGAGTGTGATCGGGGATCTCGCCAGCCCGCCTGGCAATCGGCTTGAATCCTTGAAGGGTGAGCGCAAGGGGCAGCATAGTATTCGAGTCAACGATCAGTTTCGGATTTGCTTTCGTTGGACAGCCAAGGGCGCCGAAGAGGTCGAGATCGTGGATTATCATTAGGAGTGAAGCGTGGCGCGCATCCGCACCCATCCGGGCGAGATTTTGAAGGAAGAGTTTATGGCGCCGCTTGGGCTATCGGCCAATCGGTTGGCAATCGAGTTAGCGGTGCCAGCGACCCGTGTCGGCGATATTGTCCGGGCGGAGAGTCCGCGCGCGATAACGGCCGACACCGCGCTTCGCCTCGCTCGTTATTTTCGGACCACGCCAGCGTTCTGGATGAATTTGCAGGCGGCGTACGATCTTTCGAGGGCCGAAACGGAAAAGGGACGCGAGATCACGGCGCGGGTTCGGCCGAGGGAGAAAGCTTGATGCAAGGCGGTGGACTAGCCTCTAGTAGAGCGAATTTGACATTTGATCCCCGATTGCCGCCAAGCTCGCGCTCAAATGTCGGAATCTTCAGAACCTCTAGCGTGAGGGCGCGCTGATGAATTTGTATGGCGTCCAAGCGATCTACCGCTTCGAAATGGCGCGCTGGTTTCGCACCATCGGGCAGAGTTTGTTTTCGCCGGTGCTCTCGACTTCGCTCTATTTCATCGTCTTTGGCTCGGCGATCGGTTCGCGCATGGTGGCCATCGATGGGGTGAGCTACGGCGCCTTTATCGTGCCCGGGCTCATTATGCTCTCGATCCTGACCGAGAGCGTGTCCAATGCTTCGTTCGGCATCTACATGCCGAAATGGGCGGGGACGATCTATGAATTGCTTTCGGCGCCGATATCGCCGATCGAATCCGTGCTGGGCTATGTTGGCGCCGCTTCGACCAAATCGGTCATCATCGGGCTCGTCATCCTCGCCACCGCGCGCTTGTTTGTACCGTTCCAAATCCAGCATCCGCTGTGGATGCTGGCGTTCCTGGTGCTGACCGCAGTGTCGTTCTGCCTGTTCGGTTTCATCCTGGGCGTGCTGGCGGACGGGTTCGAGAAATTACAGATCGTGCCAATGCTGATCATCACGCCGCTGACCTTCCTGGGCGGCACGTTCTACTCGATCAACATGCTGCCTGAGTTCTGGCAGAAAATCACGTTGTTCAACCCGGTCGTGTACCTGATCAGCGGCTTTCGCTGGGCGTTCTATGGCATCGCCGACGTAGACATCGCGATCAGCGTTGCCGCCACGGCAGGCTTCCTCGCGCTGTGCCTTGGCTTAGTCTATTGGATATTTTCGACCGGCTACCGGCTGAAGACGTGAGGCAGGCATGAGCGAAGACCACGTCGTCGTTTGCCAAGAAGGCGGCGTGCTGGAGATACGCTTCAATCGCCCAGCCAAAAAGAACGCCATCACCAATTCCATGTATGGGGACATGGCGGACGCTCTCGAAGCAGGCGGCGCCGACCCAAGCGTGCGGGCGATGCTGTTCACCGCCGCAGGCGACCTTTACACCTCCGGCAACGACTTGATGGACTTCGCCGCGATTGCATCAGGCGCCGCTGGCGCCGCGCCGCGTCATGTCGCGCGCTTTTTAGAGCGCATCATCACCGCCGAAAAGCCGATCGTCGCTGCAGTGCAGGGTCACGCCGTTGGCGTAGGCGTAACTATGCTCTTGCACTGCGACCTTGTTTACGTGGCCGAGGACGCCCGGCTGACGACGCCGTTCGTTGACCTTGGCCTTGTGCCGGAGGCAGCGTCCAGTGCCACCATTCCCGCGCGCCTCGGGCATGCGCGCGCATTTGCTATGCTGGGTCTGGGCGAGCCGCTGCTTGGCCGTGATGCAGTCGCTGCCGGCCTCGCCAATGCAGCTTGCGCAACCGCCGAAGTCGAAAAGTACGCCCGCGCTGCTGCACATGCGCTTGCGGCGAAACCTGCGGAATCGTTGCGCCTGACCAAGGCCCTCATGCGCGATCGTGAAACGCTGCTGGCGCGCATGCGTCTCGAAAGCGAACTCTTCGCGGTCCGTCTGCAATCGGACGAAGCGCGCGCGGCGTTTGCTGCTTTTCTGGCGCGGCGCTAACCATTCGACGGTCGGCTTGCGGCCGGCTCCTGTTGTTGGGCAAGTGAAAATGCCGGCTGGAAGCAGGCGGTTGCTAGAGCAAATTCCTTCCAAGTTGAATCGCTTCACCACCCATTCCCGGATTGCGCAAAGCGCACGTCCGGGACCCATAACCACAGAGGATTGAGTTTATGTGCTCCGGTCCCGCCGCTGGCGCGGCGTCCCGGGCATGGGTGGTGTTTCAATTCGGAAGAATCGTGCTCAGCGCCGACGCTGCGGTGGGCGCTCGCGCGCTGCGATCCAAGCCTCCACCGCAGGCATGCGTTCGGCGGTGGTTTGTGCGCGCAAGCGGATCGTCGCGGTCGCCGAGGCGATGCTGGCGCGCGCGCCCTCGGGAAAGTCACTGGCGTAGCTTTCCAATTCGCTTGCAATTGCCGGATCGGAACTTGCCGAGGCGATGCCAGCGGGGAACTCAAGTTGTTGCAGCGGGTCGAGCAGGGCTTCGATCGCCACGCGGTGAGCGACAAGAAAGTCCCACGCCATGCGCGGATGCGACCCTGCCACCGTCGCCAAGACCTGGGGACGGATCTGGCGGGGAATTTCTTCCCCCAGCACCATTTGCAGCGTCCGGCGCGCCAGCAATTCGTCGCTCGCCGACGCGAGCCTGAGCCAAAGTCTGCGTTGCTCAACAAAGTCGTTGGCGCTGCGGGCGCGGTCCAGAAGGTCGTCGTAGTCTCCCGCGTTTGCACTGTAAGCGTAGGCGGAAATCACGGCGTTGCGGATGCTGGGCGGCAGCGGCGCAGATCCGCGGGCGAGGCGGCGCGCCTCTGCGACGATCTCTGTGTCGCCCAAATGCGCGAGCGCGTCGATCAGCTGCGCGCGCAGAAGTGTGTCATTGACCGGTTCTCCCGTGCGCGCGTTCCAGCCGAGGCGGTCGAAGAAGGGACGCAGCGTTCGCCGCGCGTATGCATCAACCATCGCCGAGCTTGGCCGGTCCTTAGCGTAATCGGAGAAAGCGAGCATCGACCCGAGGGTATCGGAAGCGATCAAGGGATCAGCATCGGCTTGAAGCGTGCTGACCAGGTCGAGGTAATTTGTGAACGGCGCGTCGCCGGAGCGTCCGAACGTCCAATAATCCAGCAGCAGGCCCATCTGGTCCGATTGGTCGAGCGAACCCATGGCGGCGGCCAGCTGGGAGAAGTTGGCGGTGTCGTAGAGGACGCGGAAGAAGCCGCTCTGGCCGGCGTTGACGACGTACGTGCCGCAGATCTGGCCGACGCTCATTTCCGATGTTTCTTGCGGCGCCAGCACGGCGCGGGTTTCGCCTCCGACCGCTCGCCGGGCGGTGACCGGTATGGTCCAGCGTTCGCCGGTGCGCGAAACTTCATCCATGGCGAACCGTCGCTGACGCAACCCGATCGTCGTCGTGCCGGATGCGCGCGAACATGCGCCGCCGTCGGCGATCAGGACCGGAAAGCCCGGCTGACCGGTGAAGCTGCGCGCAATGTCGAGCACGGGCTGGCCCGAGGCCGCCTGTATCGCCGACCACAATTCTTCCGTGCGCGCATTGCCGTAAAGATGCGCGTTTAGGTAGGCGCGCACACCGTTGCGGAAATCCTCTTCGCCGACATACGCTTCTATCATGCGGATGACGGCCTGGCCTTTTTGATAGGTGATGGTGTCGAAGGCGAGGTTGGCTTCCTCAAGCGTGTTGACGGTTTGCACCACAGGATGGGTTCCTGCGCGCGCGTCGAGCGCCATCGCGCCCTGCGTGCCGCCCGCGAGTTCGGAGAGCCAAGGGTTCCAATCGGGATGGACCCGTTCAGTGGCCTTTGCCGCCATCCATGAGGCGAAGCCCTCATTGAGCCAGAGATCGTCCCACCAGACCATGGTGACGAGATTGCCGAACCATTGGTGGGCGATCTCGTGCGCGACGATGCCGAACACGCCTTGGCGCTCGCCTTCGCTGGAGTTTTCATCGATCAGCAAAAATTGGTCGAAATAGAGAATGGCGCCCCAGTTTTCCATTGCGCCGAAACCGCCCGCGCCGGGAACACCGATCATGTCGAGCTTGGGCAGCGGATAGCGGATGCCGAAATATTCTGTGAAATAATTGAGCGAATCTTCGCCGGCCTGCAGCGCAGCTTCCGTGCGGTGAGTTTCGCCGCGGCGCACGACGACGCCAAGTTCGACGCCGGCCACGTCGCGCGTCACACGCTCGAAATCGCCCACCGCAAGAAACAAGAGATAGCTGGGCATCGCCGGCGTGTCGGCAAAGCGTGTGCGCGTCAGTCCGCCCGGCAGCGCCGCCGCTCTCTCTGCCGGCATATTCGAGACCGCCATCTGCGCTGAGGGAGCTGTCACTGTCAGTGAAAACACCGCCCGCCGGTTTGGCTGGTCCCACATCGGCGCAAAGCGGCGCGCATCGCCTGGCTCGAACTGCGTCGCCAGCGCGCGCTTGGTCTCGCCGTCCGCTTCATAAGACACGCGAAACAGGCCGTAGGCGTCGTCCTGGATTTTGCCGGCATAGTCGATGGCGATGGTGTGTTGGCCTGGCCGCAATGATCGCCGCGCCGTGAGCGTCAGCGTCTGGGCTTCTTCGTTCATGGCGACCTGGGCGCGCGCACCGTCGATGGTTGCGCTTATAATCGTGAGATCGAGCGCGTTCATGGAGATGGAGGTGAGCGGCGCCTCGGTCTGGACGGTGATGCGCGCCTGCCCGGAAAAGCTTGCTGCTTCAATGTCCGGGGTGATGGAGATCTCGTATCGCGACGGGATGGCGCCGTCGCCGATCCATTGGCGCTGCGCCTGCGCGGCGGAGAGCGGAAGCAGGAGGGCGCAAAAAACCAGCGCAAGCGCAAACGGACGCAAATTCATGAATGGTCCCCGAACTGACCCCACTGACTAAGCGCGCCGACCGTGCTGGAACAACCTCCATTTCGGCCAGAGGCTGTTTTTGTGCGTCAAAAGGGCGGGGCGAGTGAAAGGACGCGGGATTTCAGCCCGCGTCCTTCCGATCTCGCGCTGGCCGACCAGGCCTTAGAACCTCTGGGTGCGAGCCGTTCCGCGCATGAAGCCGAGGATGGCGGCGTTTTCGATCCGCTTGCGGTTGTTGGCCGCGTTCGCGTCGTCGTTGCAGGTATTGCCGTCGATGGCGATGTCGGGGTCGTAGCCGATGGAGAGGTCGACATGGCCGCCGAACTCGAAATCGTCGAACGCATTGTTGATCAGCGGCGAGGTATACAGCGTCATGCGTGCGCCGGCGGCGGCCGCGCCAGGCAAGGGACGATGGTTGATGAAGTCAGTTCCAGTGTTGCCGTTGTGTGCAATCAGGTGGGCGCCTTGCTGGTTGGCGCCCGAACGCCACGCTGAGCGGCCAAGGTTGCGTATTTCGTAGCTGATCCGGACCTGGCCGCGTAGTGCGCCCTTGGTGAGCGTTATGCTGACGATGGCGGGATCGACATGGCAAGCGGCTGGAATCGTGGGCAAGGGCGTGCCCGGCGGAAGGGGAAAGCGTGGCGCCGGAGTGATTTGCGTTCCGGGCGGCAGCTGTACCTGCGCGAGCGCGCTTCCGGCCATTAGCAAAGCCAGTGCGCACGTTGCGCTCAAAACCGATTTCAACATAGATTACCCCATGAAATGCAGAGGTCCCTCGGCGTTAGCGGTACGCCTGCCTTGGCGCCTCGGGAAGCTAAAGTTGGAACCTGCTGTTACGACAGGGAAATTCAGGACACGCTGAAGGAGCACCGTCATGAGAAAGCTCGTGTTCGTCTCGACCTTTGTGGTCGTGTGCCTGGGCGCATCTGCTGGCGCCCAGATCGAGGCGCCGGCGGTGCAGGATGCGCAATTGCCTGCGGTGGAGGCCATGGATTGCGCGCAAATGCAGGCCGAGATGACCAGCGCAGGCCAGCTCATGAATCAGCAAATGGACCCGAACCTCGGCGCTGACATCCAGGCCATGCAGGACGATTCGCAGCGACAAATGAGTCAGGCGCGCACGGCGGCGATCGGGTCTGGTTTGCTTTGCGCGGTTCCCGGATTGGGGTTGGCCTGCACTGTCGCCATGAACGCGCAGACTGCACGCCAAGCGGCGCACGCCGAAGAGAACCGCGAGCGCATGGATGCGGTGACAACCAGCATGCAAGACTCAACCGCCGGCATTGATTTGGAGCGCATGACAGCGGTGAGCCAGCGCTGGGAAGAGCAACGTTGCGAAGCGCCGCGCTAGTGGGCGTTCGCTAGAGCAGCGCCATGCTCCTGTTCACCCACCGATCCATGCTCGCGCACGAACCGCCGCAGGGCCATTCCGAACGCCCTGCGCGGCTGAAAGCCGTGCTCGAAGCGCTGGCCGACACGCCTTTTGACCGCCGTGAAGCGCCGCTGGCCGACAAGGCGGCAATTCAGCGCGTACATGCGCCAGCCTATGTAGAGGCGCTGGAGTCTGCGTTTGCGGAGGCGCGCGGCGGGCGCGTGCGTCTCGATCCCGATACCTACATTTCGAGCGGCTCACGCGAAGCGGCCTACCGCGCCGCCGGCGCTTGCATCGCGGCGGTGGACGCAGTGCTCGGCGGCGACGATGACATGGCGTTCTGCGCGGTGCGCCCGCCCGGTCACCATGCCGAGCCCTCTGCGGCGATGGGTTTTTGCGTGTTCAACAATGTCGCGATCGCGGCGCTGCATGCTCTGGAGGCGCACGGTCTTTCCCGCGTGGCCATCGTCGATTTTGATGTGCATCATGGCAACGGCAGCCAGAGCGTCGCCGAGAAAGAGCCGCGTCTCTTGTTTGCTTCAACCCACCAGGCGCCGCTCTATCCGGGCACGGGCGGCGCCGATGAGCACGGTCGTGACAACAACATAATCAACGCCCCGCTGCCGGCGGGCGCCGGGAGCGTTCAGTGGCGGGCGGCCATGGAAATGCGCTTGCTTCCCGCGCTTGAAGCCTTTTCGCCGGAACTGATCCTGGTATCGGCTGGTTTCGACGCCCACAAAGCCGATCCACTCGCGCAAATGGAGCTTGAGGACGCCGATTTCGCCTGGATCGGAGCGAGGCTGCGTGAGCTTTCATTACAACACTGCAACGGTAAGCTTGTTTCGACTTTAGAGGGCGGTTACGACTTAGCGGCGCTGGCCAGATCGGTTTCGGCCTATCTGGGCGCGCTTGTGCGCGACTAGGACCCGCTCAGGGGAGGGGGCGAGCGGTCGCGTAAGGGTCAGAATGACGACCATGGCGCCCGACGAGACGCTGGATCGCCGTTCAACCGCGCGGATCGGTTCGATCGTGATCGCGCGGCACGGACAGCCTCATGCCGACCGTACTGTAAGGATCGACCAGCACGGCTATCGTGTCTGGTGGGCCGATTATGACCGCGCCGGTTTGCATCCTGATGAAAGCGCTCCAGAAGCGCTCTTGGCCCATGCGCGCGCCGCGAACATTATCTTCGCCTCCACCCTACAGCGCGCGATCCACACTGCGCAAATGGCGGCGCCTGGACGCGAAATCATCGCCGACTCCGTGTTTGTCGAGGCACCGCTGCCGCCGCCCCCGGTTGGGGGCAAACGCGGACCCGGCGCCTGGGGCGTGTGGGCGCGCATGGCGTGGTGGTTGGGGCACAATGACGGTTTGGAGAATCGCCAAGAAGCTGAGCTGCGCGCGGAGGCTGCGGTGGCGACGCTGACATCGCGGGCGTTAAGGGGTGAGAACGTGCTGCTGTGCGCACACGGTTGGTTCAACCGCATGATGCGCCCGGTGTTGCGTCGGCAGGGCTGGCGCGAGGTGGAAAACCACGGCGATTCCTACTGGTCCTACCGACGATACGAGAAAGTGAAGTGAATTTGCGGCGCCTGCGAAGGCGAGTTTCCGTTGTAACCGCCCGAGGGAGCCCATATTTTCCACGCTATGAGCAAAGACGCAATCGACCCCACACAACTGAGCTTCGAAGAGTCCTTGTCGGAATTGGAGAAAATCGTCGCCCACCTTGAGCGCGGCGATGTTCCGCTGGCCGACTCGATTCGGATCTACAAGCTTGGCGCGGCCCTGAAGGCCCGCTGTGAAGGCCAGTTGAAGGGCGCCCAGCTTGAAGTGGATCAAATCGTGATGGGGCCGGATGGGCCCCGCGCCGAGCCCGCGAAGCTTGGCCAATAGGAAACAAAATCGAGACGAAGGGAACAGAAACGCATGGCCGACGATCCCCAAGCCAATTCCAGGCTGCCGATCATTTCCTTCGAGGATTTCCTCAAAGTGGATATCCGCCTCGGCACCATCATCGATGTGAAGGTGTTAGAGGAAGCCAAGAAGGCCGCCTACCAGCTCTGGATCGATTTCGGCGACCCGCTTGGCGTCAAAAAATCAAGCGCTCAAGTGGTGCAAAATTACGACCTCGGCGAACTGATCGGCCGGCGCGTCGCCGCCGTGGTAAATTTCGAGCCCAAGCAGATCGGCAAATTCATGAGCGAAGTGTTGTGCCTCGGCTTTCCCGATCGCAACGGCAATGTCGTTCTGCTCAACACCGACCGCCCCGCGCTCACCGGAGGGCGGTTGTATTGACATGACGAAGCTGGACATCGTCCTTGAGCGCGTCCGCAGATTGCCTGCAGATCGGCAGGAAGCGATCGCTCTCGAGATCGGGCTCTTGCTCGATAGCGACGCGCGGGAGAGCTTGCTTACGGATGAGGAATGGGCGGCGGTCGAGCCTACGCTAGATGAAGATCGCGAAGAGATCCCTCACGATCAGGTCGTGGCCGAAATACGGGCGAAGTTCCCAGGATGAGAATTGTTTGGCGCGAAAGGGCTCGCGCCGACATGCTGGCTCTCCTCGACCACATTTCAAGCGACAGCCCTCAGGGCGCCGCGCACGTTCACGATCAGATTTTCCACACGCTGAGCTTTCTTGCTGATTGGCCTGACATGGGTCGTCAGGGCCGCCGGCCAGGCTTGCGGGAGCTTGTCGTGCCGCGAACGCCGTATCTTGTGCTCTACCGACGAACCCAACGTGATGTGTTCATTCTTCGCGTGCTGCACGGCAGCCGGAAACGTTGAGTACGTTGCACGCTAACGCGGCAGCGCAGCCAAGGCGCGGGTGGCGCGTGCGTGGCCCGGTTCAAGGCGCAACGCCCGCTCGAATTCCCGGCGCGCGTCGGCGGGCCTGCCGGCGGTCGTATAGGCTCGCCCTAGCCCGAATGCGGAGTCCGCGGCGCCCGGATTGTCGGCGGCATTGCGCTCCAACAGCGCTATGGAGGAAGCGATCTGTCCCATCTTGAGCACCTGGTAACCCATGGTCTCGGCGGCGTCGCGGGTGTCGATGTCGGGGTGGGTTCGGCGGAAATTGTGGTATGTCCAAAGCATGGCCGGCGCATCGTCGCGCTGTACGAACAATTGCTCCATGAACGTCTGTATCGGCGTGCGCTCGTAGTTCGGCGGTGAAAACCACGCGGCCGGTATATCGACATTGGCGTCAATGCGGCCCCAGAGCATCGAGTTCATCTCGCGACCTGTCGCGATCTCGACTTCCGAGCTGCGAAACGGAAACAGGACGCCGGCGACCCGGCGAAAATCGCCGAAGCGGGTTTCTGAACTCACCGCTTCGCCAAAGGCATGCACTTCCGCAGTATGGCGCGAGGCGACAACCATGAATGAGCGCCGGTCGATGAAGAAGTCGGTGGCGTAGTCGTCCATCATGGTCAGCCGGACCTGATGGGTGGGTCTGTTGGCGATCCTGGCTTCGCCAATCAGTTCGACACGGCTGCCCTTAGCTGCGTAGTCCAGGAACGGCCCCTCGACGTCGGCGAAGTGTCGTATGGCGCCCGATGCCGCGCCCACGGTGCGCATGGTGATGCCAGGCTGTGAATACCATTCCCAGGCCGCGCCGTCGTAGCCCTCCATGAAGTCAGGGCGGCGCTCGGGGTGGCCAACGAGTTTGTAATAGGGCCGCATCAGCATCATCACGGCGTCGCCATTGCTTGAATAATCGCCCTCGCGGTAGGTCCCCTCATCGAAGACGAGCGAGTGGATGGCGCGGAGGGCGGCTTCACCGCCGCGCGCTTCAATATGGCGCGCGATGATCGCCTCGACGCCGAGTGGCTGGGACGAGGCGTCGGCGCCCGAGGTCAGCATCAGCGCTGCGAGCGCAATAACGAATGATCGGACCATGAAAGAACCTTCCGCAAGCAAAGGAAGCTCCAGCCATGCGGCGCCCGAATTGATCCGGCAATCGCGGGAAGATAAGGATTGGATAAGAACAGCATGGATGGCAGGCCCGGCGCATGAAGCAGTTTGCGATGACACCTGTCAAAGTGCTCCAATCGGGGTCCTTCGCGCTTGATCTCGAAACGATGCGCCTTGCCCGCGACGGAGCGCCCGTCGCCCTTGGCGGCCAGCCGCTTGAGATCATGGCGATCCTCTTGGCCGAGCCGGGGCGGGTTGTAACTCGCGCGGCGCTGATGAGCGCGCTCTGGCCGAATTCAGCGCGCATCGACACCGGGCGGCGGCTCAATACCGCGATCCGCGCGCTGCGTGAAGCGCTGGGCGACACAGCCGATACCCCTCAATTCATCGAAACCATTCGCGGTCGCGGATATCGATGGATTGGCGCGCAACGCGCCCCAGTGAGAGCCCAGCAGCAGCTTTACCTCGGGGCGATGGCGGCTTGTTTGCTCGTGGTCGCGGGCCCTTTGATCACGAGTTCAGCCGATGGCGGCGGTCGTCAAACCGCAATCTTGCCAGAGCAGCGCGAGATTCTCTTACGCGCCGCCGCCGAGCTCAATCCGTCACGGGCGATTTCGGCGCTGGACGCCTTGATCGCACAGCGCCCTGGTTACGCCGCTGCGCTAATTTTACGAGCTGAGCTTGCCGTTCGGCAATGGCGGGGTTCTCCAAATACGACCTTGTTGTCCAGGGCGAAGGCATTGGTGGCGTCGGCGCGCGTGGCTGTCGGTGAAACAGCGGATCTCGCGACTTTTGACGCAGAGCTGACATTGGGCGGCGATTGGAATTGGATCGAGGCGGAACGCCAGTATCGTCGCGCGCTCACACTTGATCCTGGGCATGCCGGGGCGCGCAAAGGCCTCGCTTGGTTGTTGCTCAACGCCGGTCGTGAAGAAGAAGCCTTCACGGCGCTAGAGCCGCTGCTGGCAAGTGCGGATATGACGGACGCGCTTCGTGCCGAACTTGGCTGGTTCCTTCTGCGCATGCGCCGCGAAGACTTGGCTCTAGCCATGTGCGGTGAAACGGCGTCAAACCACATCAACTTGCTCTCATGCCGTCATTCCGCCCTGGCCAGGCAGGGCGCGTTCGAAGCGGCGCGAGACGTCGCGTTGAGGCTCATGCAGGTGTTGGATGCGGCGCCCGCTGGGATCGCTCAGGTTCGGCAAGGTTCGGCCGAGGCGGGTTATCAACGCTTCCTTGAATGGCGGACCGAGCACTTCTTGCGCGCGGACGGCCAGTGGTTTCAGCATGCGCAGCTGCAAGCCGAGGCGGGTGAATGGAGCGCCGCGCTTGCAAGCCTTGACCGCGCTGCCGCCGCGCACGAGCCGGCGCTGGTCAAGCTTTGGACGAGCGCGGAGTTCGCAGCGCTCCGCACGTCGCCGCAAGTCACCGCTTTATGGAATGCGGTGGGACCACAGCGCAGCTGAACTAATGCCCGCTTAATTCGTCGGCGCTGTAGGTGGTTCTTCTGGCGGCGCGGTTTCCGCAGGAGGTGTGAGGGGCAGAAGCTAGCGACGACGCTCGACGAGCTACTTCTGGCGCGCATTCGCGAACTCCCGCCCGCGCGGCAACGTCGTTTTGCTCAACACCGACCGTCCCGTACTCACCGGAGGGCGGTTGTATTGAGGGCTTTACGCTTGCTGAGCCGGCTTCGGGGCGGTAGGCAAGGCCATCCGGGTAGAGCGGCGCCCCGGTTAGGCGAAGGCCCAATCACCGCGCACTTCCGCTTGGAGGCGCGACATGGGTTCGCAAGATCATTCAATCACATCTCGTCGCGCGGCGCTTGCTGGCGCTGCTTGGCTTTTGTCCGGCTGCGCCAGTGGCGAGGCCGAAAGCGCCGGGCGGGTCGATGTGCTGTTCGTCTGCCAATACGGTACGGTGAAAAGCGCAATCGCGCGCGAGCATTTCAGACGCATGGCTGCGGCACGCGCGCAGAACTTCAGGGCTCAGTCGCGCGGCATTTCTCCCGAGCAACATGTCAGCCCACGGCTCGCGGCGGACTTAGCGGCGGAAGGTCTCGATATTCGCGCCGAACCCATCCGCACACTCTCCGCCGAGGACCTCGTGGCCGCCGATGTCATTGTGGTCTTCGACGCTTTGCCGGCGCAATTTGGGTCATGGCCGGTCCGAGATTGGTCCGATCTGCCGTCGATGAACGCCGACTACAGCGCCGCGCGTGGTATTCTACTCGTTCGTCTCGGCGCACTCTTGGAGGAACTTGCCAGTTAGCGATGGGTGGCGCGCTAATAGCGCCGCTCGACGATGAAATCCACGGCGTCCGCCAGCATGCGCGCGCGCGGGCCGAACAGCGTTAGGTGTTTCTTCGCTTGCGCGGCGAGCATGCCTACGCGCTCGCGCGTCGCCTCTGCGCCGAGGACGGTGACGAAGTTCACTTTGCCGCGGTCCCTGTCCTTGCCGACGGCCTTGCCAGTGTGGCGAACAACGCCTTCGGCGTCCAACAAATCGTCGCGCATTTGAAACGCAAGCCCGACATCGTGCGCATAGCGCGAGAGCGCCGTGCGTTCGGTTTCAGAAGCACAGCCGATGAACGCGCCTGCCTCCACCGCGAAATTAATCAACGCGCCAGTCTTCAACCGGTTCATTCTGGTTACGGCGATGAGGTCGGAGCCGATTTCCTCGCCCGCCATGTCGGCCGCTTGCCCCGCCACCATGCCCAGCGGTCCGGCCGCGCGCGCCAGCCCTGCAATCAGCAGGCAGCGCATTTGCGGATCGGGATGGGTGGCGGGCTCGGCCAGCATTTCGAAAGCGAACGTCAGCAGCGCGTCGCCCGCGAGCAGGGCAGTGGCTTCGCCATATTCAAGGTGGAGGGTTGGGCGACCGCGGCGCAAATCATCGTCGTCCATGCACGGCAGGTCGTCATGGATGAGCGAGTAGGTGTGGACGCACTCGATGGCGACCGCCGCGCGCAGCAACGCGCCTTCATCCGCGTCGAACATGCGCCCGGATTCAAGCGTGAAGAACGGTCGCAAGCGTTTGCCGCCGCCGAGCGCAGCATAGCGCATGGCGGCCATCAGCCGCCCTTCGGGGCCTTGCGGTCCTGGCAGCAGAGCGTCGAGCGCGACATTGATGCGGTCGCCGACTTCCTTAAGACGGGTTTCGAGCTGTGACATGCGCCTTCCTTGGGACCTTGCCTTTGGGTGCTTGGGGTGTGTGCTTAGAGGGCCAGCCTTGGGGGTCCCGCCTGTACCAGAGCGCCCGACGCGTGCATACGCCTGTGGGGGCGCCCGCTACAGGGGAATGTTTTGGCGCTGGGCTGTGGACTTCCCAACAGCAGGGTAATTCAGGCATCATGGGGTTCGGCGGGACTGGGCTGTCTAGTCGGCCCACGGGCGCATTGTCCGTGGCGCGCATGGTTGAGTGGGGAATGCTGGCATGGCGACGGTGGTGATCATCCACGCGGCGGAAGACACGCTCCCGGCACGGGCGCTGGCCGAGAAGCTGCGCCAGGCCAAGCTCACCGTGGTGCTGGAACAGCCTCCCGGTGAGGAGCTTCGCAACGCCGTCAAATCCGCCCAAGTGACGCTGGCGCTCTGGTCGCCGCGCTCCATGACGGAGCCGACGCTGAGCGATGAGGTCGGTTTCGCGCGCGGCAAGAGCAAAGTATTCCACGCCACCATGCAAAATGCGCAAGTCCCCGAGCCCTTCCGGAGCGATAAAACCGTGAACCTCACGGGATGGCGCGGCGAAGATGAGTTCCCAGCTTGGCGCGAACTCGCCAAGCTGGTCACTGACAAGGCCGGCGTTGCGCCTCTGCCGCCGCCAGCGCCAAAACCGCCATCGGGGTTCTTCAACCCAGGCCGTGTGGAACCCAGTTCAGCCGGCGCAGCGCGCGCGCCCCTACAACGCAGCGGCCAACCACAACAACAGCAACAACATCGGCCCGCGCCGCGCCCGCCGCCGCCGCCGGCCCAACCCCAAGCGCGGTCCCCTCAGCGCGCCGCAGCTCCGCCTCCGCCTTCGCCGCAATCTGGCGGCGGCGGGCGTGGGATGATGATGGGCGTGATTGGGCTCATCGTTGTCGCAGCCCTTGGCGGAGGGGGTTATTATTTCTGGAGCCAGTCCCAGAGCGCCCAAACCACAAGTGCAGCCTGGGACGGCATCGATAGCAGCGACGCTTCTGCCTTGCGCGCTTTCATCGCCGAGAACCCCGGTGAATTCCGTGACGAGGCCGAGACCGCTTTGGTTGAGCTTGAAGAGCGGACCTTCGAAGCAGCCAGTGACTCTGACAGTATCGAGGCGTTGGAAGCGTTCTTGAACGAATTTCCCGAGAGTGAGCACGCTATTTCCGCACAAGGGCGCATTGCCGAATTGCGCACGCTGCCTCAGGCGCCGTCCGCTGCGGAGACGCCCGCTCTCGAGGCGACGCCCGTTCCCGATCTGGCGCCGTCAGGGGCAGCCGCGCCTGAGGCGAGCGGCGGCCCCGCCGCGCTCACGCCAGCGCCCGCTGAAAATCCCCCGCCGGCCGAACCAGAAAGCGCGCCGACGAACTGAGCGCCTGCGCGCGCGTGCCGCACAAAAGTCCCGAGAAAACGGGGCGCCGGCTGTGCGCGGGGCGTCGATTTCGGCGCGGAACACAGCTAGCGTGAGCCCACCAGCTTTGCGCAGAGGCTCCATGGCGCCCCAAACTCCCTTGCTCGACCAGATCAAGCTCCCTGCCGATCTGCGCAACCTCGAGAAAGGCCAATTGCGCCAGCTGGCCGACGAATTGCGCGCCGAAACCGTGAGCGCAGTGTCGGTCACCGGCGGGCACCTGGGGGCGGGGCTGGGCGTCGTCGAACTCACGGTGGCGCTGCACTATATTTTCGATACGCCAAAGGACGTGCTGGTCTGGGACGTCGGCCACCAGGCCTATCCGCACAAAATTCTCACCGGTCGGCGCGAGCGCATTCGTACGCTGAGGCAAGGGCAGGGCCTTTCGGGTTTCACCAAGCGCACCGAGAGCGAATACGACGCCTTCGGCGCCGCGCACGCCGCCACGTCTATCTCGGCTGCGCTCGGATTTTGCGTCGCCCGTGACCGCGAAGGCAGGGACAACAACGTCGTGGCGATCATTGGCGACGGCTCAATGTCGGCGGGCATGGCCTATGAGGCGATGAACAACGCAGCGGAAACCACCAAGCGTCTGATCGTCGTTCTCAACGACAACGATATGAGCATCGCCCCGCCGGTTGGCGGCATGAGTTCGTATCTCGGTCGTCTGGCATCGTCGAAAACCTATCGCCGCATCCGCAAAACGGCGAAATCCATTGCCGCGCATTTGCCCGCGCCGATCCATGACGTGGTCAAGAAAACCGAGGAATACGCGCGCACGCTGGTCACCGGCGGCACGTTTTTCGAGGAGCTGGGCTTCCATTATCTTGGGCCCTTCGACGGTCACAATCTGGATACGCTGACGCTGATCCTCAACAACGCCAAGGGCTTTACCGATCGCCCGGTGCTGGTCCACGTCGTCACAAAAAAGGGAAAAGGCTACGCCCCAGCCGAGAATGCAGCCGACAAATATCACGGCGTCGCCAAGTTCAACGTTGTCACTGGCGAGCAGGCTAAGGGCGCCTCGGCGCCCTCTTACACCAAGGTGTTCGGCCAAAGCCTGATCCGCGAAGCGGAGAAGGACGAGAAAATCCTCGCCATCACCGCAGCGATGCCGTCGGGCACCGGGCTTGATCTATTCGGCGCGCGCTTTCCGGAGCGCACCTTCGATGTCGGCATCGCCGAACAGCACGCGGTGACGTTCGCGGCGGGGCTTGCAGCCGACGGCATGAAGCCGTTCGCGGCGATCTATTCCACCTTCCTGCAGCGCGGCTACGACCAAGTCGTGCACGATGTCGCCATCCAGAAGCTGCCCGTGCGCTTCGCCATGGATCGCGCTGGCCTTGTCGGCGCCGACGGCCCCACCCACGCGGGCAGCTTTGACGTCGGCTATCTCGGCCAGCTGCCGGGCTTCGTGCTGATGGCCGCCGCCGACGGTAACGAGCTTTCGCGCATGGTCGCCACCGCCGCCCAGATCGACGATTGCCCCTCTGCGTTCAGGTATCCGCGCGGCGACGCTGAAGGCGTGCTGGGGGCGGACGCCGCTGTCCCCCTCGAAATCGGCAAGGGCCGCATCCTGCGCGAGGGCACATCGGTGGCGTTGCTCAATTTCGGCGCCCGCATGGGCGAAGCCAGCAAAGCCGCCGACAAGCTGGCCGCCATGGGCCTCTCCACCACGCTGGCCGACGCGCGCTTCGCCAAGCCCCTGGACGAAGATCTAATCCGCCGCCTCGCGCGCGAGCACGAAGTGCTGCTGACGCTGGAGGAGGGCGCGATGGGCGGCTTTGGCGCCTTCGTGCTACACTTCTTGGCCAAGGACGGCCTGCTCGACCGCGGCCTCAAAATACGCACGCTCACGCTGCCGGACATCTTCCAGGACCAGGACAAGCCCGAAGCCATGTACGCCGCCGCCGGCCTTGACGCCGACGCCATCGCCAATGCCGCGCTGCTGGCGCTCGGCCGCGAGGGCGTGTCCGAAGTGCGGGCCTAAGGTTGCGGGCGCCGCCCGGCTTGAACAAATCCGCAAACACGACAATCTTCAGCCTACGTGCAGCGGCGCGCGCGAAGGAGAACTGCCATGGCCAAGGGTCAGATGAAGTCCAACAAAGAGAAGCGCAAACCGAAAAAGGAAAAATCCAGCAAACCCGCCCCCAGCGCCGGAAGCATCGGCAGCGGCGGGAAGAAATAGCACGACGGCTTCGCCCTCTCCCTCGCGGAGAGGGCGCCGAGCGCAGCGAGGCGGGTGAAGGGCGTTCCGACGCTCAGACGAGAGAAGGCTTTGTCGGCGCGTTGCTGCGGGTGGCGGGGCCGATTAGTTGGGTGCATCGAAGAATGCGCCGTCCAGAAAAAGCGTGATTATTTCGCTTTTGACTAGCTGATAGTCCTCGTTTGATTCGTCCGCGATGACGGTGGTGCACGGAGCGATCACAGCATGATCTTTGTGGTCCACGCCACCACCACAGTCTGTATCGTCCAATACGCTTGCTCCTCGACGACCGTCACGACACTTGACTGATCTAATCAAGGGTACCGGGACGATATAGAGGCGTCGGAGTTGTTGAGTCGCCTGCGCCGCTTTCACACTAGCGATGAGCACGTCTGCCAAAAGAATCGTCTTGAGGCGCCAGACTGAAAGCGTTCCCCCCATCAAATCTGAGTTCTTGATCAGCGAACGCTTCACGTCGCCATTATTCTTAAAATGCATGTCATAGGCGGCGCGACACACAACCTCGGAATCTTGAACGGCGCCTGGAGAATGTGTTGAGCGAGAGATCTGCTCTCGCAGACACGGCGACGCACAGGTCGTCATTTGATCAGTCGCGCCACTCGATCGGTTTCAAGGAGCTTGACAAGCGCCGCTTCATCATCGGCTCGCACCGCCACGCTAAATCCAGCACCCAATCCCGGCTCCGCGAGAACAGCGACGAATGAACTTGATCGAACGAATGCCAAAGCGAAGGACCGTGGCACGCCGGTTTCTTTCCATCGCATTGTGAGCGTGCCGTCGTCCTCATCAACTTCAAATGACGGTATCTTTGCGTGAAGCCGAATAACCGGCAGCAGGCGCTCAACGACGCGAAGTATCGCCGCCTGAGCGGGAGCACATCCATCCTGCATATCTGAGAGTTCAAGTAGCGCGCGTTCCCACCGGTCTGTTCTCGCGGGAGGGGAGATATGCTGGGTGGCTCCCTGGAATTGATTCGGCGCACGTAGCTCTCGGACTAGCGATCCGGCGCTTAGTGCCCAAAACGCCTCAACCATTTCGTGACCTGACGCGAACATATCCGGGACGGTGTGCTGATGATAGTTGGTGCGCTCCCAAACCCAGTCATTGTCGTCATTGGTGTCGAACACGACTTGCTGGCGCTCAACCGATTGCTGGCGCTCACCCGGTCGGGTCATCACGGCATTCGCGCTATTGATGGTGCGAGCAGTTGCCGTCATGGCATCCCTCCAAGTCCAATTCGCGCTGCCAAGTTAGGATGGAGTAATTCTTTCATGGTTTTCTTATTTCTCAGATGAAGCTCGGTCATCTGTTTTTCAATAGAACCCACGGTTGCCACAAAATCCTCTTCCTTCGCCAAAGGTGGTGAGCGGTCGATGTCTTCTAGGCGAATTTGTTGAAGATGGACGAGTTGCAGATGACGACGCAATCCCTCTTTCGACAATTCGTTTCGAGTGCTGATATTGAGGTGATTCAAGACAGGACTGCTGTCGAGGGTGTCGAACCAGCCAAGATTGTTATGCCATGCTGAAGGGTGTATGAGGGCGTGTCCGGTGAGAAAGCGACTTGCAACCAGAGCAGTGGCGACGTTGCCGTCGACGGGGGCGTAAAATTCGTCTTTAACGCGCAATCCTACCGATATCACTTGCTTAGCGTTCTGGGATTCTCGCAGGACCGAAAGGACCTTTGTCAGCAGAGATTTTGCAACTTCCCATGTGCTAACCCAACGAGTGTATCTTGTGCACGAAACCAGAATTTCGTTGAATGCGCATTGCATGGACCACACAGCGGAGCCGTCCGGACGCAGATAGGAAAATTGGAGCCCTACATTGTTGGGGCCCAACACCAACTGTGCAGTTGAATCGGTGTTTGGCTCAGCTTCGGCGACTGAAGTTGATGGGAGTTCTTCCGCCCAATTCGATGAATTGGAGTGCAGGAGATTCGTGTCTCGGGGTGAGAGCGGAGCATTTAAGCCGACAGCGAAGTCGCAGCGCTCGACTGCGTGATCGTCGTTAATTGGCCTAAAGGTCATAATGGTCTCGCCGTTGAACTTGTCCTAACGTGCGCTTCCAACCGAAGCAACAATGAGGGGCAACACCTACGAAATGCTATTGGTAGCGTCATTGGGGCGATTCGCTCGGAACAAGCACAACGGCTTGGGGCCTCAACCCTATCCCCCAAGCTCCGCCCCAAATCCCCAGCCCCACCAACGCCGCGCACAAAATCTATCCGCCCCCCTGCGCGCGGGCGCATAATGCGATCACCCCACAGGGAGGGCGTTGGTACCGAAGCTCAAACGCGTGGGGACGTGGAAAAGCGTGATGCGTCCGTCTTTAGGCCCCAACGAACGGGCCGGGACGGGATGGCGGAGGCGGGGCGCGAAAGCGTCTTTGTCGAAGCTGCCGGCGCTGCGTTCGCAGCGCTACGATGTTGCTGGCGGTGCGCCATAACCGCCAGAAACCGGGGACCTCGTTCGGTGAGGCCCGCACGCCGTCGGCCGCGCCGCCTCCTGGAGTGAAACACCTCCCGCGACGGCGCCGACGAGCAAATCCGCGAACGGGGCGCGTGCAACGCGCGCGCTGCTTGGGAAACCAAGGAGCGCAAACTCGGAACTAATCCGGCGCGTGGCGCGCGCCCCGCCTCCTTTTCGGAGATGACACACACGCACTCGCAACCGCATCGCAAAAATGCGGAACTTTCGCCGTGCGTGTGTGTCACCCCCGAAGGCACCGCACTCAGATCGGCATGCGCAGGATTTCCTGGTACGCCGAGATCACCTGGTCGCGGACGGCGATGACGGTTTGCAGTTGCGTTTCGGCGGCGGCGATGGCGGTGACGACGTCGACGATGTCGGCGTTGCCGCCGGCGACGGCGAGCGCTTGATGTTCGGCGACACTGGCGCTTTGGCCGGCTTGGCGAATAGCTTCCTGGACGAGACCGCCGAAGTCGACGCTGTCGCCGCCTTGCGCGCCACTGGAGCGCGCTGCTTGCGCGGCCTGCTGATAGGCCCGCGCTGCCGATACCGGATCAATGGCCATGTCTTATCTCCGCAAAAGATCTAGCGCGCGCGACGTCATCGTTCGCGCGGCTTCGATCATGTTCAAATTGGCTTCGTAGGCGCGCGTGGCTTCGCGCAAATCCATCATCTCAACCAGCGTGTCGACGTTGGGCAGGCTCACATAGCCGTCGGAATTCGCAGCCGGGTGGCTGGGGTTATATTCCTCGCGGAAGTCGCTCATGTCGAGCGAGGCGCCGGTGACGCGCACGCCCATCGCGCCGGAGGCGAGCGTTGTGGTTTCCATCAGCGGAATGCGCCGCCGGAACGGGTCGTCTCCCGGTCCTACGCCGGTGGAGCTGGCGTTGGCGACGTTCTCTGCGGCGATGCGCATCCGCGTTGTCTGCGCGCGCATGCCGGAGGCGGCGGCGGAGAGGGCGGCTTGGATGTCGGTCATTCAGTCATCTCCCCGGCGCACGGATCGCCATGCGCACAAGCTCAAGGCCTTTTTGGTAGAGCGCCATTCCGGTCTCGAACGCCATGCGTGTTTCGGCGGCGCGCGCCATCTGCTCTTCGAGCACCACCGCGTTGCCGTCGATGGTAGTCTCGCTGTCGTCGCTGGTGATGGTGCGCACTTCGGCCGAGCCGCCGCCTGGGGCCATGTGCCCGGCATTGGTGCGCGTCATCGTCAACCCACGCCCGCCCGCCGCCGAAGCCAGCATGCGCTCGAAGCCCGCCGTATCCAGGTCCCGCGGCCGGTACCCCGGGGTCGACGCGTTGGCGATATTTTCCGCAATCAATTGCTGGCGCTGCGACAGCTGGTCGAGCCGCGCGCGCAGCATGCCGAAAAAGGGTGTGTTGGCGAGGTCCAAGGCGCGACTCATCAAGGCTGCAAACTTTGCCTAGTGCAGCAGCGCATGGTTAAGCGGCGCTTAATTTCGGGCTGGAATATTAACCTCTCGTTTACCAAACCGGCCCAGCTCGAACCCTTCGCTCCAGAATGGGGACGGGCCGTGGAAGTGTTGGATTGGGCGCGGACCTTGTTCGCGCTGGTGGCGACTTTGGCGTTGATTGGCGGTGCGGCGTACGGCGCGCGCCGGCTCGGCATGTTGCAGCCTGGCCCACAGGGACCACGGCGGCTCAAGGTGATCGAAAGCCTGATGCTCGATCCACGCCGACGCATGGTGATTGTTCGCTGTGATGACCGCGAGCACGTGCTGGTGCTGTCGCCGGCGGGCGATATCGTAATTGTCGACTTGGCCGCCAAAGCGCAGGCGCGGTCATGAAGCGGGCGCTGATCCTCAGCGTGTTTGCGTCTCTGGCGCTGCTGGGCGCGGGCGATGCTTTCGCGCAAACCGCAGAGCCGACCATCGATATCAACCTCGGCAGCGGCGAAGGCCTGACCACGCGCGTGCTGCAACTCGCGGCTCTGATCACGGTGCTGTCTCTGGCGCCGTCGATCTTGATCATGACCACCAGCTTCGTGCGCATCGTGGTGGTATTGTCCCTGTTGCGCACCGCGATCGGTTTGCAGCAAGCGCCGCCAAACGTCGTCATCGTCTCGCTGTCGTTGTTCTTGACCGCGTTCGTCATGCAGCCGGTGTGGAACCAGGCTTACGAAGCGGGCATCGCACCCGTAATGAGCGAGGAAATGGAGCTGGACGAAGCATTTCCGCGCATTGTCGAGCCGCTGAAGACGTTCATGGTAGCCCAGACGCGCGAGCAGGATTTGATGCTGTTCATTGATATGGCGCGGCTGGAAACGCCCCCCGCAAGCGCGGAGGAGACGCCGCTTCGCATCCTAGCGCCGGCTTTCATGGTCTCGGAGCTGCGGCGCGCGTTCGAGATCGGCTTTATGCTGTTCGTGCCGTTTGTGATTATCGACCTTGTGGTGTCGTCGCTGTTGATGGCGATGGGGATGATGATGATGCCGCCGGTGACTGTAAGCTTGCCGTTCAAACTGATCTTCTTCGTCTTGGTTGACGGCTGGCGCCTGGTGGCGGGGAGTCTGATCGAGAGCTTTGCTACAGGCGCGCCGCCAGGGGGCTAAAGCTGGCGCCTATCGCTCGATGCCGAGGTCCGAGATCAGCAGCGCTTTGAAGTCGTCGCTCTTCGGCGCGAACAGCCGCCGAAGGAAGGCGGCAATCGATTGGAACATGCTCATCGTCACTTCCCCTTAGGTCGTTCTTGTCGGCGTTCTACGTTCAAGCACGACCCATCGTTTCCAGTTCCGTCTGAATCCTAGATGAGGTTGATTCGGTTGATTGGATGCCCCTAGCAAAAACACAGTCCAAGTGTTGCGGGGACGGCACGCTTTCGCCGGTTGCGTGTGCGCCGCAGCGGGGTTGCGGCGATGTAAGTTCAACGCATGGCTTTCGGAAACCTCGCATTAACCAAGTGCGGCGTCCTTGGGACCATGGTCGGCAAAAATTGCCGAGCGGCTATCCTGGGAGCGGGCGTCGATGACCGGAGCGGAAGTGCTCGATCTGGGGCGGGACGCTATCTGGGTCACGGTGCTGGTCGCGGCGGGGCCGATGATCGTGGGCCTGGTCGTGGGCCTGGTCGTATCGCTGCTGCAAACGTTGACCCAAATCCAGGAGCAGACCTTGGTGTTCGTGCCGAAAATCCTCTCGATCTTCCTCGCGATCTTGCTGTTCTTGCCGATCATGGGCGGTTTGCTCGGCGGCTTCATGAACGACGTGTTCGCGCGGATAGCGGCGTACTGAGATGAACCTCACGCTCTACGGCGTTGAGATCTGGACCACGGCGCTCGTGTTCGCCCGCATCGGTGCAATGATCATGCTGCTGCCCGGGTTTGGCGAGCCGGCCGTGCCTGCGCGCGTGCGCTTGGCTTTCGCCTTGGCGCTGGCGATCGCTTTGGCGCCAGCGCTCGCCGAGCGCGTGCCTGGACCTGCAGACACTTCATGGGGAATGTCCGCGCAGGTGATGACGGAGGCCCTGATCGGCATATTGCTTGGGGGCGCGGCGCGCCTCTTAGTGTCGGCGGTAGGGACGGCGGGGCAAATCATCGGCTTGGAGATTGGCATCGCCTTCGCGCAGACCGCCGATCCCACAATGACGCAATCAGGGCAGTTGATGGCTGTGTTCATGAGCGTCATGGGCGTGGCGCTGATTTTCACTACAGGTCTTGATCACATGTTCCTGCAGGGCCTTGCGGGTTCGTACGAAGTGATCGCGCCAGGCGCGCCTGCGCCGATCGGGGATGCTGCGCAATTGGCGCTTGAGGCGACGTCCACGTCCTTCCGCGTCGGCTTTCAGATCGCCATGCCGGTGATCGCGGCGGGGCTCATATTTCGCGTTGGCCTTGGCGTGCTGTCGCGGTTGATCCCGCAGATCCAAGTGTTTTTCGTGGCGCTGCCGCTGCAAATGATGGGCGGCTTTGTCGTTCTGGCGCTTGGGCTGTCAACGGGCATGCTGATCTGGCTCGATAGCCTCCAGCGTTATGCGACGTGGTTGAGGTGATCTGGTGGCGGAGAATGATGACGACCGAATACACGAGGCGACGCAGCAAAAGCTGCAGCAGGCGCGTGAAAAAGGCGATATCATCTACTCGCCCGAGGTTGGCGCGGCGCTCTCGCTGATCGTGGTTACGGGCGTGGTGGCGTTCATGTCAGGGCCGATCGTGGCGAAGCTGGCGCGCAACCTGGTTGGTTTTCTGGCGATGCCGGCGCAATTTTCTACCGACGCGGCTTCGCTGCGCCAGATCGCGGGCAGCATCGGTTTGATGCTTGTCGGCGTGTTCGGAATGGTCGCCATTGCGCTTTCGGTGGCTGGGCTGGCGGCGCGCTACGTGCAGGACCGGCCCACGTTTACTGGCGAGCGGCTGTCACCCAAACTCAGCAAGTTGAATCCTGCCGAAGGCTTCAAGCGCGTGTTTGGAAAGGCTGCGGCTTCGTCGTTCCTGAAGTCCTTGGCAAAGCTCGCTGTTGTGGGCTCGGCTTTGGCTTGGGCGCTTTGGCCGCAGGACGCTTCGCTTGTGCGCATAGGCTTGATTGATGCCGCAGCGCTGCTGCCTTACGTTCAGGATCGCGCCGTGGCGATGCTGATGGCGATGGCCAGCGCCGCGACCGTGTTGGCGATCATCGACTACGTGTTCACGCGGCAATCGTACATGAAGCGCCTCCGCATGAGTCCGCGGGAGATGAAGGAAGAGATGCGCCAAAGTGACGGCGATCCCATGGTCAAGGCCAAGCTCCGGCAAATTCGCATACAGCGTTCGCGCCAGCGCATGATGGCTTCGATCCCCCAAGCTAGCGTCGTCATCACCAACCCGACCCACTACGCCGTGGCGCTGCGCTATGAGCCCGGCGAGACCCCGGCGCCGATTTGTTTGGCCAAAGGCATGGATGCGGTTGCGCAACGAATTCGCGCGGCGGCCGAGGAACATGGCGTGCCCATTATTGAAAACCCGCCCTTGGCGCGAGCCTTGTTCGCCGCCGCCGATATCGATCAGCCAATTCCGAAGGAACATTACGAGGCGGCGGCCAAAGTGATCGGCTTTGTGTTGCGCTTGGCGCGACGCAAACGTCGAGGAGGGCTGGCGAATGGGTGATGGAAGCATGCCAATGTCGGTTCACTCTGCGCGTCAGCGTGCTCCGGAGGCCGAATCGGGGTCAATTGGCGGCTGTTCAATGGGCACCCAAATGACTGACCAAGCAGACCTTCCCCCACCGCGCAGCGGCGGGAGGCTTGATACGCTGCAAATCCTATTTTGGACTGCGGTCGCGGTCGGCGTGGCTGCGGCAGGCTTTGCCATCACCGCCGGGGCGACGGTTGGGCGCGCCGGCGCTGTATTGTTGTTGTTGCTGGTCGCCGCTGGGATGGTGTTGTTCTTCTGGATGTCGCGCGGGGCAGGCCGCAGGCATGGCGCGTTTCCCGAGCGCGGCGCCATCGCTGCTTCCGTGTTGTCATCGGGACGTAACGATTTTGCGCTGATCGATGCGCTCGACGAAGCAGCCCTCGTCACGGATCGCCAACTCTCTCCGCTCGCGGCCAACGCGGCGTACGTGGCAATGGCGGAAACCGCTGGCGTGCTGGGCGACAGCGATCGCCCGCCGATGATGAGCCGGTTGTTCGGCGCAGATCCGATGCTGTCGGCGCCGATGTTTCGTTTGTCGAAGGCCGCCCAGCTCGGCCAAGCACGGCGTGAGGAATTGCCGCCGACGGCGGCGCCCACTGGCGTGACGGCGCGCTACGAGGCGTGCGTTGGTCCAATGCCAGGGGGCGCGGTGCTTTGGCGTCTGCGCAAGATCGGACACGCCGAAGGGGTCGAACCGACCGAAGGCGCGCGCCAGTTTTTCCTCGACGACGCTCCGATCGGTTTTTTCGCAGCGCGCGCGGATGGCGCAATAGTGTACATGAACCGCGCGCTGCGGGCCGTGCTTGGTGTTGGCGACGACCCCACGCCCTTGCGGGTCAAGGATATTGTCAAGGACGATGTCGCCCGTGTTTTGCGTCGTGATCGGCGCGGGTTTGGTCCGGCGCGGATGCGCACGACTTTAAAGGGCCGCGACGGGGCCGAGACGCAAGTCACGGTGTTGAGCTTCGCGCCCGGCGAGGACGTCGAGGGGGCGACGCGCGCCCTGGTGTTCTTCGCTGACGCCGAAGCGCCAGAAGCCGTAGTTTCCACGCCGGGGCGCGCGGAAAGCTCCGACGGTGTGTTTGCGCAGGCGCCGTTCGGCGTGGCTGTGCTTGACGGAACCGATCCGGCCTCCGCTGCGCTGCTCGATTCCAACGCTGCACTGATGGAAATGACCGAAGGCCGCGCCACCCCTGGCGCGCCGTTTGCCGATTTGTTCGACGCCTCCGAGGGGCCAAGCGCGCTGGCGCATCGCTTGCGTCAGGCCGTCAATGATCCGATCGAGATCACGTTGGCGACCTCGCCGCCGGTCGCGGCCCACGTGCACTTTGCCCGTGACACTGATGGGCGCGGGCTCGCTTACGTGCTCAATGTTTCGCAACAGCGCGAACTGGAAACGCGGCTCGCCCAAAGCGAGAAAATGCGCGAAATCGGCGAGCTTGCCGCCGGCGTCGCCCACGATTTCAACAATCTGCTCACGGTGGTGATGCAGACCTGCTCGTACCTGCTGCGCCGCCACCCGGTGGGCGATGCGGACTATCCCTTGCTGCGCGAAATCTCCGACCACGCCACTACCGCGCGCGAGCTTTCCGAAATGCTGCGCGCCTATGCGCGTCAGCAGACCTTCGCGCGCGAAGTGTTCGACGTCGGCGATTTCATTGGGTCGCGCCAGGAGCTGATCCGGCGCATCATGGGCGCATCGATCAATTACGAAATCCGCCACGGGCGTGATCTGCCGTTTGTGAAGGTGGACAAAACCCAGCTTGAGCGCGTGCTGGTGAACCTCGCCACCAACGCGCGCGACGCGATGACCCCGAAGGGGGCGCAAATTCCCAGAGACGGCAAATTGATTATGCGCACGTCGGTGATCAGCGCCGAGACCGCGCGCGGCCTGGGGCACAACCCGATCGAGGACGGCACGTATGCGATGATCGAGGTGGAAGACACCGGCTCTGGCATCAAGGAAGAACACGCGGCGAAAATCTTCCGCCCCTATCACTCCACCAAGGAAGCCGGCAAAGGCACTGGCCTGGGGCTCGCCACGTCGTATGGCATCATCAAGCAATCGGGCGGCTATATCTTTTTCACCAGCAAGATGGGCGTCGGCACGACCTTTCGCATCTTCCTGCCGGCTTACGAGCCAACGCCGGAAGAACTCGAAGACATCGCCGCCAAGGAGCGCGATCTGGTGCGCCCGCCGACCAAGGACGTCGCCGGGCGCGGCAAGATTTTGTTCGTGGAAGATCAAACCGCAGTGCGCCGCTCCATCGTCCGCAATCTCAAGGAGTGCGGCTACGAGGTGGAGGAGGCCGAGAACGGCGAGGATGCGCTGGCGATCCTGGCTATGAAACCCGGCGCCTTCGACATCATCATCTCCGACGTGTCGATGCCGATCATGACCGGCCCGGAAATGCTGCAGGAAGCCGGCCCCGGCATGATCGGCGACGCCAAGGTGCTGTTTCTCTCAGGCTACGCGCCCGAGAGCTTCTCCTATTTGCTCGAACAATTCCCCGTGCACTACATGAGCAAGCCAGTGACGATGGAACAGCTGGTCGGGCGCGTGAAAGAACTGCTGGCGGCTTGAGGGGGGCCGTCGATAAGAACGGGCTCGTCAGGAGCCGGCGCCGAGTTGCTTAAGCGTTGACAAAACAAAGTTGCTGTCGAAGCGGCGCACCATAGGGTCGGCCGCCAGCGTTCGCTCCGCCCAAGCCCAATACTCTTCGAGCGTAGGGGCAATGACAACAAGAACGGCGTCGATTTGGCCAGATACGATGTGACATTGAACCACGAAGGTCTCGCTACCGACCCGCTGTTTGAACGCTGCATACCCACCATGCGTCTCTCGCTCGAAGGCGACATGCACAATTACTGTTACCGCGCCCATTGCTAGGTGAGGGTCAATGATCGCGACGATCCCCCTTATGGCGCCGCGCTTTTTCAACACCTCGATCCTGCGCCGGACCGATGACGCCGAGAGCCGGACGCGACGGCCGATCTCTCCGTGCGTCAGGCTCGCGTCTGCTTGCAAAACGCTAATGATGCGCAGGTCAAACGCGTCGAGATGAGCGGCAGCGGCGGATTTCGTCATTGGCAGTCAGAATGCGGCGAATTCCGCCGCTGTCTAGCGGGATTTACCAGAGAAACGCATGGGAGGTTGCTATATAACTACTGCCGCAAGACGTTGAGGAAGGGTATGGCGATGCGCTGGCGGTTGCACTTGTTTGCATGTGTCGCGACTTTGACTGCGGCAGTCGGCGCCGTTCCGAGCGAGGCAATTGTGCGGCGCCACGACAGGCCTGACCGCGATTATCAAATACCGGCGACTGAAGCTCCCGCCTTCGTGGATGTGATGGGTCAGGTGGGCGGCACACTGATCGCGCCGCAATGGGTTCTGACTGCAGCCCACAGTGTCGAAGGCGTCGATCCGTTCTCTGATTGGCGGGTTTACATTGGGGGCCGGCGATATGATGTCGAGAAGATCATCATCACTCCCGGTCGAGTTGAAGGCGCTGTCGATCCCGACTTCGATATCGCGCTGCTCAAATTGGCCGCGCCCGTCGTCGGCATCTCGCCCGTTCCATTGTACCGCTGGGGCAACGAGATGGGCATGCGCGCCATGATCGTTGGGCGCGGCGATCACGGCGCCGCCCGCTATGACAACCGGCCATTCCGGCGTGACGCCAACCTAAGGCGCGCCTACAATCGGATCGAAGGTGTGTTCGAACACTCGCTAGCTTTTGTGTTCGACGCGCCTCCGCGGGGCGACCCCCTTGAGGGGCTGGGCGCCGCTGGCGACAGCGGCGGACCTGCATTCATCGAACATGACGGTGTGCTTTTTCTCGCGGGTGTTGACTCCACCAACAGCGCCGATGGGATTGAGACGGCGCGTTACGGAACGCTTGGCGCTTACACGCGCGTATCGGCGCATCGCGTATGGATTGAGACCACCATTGCTGCGGATCCGCCGTCTAGTCTCGTCGATTGGCCGCCACTCACGCGCATCACCCAAACCAGTGAATTTCCAATAACTGCGGGCGGGCGGCTGGCCTCGTCATTTTGGGATGCGCTGAGTTCAGGGCAGTCCGACGCCGTGGTGAACTTCTTTGAGCGGCATGGCGCAAGCAACGCTGGTGCGCCAGAGACGCAAGCGCGGTATTGGCTTGAGCTATGGAGAGAATTTGGCGCTCAAACGCTGTGGGGATTCAGCGCGCTCAACGAAAACGACCTGGTCTTTGTCAGCCGGAGAAGCGAAATATGGCGAGGCTATCTCCTCTCGGCCGATGCCAGCGATACGTCACGAATTAATACGCTGTTTTCCGGTGCTCTCGCTGGGCCGCCGCATTCACCGGACGAATGAGAGCGTGGCCGCTGCGCTCATTTTGTACAACAATGCGCGACGGCGCGTGTATGTTGGGGAGTCACCAGTTTAGCGCCGCCGGGCCGCCAGGATCACGAGTTTGTCGCTGGGTGGGTACACGACCACGCCGCCGTCGGCGGTGGTGATCAGCACCAGGTTCGGGTCGCTCTGCGCGGGCGCGGCGGGGCGCGAGAGCGCGGCGGTGTTTACCCGATAGGTCGCGGTCGCCTCCATGGTGGCGGGCGGGCCGGCGAGCGGTGGACGGGGGGCGAGCGGGGAAGTCATGGGGGCGTCCTTCTAATCATTTCCCTCTCGATATTTCCTTAAGATGGGGCTGAGCGTCGAGGAAATGCCCGAACGCCATGCAGGTTTCGCGCCTATGAAAGTTCCCCTTGTGTTCCGGAACAAACGTGGTACAAATAAGTCTGGGTTCGCAGGGATGTCCTGAAGCATGGACTCGACTAAAGAGGGAGCGCAGCGCATGGCCGCCTTGAAGCTTGTTGAGAAAGACATGGAAACGGACAAGCAGAAGGCACTGGCGGCGGCGCTCGGGCAGATCGACCGCGCGTTCGGCAAGGGCTCGGTGATGCGGCTTGGCGAAAAGCCCGCCATGGAGATCGAGGCGATTTCAACCGGTTCGCTGGGGCTCGATATCGCCCTCGGCATTGGCGGGTTGCCCAAGGGGCGCATCGTTGAAATCTATGGTCCCGAGAGCTCGGGCAAAACCACCTTGGCGCTGCACTGCATCGCCGAAGCGCAAAAGAGCGGCGGCGTCTGCGCCTTCATCGACGCCGAACACGCCATGGATCCGATCTATGCGCGCAAGCTTGGCGTCGATCTCGATGATCTGTTGATCTCGCAACCCGACACCGGCGAACAAGCGCTGGAAATCACCGATACCCTGGTGCGCTCCGGCGCGATCGACGTGTTGGTGATCGACTCGGTGGCGGCTCTGACCCCGCGCGCGGAAATTGAAGGCGAAATGGGCGATAGCTTGCCCGGCCTGCAGGCGCGGCTCATGAGCCAGGCGCTGCGCAAACTGACCGCCTCGATCTCCAAGTCGAACACGCTGGTGATTTTCATCAACCAGATCCGCATGAAAATCGGCGTGATGTATGGCAACCCGGAAACCACCACCGGTGGCAACGCGCTCAAATTCTATGCCTCCGTGCGTCTCGACATTCGCCGCACCGGCCAGATCAAGGAACGCGATGAAGTCATCGGCTCGGAAACCCGCGTCAAAGTGGTGAAAAACAAGGTCGCCCCGCCGTTCAAGCAAGTGCAGTTCGATATTATTTACGGTGAAGGCATTTCGAAGACCGGTGAATTGGTCGAGCTCGGCGTCAAGGCCGGTGTGGTCGATAAATCCGGCGCCTGGTACGCTTATGGCGGCCAGAAGATTGGCCAGGGCAAGGAAGCCGCGCGTCGGTTTTTGAAGGAGCACAAGGACATCGCCGCGACCATCGAGGAAGCGGTGCGACAAAAGTCCGGCCTTGTGGCCGACGCCATGTATTCGCCGCCCGATGGCGACGAGGCCAAGGAAACCGTCGAAGACTAAGGATTTCGGCGGCGCCCTTTGTGGTGCCGCCGTTCGCCGGCCGGTTCGCGGATGTCGCCGACCCGACCCCATGCCCTGGCCCGTCTGCGGCCGGCCGGCGGGTTTTTTAAAGGAGAGCGCCCATGGAGCCGCGCGTTTCATTGATTACCTTGGGTGTCGATGATCTGGCGCGCTCGCGCGCTTTTTACGAGGCCTTGGGACTGCGCGTCTCGCCAGCAAGGGAGTGTTGCGAAATTGGCGAATTGTGATTCCCTGTGTGTAGGGTGCAGGGAGTTTGGCGAT
>CXWL01003700.1_pt1 | contig 151260 bp, 168 predicted proteins | sample 590931 | NCBI WGS metagenome assembly CXWL01 (sample SAMEA3498368, study PRJEB10139) | groundwater metagenome | biome: water well; material: biofilm material | place: Germany | collected 2015-04-27
ATAGGCGGAACGAAATCGGGCAAAATTGTGCATGTAGCTCTTTTGTTCTGAGCAGCCGGTTTCCGATCACAAGCCATGGTACAAAAATAGGGGTTATCGGGACAGTAGCTACTAGGTGTAGTGGTTGGGTTGCTCAAACCGCCGGGAGGCAGGTCACCTAGGTCACCTAGGACATCTTTTTCCTACTTAAGTAAGAGAAAGACTAGACAGAAGTATAGACCCTGTTCTTGCTGACCTAGGTCAGCGTACCCACCGCACGCCGAGAGCGTTGCCCACTGACGGTTGGTCCTCAGCCCTGCGGAACCTGAGCGACTCAAGGCATTCCGCCAGCCGCATTGAATACCGCCCGCCACGGTCCCTTGGTGCTACTTCCAGCGCCTTCCAGCATTCAGCCGACCAGACTTCGTTACGTCCCTGGGTTAGGGGGCCTAGAACGTCCAGCCAAGCGTCATGCACGGTCCTGCTCGCTTGCTTGCGCACGGCCTCACCCGCCACGTTATGGGGTAGGACAATCGGCTCACCCCGTGCCTCACGTTCAACAGCTTCCGCCATGATCTGATCCCGGTCACGAACGAGGCCTTGGATATCTACATCCCCCACCGTGACGGGCAGGAACCTTCTGGCGCCCGTTGAGTCCGCTAGGTAGCTCCCGCTGTTGGTTGTGCCGACCATCACGAACGCGCGTGGCACATCTAGTGGGCGCCGCTCATACGCCAATCGGCCTCTATCGGCGACGCGAGAGCAAAACGCCTTAAGCTTCTCCAAGCTCGCATTGTTCATGCCGTCCAACTCAGCGACCTCGATAAGCCACTTACCGCGTGTGTGTTCAATGACCTTCGCGCCGGCCTCACCAATGGGAACAACATCTGAAAACCAATCGTCGTTACCCGCCATCACGCGAACCGTTGTGCTCTTGTACCCGCCCTGAGGCCCCTCAAGAATCATCATGTAATCAAACTTAGTCCCGGGGCGCTTCACACGCCGCACCGCCGCGATTAGGACAATGCGCCCCACCGCTTGCGTGTACGTGTTATCCTCAGCCCCGCAATAGGTTGACAACCAATGATCCAAGCGGGCCGTTCCATCCCATTTGAGCATATCCAAATGCTCGCGCACCGGGTTGAAGCGGTTTTGAACGGCTTCGTCTGCCAGCACGTCGCCCAGCAATTCCTTGTCAGGCAAGAAGCCGAATTTATCATCGATGGCAAAGCGCACGCGCGTTGTTGCCTTTTCGTCTAGCCCCGGCCCAACCCCATCAAGTCCCCCAATGCTCAAATCATCGGCAAACTCATTGTACGCAAGCCGCAAGCCGAGCTTGTGCGTCGCGGTGATATAGTTCGCCCGGCATTTGATCGGCCGTCCGTCCTGACATGCAAATTGCCGCTCTGCATGGCCCGTCACGTGCCGCGCGCGAGCAACCAACCGCGCGATGTGCTGTAAGGGCGCCCGGCGCTCCCGCGCACGCTCACCTATTTTCCACGTCTCATTTAACAGCACGCCCGCAATCTGAGCGTCGTCGATTTGTAGCCGGATCATACGGCACACAGCATCCCATTCCCACGCGCTGCGCGAGTTGTCCTTGAGCTTCACGCCATAGGCCGAACGTCCCTCGCGAATAATGCTCAGCAACACATCATCCGCGCCGCATGCGGTTAGGTCATCATCGCCAACCGCAACGGGCCGTAATGGACCGCTATCGGCGCCACCATGCGCCACCGCCTGCCTTGCTGGGGGACGGTCAAAAGCGGCCCGTAGCTCGACAAGTGAGTACTTGCGCTGTGGGGCGCCGATTACGGTCGCCACCGTGTCGGCCTGCCCCTTGGCCTTCTTGCTCAGTTTGGGGCGGTTCGTGGTCCGGTTCAAACGTACAAGACGGTCTACATTGAAAGTGTGATCCGGGTTTAGCCCTAGCCCCGCAATGCGGTCCTGAGCGACTTGTGCCATGCGCTCGAATAGTTCGATTCGATCGGCTTCGGCGTAGGGCTCGGCGCATTCCCAAACCAGTTGAAACCCACCGCCGCTGAACAGCGTCACCGTGGGCGCCAGTAGGTCCGTGGGCCACTTATGGGCCAACGCGGCCCACATGCTGTCAGCTGCGTCTATGGCCCACTGGCGGGCATCTGCGGCCCATGCGTCGGAGATGGGCGGAATGTCGATATCGACCATAAGGGCGACACACGCGGTTATGTCGCCCTTTTTTGCCTTGGTCGTCAGATCGGGGCGAACGCGGTTGAGCGAGGCGTATATGTTCCGCCCATCTCCCTCCTGAGCTTCGATCCAAGCACGCGCTTCGTCGGCTTGCGGCGCCGTGAAGGTCGCGAAGCGCCACACCTTGCCCTCACGATCCGAAGACGCCAGCCCCCAGGGACCTGAGGGATCGCGCCACCGCAAAGATGCCAGTGCCTTGCCTGCATCGGCGGTGGCGTCTTGCCAGGGGCGCGCGGTGGTCATCGCACCGCAGCCATAGGTAGGTCTTTGCGCGGAAGCTCGGCGATGAATTTGGACCACTCGGCGGCGTCCATTTCGTTCGCCGCGTATTCAATAAGCTTGCGCTGCGTCGCCTTCGCGGCGCCGTCGAATGCGCGCTTGAGCGATTCCAAAGTTGTGCCTTTGCTCTTGGTGACTTTGCCGGTAGCGCGTGGCGTACCGAACAATTTCGCGTTCGCAGTTGACTTGACGGGATCGACACCCGCGCCGATGTTTTTCAGGTTACGCTCAATCGTCTTTGTGCTGACACCTTGCGACGCTGCTTCGGCGCGAATGGCTTCATTTTTCGTTTGCGCCGGACGCCCGTTGAGTTTCTCGACATTTTGTCCGGAAAGTGCTTTCCGCGCTTCGAGGATTTTGCAGCGCAACGCGACGCTACGGGCCGTCGCCTTCGCTCTCTCTTCTTCTGTGTATCGATGACGCCGAGCGTTTTCTTCGATTTCAGCTACCGCCGCTTCATCGTCGGTCAAATCGCCCAGATCGATGATTTCAATCTCAGCTTCGGCGTCGATGCTCAGTACCGCCTTGAGGCGTTTGCAGCCCCACACAAGCGTCTTGCCTGCGTTGGCGTTGCGGACGCCAATCGGTTGGAGCATCCCGTAATCGCGCACGCTCTGAATTAGTTCTTTGAAGTCCCCTGCGACTTCGCGACCTTGCGGGATGATAACGTTCTTGGCGCGCATGGTCGATGACGCGCGGTTTTGCTTGATGTCCAACATGCCGCTTCCTCTTCAACGCACCTTGCGGTGGCGGTGAGGAAGGATTGCCGTTTTGATAAATCCCCCGCGAGCCGGGGATTTTAGATCGTGTTTTGGGATAGACCGGCGACGGGCCTGACCTTGCGCGTCGTCTCTTTGCGGCCCGGTGGGCGCCCGCGCTTTGCCGGTAGCAGACGGGTAAGCTCAGGATGCCAGCGGCGCACGTCTTCTTTGAGTCGGTTGATCTGTTTTTCGGAGTCACCGCCGCAACTTTCTCTCGCCAACGCCAAGAACGTGACCTCACGGCGCTCAAGGCGATGCGCGTTCAGTTTGAAGGTCTGAGCGTTTTTCCGGCGGATGTCCTGCGATATGGCATGGCTGCGCCGCTCGTTTTCAGCGGCGGCGAACGCTTCGCGTAGCTCTGTGGCTGCGGCGGCATCCCAATAATTATTGGTGTTCGGCGCCCACGTTCCGCTTACCTTGCGCTCATGTTCGCGTCGCGCTTGCCACCAAAAATCGGCGAGCCACCGCGCATCGCCCGGCTCGACAACGATGATGCACAATCCTTCGGGTGAGCTTCTAACTCGCATGCGCGTTACGCATGCAAGCCTCGCACCGCGCGATTGTGTGCCGCCTTGGTACAAAGCGTTTGACACTCGCGATAAAAGCTCTTGAAAATCAAAGCGCCGGTAAATTGAGGTTTGACACCGCAAGTGCTTGAAATCGCGGCGGTGGGTTAAGCCTACCGGGCCCACTCCTCTCTTCCTGCGCGCATCAGCACCTTACCTTTCGGGTGCGGGCGCCTTATCTTGGGGGAGAATTGGAGACGTCATGACCATGTTTTGGGTCGGTATCGTGGTGTTAGTGCTGGTTGTTGTCGGCGCATCGGTGCTGGTCGGCCTCAACCTCAAGAGCAGCCGGCGCCACCGCGCCAGTCGCGACGAGATGTTGGCGCTCAAATCCTCCGGCGCCTTCGATCACCGTAAATCAAACCAGCCCTAGATCATGGCCGAAGCGCACCGGGCGAACCTTCCCGCCGAAAAGGCCGAGCGTTACGCGGCGCTGCGCCAGGAGATCGGCGCGGTGATTTCGGGCGAGCCAAGCCGCATTGCGCGCTATGCGAGTGCGGCCAGCCTGCTGGCGCAAGCATTTCCAGAGCGCTTCTTCTGGACCGGATTTTATCTGGTCGATGAAACCAAGCCCGACGAACTCGTGGTCGGCCCCTACCAAGGCACGCTCGGCTGCTTGCGCATCGGCTTCGGCAGGGGCGTGTGCGGCGCGGCGGCGGCGCAACGTCAGACCATGATCGTCGCCGACGTGCACGCCTTCCCCGGCCACATCGCCTGCGACAGCCGCTCCAACTCGGAAATCGTCGTGCCGGTGTTCGAGCCGAGCGGCGCACTGGCGGCCGTGCTGGATGTGGACTCCACCGCGTTCGATGCGTTCGACGCTGCGGACCAGGCCGGACTTGAGGCCATCTGCGCGGACTTGCTCACGCTGGCGTGAAACCGGTATGACCATCCCGATTTCACATCGGGGCCAAAGCGCGTGACCAGCACTAGCATCATCCTTGCGCAAATCGCGCTGCACGCAACCGAAGCGGCCGCCATCGCCAGCGCCAGGTGGCGGGGCCTGGGCAACAAAAACGACGCCGACCAGGCCGCTGTCGACGCAATGCGCACATCTTTTCAGAGCGCGCCGTTCGATGGCTGCGTGGTGATCGGCGAAGGCGAGATCGACGAAGCGCCGATGCTCTACATCGGCGAGAGAGTTGGCGCCGGCGGCATGAAAGTTGATATCGCCGTCGATCCGCTGGAAGGCACCAAGCTCTGCGCCCATGATGCGCCAAACGCGATGACTGTCGTTGCGCTGGCGCCCGAAGGCGGGCTGTTGCATGCGCCTGACATGTACATGGACAAGCTAGCCATCGGGCCGGGCTATCCCGCTGGCCTGATCGATCTCGACCTTTCGCCGGCTGAAAACGTTTCGCGCCTCGCCAAGGCCAAAGGCGTGGCCGTACGTGATATTCGCGCCTGCGTACTCGATCGACTGCGGCACGAGCACTTGATCGAGGAGCTGCGCAGCGTCGGGGCTGGCATCCGACTGATCCCCGATGGCGATGTCGCCGGCGTATTCTGGACCACTGAAACAGCTCGCTCGGGGATCGATATTTATTTCGGCAGCGGCGGCGCGCCTGAGGGCGTGCTGGCGGCGGCGGCGATCCGCTGCGCCAAAGGCCAAATGCAAGCGCGCTTGTTGCCGGAGACAGAAGCCGAGGCCGCGCGCGTGCGCGCCATGGGCCAAGCCGATGTGAACAAGAAGCTCACGCTCGACGATCTGGTGCGCGCGGATGTCGTGTTCGCCGCCTCGGGCGTCACCGACGGCTCGATGTTCGATGGCGTGCGCTTTGAAGCAAACGCCGCACACGTGGATTCGCTGGTGTGGGAGTCTGGCGCCGGTCGCAAGAGCCGCGTGCGCTCGGTTTGGCCTGCTTAAGGCGTCGGCGCGAACTCAAGCGGCTTGGCCTCCGGCGTAGCAACGGTCTCAGGCGAGACAGGCGCTTCAGGCGCTGGGGATTGTGGACGCGGCGCGGGCCGGCGCGCGAACGCCGTCAGGCCCGGCACGTTGACGGCGCCGTCGAACACATTGATCGCCGCGCCCTCGAACGCGGCGCCCACAGGCTCGACGCGCCCACCCAGGCAATCGCCCAGGAAGTGTTCAAACACCGCCAGATAAGAACGCCGGTTCGCCTGGCGCACCAATTCGCGGCCTTCATCGGGAAACACGAGGTAGGTGAGGCCAACGCCGCGCGCGCGCATGGACTGGGCGATCTGATCGGCTTCACCGCGGGAGGCGCGCCCATCGCGCGCGCCCAACGCCAGCAGCAGCGGACGTTCTATCTGCGCGGCGTGCGACAAGGGTGAGTGTTCGCGCAAAGACTGGCGTCCTGCCTGCGTCCGCGGGTCGCCGACCCGCAGATAGAGTTCGTCGCGCACGCCCACACCGACAGACTCGATCAAAGCGGAAAGACTGGCGGCGGCGCCAAAACTCGCGCCGCAGCGAAATTGTTGCGGCGTGAAGGCCAGCCCGCTGAGCGCTGCGTAGCCGCCAAAGCCAGCGCCGATGATGGCGACGCGGTCCGGCTGCGCGATGCCGCCCTCCACCGCCCACTGCAGCGCGTCCAGCAGATCCTCCTGCATGCGCCCGCCCCACTCGCCGTTGCCGGAATTGAGGAAGGCCTTGCCGAACCCAGTGGAGCCGCGAAAATTCACGCCTATCACCGCATAGCCGCGATTGGCGAGCCATTGATGCAACGCGCTGAAGCCGTAGGAATCTCGCGCCCAAGGCCCATCGTGCGGCGCGATCACTAGCGGCACTGGCTGTTCGGGGCGGCCATCGCCGTTGACGTCAGAGCCGATCGGCAAGGTGAGGTAGGACACGAGCGTGAGCCCATCGCGCGCTTCGATCTCAACTGGCGTCATTGGCTGCAGCGGCGCCTGCTCAAGCACTGGCCAATGTCGAAACAGCAACGAGATGCGCCGCCCCGCACGGTCGCCGCGATCATACAGATACGAGCGCGGCGGGGTGATCGGGCCTTGCTCAACGACGATCCAACGTGCGTCATCATTGCTGCGCGAAACGACGCTGAAGTCGCCGGTCAATTGCCGGTCGAGAAAATCCAAATCCGCTTGGGCTTCGGGGTCGAGCGAGCGCCACTCGCGCCGCAAATACTCAGCTGCATAGGCTTCCGGCGTGTTGGTGGCCGGATCGAGCCAAACATCGACCACATCGGCGCGCGCGCTTTCGCCCAACACCGCCTTCACGCCGGTCTCCATGTCTACACGCACCAAGGCGGCGCGATCACGACCGGTGGAATCGAGCATCAGGAAAGAGCGACCGTCAGCCTCAATTGTGATCGGCCGCGAAGACCTCGCATCCTCAAACGGAATTACGAACAGGCTGCGCCAAACTGCCTCCGCACGTACGAAGAGTTCAGCGGCGCCATCAGGCAAGGCGCGCACGCCAAGCCGCAGGCGATTGTCGCGATCGACCACGAAGCGAACGAATCCGCGTGCGTCGCTGCTGTGAGAATTGCGATAGAGCAAAGTGCGTGCGCCGGTGGCGATGTTGATGCGGAATACGTCGGGCCAATCGGGGTCGCGTTGATTGAGGGCGACGATGACGCCGCCGGGATCGGCCGGACTGATGCCCAGCACTTCGGCGCGCGCGCCGCTCGGCGTCAGCGCCCGCGGCGCGCCGCCACCAGCGTCAACCGCAAACAGGCGCCAATTCTCGTCACCCTGATCGTCCTGCACGTAGAGTAGATTTGTGTTGTCCTGCGCCCAAATCGGGTTGCGAACGCCGCGGTCGCGATCGTCGGTTAGGGGCAGCGCTTCATCCATGGTTTCGACCGACAGCACCCAGAGGTTCGTCACGCCGTCGCGCGGCGCTAAGAAGGCGACCCGGTCCCCGCGCGGCGAAAGCTGCCCATCGCGACGAGCGGCGTCGCCGAAGAGGTCAGCCCGCGCCAGCATCGGCGCCGGTGCTGGCGGGGGGACGGGCGCGCGGGCGCCGGGCCGCTCGCAGGCGCCAACCGCACCCGCCAGCCCCAAGGCCGCCATGGCCCAAACTCTGGTTGCACTCGTCCCCACACCCAAACCTTACAGGATATTCATCCGGCGGCCAACTCGCATGGCTGACAACAAGTTCACCTTTGCGGCATCGATGGGGCGGGGATGCACTCAACCAGGCCGATAGCGCTTTGACACCCACCCCAGCGCCCCGTAATCCACTGGCGCTTTGGCTCAATCGACTCAATCCCCCGCTGGCGCGCCGACCGGCGCCCTCGTGCTCGCCAACGGAAGCGTTTTTCTGGGCGCGGGCCTGGGCGCGGTCGGGCAAGCGGTGGGCGAAGTTTGCTTCAACACAGCGATGACCGGCTATCAGGAAATCCTGACCGACCCTTCATACGCCGCGCAGATCATCGCATTCACGTTTCCCCATATCGGCAATGTCGGCGCCAATGGCGAGGATATCGAGGCTTCGTCACCCGCTGCTGCGACAGCGGCGCGCGGCGCGGTGTTTCGTGCCAAGCCCACGGCGCCCTCCAATTGGCGCGCTGAAGGCGCCCTCGACGCCTGGCTTAAGCAACGCAACGTCGTGGCGCTGTATGGGCTCGACACGCGTGCGTTGACCCGGACGATCCGTGAGAACGGCGCGCCCAACGCCATGATCGCGCACGCCCCCGATGGCAAGCTTGACCTCGAAGCGCTGCACGCGCGCGCAAAAGCATGGCCCGGCCTCGAAGGGCTCGACCTGGCCAAAGAAGTGACCACTGCACGGACCTACATTGTAAGCGAGGGTCGCTGGATATGGCCTGGAAGCGTAATGCCACTGACGAAGCCGCGCTTTACCGTTGCGGTCATGGATTACGGCGTGAAGCGCAACATCTTGCGCGGGCTTGGCGACATCGGCGCCAAATGCATCGTCATGCCAGCCACAGCGACAGCGGAAGACGTGCTCGCACATAAACCCGATGGCGTGCTGCTCTCGAACGGTCCCGGCGATCCCGCGGCAACTGGCGCGTACGCGACGCCGCAGATCAGAAAGTTGATCGAAAGCGGCGTCCCCTTGATGGGTGTGTGCCTAGGCCACCAGATGCTGGCGTTGGCGCTCGGCGCGCGCACGCTGAAAATGAGCCAAGGCCATCACGGCGCAAACCATCCGGTGAAAGATCTCGCGACCGGCAAAGTCGAGATCGTGTCGATGAATCACGGCTTCGCGGTCGATGGCGCGTCACTGCCTAAAGGCGTGAGCGAAACCCACTTCTCCCTGTTCGACGGCTCCAATTGCGGCATCGCACTCGACGGCAAACCGGTGTTCAGCGTGCAATACCACCCCGAAGCCTCCCCCGGCCCGCAAGACAGCCATTACCTGTTCGAACGCTTCGCTGCGCTGATGGCGGCGAAACAGGCGAAGGCGGCGTGATGGCGGGGCGGGTGACGCGGCGTTGGTAATGGTGTGTTGTTGAGGCTCCGGTGGGGGTTACGGTCGGTCTGCTTCTTACCGCCCGCGGCAGGAGTAAGTGGACATCCCAACATCGTCGCCAAACCTAAGTTCTTCGATAGGGATTGGGGCAGCCTTCCATTTGCAAAATGTAGTGCCCAGACTTGGCGATCTCCGCTTCAACAACGGGATGTGCCTGTTCGCTGTGACAGAAAGTGCAGCGTTCTGATTTGAGCGCCTCCGCTGTCTCGCCGATCGATTCCAAAAACGCGTGCGCATAGCGCAACGCTGTTTCTTTGTTGCCGCCGCCGGGCAAGAAAACGTCAAAATGGATGGTCTTTCCCGCCTTGGACGTGGCGTAGGTGTCGTACACATCGATATTCATCGCTTCCTCTTTCGTGATGGCGGCGGCTTGCTGTCGCTTCCAATGCGCCAATGCGAAAAACTGGCCAATCGGGCGCCGTAGAAAGTGCAGCCATCAGAAATCGCCGTCTTTTGCGTAGGGACGCGCCCACAGAATCGCCTGCAGCCAAACGGACTTCGTCCATGCCGCGTGCATTGCACCTACGGTGTCAGCGCTTGCGTTGGATTTGGCGAGGAACGGCTTCATCGTCACCGAGATCGGGATGGCGAGCGCCAACAGCTGGCTCATAGGGATATGCGCCGCCGCAACGACACCATCGGTCTTGTTCTTGCCGATCCGGTGGTGGCGCTTGCCGATCTCGTCCTGATAGGCGAGCCAGGGGCCGTCATAGTCCGCGCGGCAGGTGTCGAGGATCCATTGCCCGAAGCGCTTGCGCACGCCGTCGAGATAGGGGCCCACCGGCGCGCCGGTCGCGGGAGCAGAGAAGTAACGCAGCAGATGCGGATTGCCGCCGACAAAGCCATACCAGACATCCAAGATCGCCTCGACTTGAGGCTTTAGGAGATCATGCGCTCGCTTCAACGCCGCGACATCGTCTGGCCCAAACAAAAGCGATGCTTTGAGTTCTTCGAACTGCGCTGGCGAGACAGGCGATGGCGCGAGCGTGGGATCGCCGAGGCGATAGCCAGGAATACTGGTCATGAGGTCTCCTTGTGAGCCATGGCGGAATCTGCTAGCATCGACTCGATATCAAAAACAAAATATGCGGTCAATGAAAAAGAGCGACTCGCTACCAACGTTTGCCGCGCTCCGCGCGGCTCATCTGATTGAGCGGATAGGACGGGTTTTGCGCGCCGGCGACCACGCCACTGGGCTCAATCCCGCCCAGGCCGAGGCGCTGCGCTATTTGGCTCGCGCCAATCGCTTCTCGCGCACACCTGCGGCTTTGGCCGATTTTCTCGGCTCCACACGGGGGACAGTGTCGCAAACCCTTTTGGCGCTTGAGGCGAAGGGTTTGATTGAGCGGCAGGCCAATGCGCGTGACGGTCGCTCCGTGACGTTGGAGCTGACCAGAGCCGGCACGGAGTTTCTGCGTTCAGACCCTGTGCGCGCGCTCGCGGCGGTGATCGACGCGAGTGGCGCGGATGCGCGGCTGGCGGACCATCTGGAAGCCACCTTGCGCGATGCCATCGCTCAGCGCGGCGGCCGAGCCTTTGGCGCTTGCCACTCCTGCCGCCATTTCCGGCGGGACCAACGCAAAGGCGCCGCGCCTCACCATTGCGCCTTGTTGGACGAGCCGCTCAGCGCAAGCGGTTCTCTTCTGATCTGCGCCGAGCAGACGGCTCGAACTTGATAGGCCGAAAAAGTCAAGGCCGCGCTCCGGGTGTCCAGCAAGGAACACCGTTCTGCGCTTCAGAATTGCCGCTTTCCCTTCAGCACGAGAAGGGCCCGTCGCTGGTCAACTCTGAATGACCCCAGTCGGCGAAAAACGCTCGGTCGGGGGCTGGGCGAGGGATGACCGGGTTTAAGAGCCCGTGGGCGACGTATCGACAACAATCACTTCCGCGTCGGCTGATCGGTACGCATCCAGCGAGGTCGCCGTCCCAGCTGATGCCGGCGGAGGAGTGGAGCGACTGGCGCCTGCGACCCGATGGATACGCATTTAGGTTTGCGGGCGCTTTGAGGCGCTCGGGCCGCTTCTCTTGCTAATGACTGCCCCAAACCTTGACCCTTGGGCCCCATTCGCGTAAGCGTCCGCGCTTCAATTTTCACTCTGTCGAGAGCCATACCCCCATGTCCCGCCGCTGCGAGCTGTCAGGCGTCAATCGCCAAATCGGCCACAAGGTCTCCCACTCCAACATCAAGACCAAGCGCGAGTTCAAGCCGAACCTCGTGGACGTGACCCTGGCCAGCGACGCCTTGGGCCGCGCTTTCAAGCTCCGCATCACCGCTGCAGCACTGCGCACGGTGGATCATCGCGGCGGGCTCGATGCGTATCTGCTGAAAGCGAGCGCAGACGAACTCTCAGTCCGCGCCGGCAAAATCCGCCGCGATCTGAAGAAGAAGCTCTCGGAAGCTGCAGCGGCCTAGGCGCCCTCAGCCAGATCGAACGCTAGCAGCAGTGTGCGCTGACGGTCTCTGAAATTGTCGTCCGACAGAATGTAGAGCCGCACCGCGCCATCAGCGGTGCGCACTGCGGATATCGCCTCGAAATTATCGATCGGCATTGGCGGGGCTATCAACGCCAATTGCTCGGGCTGTACATCATGCAAGACCCCCTCGGCGAAGCGCATGATGCGGATGCGCGCGCCAATCACCGGCGCGTAGAAACGTTCAAGCGCGACGAAGCCGCCGCCTGGCAAGCGGTCGAGGCTGGTCAATGAAAATCCGCGCCCGGCTCGGTACTGACCAACCGGCGCGACAGGTTCACCGGCCCCGAGCTGCGCCAGCCACAACGGCGTCGCGCGCGCCTCGCCGCCCTCGGCGCCAACCAAAAGCGCGCCATCGGCTGTCGCCGCTAAAGCTTCAAGCCCAACATTGCTGGGCAAGTCCGCACTATCAGCCAAAAGCGGCCCCGCACGCGCGGGGCCAAACGGACCGTCGCGATTGAGATCGTAAATGCGGAGGCTCTGGGTCTGCTCAAAGCTCACCGCGAAGCGCCCGTCCGGTAATTGCGCGAGCCCTTCGGAATCGCCCGCCCGCTTGTTTTCAAACGGAAGCCCGTGCTCGTCGCGCATCAGCGCCGTGCGCATATTGGCGACGCCGATCAGCGCCCCCGCTTCGTCAAGCACGAGGCGCGCCTCGAACCAATCGCCATTGTCGCTGATGGCCACCAAGCGCCCATCCTCAAGCACTTCAAGGCCAGAAAATCCGCCAAACACGGGGTCCTCGGAGCTCAGCGCCAAGCCGCCGCGAAACTGCAATTGGCCAACGCGAGCTTCATCAAAGACCACCGGCACGGCATCCACTTCAACCGCACGCCATTGTTCCGCGATCGGCGCATCCGCCGCCGAAGGCGCGCACGCGCCCGTGAGCGCGGCGGCCGCGCATGCGATGAAGCCCCAGCGCATCACGCCATCACGCGCGCGCGGCTCTCACGCGGCGAGCGTGGCGCACGCGCTTCTTGCGGCGCCTCGTCGAACAATTCCGCCAGCTTCTCGGTCATGGCTCCGCCCAATTGCTCGGCGTCGGTGATGGTGACCGCGCGGCGATAATAGCGCGTGACATCGTGGCCGATGCCGATGGCGATCAATTCCACCGGCGAGCGACTTTCGATCCACTGGATCACGCCGCGCAAATGGCGTTCGAGGTAATTGCCGGGATTGGCCGAAAGTGTGGAATCGTCCACCGGCGCGCCATCAGAAATCACCATTAGAATGCGCCGTTGTTCGGCCCGTCCGATGATGCGGTCGTGTGCCCACATCAAGGCTTCGCCGTCGATGTTTTCCTTGAGCAAACCCTCGCGCATCATCAGCCCAAGATTGCGCCGCGCCCTGCGCCATGGCGCGTCAGCGGATTTGTAGATCACGTGGCGCAAATCGTTGAGCCGCCCGGGCTGCGGCGGGCGACCCGCGCTCAGCCAATCTTCCTTCGCCCGCCCGCCCTTCCAAGCGCGCGTGGTAAAACCCAGAATCTCAACCTTCACCCCGCAACGCTCAAGCGTGCGCGCAAGGATATCCGCGCAAAGCGCCGCCACCATGATCGGGCGCCCGCGCATCGAACCGGAATTATCGAGCAGCAGCGACACCACCGTATCCTTGAACGGCATGTCTTCTTCCTGTTTGAAGGAAAGCGCCGACATCGGATCGGTGATCACGCGCGTCAGCCGCGACGTGTCGAGCACGCCCTCCTCCAAGTCAAAACTCCAGGACCGGTTTTGCTTGGCCAACAAGCGCCGCTGCAAGCGATTGGCGAGCCGCCCAACCACGCTCTGCAACGGCTTCAATTGCTGGTCGAGATAGGTGCGCAGCCGCGCTAGCTCCTCGCCATCGCACAAATCCTCTGCCGCGATCTGCTCATCGTGCGCGCGGGTGAACACTTTGTAGTTGGCGTTTGGATCGTCCGGCGCGTTGCGTTCCTTCGGGCGCATGGGTCGATCGCCGGGATCGTCTTGCTCGCTCTCGTCGCTATTGTCGGCATCGTCATCGGTTTCGATGGTCGCCGAGCTGTCGGGATCCATGTCGCTTTCGATCATCTCAAGATCGGAAGGCGCTTGTTGGTCCTGCTCGTCCTCGCCATCGGCGGTGTCGGCCTGCGGGGGCGGTGGTTGATTGTCGGCGCCTTCGGCGGGCTCGTCCTTGTTTTCCTCGGCGCCGAATTCCTCGCCCAAGCCAAGATCGGTGATGACGTCGCGCATCAGCCGCGAAAATTCGCGCTGATCGCCAGCGACAGCGCCCAGTTTATCGAGCACGGCGCCCGCCTCGCGCTCGATCTCCGCGCGCCACGAATCGACCAGGCCCTTGGCGTTGGGCGGCGGCGCAAGCCCCGTCAGCCGCTCGCGCACCATCAGCGCCACCGCCTCCGCCAGAGGCGCGCTGGTGCGAGTGCTCATGCGCGCCGCGCCCTTGCGGTCGAGCGTGTCAGTCAGCGCGGCGGTGAGATTGCCCGCGACACCTTTCATCGCGTTGGCGCCCAGCGCCTGCACGCGCATCTCCTCGACCGCATCGAACACCGCGCGCGCCTCGGCGTTCTGCGGACGCAATTTCGCGTGCTGCGCGTCGTCATGATGCGCGAGTGTCAGCGCCAGCGCGTCGGCTTGGCCGCGAATGCGCTCGGCTTCAGGATCAGAGAGCACGCGCGGGGGGTGCGGCAACACGATCCGCCCCGGCGCGAGCTTTGGCCCCTCCGCTCCAAACGCAATCTCCAACTCCCCCTCCCGCCCCGCAAGCGCACGCGTGCTCTGCGCCAGCGCGCGCTTGAAAGTTTCGGCGGGGGTTTCCTTGACGGGCACCGATTCCTTGACTTAGCTAAGCTGGTTAGCTAACCTGCATCTATGAGTGACAGAATAACCATTCACGTCGCCAAAACCAACCTCTCCAAACTGATCGCCAAGGCGGAAGCCGGCGAGGAGACGATTATTTATCGCGGCGACAAGCCGGCGGCAAAGCTGGTCCCGGCGAACGACGTCAAGAAATTGGCCGACCGCAAGCCGGGCCGGCTCAAAGGCGTCATTGAGTGGGACGATCGGTTCTTCGATCCGCTGCCGCCCCACATGCTGCTGAAGCCGACCAAGGCCAAGAAGCCATCCGTGTGAGGCTCCTGCTCGACACCCACGCGCTCTATTGGTGGATGATCGAGGAGCGGCGCTTGTCAGCCAAGGCGAAGAAGCTGATCGGTTCCCGCGCGGCAAGGATTTTCGTCAGCCCGGCCAGCGCCTATGAACTCGCCTACAAACACCGCGAAGGCGGACTGCCCAAGGCCGCGCCACTCATCCGCAATTTCGACGCTGAACTGGAGGAGGAAGGCTTCCTGCCGCTCACGATCACGCTTGAGCACGGTCGCCGCGCAGGCGAGCTTGCCGACGAACACGGCGACCCGTTCGACCGCATGCTGGCGGCGCAAGCGATGTGCGAAGGCATGGCAATCGTCAGCAATGACGAGAAGCTCTCCGCGCTGGGGGCGAAGCGGGTGTGGTGATCAGTTCGGAATGCCAAAACTTGGGCCGCCGAACCAACCCTGCCAAGCGACCACGACAATCCAATGCAGCACGACCGCAGGCCAGATCGAGCCGGAACGCCAGCGCAGAATTGCGCAGAGCAGGCCGAGCAATGCCGCCAGCGCGAGGAAATCGGCGCGCAGGAATGTCGCCGCCGAGCCAGGCAGAAACAATGTTTCGACAACGTGCCAGGCGGTGAACAACGCAACGGAAAGGGCGATCGGCGGCAAGGCGTTTGGCGCCTCGTCGCGGTCGCTTCGATTTTTGAATCTACCCAGCCGGTTGCGTTGCGATAAATGCTTCCAATGTTCTTCCAGCGTCCTTCAACATCGTCGTTTCCACTGGTGTAGGTGCCACTTCCTTCCAGTTCTCGCTTTTTCCTGCGCGACTCAAGCACGAACATGAGTATCGATCCAACAATGGCCAACAGGCCGGCGACGATCGCAGCGACTATCTCTGTGCTCATTGATTCCCCCTAACCAAACTAGCCTGCATCCCCATCCTGCACCCGATCCCGGATCGCGCTTCGCTTCGTCCGGGATGGCTTAACCGCGAGCGGCTAAGCCACCTTCACCCGCGTCGCCGCCTCCGGCAGATCGGCGCCGAAGGCGCATTGGTGGAATTCGCCCACGGTTGGGCGTTCGAGTTCATCGCACTCAGGCAACTTCGACAACATTTCACCCCCCGCTACCCGCCAGCCGCAAACGCAGCGGCGGCGCGAAGGCCGGTGATAATTCAGCGTCGAACGGAATTGGAGTGGTCTCCGGCCAAGCCCCCTCCAGCCGATGAACATGCGTCACCCGCGCGGCCAAATCGATCACCCAATATTCTTGCACGCCATAGTCGCGATATTTCGGGCCCTTGATGTTCAGATCGTCTTGAATCGATGTGTCGGCGATCTCGATCAGCAAGAGCACATCCGGGCCCCGCACTTCGTCAACGTTCAGGCGTTCGGGGAACAGAAAAAAGTCCGGCTCCGGCCAGTGCTTTTCGGCCAGCCGCAGCGTTCGCTCCGCAGCGACCAGAACGCCAGCAGGTGCATTGCGAACCAGCCAATGCGTGAGCCAAACCGCAAGCCGACCGTGCGGAGGGCCTTCCGAGGGCATTTCCCAAATCTCCCCATCCAATAGCTCCACCCGGTCGCTGGCCAGCGCGCCCTTGGCGATCAGTTCCAGCACCTCTTCGCCCGTAAATCGCTTTCGCGACGGGATTCCGGGGCGCGGAGCAAGCAAGGTCGTGTCAGGCATAAGCCCAACATATCACAAGCGGGTCCCTAAGCCACCTTCACCCGCGTCGCCGCTTCCGGCAAATCCGCGCCGAACGCGCGTTGGTAGAATTCCGCCACGGTTGGCCGTTCCAGTTCATCGCACTTGTTCAGGAACGTCATCCGGAACGCGAGGCCCACGTCGCCGAAAATTTCGGTGTTCTGCGCCCAGGTGATCACCGTGCGTGGGCTCATGACGGTGGAGATGTCGCCGTTCATGAACGCGTTGCGGCTCATGTCGGCGACGCGGACCATGGCCATGATGGTGCGTTTGCCTTCGGGTGTGTTGTAAGTTGGCGCTTTGGCGACAACGATGTCGGCTTCGACATCGTGTTCCAAATAATTGAGCGTGGTGACGATCGACCAGCGATCCATCTGGCCTTGGTTGATCTGCTGTGTGCCGTGATAGAGCCCGGTGGTGTCGCCCAAGCCAATCGTATTGGTGGTCGAGAACAGGCGGAAATACGGGTTGGGCGAAATCACCCGGTTCTGATCGAGCAGCGTCAGCTTGCCGCTCGCTTCCAGCACGCGCTGGATCACGAACATCACGTCGGGGCGGCCCGCATCATACTCATCAAAGCAGATCGCCACCGGCCGTTGCAGCGCCCAGGGCAACAGCCCTTCGCGAAACTCGGTGATCTGCTTGCCATCCTTCAGCACGATCGCGTCCTTGCCGACCAGATCGATGCGGGAGACGTGGCTGTCGAGATTGATCCGCACCAGCGGCCAATTAAGCCGCGCCGCCACTTGCTCGATGTGCGTGGATTTGCCGGTGCCGTGATAGCCCTGCACCATGACGCGCCGGTTGTGGGCAAACCCCGCCAGGATCGCCAACGTGGTTTGCGGATCGAAGCGATAGGCCTCATCGATCTCGGGCACGTGTTCGGTGCGCTTGGTGAAGGCGGGAACCTTCATATCGCTTTCAACCCCAAACGCGCGAGCTGAAACGTGGGTGTCTGGCTTCATGGCGAGGAGGTCGTCGGAGGCGGTCATTGAGTCTCTGATGTGGCTGCGCCGGCAGCGTAACGCCTCGGCGCGCCGGCTTCCAGCCGGCTCTTTGGTCCAGGACGACCCTTAGACCAACCCCCCGGCCTTCAGCGTCTGATAGGCCGCTAGCACGCGCTGTAGGTTGGTCTCTGCGCCGCGGTCGCCGCCGTTGGAATCCGGGTGCCAGCGTTTGACCAGTTCGGCGTAGCGGGTGCGGATATCGCCAGCGCAGGCGTTCTCGTCGAGCGACATGACCTCCAGCGCCATGGTCTGCAGCCGGGAGACACGGCGGCGCTGCTTGACCGCTGGACCGCCCGGGTCGCCGGCGGTGAACATGCCGAACGGGTCGCCGCCCTTGCCGGCCTTGAAGGCGCGCGCCGACGCCGCCAAGCGATCTCCTCGGCCGCCGCGGAGGGTCCAGGTCGGCCGGTGGCCTACCTCCTCGCGGGCGCGGTAGTCAGCGAGCTCGGCTTCGCTCATGCCGGAAAAGTAGTTCCAGCGTTTGTTATAATCGGCAGCGTGATCGGTGCAGAAGTGCCAGTATTGGTTGGCGTGCTCGCGGCCTTTGGGCGCGCGGTGGCTGCCGGCGCGCGGGCACCCTATATGGTCGCAAGACTGTGCAACCGCTTCGCGGGGCTTCTTGCCGCCCTTTGCCGCATCCGCGTCAGGCTTCTTGACGCGAATGTCAATGAACTTGGGGCGATACTCGAAAGCGTTGGACATGGGCTCCTGCTTGAAGGGGCCAGTATGGGCGCCAGAGGTTAAGCGGACAAGGAATTGACAGACGCAAAAGCCCCTGTTTCACGCGCTTCGCGCATAGAAAAGCTGTTGAAAGAGCAGTTCGCGCCGGCACTGCTCGCGCTGGACGACGAGTCGAGCCGACATGCCGGCCACGCTGGCGCCCGCCCAGAGGGCGAAACGCACTATCGTTTGCGCCTGGTATCGCCGGCATTCGAGGGCCTGAGCCCGGTGGCGCGGCAGCGTTTGGTTTACCATGCGGTAGGCGCGGAGTTCGAGGCCGGGCTGCACGCGCTTTCCCTGGACCTGAAGGCGCCCGGCGAGACGGAAAGCTAAGCGCCGGCCAGCCTGTGGGCCGCGATACGCGCGAACAGCAGCGTCACCGCTTTGCGCCGCGCGCCGGTAAGCGTCTGCAATGGCGCTTCACGCAAGATCGCGCCGCCGAAGCCGTCGGCGACGATGAGGCCGACGTCATCGGGGATCAGCTCGCGCGGGAACAACTCAGTGACCGCGAAGAAAAAGCGATCACAATACTCACGGTAATCCGGCCATTTCTGATCGACCGTGAAGTCCTCGACGCACGACTTCGTCTCCACGATCCAGATTTCGCCGCTCTGCGTCAAGCCCATCAGATCGGCGCGACGGCCATTGGCGAGCGGGACCTCCAGGATCGAGGCCAGCCCATGATCGTGCAGCGCCCGCGTCACCCCGCGCGCCAGCTGCGCGGTGATCTCGGGACGGGTGTGGGGCTCGTCTAGGGGCATGGCTCTACACAGCTTAAGCGGTAAGCGGGCCAAGGGGGAGACAGAGGCGGGGACCAGTCCCGAAATTCACCGGAGGCGGCCATTCGCTTTGTGGCCAGTCAGCCATCGGCAGCTCTAGTGCATCCAAAGCCCCCCGGCATTGCATCCTCCGCGTCTGGGGATGGCGCCTATGCTCGACATGTTTACTTGCGATATTCCGGCAGATCATACTCTGACCGGCCACGGTCATAGCCGCATCCACTTGCTTGTGGTCGCGGCTGGCGAACTGCAGGATCGCGATAGTGGCAGCGAGCCACGAATAATGGCCCGAGGCTGCGCTAGGCTATCGCCCGCGAGCGCTGAGCATCATCTTGAGTTCGGCGGCGCCGGCGCTCGCTGCACCATTATCGAGCCACGCGGTCCGTTTTGGACCAGGCTCTTCGCACGAGCGCTCAGCACAAGCGGCTCCTCCTATGGCCAGATGCACTCCGATCCCCCGCTCGCCCCGTGGGACGGCAGCTTCGAACGATTCTTACAATGCACCGACAACATCAAGAATTTGGGGCGATTGTTGGCGCAACTGGAACATGGGGAGACGCCACCGACAATTGCTTGGGCTGACGACGCCATGCTGGAATTCGACCGTCCCCATGGCGGCGCCGTGAGTCGCATCGCGAATTGTGTGGATCGCAATCGGGCGCATTTTTCGCGAGGCTTCGCCAAGTGTTTCGGCCTGCGTCCATCCGAATACCGGAGCCTAAAAAGGGTGCTCCGTGCGCTTGGAGACGTAGCGGAAGGAGATGAACCATTCTCATCCATTGCGTTGGCGCATGGATATTCGGACCAAAGCCACATGACCAATGCGTTTCGCGCGATTCTCGGGCGCTCGCCTTCAGCCGCGCGCCTCGCCACAGAATAGCTGCCCGGCCAGCGCGCAATGCATTGCCGCCAGGCCGTGTTCAAAAAAGCACCGCCGAGCCAGTGTCGCCCAGTGCAACATTCTTGCAAGACGCGGGTCCTGTCTCTGGCGCAAATTCCGTAGACAAGGGAGACCAGACACATGACATTGCTGTCAACGCGCCGGACGATACTGGTTCTGGCGGCGGCTGCACTTTCGACGTTCGCCGCTTGGGCCGATCCTGCCGTGGCGCAGCATCCTGAACACGGCCAGGGAACGCCCACTCCGGCGCAACAAACTACTGAGGGGTTCGGCGCGGACATTGAAGTTTTCCGCACGCAATTCTTGGCCGTGGACCAATCCTATTCCGCGACAGCGCGCGCCGAAGCTGAAGCGCGCCTCGCCGTGCTGGAGCAAGACATTGCACGAGTTTCGCCTGCTTATTTCGAACTCGAGACGGCGCGTATTGCCGCGCTTGCCGATAACGGTCACACCTTCGCCGTCGCAGGCCCCCGCTCTCGTAGATACAACCGCATCATGCTCAGGCTGACGCCGTTCGGCGAGGGCTTTTTTGTACTTCGCGCCACCGCAGAAAATTCCGACCTCCTTGGCGGTCGTTTGGTGTCCATCGACGGCCACGACACCCACGCTCTTAGCGCCGCCGCGCGCACGCTGGTCGGCGGCACAAACGCGTGGCGCGACCGAAGCGCTGGATACCTCTTTGAGAGCCCAGACCTGTTGAACGCGCTTGGCTTGAGCCGAGACGCGGGCGCGGCCAGCTATAGATTTCGATTGCCGAACGGACGGATGATCACACGCCGACTAACAGCCGAGTCCGCCCGCCAACGCGCGCCTGCCAATGCGTTCCGCTGGATGTTCCCGGCGACGACTGAACTCGGCGACGCCGACTGGCGCGGCGCGCTTGCGGTCGAACAAGCGCCATGGTCGCTCCTCGAACCCAGCGAGCCGTTTCGCTGGCGCATGGCGCCTGAGGTAGATGGCATGGTCATCGAGCTGCGCCAGACTAACGATGCAGAAGGTCGACCCATTGGTGATTTTCTTGCGGAAATGGAAGGGGAAATTCGCGCCGGCGCGCCAGTGAACCTCGTTTTGGACCTGCGCTTCAACGGCGGCGGCAATCTCAACACCACGCGCGGATTCGTTCAGCGCCTGCCGAGCCATGTCAGCGGACGCATCTTCGTGCTCACAAGCCCGTGGACATTCTCTGCGGCGATTTCGACGACCGCCTACCTAAAGCAGGCGGCGCCCGATCGCGTTACCATCATTGGCGAGGAAGTTGGCGATCGTCTGGTGTTCTTCGCTGAGGGCGATTTTGTTACGCTTCCGAACTCGCATGTCATGCTACACATGGCAACGGAACGACACGACTACGAGACGGGCTGTCAGGCAAATCCGGACTGTCACTCGGCGGTTTCGCGGCATCCGATTGAGGTGGCTACTCTGACGCCGGACATTCCCACTCCCTGGACCATCCAGCACTATCTCGATGGCCGCGACCCCGCCATGGAGGCCGTGACAGCAGCGCTTGCCCGTTAGTGAGCACCCCGCTCAATGTCGCGAATAACCAAAGTCCGCCCAAGACGCACAAACAAAAACGCCCCGCCTCGGCGGGGCGTAATGTATTTGCCTGGAGCGCCCAGGCCTATTCCGCCGCGATCGCCGCAGCCTTTATCTCGCTCAGCGCACACGCATTGATGCCGAAATTGATGGTCTTCAGATAGGCGATGCCGTCCTCGGCGATGGCGTCGCCGACCATGTCGGTGCCCTCGGCTTCGAACTCGTCGAAGCTCACATAGGTGGCGTAAAAACCCTTGGTGCGCTCGGTGATGATGCCGGCGTTCCACAGCGTCTTCACCAGCACGCGGAAGATGTTGGCGCTTTCCTTCATGTTTTCGCGGCGCGCTTCATCGGTGGCGACCTCTTGGAAGCCGGCCATCACTTTATCCGGATCAAGGCCGAATTCGGCGTAGATCGACGTCATCTGGTGTGGCGCGACCAGATTGAACAGCAGCGTCTGGAAGCAATGCGCGGCCCAGTTCTCGACGATCTCGTGCTCTTCCTTGGAAAGCTTGGGAATGGTGCGGTCGGCCCAGATTTTTCCGAATTTGTGATGGAACGCTTCGTCGGTCATGACGAGCTGGGTCAGCTTCTTGGCCAACGGATCGTCCCATTCCTTGAAGATGGTGGCGAAGGCGCCCATCGCGAGGCCTTCCACCAGCATCTGCATGCCGACGATTTTCTTGTACACCTCCGGCGCGTGCACGATTTCCTTCAGCAGCTCAGCCAGCACGCTACCGCACGGCAGCGGCGTGCCCCAGCGGGCGATAATGTATTTCGCAAACGCAGTGACGTGGCGGCCTTCCTCGCGGGTCTGGTTGGCGGCGTATTCCTGCGCGCCGGGATCGCGCAGCACGTGGCAGAGCGAAGCCGAGAGGTTCAGCGCGCCCTGCTCGCCGTGCAGGATCGAACTCATCACCCAGCGGCCCACCTGGCTCTTGAAGCGAATGCGCTCGGCTGGTTTGTCCGCAAAGTAATTGGTGACGTAATCGGTCTGCAGCGCCGGGACGAGGATGTCGGGGATGAAGTCGGTTTCGTCGGCTTTGAAATCATCGTTGAAGTCGATGTATTTGGTGTCGAGCGGATCCCAGAAATGGTCATGGGTCGCGGAGATGATCTTATCGAACGCCGATGACCGGTTCATGTGCCGGTCGATTTCGAGCATCGCGCCAAAATCTGTTGGCGACACCGCGTCATAGACTTCGTCCTTGGTGATTTGGCGAATTGGGGCGGCGGAATCGGCCATCGTGTCTCTCCGGGGCTGTCTCAGAGCGCCAAACTAACGCGTTAGGCGCATTGATTCAAGAAAAATGACGCCAGCGTCAACTTAATTTCCCGTGAGCGCCGCACCTCGCCAGCGTAGGGTATGTCCATGCTCGCCCCCTCGCTCGATGATTTCGACCGCCTCGCCCGCGCCGCCTGGGCAGCGCTGCCGCATGCCTTTCGCCAGCTCGCCGGTGAGATCGTGTTTCGCGTGGAGGATTTCGCTGATGACGAAGTGCTCGCTGAAATGGAGATCGAAGATCCTTGGGGGCTCACCGGGCTCTACCGGGGCATCAACCTCACCCAGGCCTCGATCATGGCCCCCTCACCTGCCGCGCCCATGGTGATCCTATTCCGCCGCGCCATCCTCGAAGAATGGATTGAGCGCGGCGACGTGAGCTTGGCGGACCTCGTCTCGCACGTGCTGGTGCACGAGATCGGCCACCATTTCGGCCTGAGCGACGGACAAATGGATGCGTTGCTGGAGGACGCGGAGTGATGCCCCCCCCCTTTAGCCGCGATCCTCGCCGAGCACCTTCGCAAAATCCTGGAGCCTGCGCCGAATCGGGTCGGGCAATCGAAAGTAGGCCTCCAGCAATTCGCGCGCTTCCTTGCTGGACAACATCTCGTCGGCCGCCAAGAGGTCGCGATCGAGTGCGAGTGCGCCGTGGCCGTTTTGATCGGGCAAGCCATCGAAAAAATATTGGATCGGTACGTGGAGCGCGACCGCGAGACGATGCAAACGAGCCGCGCAAATCCGATTGGTGGCGCATTCGTATTTTTGGATCTGCTGGAACTTCAGTCCAAGCCCAGAGCCCAAATCCTGCTGGGTCATCCCCCGCAGCCTACGCCGACGGCGAAGCCGCCGTCCGATATGGAGATTAATCTCCTCCTCGTTCGTCGGGCCGCTAAGGAGCGTTTCTTGGCCTAATCCCACCGTCACATCGACCTCCGCATAGCGCTAAAGGCGATATGGGTGTGGCAATTTCCCCACACAAGTGCTTTCGGCGCAACTTTTTGGGCTGCACCCGGCACTCCGGCGATCGCTCTACAATTGCGCGTCGATGGCGCGGGCGAGGCGTTCTGCGAGCGCGGGCGGGCTTTCAGAGTCCGGCGTCGGCGTATTCACGCTGACCAACACGCCGACGCCGTCCTTGTAGAAGGCAATCTGCGACATGCGCCGCCCGAGATCAGCGCGCTGAGCGGCGATGCCGAGATCGGCAATAGGCGCAAGCGGCTGGTTGGACATTTGCGAAAACGTGACCAGCGTTCGCTCATAATTCTGCTGCACGGTGACCGCGCCAGCGAGGCTAGCGTCTGTGAAAATCATGACCTCCGCGCTGTAAAGCTCATCGGCAGTGCTCCATCTGCAGCCGTCCGCCACCGCGCCGCGCGCGTTGGCTTCGCCGGTCATGGCTTGACCGAAGAATGCGCTCGCATCGAGGAGCAATGCACAGCCGCGCGCGGCAGTCTGTTGCGCCGCAGGCGCGCCTTCAGCGGGCGCCTCGTTCGTGGGCGGCGCGCTTTGCCCGCATGCCGACAGCGCCAAGCCGAATAACGCCAGTGCAAGATATCGCTTCATGATCGTTGCTCCGAACAAGCGTGCCGCACCTTTGCGGCGATTGCACGCGGGTTCGCACCCGGTGTCGTCAAAGCGTGATACACAAATCCTATCCCCAGGGCGACGCCCCCGGGGTGTGAGATGTGTCACGCAACCATGATTTCAAGCTCTAACGCTGCGTCCACCGCCACGTGCCGAGCAGATTGTCGACATGTCCATCGCAATTATCGTCGATGCCATTGGGCAGCTCTTGCGCCAGCCGATTGATGCCGGCCTCAGCGTCGTTGCAATCAAGCCCGTTGACGCCGCCAGGATTGGAGACAAGGTATGAGGTAAATCCGTCGCCATCAGCGTCGCGCGTGCCGATTGTCGTGGGGTTGCAATCTTCGTCTCGCGTATTCGCGATCTCTGTGGCGCCCGGATAACGCGACGCATCAGAATCGTCGCAATCGTCGCCGCCGGAGGCGGTGGCGTTATGACCATCGCGGTCTGCGTCCGGCCTACGCACGGGCACGGTAACCGTGCCCGGTTGGACACTGGTCGTTGTCCCCCTGTGCGGCGCAGGTTGAGCTGGGGGCGGGACGGGTCGAGCAACCGGAGGAGCCTGGCCGGTGATCGGCGGTATCTGAGGCGGCGCGGTTTGCGCAGAGGCGGGGCTGACGAAGAGAAGTGCGGCTGACACAAGCGCCAAGCGCCTTCCAAACCGAGATGCGCGCATGCAATTTCCTCCGCTGGCCACAGACTGACCATGCAATCGATCAAAACGACCGTAGGGACGCCCGCAACCCAACGCCAGTTTCTTCGGACGCCGGATGAGATGGCGCGAACTGGCCTTCAGCGCTGCCGGCGGTTTTCCGGCACGCCGTCGCGGTCGCTCATCCCCAGCGCGCCGGCGCACACTGCCTCGGGCGGGTCGAGCTGTGGGCGCATCGGGTCGCGGTCGTAAATGGCTTGCGCCTCCATGACGCAATGATCCCAAGCACGGATATCTTCGACGCGCTCAATCGTTGAGCGCGGATCGCCGCGCGGCGGCGGCACTTGCCGCTCGACTTGCCCCGGGATGACAATGTCATCCTCCTCGCCGCGCGCCACAGGTCTGGGCGGCGGCGCGGGGAGGTTCACATTCGGCGCGGCAACCGGCGCGGGCAGTGGGGCGGCGATTGGCGCAGGCGCGGGGGCGCTCGCCACCCTCGGAGCAGGCGCGGCTAGCGTCGGTGCAGGCGATTGTGTGGCGGGCGGCGCCGGCGCGCGTCCCGCATTGCGGCCCGCAGGCTCAAGACTCGTGCAACCCGCCAACACGACAATTGAAGCCAAAGCCAATGTGCGTCCAATCATGCGCCGCTCCCTCATCGCTGCCCTTCCTGTCTAGAGCCAAAATCACTCGCGCCCTAGTCCGCAGTGCAATTGAGCTGCGAGCACACTGCTTGCCTTTCGGTAATGCGCCGGTTCGCGCATTTCGGGACAACGCTTGACGATTTGCGCCCAGTAGGGTTTGCGACACTTGGGACAAACCATAGGAAAGGGCGTCAGAATGCGCATCGCTTCCATTTTCGCAGCCGCAGCGCTGGCGTTGTTCGCCGGGGCCTGCGCCAACCGCACGGGCGATCAGACCATCGCCGAATGGTGCCAGGAAGATGCTTCCCGCACCAACACCGACATTTGCAAGCAGCACGCCGACACTGAGCAGGTCCGCTCCAGCCTAGGCGAGCGCATCGCCGGCGTGCTCGGCGTCGCCAACCGCGCGCAATCGACCGCCGACCAAGCCATGGCGCGCAACGTCGTCTGCGTCACCCGCACGCTGAACCGCACGCGCACCGGCACGTGCGACCCCGGCTACACGCTGACCGGCTGCACGCAAACGCGCTTCACAGCGCGCGCTGGGGGCATGGCGATCCTGCGCTCGGTCAGCGACGCCGAGTGTCGTTACAATGCACAAGTGCTTGAAGTGCAAGTGCGTTGCTGCGCTATGGGCCCAAACCCACCGCCGGCGACAATGATCAGCGACACGACGCCAGAAGCGCCGCAAACACCCCAACCAGCGCCGATTTCCTAACGCGCCAACGAATATTCCGCTTCGAGCCGATAAAGGCTCGGAGCGGATTTGCGCGTCCAGCTGGAATAGAGTGCGATAGCTTCGACCTGGAAAGGCAGCGCCTGGAACAGGCCGTGGCGCGCTTCGAACGCATGCACGCGCTCGACCTCCGCGCCGTTGAGGTAGGCCAAGGTCACGTGCGGCGCGAATTTTCGTGGCTCGGGCTTGAGGCCAACGCGGCGCGCCGTGCGCTCGCAATCGGCGGCCAACTTGCTCAACGCTGGACTATTCTCGGCGCCGATCCAAAGCGCGTGCGGCGCCGCGCCCCCAAATGAGCCAGCCCCCTTCAACTGAAGTGCAAACGGCGACGCGGCGCTCGCTACATTGGCCAGCTCGGCATCGATCTCATCGGCGATCGGCTCGGTCACTTCACCGAAGAAACGCAATGTCAGGTGCAGATTTTCGCGCGACCGCCATTTCGCGCCCGGCACGCCCTTTTGCAACGCGACAAACTGAGCGGCGAGGTCATCCGGGAGGGCGAGGGCGACAAACAAACGAAGCGACATGTGACTGGTCTAACGCAAACGCAGGCCACGCGTCGTTAGTTGCTGATTTGTTCCGGCTAACATCACCACACGCTGAAGCGTCGCCTGACGCCGGCCAAACTCGACTGGCCCGCTCTCCTGCAGCACCATGCTGCGCGGTGATTTCGTCGAATGGGAAGCCATCATGCGCGCGCCGTAGCCCAGGTGTTGTACGCTGCTTGAGCATTGCGAGCGGGAACCGGCGACGTTCACGCCGATGCCTTCCGACCCCGAAATGGAACACCCGCAACAACCGCGCGTCAAGTCACGTTTCAGAAAATCGCGCACCTGCCGGCGCCCTCAATGCGCAGCGCCCCACGTCGCGCCCGCCTTCGCTTCCACGGTTAGCGGCACACTTAAGCTTGCCGCTGGCATAGCCGCACCCTCCATCACGGTACGCGCGAGCGCGCACAAAGCCTCCGCCTCCACCTTCACCACCTCGAATACCAATTCGTCGTGCACTTGCAGCAGCATGCGCGCTTTCAACCCTGAGCGCGCAAGCGCTTCCGGTAAACGCACCATGGCGCGGCGGATGATGTCGGCGGCGGCGCCTTGCAGCGGCGCGTTGATGGATTGGCGCTCGGCGAAATTGCGCTCCTGCACGTTCTTCGACTTGATGCCCGCCACCCAGATGCGGCGGCCGAAGATCGTCTTCACGTAACCGTTGGCGCGCGCGTACGCCTTGGTCTCTTCCATGTAGTCGCGGATGCCGGGGAAGCGTTCGAAATAGCGCTTGATGTAGGCGCCGGCCTCCTCGCGCTCGATGCCGAGATTACGCGCCAGCCCAAACGCGGAAATGCCATAGATAATGCCGAAATTGATCGCCTTCGCCTGGCGGCGAATATCGCTCGGCATATCTTTCACCGGCACGCCGAACATTTCCGAAGCCGTCATCGCATGAATGTCGATGCCGTCGGCGAAGGCTTGCTTCAGCTGCGGAATGTTGGCGACGTGCGCGAGCAGCCTGAGCTCGATCTGCGAATAATCCGCCGACACCAGCACATTGCCCACGTCGGCGATGAACGCTTCGCGAATGCGCCGGCCTTCCTCCGTGCGGATCGGAATGTTCTGCAGGTTCGGATCGTTGGAGGAAAGCCGCCCGGTCGTTGTCGAGGCGAGCGCGTAACTGGTATGTACGCGCCCGGTATCGCGATTGATCGCTTGCCCTAACGCCTCGGTGTAAGTCGAGCGCAGCTTCGCAAGCTGGCGCCAGTCCAGCAATTTGCGCGGCAGGTCGTGGCCCTCGGCGAGGTCCTCCAGGATCGCCGCATCGGTGGACCAGGCGCCGGTTTTTGTTTTGCTGCCGCCCGGCAACTTCAGTTCATCGAACAGAATTTCGCCCAGCTGCTTGGGCGAGCCCAAATTGAACTCACGTCCCGCCAGCCCGTAGGCTTCGCTTTCGAATTGCAGCATACGCTGCGCGAATTCGCCGGAGAGGCGCGAGAGCTTGTGCGGATCGACGCGGATTCCCTCGCGCTCCATCGCCGCCAGCACCGGCGGCAAGGGGCGTTCCAGCGTTTCATACACCGTCGTAAGCCGCTCACGCGCCAACTCCGGCTTCAGCTTGCGCGAAAGTCGCAAGCTCGCATCGGCCTGTTCGCACGAGTACGTCGCCGCGCGCGCGACGGGCACAAGGTCAAACGTCATTTGCGCCTTGCCCTTGCCAGCCACGTCCGCAAGCGGCGTGAGTTGATGGCCAAGATGCTTCTCGATCAGAGATGCTTTGTCGTGCGCATCGAGGCCGCCATAGAGCGCATAAGATTGCAGCATCGGATCATCGTAGGGTGCGAGCGCGACGCCGTGGCGCATGAACAGCGCGATGTCCCATTTGATATTGAGCCCGATCTTGAGAACCGACGCATCCTCCAGCAGCCGCTTCAATGCCACCAGCGCATCGGCGAGCGGAATCTGCGCTCCCAAATCAGCCGACGCCGAGATGGGCGCCTCTTCGGACGCAAACAACTCGCCGGCCCGCATGTCGGGCGCCTTGTGCGCCAGCGGCACGTAGCATGCATCGTTAGCCCCAAGCGCCAGCGACACGCCGACGAGGTGCGCGCGCGCTGCGTCGAAACCGTCCGCCTCGGTGCCGACGCCGACGACCCCCACCGTTTGCGCGCGCGCGATCCACGCTTGCAGCTCCGCCACATCGCGCACGATTTTGTACGCTTCGCGCTTGAACACGCCATCATCTGGCGTGGTTTCCGCGACCTGCGCCGGCGCCAATCCGCCCGCGGCGTAAGATGCGACGATCGCCGCGCCCCTTTCCTTCGCGTAGTGCTCACGCACGCGCCGCCCGAGGGTGCGAAACTCCATGGCGTCGAGAAATTGCAGCAGCATCGAGGGGTCGGGCTCGCGCACGGCGAAATCCTCCCACTTCTCCTCCACCGCCACGTCGTCCTTCAGCGTGACCAGCAGCCGCGACATGCGAATCTGATCAGCGTTGTTCTGGATAGCTTCGCGGCGTTTGGGTTGTTTTATCTCGCCCGCGCGTTCCAGAATCGCATCGAGCGAGCCGAACTGCGCGAGCAATTCGGCGGCGGTTTTGGGGCCGATGCCGGGAGCGCCGGGCACGTTGTCGGTGCTGTCGCCAATCAACGCTTGCGCATCGATGACTTTGTCGGGCGTGACGCCGAATTTCTCGAACACCGCCTCGACGCCGAGCGCCTTTTGCTTCATCGGATCGAACAATTGGATCACGCCGTCGCTGACCAACTGCATCAAATCCTTGTCGGACGAGACGATTTTCACCAACGCGCCCGCCGCCGCGGCCTGGCGCGCATAGGTGGCGATCAGATCGTCCGCCTCGAAGCCGCCCATCTCGATGCACGGCAAATTGAACGCGCGCGTGGCGTCGCGGATCAGCGGAAATTGCGGGACCAGATCCTCCGGCGTCGGCGGCCGGTGTGCTTTGTATTGCGGATAGAGCTGGTTGCGGAAGGTGATCTCGGACTTGTCAAAAATCACCGCGAGGTGCGTCGGCGCCTCGCTGCCCTTCATCTCCTCAAGAAACTTCCACACCATGTTGCAAAAGCCCGCGACCGCCCCCACCGACACGCCGTCCGACGCCCGCGTCAAAGGCGGCAGCGCGTGATAGGCGCGGAAAATGTAACCGGAGCCGTCGATCAGGAAGAGGCGCGGGGCGGAGGAGTTACTCATCCCTAGCCTTGTAAGCGCTCCGATCGCCGGGGTCAGCCCTTGAACATCGCGTTGTAATTGACCGGCTCGCCGACCCGCGACGCCAAGGCCTCGTTGTCACCGCCAGCCAGGAAGTCCGCCGCCGCTTCGCGGGCCGCGCGCAGCGCCGCGGACGCGATCTTGGTTCCAGCGCTGAGCCGGCGCGCGCCGCGCGCCTTGAGCGCCGCGGCGTTGGGCACGCCGGCCCAGGAAATGACGTTGAGCGGCATGTCCACACCCTCGGCAATCGCCTTGATCTCCTCGCCCTTGATCGCGAATGGCGCGAACAAGCCGCTGGCGCCGGCCGCTTTGCACGCGCGCCCGCGACGGATGGTTTCCGCCGCCGCCTGCTCGGCAGGAGCCAATTGCTTCAAGTAGACATCCGTGCGCGCATTGATGAAAAGATCGACGCCCGCGCGGATCGCCGCTTCGCGCGCGGCTTCGATCTTGCGCAAATGCAGCTCGTGCGGGCTTTTGCCGTCCTCGATATTGATCCCCACCGCGCCCGCGCCAATCAAGGCGGCGATATTCTCGCCCACTTGCTTTGGATCGTCGGAATAACCTGCTTCAGCGTCAGCGGAGATCGGAACAGCGACCGCCCGCGCCATCTCCTCGATCGTCGTCACCAGCTTGGCGATGGGTAAATCGTGGCCATCGGCATAGCCATGCGCCCATGCGACCGCCGCGCTTGATGTCGCAATCGCTTTGGCCCCCGCAAGCTCAACCAGCTTGGCGCTCACCGCGTCCCACGCATTGGGGAGGATCAGGAAATCTTGGTGCAAAGCGTGAAAACTGGCGGCGTCTTGTGGGCGTGCGGACATGATAATCTCCGGTGTTCGCGTGCGAGCCTAACTCAAAGGCGCATCAATGCTCGCCGCTTTCGGACGCGCTCGCTCAGTGCCCGCCCGCCCCTTCCGCCAGCACAAACCGGCGGTCGCAATAGCCGCACTCGGCGTAATCCTTCTCGCCGATGTCGTAATACACGACCGGGTGCCCCAGCGCGCCGCCGCCGCCGTCGCACTTCACGCCACGTGACGTTACAACGATGACTTCCGGCGCGGGCGAGGTGGAAGCGGGTTCTGTCATGAGGCTCAGCTTGATCGTGGGGCGGACGCCCCGTACCTAGAGCGCATCGCGCGCCCACGCAATGTCGGCGCCGCCCCAGCACCCACTTTCATTGGCCTGAGTCACGGACGGGAACCTCCAGTGTCACGAAAGTGGGTACAGAATCCCGCATTTGTACCGGAACCCGAAATGCGTGATCATGGATCACGCATTTCGATTCCGAGTACCAGTTTCCATGCTCGCACCCAATCCGCAGCCGCAATTCGCCATCGAAGCCCGAGGGCTCGACAAAATCTACCGCGCTCAAGGCAAGGGCGAGCCGACGCATGCGCTCAAAGCCGTGGACCTTGTCATCCCGCGCGGCTCGTTCTTTGGCCTGCTCGGCCCCAACGGCGCCGGCAAATCCACCTTCATCAACATTCTCGGCGGCCTGGTGGTGAAAACCGGCGGCACGGCCAGTATCTGGGGTCACGACATCGACGCCGATCCGATGAACGCGCGCGGCGCCATCGGCATCGTGCCGCAAGAACTGAACATGGATCCGTTCTTTACCCCCGGCGAAGCGTTGGAGATTCAAGCCGGCTATTACGGCGTGCCGAAGGCCGAACGGAAAACCGAGGAGATTCTCCGCGCCGTCGGGCTATGGGACAAGCGCGACGCCTATGCGCGCACGCTCTCGGGCGGCATGAAACGGCGCCTGCTGGTGGCCAAGGCGATGGTGCACTCACCGCCGGTGCTGGTGCTGGACGAGCCGACCGCCGGCGTCGATGTCGATCTGCGTCGCCAGCTTTGGGAGCATGTCCGCGCGCTGCACGCCAGCGGCGTCACCATCGTGTTGACCACCCACTATCTCGAAGAAGCACAGGAGCTCTGCGACACCATCGCCATCATCCACCACGGCCAAGTGATTGCTTGCGAGCCCACGGAACAATTGGTTGGCCGCCTGGATCGCAAAACGCTGGTAGTGACGCCGCGCGCGCCGCTATCGATGCCGCTTGCCGGTTTCGAAGATGTCGTTTTCGCCCTACGCCCAGGCGCCTTCGCGCTCACCTACAAAACCAGCGAGCACTCGGTGGAAGAATTGCTCGACCGCGTGAGAGCCGCCGGCATCGCCATCAAAGATCTCTCCATCGAAGAACCGGATTTGGAAGACGTGTTCGTGGAGCTGACTGGGCGAGGGTAAGAGCTGCGACGCCGCCCGTGAAGAACTCTCTTGCGAAAGGTATCATGTTGTGATACTAAAGCAATCAACGTCATGATCCTGAGCTTCAAGGGCCGATGGGCTGAGGCCCTGCATAGGCTGGAGGGGCCTGGAAAGGGATTTCCTGCCTCGTTAGTTCGCGCGGCGCAGAGAAAATTGGCTATGCTCGACGCGGCTGTGCGGCTCGAAAATCTTGTCGTTCCGCCCGGAAACCGATTGGAAGCGCTGGCCGGCAACCGCAAAGGGCAGCACTCGATCCGGATCAACGATCAGTGGCGCATTTGCTTTCGCTGGACCGATGCGGGCGCGGAAGACGTGGAAATTGTAGATTATCATTGAGGCCCCAGATGCCCCGCGCAACCACTAAGAAACTCACACCCGTCCACCCCGGAGAAATCCTGCGCGAGGAATTCATGGCGCCGCTGTTGCTCAGCGCTTATGCGCTGGCGAAAGCGGCAGCGGTCCCGCGTACCCGGATTGAGCGGCTGATTCGCGAGGAAAACGCGCTAACGGCAGACACCGCGCTGCGGCTCGAGCGCGTGCTTGGCGTCGATGCTGCGTTCTGGACCAATTTGCAGTCATCCTACGATCTGCGCTGCGCCATGCTTGAAAGCGGCAAGGAGTATCGTGCGCTGAAACGCCTGGTTCGATCATCCTGAATTAACGAGATTCACATCGACCGCTCGGCCGCTTCCACGATCAGCGGCGCCGGATTTGGAAGACGTTTCATGGAGCTGACAACATCATGACATATCGAAGGGTCTTGTTCCTCGCCATCAGCGGATTGTTTTTGACAGCGCCGTTTGCCTCCGCAGACGACGAGGCGTCCAATCAACCCCTCGTCGTCGCTAGCGAGTACGGCAATTGCTACGCGAAATCGATCCCTTCCGCGAGCTACGGCAACGAGGGACAGACGCGCGTGTACATTGTCGAGACCGGTGCTGACACGCTTGTGACCACCTACGACTGGTACGCAAACAGGCTGTTCCTAGAGTGCAACGTCGCCGACTCCAGCGGTGTAACCGCGCTATCGGTCGTTGCATTTGGCCCATGGGCGAGGGGCCAAGAGGCGAGGGACGACGTGCTGGCGTTGGCATTCTACTGGAATGGGCGCTTGCTGCGACGCTACTCAACGCTCGACATCGCCCGTCGACCCAACAATGTGAGCGCCTCGGTGTCGCACTATTCGGTAATCGATGAAGTCCTCGGCTATCAATGGGCCGACGGAAACAGATACCACTTCGCGATACGCACGATCGACAACCGAGTCATCACGTTCGACCCCGGCGCGGGTACGATTGTTTCTTCAGTTGCGACTAGTGAGTGAAGCAGCAATGACGAGCCGGCATCGGCGATGAGCGCTAAGAATTCAGCAAATACGCCGCAAACAGCGCCACCATCACCGAATCCAGCACCACCGCCACGCCCGCCTGGCGCTTGAAAAACCGGCCGCCGTGCATCAGCACCAATGCGATGAAAACAAGCTTGCCGGCGCCGGTGAAGATCAACACAAGCGGGCGCCATTCGGGGTTGAACGCGGCGTAGATGAGCAGGCCCCCGCCGCCGGCGATCAAAGCGGCCCAGTTGCGCACGACCAGCTCAGCGCCCCGGCTGTCGATGCTCTCGCCGAAGAAGGCCTGCATCGCCGCGCGCGGCGCGAATACACCTTGCAGCATGGTCAGCGTCAGCAAGCCGGCGACCAGCATGATCCATTGCATGTTTTCGACGATCATGTTCATCGCGCACCCGCCAGTTCCGCTCTGAGCCGGCGTTCGAGCGCTTCAATGCGCGCGGAATTGGCGCCCAGGTCCGAATAACCGATCCTAGAGCGCGAATAAACCGCGACCACGGATTGGCTTTCGGACTGCTGGCGGATCAGCATATCAACGTCGTCGCGAAACCGCATCAGCCGGGTGACGGCGACATAGCGCGCGCGGATATCGCCGTTCTGCTCGGTGCGGAATGCCGCCGCCGGCTCAATGCGCGCCAGCGCGTCCGCAATGCGTCGCGGCGAGGCGTCAAGAGAAAGAGGCGCATGCGTTGCGGCAGCCACCGGACAGATCTCGCGGCTGCACGCCAATGCCTGGTTTGGCCGCGCGCCGCGCTGCAAGGTAGAAAAATCAAGCCAAGTCGTGTTGGTCATGGCCGGCGTCGCGCAATTGGCGAGCATGAGCATGCAGAGAAAAACAAGGGTGTTGCTCCAACTTGTGCGTGCATTTTGCATTAGGCTTCCGGCCGTTCGGCGACAACACTGACCGCCATCAAACGAGGCCCGTCTTTCAGGCAACGCTCATCGACGATGCGCCAGCCTTGTGACTTGAGCAACGCCGTCGCCTGGCCGCTGCGCTCCATGCCGCCGCCGGCGCCGGCGAAATTGGTCGGCCTGTCAGGGTTGGACGCGCGTTGCGTGATCACCAGCCGCCCGCCAGGCGCCAGCACCCGCGCGATCTCACGCAACGCACGCGCGGGATCGGGCCAGAACTGAAACGTGTTCACCGCGAACGCCTTGTCGAACAACGCATCGCGGAACGGAAGGTCGGCGGCCTCCGCCCGCATCGTCACCGCCCGCCCCCCGCGCACGGCGCGATGCACCGCGTGCGCGGCAAAGTGCGCCGCGGCGCCCGAGCGATCGACACCCGCGACAAAGGCTCCAGGCCCCACCCGCTTCAAGGCGGCGCGCAGCCCCATGCCCGGCCCACAGCCCACGTCCAGCACGCTATCGCCAAGCTTGAGACCCAGCGCGTCAAGCGCGGCTTTGTTCTGCCCGCCATTCTTCAGCGCCATCGCCGTCAGCGCCAGCGCGCCCGAAAATCCCCTTGGGTCCCCGAACGGGCAATCAGGTTGGCGGCACGCGCCCCCGGCGGCCATTGACGCGTGCATGCGAACCTCCACATAGTGACACGTGACATGTCGTTTATGACAAGTGGATTGTCAAATGAAAAAACCGAAGCCCGCCACCGGTGAGGCCCTGCTCGACCTTTCAGTGGCGGTGATAGAGCTTTATTTCCGATTGGAAGCGGCCACCCAGGCCATCGCCGGGTTCGCCAGCGCCGGCGGCGAATGGGGCTGCCTGCGCACGCTGGCCCTGGAGGGCGACCAGACCGTCCCCGACATGGCCCGCGCGCGCCCGGTTTCGCGCCAGCACTGCCAGAGCATCGTCAACCGGCTTTACGCGCAAGGCTTGGTCGAGTTCATCGAAAACCCACACCACCGCAAAAGCCATTTTGTCAGCATCACAAAAAAGGGTCGCACACGGTTCAAACACATGACCGACCAATTCCTCGCCGCCGAGGAAATGTTCGCTCCACATTTCAACGCCGACGAAATCGCCCGCGCAACCGATGTGCTGCGCCGCGCGCGGGCGCTGCTGGCGGCGTAGACAACTCGATCAGGTGGCGCCCTACCCGCGCAAGCGCGGCGGGGGCGGGTTGAGAGATATTCAGCCGCGCAAACCGCAGTACCGCGGCGGTGAATTGATCCCGATCGAGCGGTTTGGTGAGATGCGCGCATGCGCCCAGGCTCAGCGATTTGGCACGACAATCCTCCACCGACACAACCATCACAGGCACCGCCGCGCTATCCTTGGTCAGCGCCGCCAGCACCAACCAACCAGATTGATCAGACAGATTTAGGTCCAAATGTCGGCCAGTTCAGTCTGTGCGAATTGCGCGTTCCGCTCAACGAAGACTTGTTCAGCGAAGCGCGCCAAATCATCGCCGCCGAGCACCCGGAGGAAGCGGTCACGTGCGAGGGACAGAGTTGATCGCTTGAGTTAAGCGCGCCGCGAAGCCGGTTCAATCAACCTCCACATGCCCAACGCCGCGAGCGCGCCGGCGAATTGTCCGGCGATGAAGCCTGCCGCATCTTGCGGGCGCACGCCGGCAAAAGTATCGCTCAAGGCGCGGGCGATGGTGATGGCTGGATTTGCAAATGACGTGCTGGCTGTCCACCAATAGCCTGCGGTGATCACCAGCGCGACGGCGGCGGGAACAGCGTTCGGCCTCCAGCGCGAAACCGCCAAAATTGTAAAGACAAGCGCGAATGCCGCCACGCCCTCGCTCAAGACCTGCGCCGCGCCAGCGCGCGCGCGCGTCGAAATTTGCAGGATCGGCAGCTCGAACATGGCGTGCGCCAGCCAAACGCCGAACACGCAGCCAAGCACCTGCATCGGCGCATAGAGCAGCGCGCGCGCGGCGCCGACCTCCCCGCGCAGAGCCATGATCAGCGTCACCGCGGGGTTGAAGTGCGCACCCGAAATCGGGCCCAGCGCGGCGATCAGCACGAACACCATCGCCGCCGTCGCCATAGTGTTGCCGACGAGCGCGATCGCGTCATTGCCGCCAGCCAAGCGCGCGGCGAGAATCCCCGAGCCTATCACCGCGCCGGCAAGCAAAGCCGAACCTAGCGCCTCGGCCAACAGGCTTCGTCCCAAATCCGTTTCCGCCATGTTTGCGCGCCCGCCCAAGGTTAACAGCAGGGCGCGGCAAAGATTGCATCCGCGCCTGGTTGCGAAAATGGCAAATCGATTCCACAGGCCCTAAAGATGCCAAGATGCGCTCGCTGGTCGCCGAAGCGCTCGAAATGCGGTTCGAAGCGCGTCTCCGCGAGCATGCGATAGGTGTTGCCGCAAACCGGAAACATTCGCCCCGCCTCGATGCGGTGGTGCTTATCGAGCAGAAACGCGCTCTCCATACCCTGGACGCCGCCGCGATAACGCACGGCTTGCCCGTAATCCTCGCAGGCGGAATCGAGATTTTCGATATTGAACAGGCGATAGGTCGCCGAGAAGAAGCGGATGGCGCCGGTGGCGGTTTCGATGGCTGAATCTGAGACACCGATCGGGCGGTCACTGACAAGCCGAGGATCGGCAAAGCCTGCGGCCTTCGCCAAACGCAAGAAGTCGTTCCAGTAGAGCGCGCCGGCCAGGCACTCGCCATGCAACACCGGATCTTGGCGCAGTGCGACGGGCACGCGCCGATCGGCATAGACATCGGAAAAATAGATTTCTCCGCCTGGCTTTAGCAAAGCCCGCGCGGCGGCGAAGACAGCGGCCTTGTCGTCGACCAGATTGATCACGCAATTCGAGACGATAACGTCGAAGCTGGCCGCCGCCAGATTGAGACGTTCAAGCTTGGTGATGTCGCCTTCCAAGAACGAGACATTGGAGCGCGCGTAGCCAAAAGCAGCTTTGTGCCAATCTTCGTGGGCGCGCGCGACCTCCAATTGTTCAGACGTGGCGTCAACGCCGACGACTTGGCCCGCCGCGCCAACGAGTTGCGCCAAGACGTAAGCATCCTGGCCCGACCCCGAGCCGAGATCGAGCACACGCGCGCCTTCAAGGCCCGCCGGCGCTATGAGCCCGCAGCCGAAATAGCGCGCCTTCACCTGGGGATGGACCCGCGCCAGCGCCGCTTTTATATGCGGCGCCGGCGCCTCGGCGGTCGCGCAAGCGTCCGTGCGCAAGTCGCTGGAATCACCGAGGATCCGACCGTAGTAATCGCGCGCGTTCGCCAAATCACCGTCTGCCAATATGCAACTCCTCTTGCCGGACCGATACGTCGAAGCCGCCAAGCCGGTTACACCAACGCCAAAACGAAAACGGTCGGCGCTTCGTAGCGCGCCGACCGTCTCGACAACCCCGAATGGGATCATGGTTCAACTTGTGTCGTGTGAAGCGCTTAGCGCCCCATCACCGCCGCTTTCATCACCGCCGATTGGCGGAAGGCGAGCTTCTTGGAGGCTTTGATCTTCACCGGTTCGCCGGTTTGCGGATTGCGGCCCATGCGCGCCTTGCGGGCGCGGATCAAGATCATGCCGAGATCGCCGATCTTCACTTTCACGCCCTTCAGAACGTGCGCGCGTACGACATCAAAATAGCCTTCGATGAACGCCTTGGCTTCGGTCTTCTTGACGCCGTTATGGTCGGCGATCGCCAGCAACAATGCGCTCGCGGTGATCGTCTTGCCGGCGGGGGTCGTGACCTTCACCGGCTTGGACGGCGCGGGCGCGGCCTTCTTCGCTGCTTTGCGCGCTGGCGCCTTGCGCGCCGATGTCTTTTTCGCCGGCGCTTTTTTCGCCGCTTTCTTTACTGCCTTACGGGCCATTGCTTTGTTCCCTCTTCAAAGGTTGTCTTCATGTTAAACTCAACGAACCGCCGGTAAGATGTTGGCATCTAGGCTTTTTCTCACCGTCGGCGCACCAAGTGATGCCACGCAATTCTTGCTGGAGCGTTGACCGCGTCACAGCGAAAACCGCATAAAACCCACGTTTTTCGGGCTTTTCCACGATTTCGCGCGGATTCACTTGCATGACGCCGCGCGAGTCGCAATGCAAAAAAGCTGATTTACAGCGGTTTTGGTGACAAAACGCAGGCCGCCTGCGGCGAGTGTTGCCTAAAAACCCGCCGTTTTCCCTATGATTCGTACATTTCAGAGCATGGCGCTCAGCGCAGACCCATGCGGATGGCGCCGTCGAGACGCACATCTTCACCATTGAAATAAGGGTTTCTGAGCATTTCGAGCGCCAGCGAGGCATATTCCTCGGGGCGGCCAAGGCGCCTCGGAAACGGCACCGACGCCGCCAACCCTTCTCTCACCTTGTCGGAAGCCGCCAGCATCAAGGGCGTTTCGAACGTGCCGGGCAGAATGGTGTTGATGCGGATGCCTTCGCCGCACAGGTCGCGCGCGATCGGCAGCGTCATGCCAACCACGCCGCCTTTTGACGCGGAATACGCGGCCTGACCGACTTGGCCGTCCTCGGCCGCGACTGAAGCTGTCATCACTATCGCGCCGCGTTCGCCGTCATCCAGCGGCGCCAGCGTCAACATGCCTGCCGCAGATTTCGCGACGCAGCGGAATGTGCCAACCAGGTTGATCTGGATCGTGAGATTGAAAATCTCCAGCGGGAAATGGCGAACCTCGCCGCTATCCTTGGCCCGGCTCGCCGTCTTCATGGCGCTGCCGATGCCGGCGCAATTCACCAGGATGCGCTCCTGACCGTTGACGCGCCGCGCTGCGGCGAAGCCTTCATCGACGCTCTCGTCACTGGTGACATCCACCTTGCAAAACACAGCGCCCAGTTCGCCAGCCGCTGCGCGGCCACGCTCCTCGTCGCGGTCGAAGATGGCGACTTTCACGCCCTCGGCGCGCAATTTCTGAACCGTCGCCTTGCCCAAGCCTGAAGCGCCGCCGGTCACCACCGCAGCGATATCCGCCGAAAAACGCATGTGTTCCTCCATCCACGCAAGCGGAGGTTTGTAGCGAGCGGGGGCGTGAACGCAAACCGGGTTTCTAATCCGGTCGTTCGATACGTCGACGCCGCGCGGCCTGTTCCTCCTCGTCGACCGGCACGGCCGCCTCGGGCGGCGTGACCGGAGACGGGGGCGTCACCACTGGCGGTTCGGACAGCGGCAATGCCGGTGGTGGCGGATCAACCGGCGGCGCTACCACGGGAGGCGCCGGCGGCGTTACCGGCGGGCGCTGCGGTCTCGGGCGCGGCGGCGGCGCGTCGTCCGGCGGCGTCACTACGGGCGGCGTCACAACTGGCGGTGTCACCACGGGCGGCGGCGGCGGGCTTGCCTGCGCACTGCGCAATTGATCGATGCGGCGCGCGGCTTGATCATGGAAATCGCCGCCGGGCCAGGCGCTGCGATAGGCTTCATACGCATCGACACGATCGGCGCGCGCGGCGCGCTCCCAGGCGGCGCGATCGTCTGCGCGCAATTGGTAGATTCGCCGCTCCGCATCGCGGCGGTGGTAGCCATCTGGATAATCGCGCAGGTAATGTTCGTAGTCACGAATCGTGTCGCGTCCGCGCGCACGATCCCAATCGTAATCGTCGCGGCGCGCGAACTCATCAAGCACACGCCGCGCCTCGATGGCGTACGGCGATCGCGGATAGGCGTTGAGGAAATCGCCGTACCCGCCCGGCGAATTCAACCGCCGCGCGCGCAGCCACGCGCCTTCATCGGTGCTCCACAAATAGTCAAGCCGCGCTCGCGCCTCGTCCGCATGTGGTCCGCTAGGCCAGGCATTGAGAAAACCCTCATAAGACTCGATGCGATCAATGCCGCGCACCTCGTTCCACGCCGCGCGCTCTTCGGCCGCCAGGCGCGGCGCGGCCAATTGCGCGCGCCGCTGCTCGGCTTGCTGAGCGTCCGCGCCCCAGGGATAGAGCTGAAGATAATTTTCGTACGCCGCCTCGGTGTTGAGCTGGCGCGAACGCACCCACGCGGCGCGCTCGGCCTGCAGCAGGCTCTCGATACGGGCGCTGGCCTCGCTGGCGCGCGGGCCACCGCCATAGGCGCGCAAATAATCCTCGTAGGCGAAAGGCGTGTCCGCAGTTTGCGCAATGCTCCAGGCCTGCGCTTCAAGCTGTTCGGGGGTCAAGGGCGGCGGAGTGGCGCACGCGGCCGCCAGCGCCAGCGCCGAGGCCGCGGCCAGCATCCTCAAACGGCCCATCCAACGCGCGCGCGCCATAGCTTCCCCTCCGCCACTCAAACCAATACTGCCATTGTGACCTGAACGGCAGCGGAATCGCAAAGGGGCGTGGGACATGGGGATGGAATTTGGACCGGTCTTTTGGGGGCTCGCGGCGTTGGCCGGCGCCGCCGCCGTGGTCTACGGGATCTTCTTCCTCGACAAGGCGCCAAGCTGGCCGCGCGCGCTGCTCAAGACCGCGTTCATGGCGGCGCTCACAGCGGCGTTCGCCGCCGCGCAGGCGCCCCCTCCCCTGCTCCTTGCTCTCGGCGCGGCAGCGGCGGGCGATTTCTTTCTGGCGTTCGACAAGAAATGGATTTTGCCGCTCGGCATCCTTTCCTTTCTGATCGCGCAGCTTCTGTACCTGGCGATCTTCTTTGGGCTCTGGCTGCTCGCACCCGACGGCGCGCCGCTCTGGCCGCGCTATGTCGCGATGGCGCTCATCATCGTCTCTAGTCTTGGCTTCTTGGTGTGGATGGGCCCGAAGCTGGGTTGGATGGCCTTAGGCGTCCTGCCGTATTCCATCGCCATCACAGCCATGGCCTGCATGGCGATGTGGCTGCCCTGGGCGGCGTGGCCGGCAATGCTAGGCGTCGTTTTGTTCCTGGTTTCCGACTTCGTGCTCGCCGCCGAACTCTTCCGCCTCAGCCCCGACGCTCCGGTGCGGCGTATCACAATTCCGGTGGTCTGGTGGACCTACGCCGCCGCGCAAACGCTGATCGTGTGGGGCATCGTTCTGGCCGTGGGCGTTATGGTGTGAACGAGGCCAATCAGCTCAGCCGATGCGAACGAACGCATTCAAGAATGCATGCACCCGATCGGAGGGCCAGTCGGTTCCGTTATTCCAAAAATCCAGAAGCCCATCACGATTGCGACGCACGAACTCGATGACATCGGGGGCGTGGCGATCAGTATCAGCTTGGCTCAGGCTGGAGACCAGAACTTCCGGTTCATCGGCGATGGACACGCTGAAGCTGGGTTGGCCCTTGCCGAGCTTGCGAAAGTATTTCACGCGCGGCCCATGCCGCAGGACTGCCGTGCTGACATAGTCGAAACCCTCGATGCCCGTCTTCTCGGGCTCAAGATTCGCCATCTCGAACAGGTCCTCGTCCAGGGCGATTACACTCGTATCCATGACGTCAATGTAGCACGGTTTCAAATCGAGCGGAACAGGTAGGATTATCCTAGCGACGGCAAATCCAGCCCCTGCTCCTTCGCGCACGCGATCGCTTCGTCGTAACCCGCATCCGCGTGGCGCATGACGCCTGTGCCCGGATCGTTCCACAGCACGCGGGCGATGCGTTTGCTCGCCGCTTCGCTGCCGTCAGCCACGATCACCACGCCGGCATGTTGCGAATATCCCATGCCGACGCCGCCACCATGATGCAGCGACACCCATGTCGCGCCCGACGCGGTGTTGAGCAAAGCGTTGAGCAGTGGCCAATCGCTGACAGCATCCGAGCCATCACGCATGGCTTCGGTTTCGCGGTTGGGCGAGGCCACGGAGCCAGAATCCAGATGATCGCGGCCAATCACAATCGGGCCAATCTCGCCGCGCGCCACCATCTCGTTGAACGCGAGCCCCAAACGATGGCGTTGCCCCAACCCCACCCAACAAATCCGCGCCGGCAAGCCTTGAAACGCAATGCGCTCACGCGCCATGTCGAGCCAGCGATGCAAGTGCGCATCGTCGGGGATCAGTTCCTTCACTTTCGCGTCGGTGCGCACGATATCCTCTGGGTCGCCGTGCAATGACGCCCACCGGAACGGGCCTATGCCACGGCAAAACAACGGCCGCACATAAGCCGGTACAAAACCCGGATAGGCGAATGCATCTTCCACGCCCTCATCCTTCGCCACCTGGCGAATGTTGTTGCCGTAATCAACGGTGGGAATGCCCATGCGATGAAACGCGAGCATCGCCTTCACATGTACAGCAATGGACGCGCACGCAGCTTCCCGCACCGCCTCCGGATTTTGCGCGCGCGCGGCGTTCCAGCGCTCGATGCTCCAGCCGGCGGGCAAATAGCCATTCAATGTGTCGTGCGCCGAAGTCTGATCCGTCACCGCATCGGGGCGAATGCCGCGCTTGACCATTTCGGGCAAAATTTCCGCCGCATTTCCCAGCAATCCGACGGAGATGACTTGCTTGTTCGCACACGCCTCGTTGATCAGCGCCAGCGCCTGATCCAAAGTCTCCGCGCGTTTATCAAGATAGCGCGTGGCCAAGCGCTTTTCGATGCGGTCGCTTTGGCATTCGATGGCGAAGCAACACGCGCCAGCCATGGTCGCCGCCAGCGGCTGTGCGCCGCCCATGCCGCCGAGGCCAGCCGTCAGAATCCATTTGCCGGACCAATCGCCAGCGTAGTGTCGCCGGCCCATTTCCGCGAAGGTCTCAAACGTGCCCTGCACGATACCTTGGGTGCCGATATAAATCCACGAACCCGCCGTCATCTGCCCGTACATCATCAGGCCCTTGCGATCGAGCTCGTCGAAATGCTCCCAAGTGGCCCAGCGCGGCACCAAATTGGAATTCGCCAGCAGCACGCGCGGCGCATCAGCGTGCGTCTTGAACACGCCGACGGGCTTGCCGCTCTGGATCAGCAGCGTCTCATCGTCTTCCAAACGCTGCAGCGTCTCGACGATTTTATCGTACGCCACCCAATCACGCGCCGCACGGCCAATGCCGCCATAGACCACCAGCTCCTCCGGATGCTCCGCCACATCAGGATCGAGATTGTTCATCAACATGCGCAGCGCCGCTTCGGTAAGCCAGCTCTTGCACGTGCGCTCCGCTCCACGCGGCGCGCGGATCAGGCGCGAAGTATCGCGGCGGGGATTCATGGGGAGCTCCGAAACAGCGTTTCAAATTGTTCGTCATTCCGGGGCGTCGCGCAGCGATGAACCCGGAACCCAGGGGCCACCGACGCGAATTTGGCCCCTAGGTTCCGGATCGCGCTTCGCGCGTCCGGAATGACGGTCGTGTATTTTCAATTGGTTGCGAACACAACCTGCCCCGCGAACACGCGCTCGCGCAGAAGCGGCGCGCCCAGCCAATAGCTCAACTCCGCAGGTGACTTCACATCCCACACTGCCAAATCCGTCGCCTTGCCAACCTCCAGCGTGCCGATCTCGTCCTGCAACCCCAGCGCCCGCGCCCCTTCGCGCGTGAAGCCCGCCAGCGCTTCTTCCGGCGTCAGCCGAAACAAGGTGCAGGCCATGTTCATCGCCATCAGCGGCGAGGTCAGCGGCGAGGTGCCGGGATTGCAATCGGTCGCCACCGCCATGCGCACGCCGGCGGCGCGGAGCCTCTCAATCGGCGGCAGTTTGGTCTCGCGCAAGAAGTAAAACGCGCCCGGCAACAGCACGGCGACCGTGCCCGCCTCGGCCATGGCCGCGATGCCGGCATCGTCGAGATATTCCAGATGATCGGCGGACAATGCGCCGAAGCGCGCCGCCAAAGCCGCGCCCTGTTGATTGCTGAGCTGCTCGGCGTGGAGTTTCACGTCAAGTCCATGCGCACGCGCCGCAGCAAACACATAATCCACCTCCTCCGCGGTGAAACCAATGTTCTCGCAGAACGCGTCCACCGCATCAGCCGCGCCCGCTGTGGCAATCGCCGGGATCATTACGTCGGCGACCAATTGCACATAAGCCGCGCGATCGTCCTTAAATTCCGGCGGCAACGCATGGAGGCCCAAGAAGGTCCGCTTCACCCGCACGCTCTCGGCAAGCGCGCCAGCCGCCTCCAGCACCTTCAGTTCCGTTTCAAGATCGAGCCCATAGCCCGATTTGATTTCAACCGTGGTGACCCCTTCGCGCGTCAGTCCCGCCAAGCGCTTTGCGGCGCTGGCAACCAAGTCCGCCCGCGACGCCGCGCGCGTGGCCGCCACGGTCGAGACAATACCGCCGCCGGCGCGCGCGATCTCTTCGTAGCTCGCGCCCTGCAAGCGCCGTTCGAACTCGCGCGCGCGGTCACCGCCGAACACCAGATGCGTGTGGCAATCCACCAAGCCGGGCGTAATCCAGGCGCCCTCGCAGCGACGCACCTCATGCGCCAACTCGTCCGGCGGCTGCGGCAAGTCCGCCGCGAATCCCACCCAGGCGATGCGCCCGTCCTTCGCCGCCACCGCGCCGCGCTCAATCGCGCCATACGGCTTGCCGCCGGCGACCATGGTCGCGAGGTTCGCATCGACCCAAAGCGTGTCCAACATGGGGCCGTCTATGGACCGCCGGCGCCCTCGCCGGCAACACCGGCGCTGGTCGGCGGGGGCGCCGGCGGTCCATAATGAGGCGATGACAGACTCAGATTGCCGCTCCTGGTTCTCCGCCGCCGACTTGCTGACGCGGGACGCCGCCGCGCTGGTGGCGCTGCTGGGCGCGCCTTTGGGCCTGGGCTCTATTACGCCCGGGCGCTGCGATCTGGCGCCCGCCGTGGTGCGCGCGGCATGCAGGCGGATGAGCGTTTATGATCTGGAGACCGAAACCGATCTTACGCCCTTGCGCGTGTTCGACGCTGGCGATGTCGCGGTCGAGAGCCTCGAACCGTCGGACGCGCTGGCGCCGATCGTGGAGAGGCTTGCGCCGCTGACGAAGGCGCACGCGCTCACGCTCCTCCTCGGCGGCAACAACGCGGTGACCCGCCCCGCCGTGCATGCGCTCGACCCCACACTGCAACGCGTCGGCGTGCTGACGCTCGACGCGCATTTCGATCTGCGCGACACCGATTGCGGCCTCACCAACGGCAACCCGATCCAGGCCTTGCTGCAAGACGGCCTGCCCGGCGCGCACATCGCACAGATCGGCCTGCTACCGTTCGCCAATACGAAGAAGGCACACGACAAAGCCAAAGCCGCCGGCATTTATGTAGCAACCGCAGCCGCTTGCCGCACGCAAGGCTTGGCCGCGATCGCGGAAAACGCCTTGGCGCGGCTAGCTGCGCGCTGCGATGTCATCCATGTCGATTTCGACATCGACGTCATCGAGCGCGCTCACATGCCCGGCGCCCCCGGCGCACGCCCCGGCGGCGTCAGCCCGCAGGACTTCTTCGCCGCCACGCGCCTCATCTGCGCGCATCCGAAAGTGAAGTGCGTCGATCTCACCGAGTTCGATCCGAGCCTCGATGTGGCGAACATTTCGGCGCTGACTGCCGCGCGCTGGGTGTGCGAAGTGCTGGCAGGTTACATGGCGCGGTGACTCCCCAAAGGGAGCGCGCCGCCTCCGGCGGCGCATGAAAACCGCGCTACGCGACCATGCGCGGCCGGAGGCCGCGCGCTCCAAGCTCGAACCGCCCCTCCTATTCCATCACCACCACTAACTTGCCCGTCGCGGTGCGGTTCATTAGGGCGCGAATGGCTTGGCCGCCGTCTTTCAGGGCGAAGCGTTTTGAGATGCGTGGTTTGATCTTGCCTTGGCCGTAGAGCGCGAACAGATCGCGCACGTTCTGCTGATGCAGCTCCGGCTCGCGCGCCACGCTCGCGCCCCAGAACACGCCAACGATGGATGAGCTCTTCAGCAATGTAAGGTTCAGCGGCGGCGTCGGAATGCCGGCGGGAAAGCCGACCACCAGATAGCGCCCGCCCCAATTCATCGCCCGCAGCGCCGGCTCGCAATAATCGCCGCCGACCGCGTCGTAGATCACGTCCGCGCCGCCGCCCGTCGCTTGCTTGAACGCATCCGAAAGCGCCTTGCTTTGCTCCTTGGCGAACGCGCCGGGCGGATAGATCACGGTCTCGTCGGCGCCGCACGCACGCGCGAACTCAGCTTTCTCCGCGCTCGACACCGCCCCCACCACGCGCGCGCCCATCGCTTTGGCAAGCTCGATCGCCGCAACGCCGACGCCGCCCGCCGCGCCGAGGATCAGCACGGTTTCATCGGCCTTCAGCTGCGCACGATCCTTCAACGCATAATACGAAGTTCCGTAGGTGAGAATGAACGCGCTGGCTTCGTCGAATGGCATGGCATCGGGCATCGGCAACACGCGCGCGGCCGCAAGCTTGATCTTCTCGGCAAAACCGCCCCAACCCGACGAGCCGATGACGCGCTGGCCCACTTTGAGATGCGTCACGCCCGCGCCCACGCTTTCGATCACGCCCGCGACTTCCCCCCCCGGCGCGAACGGGCGCTCCGGCTTGAACTGGTATTTGTCCTCGATGATCAGCGCGTCGGGGAAATTCACACCTGCGGCCTTCACCGCGATCACCACCTCGCCCTCCCCGGCAACCGGATCGGGCGCATCGCATAGCTCCAACATCTCCGGCGGACCAACCCGCGTACTCATCAGCGCTTTCATGGTCGTGCTCCGAATTTTCGCTGTGGGCGTAGTCCATCATTCCGCAACATTGAAGCGGAATATGGAACGCCAGCGCCGGCAGCCCCGGTTTTGCCAGTGTCGAAACTCACCTGCCGTCAACGTCATCGCAGAGAACAAGGAGAACTGACCCATGCGTATTGCCATTACGCCGTGCTCGCGCTGCTGGGCGCGTGCACGACCCCGTCGACTCCAGAGCGGGCGACCTTTTTCGGCCTGGAAGGCGCGTGGCGCGGAACGGGTACATTTCAAGGCACGCCTTCGAATGTGACGGCGCGCTTCGCGCCCGACAGCGACGAAATTTGGACGCTCGACATCGAGATCGCGGCGGCTCGCCCGGGCGGCGAGCCCGTCGTGTTCACGGGGCGCGCGCGCTATCTCATGGAGGCCGCGCTGCCAGTTGGAGGCGCCTGGTCCGACAGCATGGGCTCTGACTATTCCATCAGCCCGCGCATCGAGGACGGCGCGCTCATCGTCGATTGGGGGCCTGAGGCGCCGGTGCGGAGCCGCAGCGAGTACCGGGTCCAGGACGATGGCGATTTGCAAATCGATGACTTCGCGCCCGGGCGTGATGGAACGCTGAGACGTTTCGCGACAGCCGAGCTGCGGCGCGCCACGCCCTAGTCGAATGAGGAATTCAGTTGAAACTCCGCGCTACCCATCCCCGGATGGCGCGAAGCGGCATTTCGGGCCCATAAACACCAACGGCTCGTGTTTATGGGTCCCGGACCCGTTGCGTCGCAACGTCCCGGGAGTGTGTTTCAACCTGAACGGAATCTGCCCCATTTCCGCTAAGTGAAAGGTCATTTGACCGTCGATCAAGACCGGCTCAGCCTCAGCGCGTGCTGTTCGGAAAAGCGCTATGCGTGTGAAATTTCTAACTTTCGCAGCGATGAGCTGCGCCTTGGTGTTTGCGCTGATGAACGCTGGCGCTTCATTTGGACAAGTCGCGGAACCTGCACCTGCGGGCGCGGGCGCAGCAGCGGCAGCCGGCGCGAACGATCTAAATGACGATCAGTTGCGTCAAAACGCCGAGATCTACGCGCGCAGCACCGGCGTCACACAAGCTGAAGCGCAACGCCGTCTTCGCCAAATTCGCTCTGCGCTCCGTCTGCGGGAGCGCCTTGAAACATCGTAGCGCGGCAATTTTGCTGGGCTCAGCATCGATCACAGTCAACAGTTCCGTATTCGAATGCGCTTCAGGAACGACCCGCCAGGATCGCTTCGGCGCTACGCTAATCTCTTTGGCCTGGCGGACACATCCGACGTCGTTTCGGAGGCTGCGCCAGTATCGGTAAGTGAGCTGCAGACCGCCGCAACCCAACTTCGCGCCGCCCTTGACGCGTCCAACATCGAGTATGTCCTCGAGCCTGACGAGCGTCAGGGACGCCTGGTGGTCGCGGTCACGTCTTCCGCGCTCCTCGACGCGGCGGTCGCCAGCGGACAGGTTGTGCTACCAGCCTTTGTAACCCGCCAAGTTCGCCAGCGGCTCTTTGAATCAACCGCGTATGTCGTCGGCGGGGTGCGTGTCCGGGCCGTATCGTCGCAGGGCAATCCAAGCGGCTGCACGCTTTCTTTCGCGGTTCGGGACGCGTCCAATGTTCGCGGTCTAACGAGCGCAGGCCATTGCGATGACGCCACGGTGCGCGCCGACGGCATTAATCCCGCAACGCCAAACATCGTGTTGAGCGCGGGCCTCGGCCAGCGGACAACTAACGGCTACGACTTCCAATGGCATTCCTTCTCGTCAACCCATGTTGCATCGCCATCGATCGACCTCAAGAATGGCACGTTTCAGCCCATTCGCCGCTACGCGACCACTGCATCGATACAGGCAGGCTTGGTCGTGAACGTCGTCGGCGCCTCGACAGGCCGCCTGATGCAAGCGACCGTCGCCTATGGCGGCGTCACGCTCTCGGGCTATGGCTGTTGCTTTTTCCGCATTACGCCGGTCCATTGTGATGATATCTTGGCCATCCAAGGCGATAGCGGCGGTGCGGTTTTCACCTCCGACATGGCCATTGGAATAGTCGTTGCGCGAGCCACCGACATTCAAAATGACGCTTACTTCATGCCGATCCAACAAGTGACCAACGCCGGACTGACGATCATTGCCGCCCAATAAACCGCTCGCATTGTTCGGAGCCCTGTGCTGCGTCGCCGCGCTCACGTCCTGTTCGCCGGCGCCCCAGCCTGCGGCAGATTCAGAGGTAAACGAGCCAGCGCTCGCGCGACCCCATGACTCAACCGCGTGGCCCATCCCCTTGTTGCGTGCGCGGGCACGGTCGGATTATGAGAACACGGCCGTGACGGTCGGCGTACTCACGCTAAGGGGCCGGTGTCTCGTTTTGGCTGGCGGGGGCGGCGACACCGGACGCTCCATAGTCTGGCCCTGGGATGCAGCGGTTGAGCGAACTGGCAGCGACACCTTTGTGTCGAGTTCGTTCTATCGTTCCCGCGTGCGCGTTGGCGAGATTGTCGTCATGTCGGGCGGACAAGCGCCCGAGCCTATTCCGGCAGGGCTTCTCGATGTCGATCCCTCGGGATGTGCGCCGCCTTACTGGGTCGCCGGACGCTTTGCCCACGCGTCTGATGCGTTGAGCAGCAACTAACGGGATGAGGAAATAAGAGAAGGGGGCGCACATTAAGCGATGGAGTGATGGAGACACTCACTAATTAGCATAACCCATATTATCCGAACGCGACCGCCAGCCGCCGAGGCGGCGATTTGGAGACGGGACACTAGCCGCAGTGGCGCCATTGGTCCAAACAAGTCCCATGACCCGCACCGGCTATTTCCTGCGCCTGGCCTTTTCCGTCGTCATCGACGTCGCCGATTTCACCTTGGGACGCATCCCGATCTTTGGGTCCGTCACCGAGGGCGTCGGCACGCTCGTGTTGTTCGGCCTGTGGGGGCCAGCGGGGCTGGTAAACCTCTGGGAGCTGGCGGATTTCACCGAGCAAGCCGACGCGTTCGTGCCCACCGCGACGCTCATCGCGCTCTATGTCGGCTGGCGTGAGGGGCATTTGCTTGGGCGCCCACCCGCAACAGCCGCCGTGCCTCACGCGAGCACGCAAAGCGAAACACCGCAGGCAAGATGAACCACCTACCCATCCCCGGGTCGCCGCACAGCGGCGAGCCCCGGGCCCATAGACACAAGTGTTTGTGTTTATGGGCCCCGGACTTCGCCTGCGGCAAATCCGGGGATGGGTGGCGCGCGAATTCAACGGCAGTGAGGAGAGCATGACCCAATCTGTGTGGGCGCTCGCGCTTCACGGCGGCGCCGGCGCGATCGCCGCGCTGCTCTATCAGCGCGAAGAAGCGCACATGGGCGCCTTGCTCGACCAGGGCGCGGCGATGCTGGCGCGGGGGGAAAGCGCGCTCGACGTTGTTACCGCTATGGCCGAAGCGCTGGAGGCGTGCGGACTGCATCTCGCCGGCAAGGGATCGTCCCCGAACGCTGACGGCGTCGTTGAGCTAGACGCTTCGCTGATGGACGGCGCCACAAGGCGCGCTGGCGCGGTCGCTTCGCTGCGCGGCTTTGTCTCGCCGGTGCGCGTGGCGCGCGGGGTAATGGAGAAAACGCCGCACGTGCTGCTTGCTGGTGAAGGCGCTGTGCACTTCGCGCGGGCCAACGGCTTTGAGCCCGTCGAAGACCCGCTCAACTATTACACACCCGCGCAAAGCGGCCTCACCGAACCGGCCAAGCTCGCCGGCACGATCGGCGCTGTCGCGCGCGATACGTCCGGCCGGCTCGCCGCCGCCACCTCCACCGGCGGCATCCAAGGCAAAATGCCCGGCCGCGTCGGCGACACGCCCATTATCGGCGCCGGCTGCTGGGCCGACGAGCGCGCGGCAGTATCGTGCACAGGTCATGGCGAATACTTCATGCGCGTGAACGCTGCGGCGGATGTCTCCGCCCGCATTGCCTATGCCGGGCAAAATCTGCACCAGGCCGCGTCAGGCGTCATCGACGACGTGCGCAACCTGGGCGGTAATGGCGGCTTGATCGCTGTGGACGCGCGCGGGAATGTGGCGACGCCGTTCGCGAGTCAGGGCATGAAGCGCGCCTGGGCCACAAGCGCCGGCATTCGTGAAGTCAAATCCTTCAGGTGATCGCATGAAAACAATTCTGCTTCTCTCCGCCCTCGCCCTGCTCAGCGCCTGCGCCAGCAGCGGGGGAACCCTTGGCGACCGCATGGATTGGCGATGCGCAGGCGGAGCGGCGTTTTCCGCGCGCATCAAAAGCAACGGTTCGGCGGAAGTGTTCGCTGGCGGCCAGCTCTACCGCCTCCCCCACGTCGAAGCCGCCTCCGGCGCGCGCTATTCCAACGGCACGGTGGAGTATTGGGAACGCGGCGGCGGGGCCAATCTCGGCGGCGCTGCCGGCGGGCCGTACAACAATTGCACGCGCTGATGCGCGCCGCGCGCCCCTTCATGTCGGCGCGTGGTCATGCTATGTTTCGCTAATGGCCGATACGAGCATCCTGATCGAGAACCCGGACATCGTGCGGGATATCGAGCGCTTGGCCGCGCGCACCGGCAAACCCGCAGTCGAAGCCGTGGCCGAAGCCGTGCGCGCAAGGCTGTCGGGAGCGCCCAGCAGCAGGCCTACGAGGGCCGACAAAAATGCGGAATTGCGTGACATCCTGGCCCGCATCGACGCCCTGCCCCGACTTGGTGAACCGCTAACGGACGCCGATCTTTATGACGAAGACGGCTTGCCGCGATGATCGTGGTCGATGCCTCCGCGTTGTTGGCGATCTATCTCTCTGAACCCGAACGTGAAGATTGCATCCAGCGCATTCGCAACACCACGGTCGCATGGATGTCGCCGGTAAATTTATGGGAAGCGCTGGTCCGCGCTTCGGTGGTCAATGGTGCGAGCGGAGCGGCGGAAATCGAAAATTTGGTCGCGAACCTCAACATCGAGATCGTACCCGTTGATGCGACCATCGCCCGCGCCGCCGCCGACGCCTTCGCGCGTTTCGGCAAACGCGCGCCGGCAAGGCTGAACCTGGGCGATTGCTTTGCTTACGCGCTGGCGAAGTCAAGCGGCGCGCGCCTGCTTTTCAAGGGCGACGACTTCACCAAAACCGACATCTTGGCCGCCTGATGCGCGGCTATTTCGGCATTGGCGCTGAAGATATTTCCAAGCCTATGAATCTCGGCGCCTTGATGCGCACGGCGCATGCGTTCGGCGCGAGTTTCTTCTTTACGCTGAACGCGGCGCCCAAGGTGCGCGAGGCCTACAATAGCGACACCTCGCGCAGCTTCGACCACATGCCGTATTATCCCTGGGAAAATCTCGAAGCGCTGCGCCTGCCGAAAGGCTGCGCGCTGGTTGGCGTTGAGCTCGCCGATGACGCGGTGGAGCTGCCGCGCTTCCAACACCCGCAAGCCGCCGCTTACGTGCTCGGGCGCGAACGCGGTTCGCTCTCTCCGGAACTGCTCGCCCGCTGCAAGCACGTGGTAAAAATCCCGACCAAATTCTGCATCAATGTCGGCCTCGCCGGCGCGCTGGTCATGTACGATCGACTGCTCGCCCACGGCGGCTATCCGGCGCGGCCAATCATGCCGGGCGGGCCGAAGCTGGAGATGACGCACCTGCCAGTTCACAAAAAGTGACGGCGCGTTTGAGGCGAAGGGGATTGTCGCGGCCCATTGCCCTCCCCATAAACCGCCCGTGACCACCGCCCTCCCCTCCCTCGCGGGCCTCTCCAAGCCAGCGCTCGCGGAAAAGCTTGTCGCCATTGGCGTCGAGCCGAACAAAGCGCGCATGCGCGCTGAGCAGCTGTGGCGCTGGATTTATCATTACGGCGTCACTGATTTTTCGGCGATGACCAACGTCGCCAAGGAACTCCGCGCCACGCTGACCGCGCATTATTCGCTCGCGCGCCCGGAAATCGTCACCCAGCAGATCAGCAACGACGGCACGCGCAAATGGCTGGTCCGGCTTGGCCCAGGCACGGAGGCCGAGTGCGTGTATATTCCCGACGTTGGCCGCTCGGGCGCGCTGTGCGTCAGCTCGCAAGTCGGCTGCACGCTCAATTGCACGTTCTGCCACACCGGCACGCAAAAGCTGGTGCGCAATCTCAGCGCCGCCGAAATCGTCGCGCAAGTGATGATTGCCCGCGACGCGCTTGCTGAATGGCCCACCGCCGAGCGCCCGCTCAATGACGGCGAGCGCCTGCTCACCAACATCGTATTCATGGGCATGGGCGAGCCGCTCTATAATCTGGACAATGTCGCCGAGGCGATCGACACGATTTCCGATGGCGACGGCATCTCGATCGGGCGCCGCCGCATCACTGTCAGCACCGCCGGCGTTGCGCCCAAGATCAAGGAACTCGGCGAACGCACCGGCGCCATGCTGGCGATCTCGCTGCACGCCACCAATGACGAGCTGCGCAATCAACTCGTGCCGCTCAACAAGAAGTACAATCTCGAAGATTTGTTCGCCGCGATCCGCACCTATCCTTCGCTCGGCAACGCCAAACGCGTGACCTTCGAGTACGTGATGCTGAAAGGCGTCAACGATACGCTGGGCGAAGCCAAGGAGCTGGTGAAATTGCTCGCGGGCGTGCCGGCGAAGATCAACCTCATCCCGTTCAATCCCTGGCCCGGCAGCCCTTACGAGTGCTCGGACTGGGGAATTATCGAAGCCTTCGCCGAAGTGCTCAACCGCGCCGGCTATTCCTCCCCCATCCGCACACCAAGAGGCCGCGATATCCTGGCCGCCTGCGGACAATTGCGCTCTGAAAGCGTAAAAGTGCGCGCCAGCGAGCGCGGCAAAACGGAAGTGGCGCAGTGACCACGCCGACACTCACCGCCCCCGGCATCGTGCTGCGCCCGCTCGAGCTTGACGATGCCGAAGCTTTGTTTGCCGCGCACGGCGATGCGGCGACGCACCTCTATTGGTCCGGCCCCGCGCATAAGGACGTCGCGGAGACGCGCGCCTACATCAAAGCCACGCGCGATATGAAAGGCGCGCTGGTCTGGGCCATCACCGAAGACGGCGGCGAGGCGCTGGGGCGCGTGGCGCTGTTCGTGCTGCGCGAGGGGGTTGGTGAGTTTGGCATCATCATGCGCCGCGAAGCCGTCGGCCGCGGGCTCGCTTCGAAAGCCATCAAATTGATCGAGGACCACGCCTTCACCACGCTCGGCCTCCACCGCCTCGCCGCCGATGTCGATCCCGACAACACTGCTTCGCTCTCCCTCTTCCTCCGCGCCGGCTTTCAGCGCGAAGGCCTGCTGCGCGGCAATTGGAAAACCCACCTCGGCGTGCGCGACAATGTGATGTTGGGGAAGTTGCGCCAGGATTAGCACCTAATATGGAGCGCCGGCGCCCTCGCCGGCTCTTGTTTGTGCGTGATGCGACGCATGCCGGCGAGGGCGCCGGCGCTCCATGGTGCGGGCTCTATCCCTGCCGAAACACCCGATTTCCCTTGTAAAACCACGCTTTCAGCAAAATCTATCCGCCCCCTTCGCGCAGGCCTTATCATGGCTGCAGTCCGTTTCATCGGAGGGGCGTTAAGGCGCCAGCCCAGAGCGTGAAGCGGAGAGCGATGAGTGAGATTGGCGGCGAGGCCTGAAACCACCGTGTCCGGGGATCGGGTTGCGCCCGCGCAAGCGAGCACAACGTTGGACCGAACCGCTCGCTGCTGGCGCCAGGCTCCGGAGTGAACAGCTCCTCCGCCTGAACGCGAGCGCAAAACATCGCGGGGACGTCCGGGCTTCGCTCGCGTTTCCTTCTCTTCCCGCGTTTTGCGCGCGGGCCCGGCGTCCCCACCCTCCGACCTGTTTTTCGCAAACACGAAAAACAGAACACAAACTGCACCCCGCAAAAGGCCCGCAATGACCGCACCTATAGAACAAAAATGGACCGAGCTTCGCCGCGCGCGACGGGCAGCCGATGGCGCGCTCTCGTTGAGTGCGCGCCTCATGCGCGATGGCGATCTTGCTTCAGCCTCGCGCGCGGCTTTGCTGGCCGAGCGCCTGGCGCGCCTTGATGTGGCGGCCGAGCAACGCAGACGTGCGGCGCAAACAGCACGCCGCCGCGCCGAGGAAGCGCTCGCGACTGCGGAAATGCAGGTGAGCCTGCTTGCGGCCCTCAAACCGCAAGCGCCGCCGCCTCCCGAGCCGACACCCGAGTTTACGCCGGAGGTCCTCGCCGCCATGGCGAAAGCCCGCCGCCAGGCGCAACGCGCGCTTGGTCTGCCGGTCGATCCTTGAATTTTCTCGGCTTCGATCCGGATGCGGTTTGATTTTGCCGCCCGCGACTCATGCTAAGCGCGATCCATGATTGAACAGACCGCTCAAGCCTCCGCCATTATCCTCGCCGGCGCCTCGCTCGGCTGGATCATGTTGTTCTCGTTCGTCGTCTCGCCGGCGGCTTACAAAACCTTTGACCAGGGCAGAGCCGAGCGGCTGGTCAAACAAGTGATGAATTCGGGCCACGGCATCTTGGGCCTGATCGCGCTGGCGTCGGCGGCCGCGGCCTTGATCTCGGGAGCATTGGCGGGCGCGGTTGTCGCGGCGGTCGCGGGCGTGTTTGCCTTCATGTGCAAGTTCGCGCTTGCGCCGCGCGAAGATAAACCACTCAAGGGCCACCGCGTTTTAAAGACCGCGCGCATCGTGGCCTCAGGCCTGACCGCGTTCATCATGCCGGTGCTGGGCGCATCGATCGTGCTGACGCTGCTGGGTATCTAGGCCGCGCCCGCTCGTTGCGAGGATGCTAAAGCGCGCGAAACGCTCTACCAGGCCGCGCAAAGCGACGACCCGCAATCGGCCAAGATCGATGCGCGCACGAAAGGTGCAACTCTTCGATCGCTATTTCTCGGAAGGGAGCCATCCCAGGCCCTCGACGATCGCCGATTGCGTCGCCCGTATGTCCGCCCTAACTGGAGCGCAATGCCGAACCAAAAGCCACGCCTCGTCAATCTCGACCTCGACCTGCTTCGCGCCTTTGTGGCGGTTGCAGAAGCGCGGAACTTCACACGCGCTGGCGTCAGACTCGGACGGACGCAATCAACGATCAGTTTGCAGATCAAGCGGCTTGAAGAGCATGTCAACGCCGAACTTTTCGCGCGCGATCCGCGCAACGTTGCATTGACGGGCCATGGCGAGGCGCTCCTTGTCCAAGCGCGACGGCTGCTGCGGCTCAATGACGAAATCATTGGCGAGATGTTCGAACACTCTTTGGAAGGTGAAGTCCGCTTCGGCGCGCCGGAAGACTTCGCCACCACACACCTTCCCGGCATTTTGGGGGATTACGCGCGCGCCTATCCGCATGTGAGTTTATCCGTCACATGCGACCTTACATTGCGTCTCATGGACAAGATGAGCCAGGGCGAGCTGGACTTGGCTCTGATCAAGCGCGAACCGATGGGCGCCGATTTGGGCGTACCAGTCTGGCGCGAGCAACTGGTTTGGGTCGGCGCCGGCGAGGACGTATTGCCCGCCGCCGCGCCTGTGCCGCTCGTGGTGGCGCCAACGCCGTGCGTCTATCGCAAGCGCGCCACAGCCGCGTTGGATGCGGCGCAGCGCCCGTGGCGTATCGCCTATACCAGCCCGTCCTTAGCTGGTCAGCAGGCCGCGCTCCGCGCCGGACTCGGCGTCACGGCGCTGCCGACGGAGATGGTCCCCGAAGACCTGACAAAGTTCGGCGCCGAGCAAGGCTTTCCGGCACTCGCGGATGTTGAAATCGCCCTTATCCGCGCGAGCAAGGCACTGCCCGTCGCGACTGAGCGCTTGGCCAACTTTATCCTGGCCTCCTTGGACGCAGGCAGATCGGAGTGCTGACCGTGATTGCAGCACCCGATCGCTGACATTGCAAACATCAATCTTCATCGTCCTTAAAAACCCCTTCGTCGTCACCACTTCACCTTAGCCAGGCCGGGCCCTTCTGGCGGCGGATCGAGCCGCGATGTCGGACTGGAGGATTGTGGGTGGAAGTGCGCGATCCCGCGTCCTTTGCCCCCCGCTTTGAGAGCGGGAGAGCGCCTCCGCCCGCAATCCTATTGGCGAACCAATTGGTAGGAGATGGGTCAATGGCCTTCGAAGACTTTCAAAATCGCGATACGAGCAGGCACGCGCAAGCGACGACAACAGATGTTCTCTTCGATGCCGGTTTGCGCCGGCACATGATCGGCATCTTCAACTACATGTTCGCCGGGCTCGCGCTGAGCGGCGGCGCCGCGTTCTTGCTCCTGCAGACGGGCGCGGCCTCCTTGTTCTTCAGCGGGCCGGGACAGTTCACGCCGCTGGGCTGGGTCGCTGCTGTCCCTGTTCGGTCAACGCGAAGAATAACTCCGATCCCAACCCCAGCGCCCGCGATCTGACTGCTTCGCGGGCGCTGCCTTTAGCGCCTCTGGTTCGGAGAACAATCCGTGGAATTTCTCACAAGCGAATATGCCAGCCAGCCCATTTGGCTTTGGCTGAGCTTCCTTGCCTTCATCGGCTTTCTGCTCTGGCTGGACCTCGGCCTCTTTAACCGCAAGGACGCCATCGTCTCGCCGGCCAAGAGCGCGATCATGTGGGCGAGCTTTGCCTCGATCGCGGTCGCCTTCGGGCTTTATGTCGGCTTCGCCTTCGAGCCGGACCCGCAATATTATGCCTCGCCCGAAAACCTGAACCAGCAGGCCGTGATCCAGTACTTCACCGGCTATCTGCTGGAAACAGCGCTCGCATTCGACAACATCTTCGTCATTTCGCTCATCTTCACCTATTTCGCCGTACCACGCGAGTACCAGCATCGGGTCCTGTTCTGGGGGATTATCGGCGCCATCGTTTTCCGGGCCCTCTTCATCTCGGTCGGCGCCGCCGTCGTGAATTCATGGACCTGGGTTCTCTACATTTTCGCGGTGTTTCTGATTTTTACCGGCTGGAAGATGCTGGTCGACCAAGATCAGGAAATGAAGCTTGAGGAGAACACCTTTCTCGCCTTTATTCGCCGCAGACTGCGCGTGACGGATCGGATCGACAACCACAATTTCTTTGTACGCCGCCCCCATCCTTCAGCGGGCAAGCTGGTGCTTTTCGCCACGCCGCTCTTCCTCACGCTCATCATGGTCGAGGCGGCGGACATCGTTTTCGCGGTGGACTCCGTGCCGGCGATCTTCGCAGTCACGCGCGACCCGTTCATCGTCTATACGTCTAACATTTTCGCCATCCTCGGCCTTCGGTCGATGTATTTCATGCTGGCCGAGGCGATCGAACGATTCAAATATCTCAAGTATGGCCTCTCGCTGGTGCTCGTTCTGATCGGCGTCAAGATCATCTGGAATTTCGGCCTCTCCAAAGCACTGGGCTGGGTTCCCTACCTTGAACCGCACTGGGCGCTGGTGATGACTCTGGGCCTGCTCGGCGGATCGATCGTCTATTCGCTGTGGCGGACCCGCGAGACGAGTCACAGGCAGATCGAGCAAGCATGAGCCTGATGCGCGGCGGCTTGGTCCGCGTTCAAGCCGCCGCGCTCATCGCTGTCATTTGTTCATCTCATGAGTACGTCGATTGATCCGTCACATTGCGACACCAAATATCATAGGCAGGTCCGGGCCCCTCTGGCGGCATGTGCCGCGATGTCGGACCGCATCGCTTCCACGACAATTTGCGTCGGAAGCGGATGAGGAGCGAAAGTCATGATCCACGCCCTAGGTGCCTTGAACCCAACTGTGCGCGCAAAATCCAAACACCAAGATGCGCCCAACGAGCGCCCTGCAAAAATGATCCCTATGGTCCCCAAAGCGCACCCTGCGGAAAAGCCGGAGCGGAGGAAAGACCGATGGACCCGCGAGTCGCTACTCTTAAGTCTCGCCACGCCGAGATTGAACGCGCACTGGCGATCGAGATGACGCGCCCGTCACCGGACTTCGTGAGTGTCAGGGAACTCAAGCGTCGCAAACTCCGGATTCGCGATATCATAGCGATCCGCGAAAGACTGCGAACGCTCGCAGCCTGAATCGTACCTGCGCCCTTCGCTCCTCGCGATGAACGCGTCCTTTTTCTGTCTGGAGAACTCCCATGCCTCTTCTCATGTGCCCCAATTGCAGCGCGAACATGCAAGCGCTCAATCGAACCGGTGTCGAATTCGATATGTGCCCCTCATGCCGCGGCGTTTGGCTCGACCGCGGCGAGCTTGAAAAAGTGATAGAGAACGTCCGCGCTGAAGCGAACGCCCAACCCGCCCCGCCAATCGAGCGGCAAGCAGCGCCGCGACATGCCGTGCAACCCAGCCCGTCCTATGGAGAACTCGGCGAGCAGGGGGAGCGAGGCGAGTACGGAGAGCGCGGCGAACACGGGCAAAGCCACGATCCGCGTCAGCGCCGTAGGCGTGGCTTCGAGATGTTCGATATCTTCGACTGACTGCGGATCAGGAGCGATCGCCGAATTCTCTGTACAGCTCTCTCCGCGACGCCGCTGGGACGGTCTGAACCCTAAGGGTTTAGGTCTGCCCGCTGGCGGCGTCGCGCGCGTTTCGCCCGAGGTAACGCATCCCCTTGATAACCATCTTCAGAGCCTCCCAGTGAATGGCGACTATGACTTTGAAGGTCATCAGTGGATTGCCGACCCAGGCCCGGAGCAAGTTGGCGTCGGTGAGTGCGCGATGCGCGCCGCTGAACGAGGCTGTCAGAACCGCCTCTTGACCGCGCATGACGCGCATCGCCACACGCGCACTCTCCCCTGGGGGCGTGACGGTGAAGTCGTAACGCAAATCCATTTCCAAGAACGGCGATACAAAAAACGCCTTTTCGCAGCTTTGCGTTATTTTTCCATCAGCTCCTGTTATCGGTGTCATCGCGTAGAAATGCCGCTCTCCAAAAGTGTTGCTGACTTCGTAAACAAGCGCAGCCAGTTCTCCCGAAGGGCGCCAACAGAAATAGACGCTTAGGGGGTTAAACACGTAGTTGAACAGCCGCGGCATCGCCAGCAGCGTGATCACTCCCCCATTCCACGCAACGTTCGCTTCACGCAATTGGTCTTCTATCTGCGGGCGAATGGGCTGATCGATGCCGCCGCCATGGTCACGATCGTGAACAGAGACAAGATTGGCGCGATTGTGCGCAAATAGCCTCAGGCGTTTTGCCAGCGCCGGAATATCATCGATATCCAGCGCTAACATGAACACGTTGTAGCGGAGCCGATGTTTGCCTAGTCGATTGTGCGCGACACGCCCGGTGTAGATCGCATTCACGCCGCGCGCTCCAAAGCAAACGCCGGTCCTGCATCGAGGCAGATGCGATCGGATTCTCCGGCGACGCTCCATGGCCGCTTCGCGCCGCCCAATTGCTCGGCGACAGCAAGGCCCGCCTGCAATCCGTCTTCGTGAAAGCCAGCGCCAAAATGAGCGCCGCAAAACCAGGTGTTGCGCGCGCCTTGCAAACTCCATAGCCGCCGCTGGGCGATCAATGCACCTGCGTCGAACAACGGGTGCTCATACTCAGTCTGGTACAGCACGGCGTCGCTACGCGGGGCGCGTTGCGGATTGAGCGTTAGGAATATTTGTTCGTCGCAAGGCAAGCGCTGCAATAAATTCATCCAATAGGAGACCACACATCCGCTGTCTGGATTGTCGCCGACATAATTCCAACTCGCCCATTGTCGCTGATTGCGCGGCATCAAGGACCGATCCGTGTGCAACACAGCATAGCTCTTGGAATAGCGAAAGGCGCCAAGTAAATCACTCTCCTCCTCGCTTGGGTCATCGAGCAGATCAAGCGCGCTATCGGCGTGCGTAGCGATGACGAGTGCATCAAAGCGTTCGGTTCTGCCCTTCGCGTCACGCACCCAGACGCCGCCGCTCTCGCGCCGGACCGACACCGCGCCCGCACTGAGCCGCACGCGCTCGGCGTAGGGCGCGGAGAGCACATTAACGTAGGCGGTGGCGCCGCCCTCGATTGTGCGCCATGGCGGCCGTCCCGCGAGTTGCAGCAGGCCATGGTTTTCGAAAAACTGAACAAAAGCGCAGGCCGGGTATTCACGAATTTCGGCAAGCGAAGCCGACCAGATCGCGGCCGCCTGCGGCAGTAAATGATCGTGCTGGAACGCGGCTCCATAGCCGCGTCGCTTGAGGTATTCGCCAAGCGACATCATCTCTTCGCGCATGGCAGGCAGATCGCCGGGTGCTTGGCGATAGAAACGCACAAGATCCAGTATCATCGACCAGAAGCGAGGGCTTAGCAGATTGCGTCCGTCACGCAGAAAGGCCGCAGCGCCAACCGATGAGTAAGCGGTCTTGCCGCCATTGAGCGAGACGCCGAACGACATGTCCGAGGTCTTGGTGGCGACGTTCAAATGTTCGAGTAGCGCAACCAAATTGGGGTAGGTGCGACGGTTGAAAACGATGAAGCCGGTGTCAACAAGGGTTGGCCCAGTCTTGGTTTTTACCTCAACGGTATTGCTGTGACCGCCGAGCCGGGCGCCCTTTTCGAACAACGTCACCTCATGATTTTGGCTCAGAAGCCAGGCCGCCGACATTCCGGCTATGCCGGAGCCGATCACGGCGATATTCTGCCGAGGCTGTTTCAACGTGGAGGAATACGCCATTTTGGGTGTCCGCTTTCCTGCACCGGCGCCTTCAAGGCTGCTCACGGATTGGTTTTCTTACGCGCCGTGCGCTCGTTTGGATCAGATTGATCCAACCAGCGGGCCTGCACGTAGCAATCGCTATGAGCCTGCTCGCCTTCGATTCTCAATTGATCGGTCCGGCCAGAGCGGTTCGGAGGGTCGCTGCGAGGTCTGGCATGGATAGCTGCGGCAACCTCACGGATGAGGCGTTGTTATCTCGGGTGGCGCAGGGAGATCGTGAAGCGTTTGCGCTTGTGTTTGCGAATTACGCGGGGCGGGTGAAGTCCTACCTGATACGCCTTGGCGCGCCCGCAGCGGCGGCCGAGGACCTGGCGCAGGATGCGATGCTGGCGGTGTGGCGGCGGGCGGCGAGTTACGATGCCGCCAAGGCCAAGGCCTCGACCTGGATCTTCGTAATCGCGCGCAATTCTTGGATTGATCAGCTGCGGCGCGAGAAGGTGGCGTTCGCTTATCGCGAAATCGCCGACACACCGGCGGAAGGCTGCGAAGCGCCGGACGATGCCGCCGTGCGCGGGCAAACGGAAATACACATGAGCGCGGCGCTCGAAGGTTTGTCGGAGGAGCAAAAACAAGTAGTGCGGCTTTCATTCTTCGAAGACAGGCCGCACTCGGAAATCGCCGAGCGCCTTTCACTTCCTCTTGGTACTGTGAAGTCAAGGTTGCGTCTGGCGCTGAACAAACTGCGCGCGCATTGGGAGCGATACTCATGAAGCCCAATCATCATCCCTCGCCGGATATCCTTGCCGAGTATGCGGCGGGAACGCTTGATCCCGGGTTTGGCCTAGTCGTCGGCGCGCACGTGGAAAGCTGTGCGGCTTGTCGGATAAAGGTCAGCGCTTACGAGGTTATTTCGGGCTTGGCGCTTGAGGGCTTGCCGCGAACGGAATTGGCAGAAGGAACACTGGCGCGTGTGATGAACCGGCTAGATATCCTGCCCCCCGCCCAGACAGCTTACGATGCGCGCCCGCTGGTCGAACGCCTCCCCCGCAAGCCACGCAAATGGGTCGCGCCTGGTGTTTGGGTGGCGGCGGTTGATACCCCGCACGCGTCATCAAACCGTGTCTATCTGTTGTCCGTCGCGCCCGGCGGCGCCACCGCGCGGCACGAGCATGAGGGCCGTGAGTTTTGCGCCGTGCTCAGGGGCGCCTACACCGATGTGCTCGGCACGTTCGCAGCAGGTGATTTCGCCGCTGCCGATAGTGGGCTCAATCACCAGCCAGTGGTTCAAGGCAAGGAGGCGTGCGTGTGCCTGTTCGCGACCGAAGGCAGGTTGAAGCCACAGGGGTTTCTGAGCCGCATGGCGTTCGCCTACGCCAACGTCTGACCTCACGCAGATTGATCGCGGAGAACACAGATGGGCTTTGTCGCGCGAGTCACGCTGGTGATGATGCTAAGTGCGTTACAGGTTGCGCCTGCCTGGGCGATGTCGCCTGGCAGGGTGGAATTTGATGTGTTCCGCAATGGAGAGCCGTTTGGACGCCATGTTGTTTCGGTAACCGAAGCGAACGATCGCTTCACGGTTGAATGCCAGGTGGCGCTGCGGGTCAACGTAGGGCCACTGACGGTGTACCGCTATGAGCATGCCTGCCGTGAGACTTGGAGCCTTGGGGCGCTTGAGCGGTTGCGCTGCGCGACGTTGCGCGATGGACGCCGCACGCGCGTTGACGCGCAATTGGACGGATCACGCCTGCGTGTCACGGGCGCCGATGGCGAATTGTTGTTCCCCCTCGACGCGCTTCCCACCAGTTGGTGGATCAAGCCCGCTACCAGCGTCACCTCCATGATCGACACCGAAACGGGCGCGCGTATGGCGCTGCAGGTGACGGATATGGGAACGGGGCCTATCCAAGCTGGCGGCGCCGTCATCCAAGCGCACCGCATTCGAGTACAAGGGGAGCTAGCTGTCGATCTTTGGTATGATGTGCAGGGGCGCTGGGTTGGTTGCGCCTTCACCGCACGCGGTCAGCGCATTGTCTACCGCCTTGCAACGCCGCTCGGTGTGGCGCCGAGCTTAGGGCTTCTCCAAAGCTAGTTGCACGACGTTTGTTCGCCCGGTGCGGAAGCCCGCTTCACAATATCCCAAATAGAATAACCAGAGACGTTTGAAACGCTCGTCAAAGCCCAACGCACTGATCTCGGCCCACTGAGCCTGGAAGCGGCGGCCCCACTCAGCCAAAGTCTCAGCGTAACTCTGCCCGAACGCATCAGACTTTCGCCACAGCAAGCCCGCATCCGCGACCTCGTCGCGCAGCCGCGCAACGCTTGCGAGCATGCCGCCGGGAAATACGTAGCGCTGTATGAAATCGGTGCGCCGTCGATACTGATCGAACAATTGGTCCTGTATAGTGATGATCTGCAGGCCCGCGCGCCCGCCTGGTTTAAGCACCGCAGTGACCTTGTTGAAAAATGTCGGCCAGTATTTCTCACCCACCGCCTCGAACATCTCTATAGACGCGACCTTGTCGAACTGGCCCTCCACGTCACGATAATCCTGGCGTCGAATCTCGACTCTGTCGGCGAGCCCGGCCTTACCAATGCGTTCGCGTGCATAGTGGAACTGTTCGTCGCTGATGGTAATCGCGGTTACGCGCGCTCCATATTCCCTGGCGGCGAATTCCGCGAACCCTCCCCAGCCGCAACCGATTTCGAGCACACGCTCGCTGGGTCTGAGCCTGAGGTGTTCGGCGAGTGTTCGATATTTGGCCGCTTGCGCCGCTTCGAGACTGCCGCCGGCAGCAAGGAAGCGGGCGGAGGAATAGGTCATGCTCCGGTCAAGCCATGCTGCGTAGAAGCGATTGCCTAAATCATAATGGGCGAGGATGTTTCGTTTGGCCCCGCCACGCGTGTTTGGCCGCATGGCGTGGCTCAGCCAATGGAGCACGTTGCTGACCACGCCGCCATTGAACAGGCGCAAAAAGCGTTCAACGTTTGCGGCCAACAAGGTCAGCAACGCCGCGAGATTGGGGCTTTCCCATTCGTTTGCTATCCAGCCTTCGGCCAGTCCGATGTCGCCGTGCGCGAGCACGCGGGCGGCAAACCGAAAGTCCCGGATATTGAGCGCCGCCGCCGGACCATCGCCATCGCCGAACCGCAAGGCGCGTGCGTCTGGCAGGCGCACGATGAGCGCGCCGCTGCGGATGTTGAGACAGGCCAGAAGGATTGCCTTTACGCTGGCCGGCACGCTCGCAAGTCCGGTGATCTGGGCCGCATTGGCAAGCGACGGCTCAGCAGCCTCTTGGAACGCGACTTGATCGATTGCTAACGTCATATCTTGCCCTCGCCTCAGCACTGGAAGCAGAGGCGCACGCCTTGGGTTCCCCAGACCGCCGCGACATTGCTTGCTTGAGATACGCGCATCGCTGTGATCTGGATCAAGGCGCCGCGGATCAAATCTCTCCATCAGCTATGAAAGGCTGGGAGATGTGGCTGAGAAAATTGGCGATCTTGCGAGCGCTGTGAAGCGCTACCAGCAGAGCCAGCCGATTGCGCGGCGGCTAGCGCAAATAAATCCATCGCACCCAGGCTTGGACAGGGACGCGGAGATCACCGAGCGACGGCTGGCGGAATTGGCCGCTAAGCTTGGGGCATAAGTTTAAGCTTTGGCCCGCGCTATTTCCGCCCCAGCTTCGCTTGCTTGCGCAGCGCCGCGTTGATGCGGCTTTGCCAGCCTGGGCCGGCTTGCTTGAAGTGCGCGATCACGTCGGAATCGAGCCGGATGCTGACGGCTTGCTTTGGGTCGCCCACCAGCGGCCGACCGCGCGCGCGGTCCACGGCGCGACGCCATACGTTTTGTTCCGCCTCGCTGAATGGCCGCATGCGGCGGATCATTTCCGGCGTCATTGGCAGATCGTCCGGATCGAACGGCGCCGATTCTTCAGCGACCCCCGGCGGCAAGATAGGTCGCGCGCTCTTGCGCGGTCGCTTTACGGAGGCTGATGACTCGGACCGCTTCTTGGTTCGGCTCGGTGAAGACGATGGCATGCAGTGTTCTCCGAATCCTTCCCAGTGCAAAAATGCGCGTCTCGCCACAATCGAAGCGCAAGTCTTCGGTTCGCGTCGCGCCTTTGAAGTCGAACCATTGCGCGTCCGCGAACGAAACGCGATGTTTGCGCCAGTTCACGGCGGCATCCCACTCAAATCCGGGCGGCGGTTTCGGCATTTATTGTATATACATCAAATGCCGCCCCGTCAAGCGCTCAGCGCCTTCGCCAGCGCCGGCAGGAACACGTCCATGCGATAATCGACGTCACTGTGATCGTCTTCGTATTCCTCGTACGTGTGGGCGATGCTGGCGGCTTTCATTTTCTTGGCGAAGCGGCGCATGCCGTATTGGATGCGGAATTGGTCGTGGTTGCCGCAATCCATGTAGATCAGTTTCAGCTTGCGCAGCTCATCGCCCTTCTCATCGAACATCACAACCGGGTCGTGCTTCATCCAATTTGCCCAGCGCTCGGCGATGAGTTCGCCGGTGTGCGGATCGATCGGCAGACGCATGTTGCGAAATTGCGTGGGATCGGGATCGTAGAAGGCGCTCATGGCGAGATCCATCAGGCACATGCGATCCTTGTCCTTGAGCTTCGGCTGGCTCTCGATGTGGCGCACGTATTTTTCGATCGAGTATTCATGCTTGCGCAGCAATTCGAGGTCGTCGAACAATGTCGGAATAAACAGCGCGTCGAAACCCATGTCGCCGGAATTGATGGCGACGGCGCTCCAGAAATCGGCGCGGTGAAGCCCGTGCCAAGCGGCCCCGTAACCGCCGGAGGATTTGCCGAACACGCCGCGTTTGCCCTGCCCGCCGCAGGTGAATTTGGCTTCCACGAACGGAACGATTTCTTCGCAGATGTAATCAGCGTAACGGCCAGACCCTTGGCTATTGAGGTATTGATTGCCGTAGAGCTTGGTGAAGCAATCGGGGAAGGCCACGACAACGCGGGCCATGCCTTCGTGCGCGAGACGGTCCAACCGCTCGGGCACGTTCTCGCCGGCGGGTTTCCAATTGGTGTGCCCTGGCCCCGCGCCCCAATAGCCAGTGAGATCAACCAGCAGCGGCAGCGCCTCGCCCGGCTTCCAGCCCGGCGGGGTCCAGACCGGCAATTCACGCGCCGTGGGATCACCCAGCGAATTGCCCTCCAGAACAACGGATTTGTGACTAAGGCGATGCAATTCGCCGCGCGGGAGGGAATGGTCTTTTCTCATGAATTGTTGATGATATGCCCAGCTTGACCTTGCAAGCGGCGCGGCTCAAAACCGCGCCTTTCTTTTTCGCGAGAAGCCCATGTCAGCCGCAGAAAGCCCACTCCTTCAAGTTTATGCGCCGCCGGAGCAGAACTTCGTGCGCGGCGAGGGCTGCTGGATCTGGGACGACAAGGGCGACAAATATCTCGACTGCATCGCCGGCATCGCCGTGAATGCGCTTGGTCACGCAGCCCCAGTGCTGGTGAAGGCGCTGACCGACCAAGCGGGAAAGCTCTGGCACACCTCGAACATGTTCAAGGTGCAGGGCCAGGAAACACTGGCGGCGAAATACGTCGCGAACTCGTTCGCCGAACTCGTGTTCTTCACCAATTCCGGCACCGAGGCGATTGAAGGCTCGCTCAAGCTCACGCGCAAATATCACAGCGCCAATGGCAATCCCGAACGCATTGACATCATCGGTTTCCAGGGGGCCTTCCACGGCCGCTCGTATGCGGCGATCAACGCGGCCGGCAATCCGTCCTACGTCGAAGGCTTCGGCCCGCGTCTGCCCGGCTACATCAATCTGCCGTTCGGCGATCTGGAGGCGGCCAAAGCCGCAATCGGCCCGACCACAGCAGGCATCATCATCGAGCCGGTGCAAGGCGAAGGCGGACTTCGTGTTGCGCCAGAAGGTTTCTTGCGAGCGCTGCGCCAGCTTGCCGACGAGAACGGCTTCCTGATCATCTTCGATGAAGTGCAATGCGGCGCGGGCCGCACCGGAAAATTATGGGCCCACGAATGGGAAGGCATGGCTCCGGACGTGATGGCCGTGGCCAAGGGCGTCGGCGGCGGCTTTCCGATGGGCGCGTTCATGGCGACGCGCGAGGCGGCAAAGGGCATGGTCAAGGGCGTGCATGGGACGACGTTTGGCGGCAACCCGCTGGCAATGGCGGTGGGCAATGCGTGTTTCGATGAAATCTCAAAGCCGGAATTTCTGGCGCGCGTGCGCGACATCGCCAATCATCTGGGCCAATCACTGGAGGGCCTAAAGGATCGCCATCCTGATTTAGTTGTCGATGTACGCGGCAAAGGCCTGTTGCGCGGCTTGAAACTCAAGATCGACCCCAAGGACGTGCAAGCCAAGCTGCGGGATCGTAAGGTGCTGGTGGGCGTCGCCGGCGACAACGTCCTGCGCTTGGCGCCGCCGCTGATCATCGACGAGGCGCAAATCTCCCAGGCGGTAGAGGCGCTTGATTCAGCGCTCGCCGCGTCGACGTGACGCCAGCGCGCCATTTTCTCGACATCGCGGCCCTCGCGCCGACAGACGTGCGCGCGCTGCTCGACGAGGCGCATCGTCGAAAGCAAGCGCGCACGCCCCGCCCCAAAGCCATGCCCGACGACGATGCGCCGCTGACCCACCATGCGCTGGCGATGATCTTCCAGAAAAACTCAACCCGCACGCGGGTGTCGTTCGAGATCGCGATGGCGCAATTGGGCGGCATGAGCCTCGCCCTCAACGCCGCCGACACTCAATGGGGCCGCGGCGAAACAGTGGGCGACACCGCGCGCGTGCTCTCGCGCATGGTCGATGCGGTGATGATCCGAGCCAATGCTCATCAGGACGTGCTCGACTTCGCGGCAGCGTCTGACGCACCTGTGATCAATGGCCTGACAGACCTGTCGCACCCCTGCCAGATCATGGCCGACATCATGACAATCGAGGAAAAAGCGGGGCCGGTCGCGGGCAAGACCATTGCCTGGCTTGGCGATGGCAACAATGTCTGCGCCAGCTTCGTGCACGCGGCGGAGAAACTGGAGTTCAAGCTGCGCATCGCCGCCCCGCCCCTCTACGCGCCGCGCAGCCAAGAAATCGCGGCGGCCAGAGCGGCAGGCGCCGATATCCTGCTCACGGCGGACGCCGCCAAAGCTGCCGAAGGCGCAGACGTGCTCGTCACCGACGCCTGGGTGTCGATGGGAGACGCTGACAAGCGCGCGCGCATGGCGGCGTTCCCGCCATACGCGGTCACCGAAACGCTGATGCAACGTGCCGCGCCAAACGCAATTTTCTTGCATTGCTTGCCCGCCCATCGCGGCGAGGAAGTCACCAGCGCAGTGATTGATGGTCCGCAATCTGCGGTTTGGAACGAAGCGGAAAACCGCATTCATGCGCAGAAGGCGGTGCTGCTCTGGTGCCTGGGGAAGCTGTGAGCGCCGACGACAACGTCGCCCCGTTCAGTTTGGACGCCGCCCCGGTGCGCGGGCGCATTGCGCGCTTAGGCGCGGTCGCGCTCAATCCGATCTTGCGACGGCATGACTATCCCCGCCCCATCGCCATGCTGCTCGGTGAAGCGCTGACGCTCGCAGCGTTGATTGCAGCGTTGCTCAAGGTCGAAGGGCGCCTCGTGGTGCAAGCGCAAGGACAAGGTTATCTTTCACTGCTGATCGCCGAGCATGGCGCGGGCGGGCGTTTGCGCGGCTACGCGCGTATGGCGCCAGGCGCAGGCGAAGCTCTAGCGGGCGCGCATCGGATGGCGCCGGCGGACCTGTTGGGCGAGGGCCAATTAGCGATTACGCTCGATCGCGGCGAGGAGGAGACAGCCTATCAGGGCGTCGTGGCGCTCGATGGCTCGACCTTGGCGGCGTGTGCGGAAAGTTATTTCCGCGTCAGCGAGCAGACCGACACAGGCATTGCGTTGGCCGTCGGTGAAGTGTTGAGCGCGCACGCGCCGCCGCTTTGGCGCGCGGGCGGCGTGCTGATGCAGCGCGTTGCGGGCGATAGCGCGCGTGGCGACACCGGTGAAGATTGGAACCGCGCGGCGACATTGTTCGCCACCTTGCGCGACGAGGAACTGATTGACCCAGACCTTCCCGCCGCGACCCTGCTCTATCGCCTGTTCCACCAAGAAGGCGCTCGCTTGGCCGAGGCAAGTTCCCTCGCCGATAGCTGCACCTGCGACGAGATCAAGCTTACCGCGTTGATGAAACAATTTCCACCCGCAGAGCTGCGCGATCTGGTGGAGCCCGATGGCCTGCTGCACGCCAAATGCCAATTCTGCGCGCGCAATTATCGGATCGATCCAGGAAGCGTTTCGGCAAAGTGAATATGCGCGGCGTCAGTCGTCTTCGTCGATCAAGATGCGGTGCGCCGCGCCGTCGAGGTCCTCGTACTGACCGGCCTTGAGGCTCCAGAAGAACGCAGCCAGACCCAGTGCGCCAAGAGAAACCGCCGCCGGGATCAGGAAAATCATGATGCCCATCGGCGGCCTCGTTCCAGCTGCAGGCGGAGCGCATTGAGCGTCACAATCAGCGACGACCCCGACATCGCCAGCGCCGCAATCAGCGGCGTCAATAAGCCAGCCGCCGCCATCGGCGCGGCGATCAGATTATAGAGCCCCGAGAAACGCAAATTCTCGATCGCCCGCGCTTGCGCCGCCTTGGCGACGTCGAGTGCCTCCACCAGCGGCAAGAGCCCAGCGCCCTGGATCACAATGTCGGACGCGGCCTGACTGGCTTCGACCGCCGTGCCTGGAGAAGCAGACGCATGCGCCGCCGCTAGCGCCGCCGCATCATTGAGCCCGTCGCCCACCATGAGCGGCTTCTTGCCCATCGCACGCAGCGTGGCGAGCCGCGCTGTCTTGTCGGCCGGCGACACCCCGCCGGCCCAAACATCAATGCCGGCAGCGCGGGCGGCGGCGGCGGCGGCGACGGGCCGATCTCCCGACATCAGTTCAACGGCGATGCCGCGGTGCTTGAGCGCCGAGACGGTTTCTGCGGCGTCGGCCCGCAAAGCGTCGACGAAAGCAAAGCGCACCGGGGGGCGGTCGCCGCAGGCGAACCAAAGCTCTGCCGATCCATCGTCAGCGTCGGGGGAATTTGGCGCCGCAAATGTGCGCCGCCCCAGGCGCGCGGGCGCGCCATCTAACACGGCCTCAACGCCCTCGCCCGGAATTTCGCGCACGCCGTGAGCGGCGGCGCCTGGGCCCGCCGCTTCCACCAGCGCACGCGACAAGGGGTGGCGCGATGAGCGCGCGAGCGCCGCCGCCGCTTGCAGCGGCGCAGCGTCAACGTCCGTGACAAGGCGCGGTTTGCCCAGCGTCAGCGTGCCGGTTTTGTCGAATACGACAATATCCACTTGCGCCAGGCGCTCCAGCGCATCGCCCGATTTCACCAGCACGCCGCGTTTGAACAGCCGCCCGGTCGCCACCACCTGCACCGCCGGCACGGCGAGCCCCAAGGCGCATGGGCAGGTGATGATCAGCACCGCCACCGCGTTCAACAGAGCAACGCGAACGCCTACATCGGCTGCGTCAAACCCAAAAGCGCGCAACACGACCGGTCCGAACAGCCAGCCCAGGAACGTCAGCGCCGCGAGGGAATGCACCACCGGTACGTAAAGCGCGGCGGCTTTGTCGGCGAGGCGCACGAAGCGGGCGCGCCCTTGCTCACCGGTTTCGATGAGGCGCACCAATTCCGCGACCGTGGAATCTTGCACCCGTGCGCTCACGCGCATCACCAGGCGTTGGGTCAGGTTGATTGCGCCAGCGAAGATGGGCTGGCCTGGCCGCGCGGGCTGCGGCAGCGTCTCACCCGTCAGCATCGAGCAATCGAGTTCCGAAACGCCCTCTTCAATTGCGCCGTCAACAACCACCCGATCTCCTGCGGCGAGCAAAAGCCGGTCGCCGACAACGATGTCGCGCGCCGCCACCGCGCTGATCGTACCATCAGCGCCAATGCGCGATGCGCTCACCGCTTGCAGCGCCAACAAATCGCGCGCCGCCGTACGGGCGCGTTCTCGCAATCTGTGATCGAGATAGCGCCCGATCAACAGGAAGAAGAGCAGCATCGTAATGCCGTCAAAATAGGCGTGCTCTCCCTGTTGCAGGGTCTCGGAGACGCTGATCCAGAGCGTCAGAAACACGGCGAGAGAAATCGGCACGTCCATGTTGGCATGGCGCGCGTTGAGCGCCTTCCAAGCTGAACGGAAGAAAGGTTGGGCCGCGTAGAGCGCCGCCGGAATAGCGATCAGCGCCGAGACCCAATGCAAAAGCGCGCGCGTGCCTTCGCCCATCTCCCCGTCGCTCGACCAGACCGGCACCGAGAACATCATGATGTTCATGGCCGCAAAGCCCGAGACCGCCAGGTAGCGCAACAATTTGCGCCCTTCTTCGTCCGTCTGCCGCACTGCCGCTTCAGGATCGAACGCCGTCGCAGAATACCCCAGCCGCACCAGCGCCTCAGTGACCGCCTTGGGCGCCAGCGCACCCTGCGACCACGCAACGCGCAAACGCCCGGACGAGAGGTTAAGTCGTGCGTCAGTTACGCCCGGCAGCGCCAGCAGCCCGCCCTCGATCTTGGCGATGCAGCCAGCGCATTTGGCGCCCTGCACCAGCAGCTCCAGCGTCTCAGAACCGTGCGCGTCGCGGCGCACGAAGGCGGCGGGATCGGCTCTCGCCTCAGCCTCGGCGGGCGGCGCCAGACCGGACGGGCAGCCTACATCAGCGGCGGTTAGCGCGAAGGGCGCCATGTCAACTCCGATTCAAAATCAAGCGCGCCGCCGTGCGCATCACTCGCCCGCGCACGCAAACGCCACCGACCCACGGGCAGCTCGTCCGTCCGCGCAATGTAAAGCCCGCCGCCGACGGGTTCGAACCTCAGTGCATGGTCGCGGCGCGAATCCGTCGGCCATTGCAGGTCGCCGGTCAGCTCCGCCCCATTGAGAGGCGCCCCATCGCGCGTCATCAGCCTCACCTCGACCCTCGCGCCCGCTTCCGCCGATGTTAGCACTGCGGTGGCGACCCAGCCGAGTGCGGCCTGCGCCCGGCGCGCATCCAGCGTATCGTTGTATTGGAGGCCCTGCAGGTAAGATCGGCGCACATCTTCGCCAGGGAAAGTGCGCACCGCCACGACCGCGAACGCAACGTTCACAGCGATCACGGCGCCAAAAAACGCAAGCAGCCCGATCAATACATGGATCCCGCGAAGCTCAAATTTATTCATGGCGCTGATCCCGCAAGAAAGGCCGACGCGCTGATCGCGACATCGCCGCTTTCAAGGTCGCGTATGGTGAAGGTAAGCGCATGCGAGCCCGCCGTCACGTCGGCCGGCGAGACCACATGCAGGCGCACATTGGTGATTCCATCGGCCTGCGCTTCGGCCAGAATCCGCCCGCCTGCATCAAGCGCCGGCGCCTGCAAGTGAGCGCCCTCAAGGCCCGCAACTTCGATCGAAACTCGCCGCGACGCCGGCGTCATGTTGATGATCTTTAGTGCATAATCATTGCGGATCGAGCCGTCCGCCAAGCGTACGAACGGTGGGCTGCGGTCGCGAATGACATTGAGGTCGAGCGTCACCCGCGTGGCGAGACCGTAAATCATGACCGCAGCAACAACCGCCACAAGCGCCCCATAGAGGATCGTGCGTGGGCGGATCAGGCGGTATGCGGCGGACTTGCCATGTTCACGGCGATCGACATTGGCGTAGCTATCGTAAGCAATCAGCCCCTTGGGTCGGCCGACCTTCTCCATCACCTCGTCGCAAGCATCGATGCAAAGCGCGCAATTGATGCACTCCAATTGGTCGCCGTCTCGGATATCAATGCCTTGCGGGCACACCGCAACGCACTGGCGGCAATCAATGCAGTCGCCGCGTCCGTCCCAGCTCTCGCCTTTCTTGTGTGGGCCTCGCGTCTCGCCGCGGTCGAGACGATAGGTGACCGACAGCGCATCCTTGTCGATCATCGCCGCCTGGATACGCGGCCACGGGCACAGATACGTGCACACTTGCTCGCGCATGGCGCCAGCGAGCGCGTAGGTCGTGAACGTCAACAAGCCGATGAACAAGTATACTGCGACTGAGGCTTGTCCGGTGAAAATATCGCTAAACAAAGTCGGCGCGTCGCCGAAGTAAAACACCCAAGCGCCCCCCGTCGCTGCCGCGATGGCCAACCAGAGTGCATGCTTGGCTGTCTTCTTGCTGGCTTTCGAAATCGACATCGGCGCCTTGTCGAGGCGCATGCGCGCGTTGCGGTCACCCTCGATCAATCGTTCGACGTAAATGTAGAGATCGGTCCACACCGTTTGTGGGCAGGCGTACCCGCACCACACCCGCCCAAACAGCGCCGACGACAGGAAGATGCCAAAGGCGCCCAAGATCAGCAAGCCGGTGATGTAGTAGATTTCCTGCGGCCAGAGCTCGATCGCGAAGAAATAGAAGCGCCTGCCCTCGAAATCGATCAGCACCGCCTGATCGGGACGAGCGAGCCCGCGATCCCATCTGATCCACGGCGTCACATAATAGATCGCCAACAGGACAATCATCGCCGCCCATTTGAGGTTGCGGAACACACCGTGCGCGAGCTTGGGATAGATCTGTTCGCGTTTCTTGTAGAGCTCACGCGCCTGTTTCGAATTGACGGCGCGCGCGTCGATGTCGAGCTCGGTTTCGCGATCTACGGTGTTGATGAGCGTGACTTTATTCACGGCGCCAACAACCAGGCGCTTGTTCTTCTCAAAGTGAAACACCACCCATCCCCGGGGCGTCGCCTCAGCGACGAGCCCGGGGCCCACAAATACCAAATGACTGGGTTTATGGGCCCCGGACTTGCGCTTCGCGCAATCCGGGGATGGGTAATCGATCGTTTCATTGCGTTGGCGCTACAGCATCAGCCTCACCGCCGCCCATTTCATGGACATAGTACGCCAGCGCGCGCAATGTGCCAGCGTCGAACCGGCTCTCCCACGACGGCATAACGCCGCCGCGACCGAGTTCAATCTGGCGGCGAATTTCCGCGCGCGTGCCGCCGTAGAGCCAGACGTCGTCGTTCAGGCTGGGAGCGCCCACAGCGCGGCTGCCCGCTCCCGTCTCGCCATGGCAAATGACACATTGCTCCTGGTAAATAGCTGCCCCACGCGTCGCCGAACTCACGTTGGGCTCAAGCCGCACGGCGGCCGCTGAAATGGCGATAACGTGCTCGGCGACATCTTCGATTTGCCGCGCCGTCAGCAGATTGTCGCGCCCGTAAGCCGGCATTTGCGAGAGCCGCGTCCCGGGGTGATCAGAGCGGGCGCCGACACGCAGCGTGTGCTCGATGTCGGCGAGCGTTCCGCCCCAAATCCAGACATCGTCCGCCAGCACCGGGTAACCGGGCGCGCCAGCGCCGCCAGCGCCGTGGCAGGTGCGGCAATAATCGCCGAACACGGCCTCGCCCGCCGCGCGCGCGAATTCCTGCAATTCCGGGTCTTCCGCTATCTGCGCCGCGCTCGCGCCGGCCAGACGTTCGAACATCGGCGCACGCGCGCCTTGGAGCGTGCTGATGTCGGCGGCGACGTTGCGCCGGTCGGACCAGTTGAGGACGCCCTTGGTGTAGCCGTTCGCCATCGGCCAAGCGGGCATCAGCACCCAGTAGATCGCCGCCGCGACGATGCAGGCGTAGAAAATGTAGAGCCACCAGCGCGGCAGCGGCGTGTCGAGCTCCTTCAGTCCGTCCCATTCATGACCCGTGGTTTCCGTGCCGCTATGTTCGTCGCGCTCTCTTCTATCGGCCATCGTCTTCCCCGTCATTGAGCGGCGCGCGCGCGGCGCGCGCGAACATCTCGCGGTTGCTCGGCCAGAGTGCGTAAAGCACAGCCGCCGCGAACAGCACCGATAAGAGCACCAAGCCCCAGGTCTCGGCGAAGTGAGTCGCTTGTTCGAACGTCATGGCCCTACCTCTGATTTTCAGGCGCTTCGGCCTGGTAGGTGTCGAAATCAACGCCGGCCCCGAGCATTTGCAGATAGGCGATCAGAGCGTCCATTTCGGTTACGCGCGCGGCGTCGCCGTCAAAGTCGCGCACGGCGGCGCCCGGATAGCGTTGCTCGAAATCGTAGGCGTCTTCGCCGAGAGGCTCGGCCTGCGCACGCGCGTCGGATGCGGCGCTGGCGAGTTGCTCATCGCTATAGGGCACGCGCAACATGCGGTTGACGCGCAAATGATCGCCCATGCGCGCCGTGTTAAGGTCGGCGCGAGCCAAGAACGCGTAGGGCGGCATCACCGATTCCGGGACCACCGAGCGCGGATCTTCGAGGTGCGCGCGGTGCCACTCGTCCGAGTAGCGCCCGCCGACGCGCGCGAGGTCGGGCCCGGTGCGCTTTGAGCCCCACTGGAACGGGTGGTCGTACATGCTTTCGGCGGCGAGCGAGTAATGACCGTAGCGCTCCACTTCGTCACGCAGAGGCCGGATCATCTGCGAATGGCAAGTGTAACAGCCTTCGCGAATGTAGATCTGCCGGCCCGCCAGTTCGAGCGGCGTATAAGGCCGCACACCCTCCACCTGCTCGATCGTCGATTCGATGAAGAAGAGCGGCGTGATCTGCACCAGCCCGCCAATCGACACGACGACCAGGATGCCGACAACCAGTAAGAGCGAGTGACGCTCAAACCATTTGTGAAAGTCCCACATGGATCTTGCGCCCCCTATTCAGCTGCGACAGGCGCGGCCAACGCCGGCACATCGGTTGCGCGTTCGTGCACGGGCGCATCACCGCGTGCGGTGCGCCACAAATTGTACGCCATGATCAACGCGCCGAGAAAGAAGAGCGTCCCGCCGAGCGCGCGGATCGCATAATACGGATGCATCGCCTCGACAGTCTCGACGAACGCGTATTCCAGGAAGCCGAATTCATTGTAGGCGCGCCACATCAAGCCTTGCATGATGCCCGACACCCACATGGCGGTTATGTAGAAAACGATGCCAGTAGTGGCGAGCCAGAAATGCCACTCCACCAACGCATTGGAGAAGAGCTGTTTGCGTTTCCACAACCACGGCACGAGACAATAGAGCGCGCCGAAAGAGACGAAGCCCACCCACCCGAGCGCGCCGGAGTGCACGTGGCCGATGGTCCAATCGGTGTAGTGCGAAAGCGAATTGACGGCGCGGATCGACATCACCGGGCCTTCGAATGTGCTCATGCCGTAGAACGCCACCGACACAACCAGCATGCGCAACACAGGATCGGTGCGCAGCTTGTCCCAGGCGCCCGACAGCGTCATCAAGCCATTGATCATGCCGCCCCAAGACGGCATCCACAGCATGATGGAAAAAGTCGCGCCCAGGCTCTGCGCCCATTGCGGCAGCGCGGTGTAGTGGAGGTGATGCGGCCCGGCCCAGATGTAGAGGAAAATCAACGACCAGAAGTGGATGATGCTCAGGCGGTAGGAGTAAACCGGGCGGTTAGCCTGCTTCGGAATGAAATAATACATGATCCCGAGGAAGCCAGCGGTGAGGAAGAATCCGACCGCGTTGTGGCCATACCACCATTGGGTCAGCGCATCCTGCACGCCCGAGAACAACGAATAGCTGAACCAGCCCGACAGGCTGACGGGGATGGCGATATTGTTGACGATGTGCAGCATCGCCACGGTGACAATAAACGCCAGATAGAACCAATTGGCGACGTATATGTGTTTTTCTTGCCGCCTCCAGATCGTCCCGAGAAACACCAGCAGGTAGGCCACCCAGACAAGCGTGAGCCAAATATCCACGTACCAAGCAGGCTCTGCGTACTCGCGGCCTTCAGTAACGCCCAACAGGTAACCGGTTCCGGCCATCAGAATGAAGAGCTGGTAGCCCCAAAAGACGAACCACGACCACAAGCCGCCTGCGATACGCGTGCGACAAGTGCGTTGCACGACGTAAAAGCTCGTCGCGATCAGCACGTTGCCGCCAAAAGCGAAAATAACGGCTGACGTGTGCAAGGGGCGCAAGCGCCCGAAGTTCAGGAAGCCGAAATCCTCGAAGTAGAAAATATTCGGGAACGCCAACTGCAGCGCAATGACAACGCCAACAAGAAAGCCGGCGATGCCCCAAAACATCGAGGCGAACACACCAGCTTTCACGACGCCATTTTCATAGCGTGACGTCAAATCGTTGGCGCCCGGTCCGCGCCCGAGCACTTGGACGAGCATGATGGCGCCGACCAGGAAGCCGGCGAAGGCGGTCCACATCTGTATCGTGAACGCTCGGTCGGTGGCGTGGGCCGCGCCCCACAACGCATAGAAGCCGCCAAGGGCGACAATGAGGAAGATGATCAGGGCGTCAGCCCGCCACTCCAGGTGTCTGCCTGCAGCCCTCATGCGTCGCCCCCCGTCAGCGCCGATGCGACGCCCCGCGATTCCCGCTCAACGGATGTCCCGATATCAGCGCGCGCAGGGGCGTCAATTGATTTGGCTCAAGGCCCCACCTGCGAGGGCGCGTATGGGCAAACTGTCGCGGGGAGGATCGCCATGACGTTTGGAAGCCACCAATCGATGCGTACGGCGGCGGTTCTGTTTGGGGCTGGCGCGGCTTGGCCTAGTGTCTATGGCGCGCTGACTCTATTGGCGATGTCGCCGCTTGAGCGCGCGCTAAGTACATCGTGGTGCGGAGCCGCGCCACATGCGGCGTACGAGATCCTTGGCCATTGCCCGCAATGCTGGGCCGGCGCCGCAGCGCTGATGCTCGCCGGCGTGATTGCGCTTGCCGCTAGCCCCCGACTTCGTCCCCAAGGCGCAGCCTGAGCAGGGCTTCGCTGCCTGAAGCGGCCGCCAACAATTCCAACGAACGGCCATGACGGATGCGCCGCTGCGCTGCGGGCAGTACGCCCAGGAAGCGCGCTTCGTCGGTCGCGGCAGCCGCATCGGCGCACACGCCGGCTTCCTCGGTGACGGAGCCAATCGTCAGCGCCTCGCTAAAGGCGCTCATGCTGGCGGTGAAATTGTTGCAGCCGGTGAACCCGCTTACATCACCGCTCGCGGCGTCAATCTCAATCCAAATATCGACGCCCTCGCCCAGCGAAGCGCCGGCGATTTGCTGCACGTCCCAGCGACCGCCCATATCCGCAGGCAATTCTCCTTGCGGGCTGCACGCCGCCATCGCAAGCGCCAACGCCGCTGCAAACCGCTTCATGGCTCGGCTCCATTATCGCGCGCCTGCCGGATGAGCGGCATCAGAACAAACAACACCAAGCAAGCGCCGTAAACGTAGCCCGGCGGGGTTGTGAAATAAGCCCATTGCTCGTTCAAATTCATGCCCCGCAGGCCAAACCCCACCGCAAGATCGGCAACTTGTTGCAGGACAAAGGCGACACCTCCGATTGCAAGGGCTGTCGGCCAACCGCCGCGCACGCCGGCCCAGCGCGGCGCGGCGCGCGCGCCGATCCACATCGCGAAAATCAGCAACGGCGCTTCGCACGCCACCGCAAGGGTTTTGCCCAACCAGGGTTCGAGCCACAACACGCGCGGCGGTCCTAGTAACAATCCCACTCCAAACACGATCGCAAAGTAGATCGTCGCCGCCAACAGCACGCGCCCGCGCGGCCTCTGGTTGATCGTAGCGGGGAGGGTTTCCTCGCTCACCTATTGCGCCGTGTAGCCGCCGTCGATGACAAGTTCCGCTCCAGTGACAAACTTGGATTCATTAGAGGCAAGATAGAGCACGCCGTAGGCAATGTCGTTGGGCTCCCCCATGTGCCCCAGCGGGTGCGCTGCTGCGGCGGCTTTTCTGGCGGCTGCGGGATCGGCCTGCTCGGCCATGAAGTTCTCCACCATTGGCGTCCAGATATACCCCGGGTGGATCGAGTTCACGCGTATCCCGGCTTGTGCGCAATGGAGCGCCACAGACTTGGTGAAATTGCGCACGGCGCCCTTGCTTGCGCAATAGGCGGCCAAGCCAGGCGCCCCGACGATGCCGGCAATGGATGACAGATTAATGATCGAGCCGCCGCCAGCCCTTTTCATTGCCTCAATCGCGGCTTTTGTTCCCAGGAAAACGCCATCCAGGTTGATCGACATGAGCCAGCGCCATTGCTCCAATGACGTATGTTCGACATCGGCGGCGAGCGCCACGCCGGCATTGTTCACCAAGACATCCAGCCTACCGAAGCGTGACAACGTTGTTTCGAGTGCGCGCCGCCAGTCAGCTTCGCTGGCAACGTCATGGCGTAGAAAGATCGCTTCACCACCCGCGTCGACAATTTCGTCGGCGACGCGCTTGCCTTCGCTTTCCTTCACGTCGGTGACAACGACACGCGCGCCTTCTTGCGCCAGCAGCAGCGCGCTGGCCCGCCCAAGCCCCAGCCCCCCGCCGGTCACCAGCGTTACTTTTCCCGCTACACGACCCATGCACCGCTCCCTTGCTAGTGCGCCATAAACAGCGGGATCGGCGAGGCCGCCAGCAGCTCACGCGTGACGCCGCCGAAGAGGAATTCCTGCGCGCGCGAGTGCCCGTAAGCGCCCAATACCAACATGTCCGCATCAAAGCTGACAGCTTCTTCGATTAAGGCTGCACCATCGCTGCGCCCCATGCTGTCGAGGTTGCGCACCTCCACGCGTACCCCGTCGCCAGCAAGGCGCGCGGCGATGTCATGTCCAGGCGCTTGCCCGTGTCCGGCCTTGGACGGCGCTGCATCGACAGTGGCGACAACCACCTCGCGCGCCAGTTTAAGCAGCGGCATGGCGCCCGTAACCGCGCGCATGGCCTCCGCCTTTGCGTTCCAGCCGATCATCACGCGCCCCCAACGCCGCTCGCGCGACGGCGCTTCGGGGACGAGCAGCACCGGCCTCCCCGATTTGAACAGGACGCGCTCCAGCATCGCGCGGCGCGCGCGATTGTGTGCGGGTGAACGCGCAATGACGGTCAAATCCGCCGTACGTGCGTGCGCCACCAATTCGCTGCTTTGCACCGCATCCTCAACCGTCACGTCACGAATGTTGAAGTCGTGGGGTGCGTGCTCAAGCCAGGCGATGATTTTCGCTCTCTCAAGTGCTGCATGCGAACGCGAACCCTTGGCGAGATCAACGAGGATCTCAGAAAAAGCGCTCGTGTGCTCCGCGAAGGCGGAGGCAAGGTCCACCGCCACGATCACCGCGGTTGCACGCGCTTCGAATTTTTGCGCAATCTCCGCCGCCGCACTCAAGGCGATCTGGTCGCTCTCCAGCGTGATGACGGGCGCGAGTATTTCCTGGTAGGACATGGGGCAGCCTCGCTATCGGGAACCCACAAAACAGATCCCACGACGAACCGCTTTGCGTTCAGTCAAACGCTGGCATCCCACAAGCGCGAGACCTTCGCGGCCAATGCATCGTCGAGCAGCGGCTTCTCGACGATCTCAGCGCCTTGCAAAAGCGCCCGCGCGCGCGTCGCAAGGGAGGGGTTTGAAGTGATGAGAACAGCTGGCGCGCTGACGCCAATCGCGCGCAAACGACCCATGAGGTCGAGACCCGACATGCCCGGCAGCTTGTAATCAAGCACCATGCATCGCCACGCCGCCTTGTTGGCGGCTGCAAGCGCCACTTCCGCATTGGCGAAGGCGGCCACCGGAAATCCATGGACTTCGAAGGAAAAACTCAGGGCGTTAAGCAGTGCATCGTCGTCGTCAACCAGCGCAAGTATGGGCTGCACTGAGATGGTATCGCTTATGTGCATCCAGGCGCGCCCGAGAGCTATATTCCAACGGGCATTGTCTCTTGCCCATTGCGGCGCCCGCCTTGATCTCGCTCAAGCGCCTTCAAGGCATCTCATGCTGGAGCGCCATGCGCACCAGGTCCGACAGGGAATGCGCTTTCATCTTGGCCATCACATTGGCGCGGTATATCTCAACCGTGCGGGGGCTAATACCCAGCCGCAGCGCCGCCACCTTGTTGGAATCGCCTTGGACGATGGCGTCAAACACGTCGCGCTCCCGGGCCGTCAGTTGGGCGATGCGTTGGGCCACCTCCGCCCGCTCCCGCTGCCGGCCAGCTTGGCCCTCCCCAAGGACGAGCGCGGCGCGGACGGCGTTCAGCAAAGTGTCGTCGGTGAAAGGCTTTTCAAGGAACTCCACCACACCTGCCTTCATAGCCTGGACCGCCAGCGCCACGTCGGCATGGCCGGTCAACGCGATCACCGGGTTAAGCACGCCCAGGCGCTTCAATTCCAAAGTCAGCTCAACCCCGTTCATGTCTGGCATACGGATGTCGGTCAGCACGCATCCATGCTCCAATTCGCCGACACGCTTCAGCAGTGCCGCAGCCGAGTCATAAAGGCGCGAAGACAAATTGGCGGAGGCCAACAAGAACGCGACCGAGTCCCGCATCGCGTTGTCGTCATCCACAACATGGACAGTGGGTTCACCCGTCATCGGCAAGCCCCGGCGCGGATGGGCCCGGGGCCATGCGCAAGGTAAAACGGAAAACAGCGCCGCCGCCAGGATTTGGCTCGGTCCAGATGCGCCCGCCGTGCGCTTCCACGATCGTGCGTGAAATGGAAAGGCCAACGCCCATGCCATTTGCCTTGGTGGTGATGAATGGCTGGAACAGCCGCGCCGCCACCGATGCATCAACGCCTAGCCCCGTATCGGCCACGCTCAACACCGCCACGCCATCCTCGCCCACAGAGGTTGAAACGAGCAATTCGCGGCGTGAGGTTTGCTCCATCGCATCAAGACCGTTGCGCACCAGATTGAGAATGACTTGCTGAATGGGCACGCGGTCGACCAAGACATTGTCGGCGTTGGGGTCAAGGTGATAGCGCACCTGCACGCCGTGCTCCTTTGCCCCCACTAAAGCCAGCGCGCAGGCTTCACGCACCAGTTTCGGCAACGATTCCACGCGCCGCTCGGCTTCGCCGCGAGATAGAAAATCACGCAAACGACGTATGATCTCGCCCGCACGCAGGGCCTGCTCTTGCGCTTTGTCCAGCGCGTCCAAGGCGCGTGCGTCGCCCTCGCCCGCCATGATGCGGCGGGCGCCGCTCAGATAATTGGCGATGGCGCTCAGGGGCTGGTTCAGTTCGTGCGCAAGTGCGGACGCCATTTCACCGAGCGCCGTCAATCTCGCCATCTGCACCAGTTCGGCCTGCAATTCCTGCAGTCTTGCCTCCGTCGCCTGACGCTCGCTCAAATCGCGTAGAAAACCCGTAAAGAAACGTCCGCGCTCGGAGCGCACTTCACCAACCGCCAATTCAATGGGAAAGGTCGAGCCGTCCTTGCGCTCGCCGATAACGACACGGCCAATGCCGATAATGCGGCGCTCGCCAGTGTCGAGATAGCGGCCAAGATATGCATCATGCCGGTTTCGGTCTGGTTGCGCCATCAACATGCTGACATTGCGCCCCAGAACCTCCGATGCTGTCCAGCCGAACATGCGTTCGGCGGCGGCGCTGTACGATTGCACGGCGCCGCGCGCGTCGATGACGATCAGGGCGTCGGGCGCGGTATCGTAGATCGACCGCAGATGCGCCTCTCGCTCGGAGAGCACAATTGTGTCCCGGTCGCCATCGCGGCGTGTGCGGAACACCCAATCGCCGCCGAGCGAAATCAAAGCGCCGAGCGCCGCGAACAAATACCAGACCGAGCCGGAATTACCCCCACCCAAGAGAGAGAGCGCGCCAAGGCCCAGCACCGTCGCAGCCAATCCCGGCCCCGCCCCGCCAAAAATCGCGGCGAACACAATGATCGGCGAGAACAGCCAATAGAGCGGAACATCGACGAAAACCGTACGCAGCAACGCTCCAAGTCCAGCGACGACGATGCAGGCCGCCACCACCGCGCCATACGCGGCCAGCTGGGGCCTGCCACGCAGTTTGGCAGAAACTCCTGAAAAAAAATCGTCGCTGGCGGCCATCCGACATCCCCGAAGTCCTGCTTTCTGATTACGCCATGACAGGGCCCGACCTCTAGGTGGATTCCCTTAAGCGCTCGTCCCGAATTTCGCTCCCCTGCGCATCCCGCTACCTCTAGCGCAACCATAGGAGAGCGATATGCGCGAACTTGATATCGAGGGCGGTCGGTTTGGCGGATCCGTTCATTTGCATGTTTCCGACGCCATCGCCCTGGGACCCGGCCTGGCGCTGCAGGGCATTCGCATGCGTTTCCAGCGCAATGAGGAAATTTTCGGCGAAGGCGAGCCGTCAACCCACCTTTATCGCGTGGTCGCCGGCGCGGTGCGCACCATGCGCTTCAGCAGCGATGGCCGCCGGCAAATCCTGGCCTTCCACCTGCCTGGCGACATTTTCGGCCTGGAGTCCAGCAGTCTCCATGGCCTCTCCGCGGAGGCGGTAACCGATGCCGAGGTTTCTGTGGTGCGCCGCTCATTGATAGAAACTGCCGCCGCTCAGGACGTCAGGGCAGCGCATGCGCTGCTGGCTCTCATGTCGCGCGAGCTGCACAGCGCCCAAGAGCATGCTTTGGTGTTAGGGCGCAAAGGCGCCGGGGAAAGAGTCGCGGCGTTCCTTCTGCAGCTCGGCGACCGCGTCGCCTCCAGCTGCGAGATCGATCTGCCGATGTCGCGCGCCGACATCGCCGATTATCTGGCGCTAACCATCGAGACCGTCTCGCGCGCCTTCACCCAGATGGAGCGTGACCACGCCATCGACCTGCCCAGCTCCCGCCACGTCGTGGTGCGCGACCGCGTCGCGTTGGAGCATTTGCAAGCGGCCTGATCGGCGACGCGCACGCCGAACGAACTCGCCCTTAGGCGTCTGCGGTTTCCACGTCCAGCGCATATCCTGCGCTGCGCACGGTGCGGATGGGGTCTTGCTCGTCACTCTCGTTGAGCGCTTTGCGCAGGCGGCCAATGTGCACGTCGACCGTGCGGGCTTCGACGTAGACGTCAGAGCCCCAAACCGCGTCGAGCAATTGTTCGCGGCTGAACACGCGCCCGGGATATTGCATCAAATGATCTAGGATGCGGAATTCGGTTGGCCCGAGGTGCACCTCGCGCGCCGCGCGCTTCACCCGGTGCGCAACCCGGTCCATAACGATATCGCCGCAGCTTAGCTTGTCGTCTGCCAGGCCAGGGCGGATGCGGCGCATCACCGCGCGCAGGCGCGCGAGCAATTCGCTCATGGAAAACGGCTTGGTCACGTAATCGTCGGCGCCAATGTCCAGGCCGCGCACCCGGTCACTTTCCTCGCTACGCGCCGTGAGCATCACAATCGGCGTATTGCGCGTCTCCTGGCGCGCGCGCAAACGCCGGCATACTTCGATGCCCGGCGCCTTTGGCAGCATCCAATCGAGCAGCACCAGATCGGGCGGGCTCTCATCGGCTAGCACAAGCGCCTCTTCCCCATCGATGGCCACGCTGACACGATAGCCTTCCTTCTCAAGGTTGTACTTGAGCAGGTCGGCGAGAGCGCTCTCGTCCTCGACCACAAGAACATGGGGAGCTTTTGCCATCTCTAGTCCAACGCCTCAGAATCTGCACGCGGCCGCTGCGTGGCGATCTCTTCGCCGGTGACCAGGAAGTGGATGTACTCTGCTATGTTGGTGCCGTGGTCGCCAATGCGCTCGATGTTTTTGGCGATGAACAAAAGATGCGTGCATGAGCTGATCGTGCGCGGGTCCTCGATCATGTAGGTCAGTAGCTCACGGAACAGGCTGTTATAGTGGGCGTCGATGTTGTCGTCCTGAAACCAAACAGCGATCGCAGCCTGCACATCGCGATTGGCGTAAGCGTCGAGCACTTGCTTCAAATGCGCCGCAGCGAGCTTGCCCATGCGTTCGACGCTACGCGTCAGGCCGATCGGCTCCGATTGGTTGAGGATAAGCGCGCGGCGGGCGATATTCTTGGCGAGATCGCCCACGCGCTCAAGCTCGCCGGCGATGCGCCAAGCCGTCAGGACCACGCGCAGGTCGCCGGCAAGCGGCTGGCGCAGCGCGAACAACTTGATGGCGCGCTTTTCCACTTCACGCTGCGCAGTATCGATTCTTGCGTCGCGCTCGATCACATTTTGCGCCAATAGCGTTTCGCGCCGCAACACCGCCGCCAGACACTCGTTGACGGCGGTTTCAGCCAAGCCGCCCATGCGCGCGACCTCTTGGGTCAGCGCGTCAAGTTCTTCGGTAAATGCTTTTACTGTGTGGTCGGCCATACTAGTTTTCATGCGACGCACCAGGGCGGCGGCGGCGGGCGCCTGGCTCGGGTTGAACCAGACGTCACGTCAGCCGAACCGACCGGTGATGTAGTCCTGCGTACGCGAGTCTCGGGGGTTGGTGAAGATTTCTTCGGTAGGACCAGTTTCCACCAGCTTGCCGAGGTGGAAAAAGGCCGTCTTTTGCGACACCCGCGCGGCCTGGGCCATCGAGTGAGTGACGATGATAATGCAGTAATTTTCCCGCATTTCGTCGATCAATTCCTCGATCTTGGCGGTGGCGATCGGGTCGAGCGCCGAACAGGGCTCGTCCATCAAGATCACGTCCGGGTTGACCGCCACGGTGCGGGCGATGACCAGGCGCTGTTGCTGGCCGCCGGATAGGCCGGTGCCAGGCTGGGCGAGGCGATCCTTCACCTCCTCCCAGAGGCCCGCGCGTTTCAGCGAGCGCTCGACGATGCCGTCCATGTCGGACTTGGACTTGGCCATGCCATGGATGCGCGGGCCGTAGGCGACGTTGTCATAAATCGATTTCGGGAACGGGTTGGGCTTCTGGAACACCATGCCGACCCGCGTCCGCAACACGACCGGATCGACGTTGCGCGCGTAGGCTTCCTTGCCTTCGACTTGCAGTGAGCCGGAGACGCGGCAGCCGTCGATGGTGTCGTTCATGCGGTTGATGCAGCGCAGAAATGTGGTCTTGCCGCAGCCCGACGGCCCGATAAAGGCGGTGACAGCGCGATCGGGGATATCAATTGAAACGTCAAAAAGCGCCTGCTTGTCACCGTAGAAAACGTTGACATCGCGCGCGGCGACTTTCGTCGTCGCCCCCACGATCGAGCCGGCGTGGCGCCCTAGAGTCGGCGCGACCATGGCAGGACCTTGCTGGGACCTCGCGGCCCCGGTGGCTGACAAATCCATCTCGCGACCCCGCTACCCGCCCACGCAAAGAGGCAGACGCCGCCTCGTTGCGACCGGTACATAGGGACAGTTCGTGACACTGATGTGAAATTCACCATGCGCTGGATCAGTCCTCACCCGCCAATTCCACATAGGCGGCGAACGCCGAGCCCTGCCCGGGGCGGCTCTCCACCAGAAAGCCGCCCCGATGCCGGTTCACGACATGCTTGACGATGGCAAGGCCCAGGCCCGTGCCGCCGCGTTCAGCGCCCATTTCACGCTCAACCCGAAAGAAACGCTGCCCGAGCCGCGGGAGAAAACGCTTGGCGATACCGGGCCCCTTATCCTCCACGCGAACAAAAGCATAAGACCGGTTGGCGACCGCCCCGGGGCTCAACAACACGATGCGTCCGGCGTCATCCCAACGCCGGCCCGCGCGCGCCGTGACATCGTCGCGGTCGCCTGCCGCGGCGATTTCAATCGTCACCTCGCCGCCGGTTGGGGAATATTTGAGAGCGTTGTCGACCAAATTCTGCACCACCTGGGCCAACTGGAAACGCTCGCCCACCACGGTCACTGCACTCGCCGGCGCCACCAGCTTGAGGGTCACGCCGCGCTCCTTCGCCACCCCGGCCAAAGCATCGACTACCTCTCTGGCCACCGTGGTAAAATCCGCGCGGTCGGAGGGCGGCACGTGTTCGTCAAGTTCGATGCGCGACAACGACAGCAAGTCGTCGATAAGCCGCCGCATGCGCTCAGCTTGCACCTGCATCATCTTGAGAAACCGATCACGCTCAACCAAATCATCGCGCGCCGGGCCGGCAATGGTTTCGATCAGCAGCGTGAGCGAAGCGAGCGGCGTTCGCAATTCGTGACTCGCGTTGGCGAGGAAGTCGGCGCGCATGCGTTCGCTGCTGATTTGTGCGGTTTGATCATGGAAAACCAGCATGGCGGCCCGATCTGGCCCCCAAGTGACGGGCGCCACGTAGCACCGCGTGTGGTTTTCCACTTGCGAAGTAGTTTCGTATTCGACGGCGCGCGTTGCACCCTCGCGCACCGCCGCCTGCACCGCCTCTAAAACGTCGGGATGACGCAGAATCGAGGTTAAGAACTGACCGCGCGCCTCGAAGTCCATCTGCCGACGCGCGGCGGCGTTGGAGCCGACGACGCGGCTCTCACGGTCGATCAGCAAAGCCGGATCGGGCATAGCCTCCAAGAGCGGCGCCAGTTCAGCGAGGCCGACCAGTTCGATCTGACTGTCGTTGCGCGGGGTGATGACAAAGCGACGCGCCTCGCGCGCCGCCCAGAAGCACGCAATCGCCGCCAGCACCATGAAGAGCGTCGCCAGCGCGCTGGTCGAAAACGCAATCAGCGCCGCAATCCCCGCCAGCACGCCTCCGATCCAGGCAAGCGCAGGAACCCTTTCCAAACGCCCGGGAACTGCCAATGGTCGGTTCATTTCGGCTCGCAATTAAGGGGCCCGCAATAGGCTCCGGCTCAAACGCGTGCAAGGCGCGCATCTAAACTCGCCGACGGCGGCATCTTGTTAACGTCAAAGAGATGCAAGCCCGCCGGAATTGTGAAACCTTATCGAAAATCAATATAATTTTATTGACTTTCGAGAGTTTCGTTAGTAGTGCGTGGGCAGAGAGGGACCATGAAAAACGGCGTGCGGCTTTGGATCGGCCTCGGCCTCGCGGCGACTGCGGGGGCCTGCGCGGGGCGTAACCTGCCGCCGGAGCCAGATTCCTATGTGGCCGCGGACGCCATTGGCGCCGAGCGCGCCGCCGAGCTTGCGGCCTCCCCCGCCGCGACCTGGTTGGACGACCTCAATTCAACAGAAATGTCGACGCTCGCGCGCGAAGCGCTGGCCGGAAGCCCAGACCTGCAAATCGTCGAAGCGAGGTATCGTGCAGCCCGCTGGCGCGCACGCGGAACCTTCGGGTCCTCATGGCTGCCAAACCTGGGCATCGGCGTCGATGGCTCGCGCACGGAAACACCAATCGCCAACTCGACCGAGCGCCTGCGCACCGAGATCATGACTTCCAGCGTAATTGCAAGTTGGGAGATCGACCTATGGGGCCGTTTGGGCGCGCGCGTGCTCGCCTCCGACCTGAGCGCCGACGCGGCGGAAGAGGATCTGAACGGAGCACGGCTTTCAATCGCCGGCCGGGCCGCCGACGCGTGGATTTCGCTGATTGAAGCACAGCAATTGCTGGCATTGGCGCGCGAGGATTTGCAGACACGCGAGCGCGCGCTCGATCTGACGCAGCGCCGCTACGAAGCTGGCGTTATTTCATCGCTGTCGCTGCGCACCGCGCGCAGCCAAGTGGCGTCAGCGCGGGCGTTTGACGCGCAAGCGCAGGACGGATTGTTGATCGCATCGCGTCGCTTGCAAGAACTGATGGGACGTTATCCGGACGGCGCGCTCCGCGCCGAAGGCCAATTGCCCCAGCTTGCGCCGTTAGCCGCGGCCGGCGCGCCGGCTGACCTTCTCGAGCGCAGGCCTGATGTGCTCGCCGCTGAAAATCGCATGCGCGCAGCCGGTTTTCGCATCCATGAGGCGCGCGCCGCCATGCTGCCGCGGCTGACGCTGACCGGCTCAGCAGGCAATAGCGGCCAAGGCATCACCGACATCAGCAACAGCGCCGACATGGTATCGAACCTGGTCGCCGGAATCACCATGCCCATCTTTCAGGGTGGGGCGTTGTTCGCAGAGTCGCGCGCCTCCGTTGCCGACCGCCGCGCCGCCGCCGCCGATTATGTCGGCGTGTCGCTTGCGGCTTGGCGCGAGGTCGAAGGCGCGGTCAGCGCTGACCAAAGCTTCGAAGTCCGCGAACGCGAGTTCGCCACCGCCGCTGCCGAAGCGCGCGCCGCACAGGATCTCGCGGAGCGCGAATATGCGCGCGGCGTCGCCACTTTGTTTGAGCTTATCGACGCCTACACGCGCCGCATCGACGCTGAGCGCGGCCTGATCACCGCGCGCGCTGCGCGCGTATCCAACCGTGTCGCCTACCATGTCGCCCTGGGCGGGGGCGCCAGGACCGGCGGCATCGACGTACACAGGGGCGCCGCTCAATGAACAAGATGGATTTGAACATGACGACCGAGGCTGAGGAGCAAAAGCCACGCTCTCCGTTCTGGAGCGCGGTGCGGCGCATGGCCGTGTTCGCGGCGCCGCTTGTTGTTATTCTGGGCGGTGTTGCGTTGCTTGTGTTGATGATCGCAACCGGCCCCAAGCCCAAAGAAAAGACCGACGCGCCGCACCCGCCGGCGGTGCAGTTTGCGGTTGCGCACGCGCGCCCAACCACGATTTCCATTAGCGTGCAGGGCGAAGCGCGTCCCCGCATCGAGGCCGCCCTTGCCGCGCAAGTTGCCGGGCGATTGATTTGGGCGAGCCCGAAATTCGTCGAAGGCGGCGTCTTTGCCGAGGGCGAGACGCTCGCGCGGGTCGACGACGCCGATTATCAACTCGCCGTCATCCGCGCACGCGCCCAAGTTGCGCAAGCTGAAGAAGGCCTGGCGCGGGAGACCGCCGAAGGCGAACTGGCGCGGCAGGATTGGCAGGCGCTCGGGCGCGGCGAGGCGCCGCCGCTGGCAGTGCGCGAGCCGCAAATGGCGCAGGCGCGCGCCCTGCTCGCTTCGGCGCAAGCGTCGCTGCGCTCGGCTGAGCTTGATCTTTCCCGCACCAATGTACGTGCGCCCTTCACAGGGCGGGTGCGTGAGCGGCGTTCTAACATTGGCGATTCGGTTGGCCCGGGCGCTCCGATCGCGGTGATGTTCTCGACCGCGACGATGGAAGTGCGGGTGCCGCTGACGGACGCGGATCTCGCGGCCATGCGTATCCCAGTGGGCTTTTCCGCAACCGCAGAGCGTCCCGGCCCCGCCGCGCACCTGTCCAGCGTGACAGGCGGGCGCATCCGCACTTGGGAAGGCCGGCTTGTGCGCACCGATGCAACCGTCGATGCGCGCACGCGTTTGGTCTATGGCGTTGTGGAAGTGCGCGATCCGTTCGGCTCGCGGCTGCCAGCGCCGCTGGCGCCGGGTATGTTCGTGACCACACGGCTTGAAGGCTCGGGCAGCGAATCCATGGTGGCGGCGCCGCGCAGCGCCCTGAAGCGCAACGAATTCGTGTACGTGGTGCGCCCCGACAACACCATCGACGTGCGCCGCGTGCGCGCCGCCCAAACGACCGCGGACGAAGTGATGTTCCGTGAAGGCATCGCAGATGGCGAACGGGTCGTCGTATCGGTCTTGACATCGCCGCGCCAAGGCATGGCTGTGACCCCGATAGACCGCGCTGGCACAGCGCCCGCGCAGCCGGCGGCGGCGCAACAACTGGAAATTCGACCCTGATGGGGATCGCGGCTTACCTCCTCTCCTCGCTTTGCTCGAACCTCACTCTTGAATGGGTGCGGAAAAGGAACGTCACATGCTGAAGGGCCTTGTTGCTTGGTGGGCGCGCAATCCCGTCGCCGGCAATCTATTGATGCTGTTCTGCGTGGTCGCGGGGATTTTCTCGTTCAACGCGATGGAGAAGGAATTCTTCCCCGCCGGACGGGACGACGGCGTGTTCGTGCAGGCGGTATGGCCCGGCGCCAGCCCCGAGGACATGGAAAGCCAAGTCGTCGTGCGCGTCGAAGAAGCCACTGCCGATCTCGACAATGTCAATTGGGTGCGCTCGCGGTCGGGTGAGGGCTTTGGTTGGGTGCGGTTGGCCGCCGATCCCGGCGTCGACATCGACGCCATGACCGAGGAAGTGCGCGCGCGCGTCAATGCGATCAGCGGTTTGCCGCAAGGCATGGAACCCATCAACGTGGCGCGCCAGGTTGGGCGCAATTGGTCGATCATCATCGGCGTGCACGGTAGCATTGACGAGCGCAACCTGCGCGACACGGCTGAGCGCCTGCGCGACCGTCTCTCCTTGCTGCCGGGCGCCGCGAACACTGTCGTCGTCGGCGTCCGCACGCCAGAAGTCTCGATCGAGGTATCGGAAGCGTCGCTGCAGGCATGGGGTCTCACGTTTGATGAGGTTGCGCGCGCGGTGCGGGCCAACTCGCTCAATCTCGGCGCTGGCGCCGTGCGCACCGCCGACGGGACCTTCCAGCTGCAGGCCCGCAACCTCGCCGACACTCAGCTTGACTTTGAAGGCATCATTATTCGCCAGACGCCTGACGGCGGCGCCGTGCGCCTCGGCGATGTCGCCACCGTGATCGACGGCTTCCAGGACACCAATCTGTATTCGCGGATGAACGGCGAGCCCTCCGCCATCATTTCGATCCAAACCGCCGACCGCTTCAACATCTGGGAAACCAACAAGGCAGTCCAGGAAGCGCTCACGGAAACGCGCGCGGAACTGCCGACAGGCGTTCAGATCACCACGATCTACAACGAGAACGAGGACTATAACGCGCTGCTTTGGATCCTGTTTTCGAACGCGGGCCAGGGCTTCATTCTGATTTTCGTGCTGCTCTTGCTGACGCTGCACCCCAAAGTCGCGTTCTGGTCGACGCTCGGCGTGATGACAGCGTTCGCCGGGTCGTTCTTCATTCTTCCCTATCTCGATGTTTCGCTCAATTTCATGAGCGTGTTCGGCTTCCTGCTGGTACTCGGCATCATGGTCGACGACGCCATCATTGTCGGCGAGGCGGTCTATGAACGCGCGGAGAAGGGCCACAGCGGCGCCGACGCCGCGATTCTCGCCACGCAAATGGTGCTGAAGCCGCTGGTGGCCTCGGTGTTCGTCACCATGATCGCGTTCAGTCCGATGATGCTGCTGGAAGGCGATGTGCGCCAGTTTACGCGCGCCATCTCCATCGTCGTGATTTCGACGTTGATTTTCTCGCTGATCGAGTCGCTGATTATTTTGCCGGCGCACTTGGCGCACGTGACCAAGCCCGACCCGCAGGGCGACAGCATCGGCAGCCGTTTGATGCGGCTACAGCAAAAGTCCGCGCACTCTGTGATCTGGGTGGCGAAGAACTTGCACGGGCCGCTGGTGCGCCAAGCGGTCAAACTGCGCTACCTCACCTGGGCGATATTCTTGGTCATCATGGTGTTGGCGGTTGGCCTCATGGCGTCGGGGCGTGTGAAGCAAACCTTCATGCCCGAAATCGAGGGCGACTTCATGCAGGCGACAATTTCGCTGCCGCAAACGACGCCATTCTCGCGCATGGAGCAGGTCGCCGATCAACTCGACGCCGCGCGCCGCGCGCTCGAACAGGAGACCGCCGAGAATGCGGTTGAGGACCCCAACACCGGCGCGATGTCGCGCGGCGTCGTCCGGTCCTGGAGCCAATCGATCGAGGAAAACTCCATCCGCGCCTATGTTGGCCTCACGCCGCCCGAGACCCGTCCCGAACTGCGTTCGCGCGCCGTGACCGAGCGGCTGGAGGAATTGCTGGGCGAAGTGCCTGACGCCGATGAGATCAGCTTCTCGCTCTCTGGCGCCGGATCGCCGGCCATCGATATGGCGCTGATGGGCGAGAACAAGGCGGACCTGGAAGCCGCGGTTGAAGAGCTAAAAGCGCGCCTGCTGCAATTCTCCGACGTCACCAGCGTGCGCGACAGCCAGGATGCGGCCATCGAAGAATTGCAGTTCCACCTACTGCCAGGCGCCGAACAACTTGGCCTCAGCTTGGGCGACCTTACGCGTCAGGTGCGCCAAGCTTATTTCGGTGAAGAAGTGCAGCGTTTGCCGCGCGAGGGCGACGACGTACGCGTTTATGTGCGCTACCCGCGCGACGACCGCAGAACCTTGGAAAGTCTCGGCGGATTCCGCCTGCGCACCAATGACGGGCGCGAAGTGCCGCTCTCCGCCGTGGCCACCTGGGAATTTGCGCCCGGCGTCACCGGCCTCGACCGCCGTCAACGCATGAGCTCGATCTTGGTCACTGCCGATCTCGTCAACGCCGAAGCGCGCCAAGAGATCATGCGCACGATGGACAACGAGTTCTGGCCAGCCTTCGAAGCGCGCTACGCCACGGTTGATCGCCGCGCCATCGGTGAAGCCGAAGGGCAAGCGGAATTCTTCGCGCAGCTGGGGCAACTGATGCTGCTGGCGTTCGGCGCGATCTACTTCCTGCTTGCGGTGACCTTCCGCTCGTATGCCCAGCCGATCATGATCTTGTCGGTCGTGCCCTTCGCCGTGGTCGGCGCGAGCTTGGGCCACTTGTTGTTCGACACCAGCTTTGCGCTCTTCTCGTGGCTCGGTGTCATCGCCGCAATTGGTGTGGTGGTGAACGATAACGTCGTGCTGGTGGATCGTTGCAACCAAATCCGCGGCTATTTCGCGCTACGTCTGAAACGGGCCGGCGCGCCGGCCCCCTCCGAAGAGGATGGCTGGGTCGTGCACGACGTGCCCGCGCCGAATGGCCAAGTGTTTGAGTACGTCGCGCTCTCGCCCGACCTCGAAGTGCACGAAGAATTGATCCTGCAAGCGTCGCAAGCGGGCTTCGAAAAGGGCCCGATTGAGTTGCGGACGTCAGATCAGATCCGCTCCGACGCAAGCGAGCACCACGAACATGCCCAGGAGCTCGAACAGATGGGGTTTCAGGTGATGCGCGTGCGCCCAGACCACGGCATCATCGAAGCCTCGATCTCACGGTTCCGGCAGATATTCCTTACCTCAGTCACAGAGTTCGTCGGCATGGCCCCGATGCTGCTGGAAAACGCCGCGATCGTGCAGTTTTTGAAGCCCATGGCGCTGTCCCTGGCCTTTGGCGTGCTGCTTTGCATGCCAGCCACCTTGATCCTGACGCCCGCCTTCTACATGATCGGCGTCGACATCAAGCGGGTGACGGGGGGCCTCGTCCGCTTCTACACACGACTTTATGGTGGTCGCCGCAAGCTCGCTGCGGCGGAATGAAAACAAAAACTGGAGGGAAGTAATATGATTGCCTTGACCCGCCGCGCCATGGGCGCGTCGTCGCTCGCGCTGCTCGCCGGCTGCGCAACCCAAACTTCAAGCGCCCCGGCTGAGCCCGCCGCAGCGGCGCGGGCGCCTGCGGCGATCGGCTCGTTTGGCATTGATCTGACGGCGCGCAACTTAACCGTAAAGCCAGGAGACGATTTCTTCCGCTACGCTAGCGGAACCTGGCTCGCGAACACGCAAATCCCCGCCGACCGTACGCGTTGGGGCACGTTCGACATGCTGCGTGACAAATCCGAGCGCGACGTGCGCACGATCATCGAAGAGGTAGCGCTCACCGGCGGCGCCTCGGGGACGATTCAGCAAAAAATCGCCGACTATTATAATTCCTTCCTCAACCAAGATGGCGTCGACGCGCGCGGGCTCGATCCCGTGCAACCCGAAATCGATCAGATCAACGCGCTCCGGACCCACGAACAAGCCATTCGGCTGATCGCCAGCCCGGGCATCAGCGTGAATTCGCCGATCGCGATGTTTGTTGGTCTCGATCAGCGCAATCCCGATCGCTACATCGTCAACATGAGCCACGCGGGCCTCGGCCTTGGCGAGCGCGAATTCTACCGCCGCAGCGATGGGCAATTCCCGCAAATTCGCGCAGCCTATCTCAGCCACATAGAGCGCATCTTGACGATGGCCGGCCAAAGCGGCAGCGCGGCGAAGGCGCGCAGGGTCATCGCGCTGGAAACTGCGATCGCCGAGCGGCACTGGCCAATTGCTGACCGCCGGGATGTTGAGGCCACCTACAATCTCAAGACTCGCGCGGAAATCCGTGCGCTGGCGCCCAATTTCCCATGGGATGCTGGGTTTGACGCAGCCGGCCTTGGCGGCGTGGATGAGGTCGTCGTTGGCGAACTTTCGGCTATGGGCCCGCTCGCGCAATTGTTCATGGCGACGCCGGTTTCAACCTGGCGCAGCTATTTGCTGTTCCATCTCATGACCGCGAACGCCGCGGTGCTGCCACGCACGATTGACGACGCCACGTTCGATTTCTTTGGCAAGACCTTGAACGGCCAGCCGCAACAGCGGGAACGCTGGAAGCGCTCGGTGCAAGCGGTCAACGGCTCGCTCGGCGAAGCCATCGGTCAAATCTACGTGCAACGTCACTTCCCCGCCGAGGCCAAAGACCAGATGCGCGCTCTGGTCGAAAATCTTCGCCGCGCCTACGGCGAACGCATCGACCAGCTCGCATGGATGTCAGCCGAAACGAAAGTGGCCGCGCGCGAGAAGCTCGCCACTTTCCGCCCGAAGATCGGCTATCCCGACCGCTGGCAGGACTATACCTCGCTCGAAGTCCGCGCCGGCGACGCCTACGGCAACAACAAACGCCAGCAAGTCTTCAATTGGAACTTCGATCTCGCCCGCCTCGCCCGTCCCACCGACAAGGACGAGTGGTTCATGACGCCGCAAACCGTGAACGCCTATTACAATCCGACGTTCAACGAGATCGTGTTTCCGGCCGCCATTCTGCAACCGCCATTCTTCGACCCCAACGCCGACCCCGCAGTCAATTACGGCGCCATCGGCGGCGTCATTGGCCACGAAATGGGTCACGGCTTCGACGACCAGGGCGCCAAGTCCGATGCGCAAGGCGTGTTGCGCGATTGGTGGAACGCGGCTGACGTCGCTGCGTTCACAAACGTGACCGACAAGCTGGTGGCGCAATATGATGCGTTCACGCCGCTCGAAGGCATCAACGTCAATGGCCGGCTCACGCTCGGGGAAAACATTGGCGATAACGGCGGTTTGCAGGTGGCGCGCCATGCCTATGCGATTTCCCTTGGCGGCCAAGCGCCAGACACGATCGACGGCGTCACCGGCGATCAGCGTTTCTTCCTCGGCTGGGCGCAAGCCTGGCGCTCGCTCATTCGCGACGAAGCCCTGCGCAACCAAGTGCTGACCGACCCGCACTCACCGGCGCTCTATCGCTGCAACGGCACGGTGCGCAACATGGACGCCTGGTACGCCGCGTTTGACGTAACCGAAGGCGATGCGCTCTATCTCGCGCCGGCCGACCGCGTCACCATCTGGTAGACGCGCGGAGGTACAAAACGTTAAGGGGAGCGCTTCGCGGCGCTCCCCTTTTTTCTTGAGCCGCCGGCGCCCTCGCCGGAGGCCACCTTGTCCATGTTTCGCGCACCCCAGAAGATAGAGCACCGGCGAGGGCGCAGACGGTCCAAGGGACCCTATCCGTATTTCGCCTCCATGAACTCCCACGAACGCTGCATCAAAGCGCGCAGCACGGCTTCGTCCACGTCAGAGAGCGTGTTGAGGTAGAGGCATCCCTTGCCGGTTTTGTGCTTGCCGAGCTTCTTCAAGAGCGCGTCGGCATTCTTGCCGCCCAACACTCCGTAGAGCACAAGATTGGCTTTGCGCGGACTGAAGGCGAGCCTCGGCGCATCCCCCTCGCGTCTGCTTTCGTACTTGTAATGATAGACGCCGTAACCAATGATCGAATGCCCCCACATGGCGGGCTTCTCGCCGGTAATTTCGCGGAAGAGCTTGTCGAGCGCCTTGGCGTCGACGCAGCGCTGCTCCGGCGCCACGGCAGCGATGCACGCGGCGACGCTGGCTTTGGTGCGGGTGGTCTTGCTTTCAGCCATATTATGCTCCGGGCAAACGGGGTCAAAACTATGCTGAGAGTCTCATACTTCTACGACATCCCGGGCTCGCAGGCGAGCGCATCCGCAGGCGCCCTCTGCTCGGGCGTGAGCACGGCGTAGAGCGCGCTCAATGCCTCGCTAAGCGTGCGCATCGAGGCCACGTGGGCCCCATCATCTCCGTGTGCTGACGCGCTCTGTCGGGCGCGGTTGCTGGCCCCATCTGATGCTGCATGGCGCCCATATTGTTGGCGTGGCGCCGGTAGGTTTCGGCGTAAGCGCTCCATGTCGGCTCTTGCGCAGCAATGATGTTGAGAGGCGCGTGCAATCGCGCGCCCCTTCACGGACGACATTGCGTGCGATAGATCATGCCCTGCGCGGGCGTGATGTAGTGGTAGCCTGAAAGCTTCCCAAGCTTTTCGTGCGGGTTCGATTCCCGCCGCCCGCTCCAATTTCTAATGGCGTTTTTCGCGAGCCCTTATTTGGAGGTATAGTGGCCTGAAAAATAACGGAAAATATGGACTGATCTGGAGCTTCCCACGCTGACTGTCGGGGGGTCAATCCCCAGGCATCCAAGACATATTATGCGGCATGGAATTTGGACTCGTTCCTGAGAGTGAGCGGAAGGCAGACCGCAACTTGCTGACACGCCTTTGTGTCGTCGACGGGAGAACGAAGATGAACGGAGCCGAAGCGCTGATGCAGGTGCTGAGCGAAAGCGGCGTTGAGGTCTGCTTCGCCAATCCTGGCACTTCGGAAATGCAACTGGTGGCCGCACTGGACGGGCAGCCACGGATGCGCGCCATTCTTGGGTTGTTTGAAGGCGTCGTTACTGGCGCGGCCGACGGCTATGGCCGCATGGCCGACAAACCTGCGGCCACGCTGCTGCACCTAGGGCCCGGCTTGGCCAATGGCGGCGCCAATTTGCACAACGCCCGGCGCGCGCGTTCGCCGGTCGTCAATATCGTTGGCGATCACGCCACCCATCATCTGCAATACGATGCGCCTTTGACCTCGGACATTGATGGCGTCGCCGGCCCGTTCTCAGACTGGGTGCGGCGGTCCTCTTCGCCTTCGGATTTGGCGGCGGCCGGTGCGGAGACGGTGGAAGCGGCGCTCAGCTACCCAGGCAGCATCGCGACATTGATCGCCCCGGCCGATCACGCTTGGCAGGAAGGCGCGGAGGCCGCACGCCCGCGCCCTCAGCGCCCATCGGCGAAGGTCAGCGAGGCTGCCTTGCGCGCCGTTGTCGATGCCCTGCGCGCGCCCGGCCCGCACGCGCTCTATCTCGGCGCCATGGCGCTGCGTGAGGAGGCGCTCGAACAAGCCGGCCGCATCGCCGCCGCCACTGGCGCGCGCCTGATCTGCGAGACATTCCCAGCGCGCCTGCAACGCGGCGCCGGGCGCGTACCGGTGGAGCGGCTGCCCTATTTCGGTGAATGGGCGGCGGGGTTTCTGAAAGACATGCGCCACATTGTGCTGGTGGGCGCGGCCGCGCCGGTCTCCTTCTTCGCCTATCCCGGAAAGCCAAGCACGATAGCGCCAGAGGGCGCGATTTTGGTTGAACTTGCCAGCGCACGCGTCGATGCGCTTGACGCCCTGCGCCGCCTGGCCGACGCTTTGGACGCGCCGGCTGAGGCTGCGGCGCGACAAACGCGATCAACGCCGTCAGCCGAGCCCGGAAAATTGTCCCCGGCAGGGATTGGCGCGGTGATCGCGGAACTAATGCGAGAAAACTCCATCGTCTCCGACGAATCCAACACCGCAGGGCTGATGCTCTTCCCAATGACCGTGGGCGCGGCCAAGCACGACTGGTTGACACTCACCGGCGGCTCTATCGGCCAAGGCCTACCGCTAGCCGTCGGCGCCGCAGTCGCCTGCCCCGATCGCAAAGTTATCGCGCTAGAAGCCGACGGCAGCGGCATGTACACGCTGCAAGCACTATGGACCATGGCGCGCGAAAACCTCGACATCACCACCATCATTCTCAACAATGGCAGCTACGCGATCCTCAATATTGAATTGCAGCGCGTCGGCGTCGCCAGCCCTGGGCCGAAAGCGCTGTCGCTGCTCGATCTCAAGCGGCCGGAATTGAACTGGGTGGCGCTTGCGCAAGGCATGGGCGTCCAGGCTACGCGGGCCGAAACAGTGGAGGCTTTCCGCGAAGCCTTTGCCGCCGCCATTGCCGGCAGGGGCCCGCGCCTCATCGAAGCCATGATCGCTTAGCCCATGCCCACCCTGCGCCTCGTCCCTGCTTCGACGGAAGACTACCGGCTGCTCGCCGAGCAGCGCCTGCCGCGCTTCCTGTTCGATTACATCGATGGCGGCGCCTACCAAGAGACGACGTTGCGCGCAAATGTCGAGGATTTCCGCGCTCTGGGGCTGAATCAGCGCGTGATGCGCGATGTTTCGCACCTCAATACCGCCATTGAATTGCTCGGCGAAAGCTGGTCGATGCCGCTGGCGCTCGCGCCCATTGGCATGGGCGGCATGATGGCGCGCCGCGGCGAAGTTCAGGCTGTTCAAGCGGCCAATGGGTTTGGCGTTCCGTTCTGCCTCTCGACCGTATCGATCTGCTCGATGGAGGAGGTGGCCAAGGTGGCGACGCGTCCGTTCTGGTTCCAGCTCTACATGTTGCGCGACCGCGGCGCCGTGCGCGAATTGCTGCAGCGGGCCAAAGCGGTTGGCGTGACAACGCTTGCCTTCACCGTTGACCTTGCTGTTGTCGGCGCGCGTTACCGCGACGTGCGCAACGGCATGGGCGGTGGCGTAGGCGCGCTCGAGAGACTGCGCGCGGGCCTGATCGACTACCTTCTGCACCCAGGTTGGCTCAGTGATGTCGCCCTCGTCGGCGGGCCGCACGTATTCGGCAATCTCAAGCACTATGTGCCGAAAGCCACCACGCCGGCGGATTTCAAGAGCTGGGTCGACAAGCAATTCGATCCGAGCGTCACCTGGAAAGACATCGAACAATTGCGCAAGGACTGGGGCGGCAAACTGGTCATCAAGGGCGTCTTGAGCCCCGAGGATGCGAAGGCCGCCGCTGACGCAGGCGCCAACGCCGTCATCGTCTCCAACCATGGCGGGCGTCAACTCGACGGCGTGTCTTCAAGCATCGCGATGCTTCCGCGCGTGGCCGACGCACTGGCTGGCCGCGTTGATGTTCTCATGGACGGCGGCGTGCGCAGCGGCCAGGACGTGGCGCGCGCCATCGCCAGCGGCGCAAAAGCGGTGCTGATCGGCCGCCCCTGGATCTGGGCGCTCGCCGCGCAGGGCGAAGCCGGCCTCAAAAAATTGCTCGCCACCCTCAAGGCCGAATTGCGCGTCACCATGGCGCTGACCGGCGCCACCTCTATCGAGGCTATCACGCGCAAAATTCTCTCGCCATATTAGAGTGCGGCGCCAGCGGCGCGGCGCGTGAGCGCTTCGAACGATGCGGCGCTAGGTTGGCGCTGGGGCATGCGATTGAAAGCGTCGAGGGCGGCAATTTTGTACGCTTCCGCCAGAGTTGGATAGTTGAAGGTGTTCTCTACGAAATAATCGAGGCCGCCGCCGAGATTGAGCACCGCCTGACCAATGTGAATGAGTTCGGTCGCGCCTTCGCCGACAATGTGCACGCCAAGCAGCCGGCGCGTTTCGATCGCAAAGATCATCTTCATGAAACCAGAGCTGAGGCCCATGATGTGGCCGCGCGAGGTCTCGCGAAAGCGCGCGATGCCTGTCTCGTACGGGATATGCTTGGCGCGCACCTCCTCTTCCGTCATGCCGATCGTGGAGATTTCTGGCACAGAGTAAATTCCGTAGGGGAAGAATTCCGGTGGCGCATGCGCTACCTCACCGAAAGCGTGACACGCGGCGATGCGCCCCTGCTCCATCGATGTGGAGGCCAGGCTCGGAAAGCCGATGACATCGCCCACCGCGTAGATGTGTGAAACTGCGGTGCGGAAATTGGCCTTGTCGACGGCGATGCGCCCGCGCTCATCGGCCGCGAGCCCGGCGGCGGCGAGTTCAAGCGTTTCGGTCGCGCCTTTACGCCCTGCCGCGAACAAGACCATGTCGGCGACGATCTGGCGGTGATCTTCAAGTTCGACCAGGCATGATTCTGCGCCAACGCGATCGACGCGTTTCACTTTGCTCTTGAACCGCAGGCTGACGCCGCGGTCGCGCAAATCATGGATGAACTCATCCACCAATTCGCGGTCGACAAAGCCAAGCAAACTTTCGCCCGGTTCGATCACCGTCACCTTGACATCCAGCGCGGAAAAGATCGTCGCATACTCAATACCGATCACGCTGGCGCCTATCACCACCAAAGCGCGTGGCAGCCGCTTCAGCTCCAATATCTCGTCGGCGTCGACGATGGCTTCACCGTCGAAGGGTATATTTGAGGGGCGATACGGCTGGGTGCCGACGGCGATGACGATGCGCTCGCCGTGATAGTGACGCGCCGCGCCCGTCTCCGAGATAACCTCGATGGCGTGCGGCCCCAGAAATCGCGCCGCGCCGGCGATCCATGTCACATTGTTGCGCGTGAACTGATGCTCCAGCACTTCGACTTCGTGGTCGAGCGTAATCTGCAACCGGCGACGCAGATCCTCAGCGGTAATGTGTTCCTTGTTGCGGTGGGCGCGGCCATAGAAGCCGCGCTCGCGCCAGCCAGAGAGATTGAGCACGGTTTCGCGCAAAGTTTTCGAGGGGATGGTGCCCGTATGCACACACACGCCGCCGACGCGCCGTCCCCGCTCCACCACCAGCACGGATTTTTTGAGCTTGGCGCCCTGCACCGCCGCACGGCGGCCCGCCGGACCGGAGCCAATGACAATAAGATCGAAATGCTGCGCCATGGCGGCGATGCTTGGCTAGTATGGCTGGAGATTGCGTTAACGTCAGATCGACAGGCTCGCGAGCTTGCGGCCAAAGTCGGTCGCGACCAAGCCCCAAGCATCGGACACACGATGCATTTCCGGCGCAATCAACTCATCGTACTGGATCGCGAACATCGCCATCAACATGAAAGCCGCGCTGGCGCCCGCGTAGAAAACAACATCAGCGGCGGCCCTGAGATGCTGCTTCATGTCGATGAAGACGGCCATGATGTGCGCTCCCGAAGGAGAGTATGCTCACTCAACCGTAAATAAGTACTGACCAAAAAGTAAACGTGCACGACGCGGCGTGCGCTCAAGCGTAACGGATCACGAAGCGCTTGCGCATCGGTTCAGTGACGCGCCACACGCCTTCAAAGCCGGGCTCGATCACGAATGAATCGCCCGCTCGAAAGCGACGCACGGCGCCGTCGTCGTCGCCGATCAGTTCGCACGCGCCTTCGAGCACGTGGCAAAACTCCCATTCTTCATAGCACACGCGCCACGCACCAACCGACGCCGTCCACTCGCCCGCGAACACTTTGTCGGCCCGCGCGTAATCGATGCGTGCGGTTGTGTGGGGAGCGCCTTCAATCAAGCGGTTAGGCGGAATTGGCGCTTCCTCCGGCGCGGCCTCGCCGCGAACCGCGTGAACCCACGCACTCATGACCCCGCCGCATCCACAGGCTTTGGCTTGCCTTCAAACCCCGCCCAGCGCCCGAACATCTCCTCCGCCCGGCGCAGGTTCTTGTCGAGCGAAGCCATGGTCTTGGCGAAATCGCCGGCATCGTCGCCGCGCCAGGCCGCGCGCGCTTGGCCGATGATGACGCCCAAGCCCTGGGCGCGCGCTTGGCCGGTCATGCCGTCGGCTTCAAGCCCCGCCAGCGCAAGCACCCAGCGCGCGCAGCGCACATGGCGCTGGTGCGCGGAGGCCATCAAGGTTGGGTCGCGGTCAACATTGTGCTCCATCGCAAGAACCGCCGGACGGTGGGGTTCCATGGCTTCGAAGCGACGCATGATGAGTTCAAACAACCGGTCGCGCACCGATTGGGCGGGGTCGAGTTGATCTAGATTGTCGGCAATCGCGCGGTCGAAGGCTTCTTCCGCGCAATCGACCGCCTCCCAAAGTGAGGCGCCATAAAAATCGGCAGCGGGCCGACCGGCGGCGACGGCAAGCTGCGGGAGCGTCGCTTCGCGCCAAGGCTTGGCGGCGGCGACGGACAAAGCGGCGCGCGCAAGCTCGCGGCGCAAGATGGGATCGAGGTGGGTCATTGAGCTTAGCAAAGCACGCCAGGCCGCGTGCTTCCAGCATGGCGGTCACAGAACCTCAGCGTTTGCCTAGATCGCGCGATCTCTGGGCAGCGGCGGCGACGGCGTGGCGGAGCAGCGGGCCGAGGCCGTTGCCGGCGCTGAGGATGTCGAGCGCGGCCTCGGTGGTGCCGCCGGGCGAACTCACCTGTTTGCGTAGTGCGCCGGGCGACTCGCCGGTTTCCAGCATCAACGCGCCAGCGCCGGCGACGGTGCGGCTGGCGAGGCGCATGGCGGTCTCCTTGTCCAACCCCTCCTGCTCGGCGGCGGCAGCGAGCACTTCGGCAAGCAAGAATACATAAGCCGGTCCCGAGCCTGACACGGCGGTGACCACATCCATCAGCCGCTCAGCGACGATCGGCTCAACCGTTCCCAATGGCTCCAGCAATTGCTCGACCAATTGGCGATCTGCGGCCGTGCAGGCTGATGAGACAACGTAGGCGGTGACGCCGCGGCCGATGCGTGCGGGCGTATTGGGGACGCACCGAATGACACGCTGCGCACCCAGCGCGCGCACCAAAGCGTCGATGGTGATGCCCGCCATCACCGAGAGCACGCGCGTGTCCGGCCCCACGAAGCGTCGCGACGCGGTGGCGGCCTCGGCAAATTGCTGCGGCTTAACCGCCAGCACCAGCACGTCAACGGGGCCAGGATCAGGTGGATTCAGTACGGCGCCGACAGCATCAAGGTCGCGTTCCAGCGCCGGATCGAAATTGGGTTCAACAACTGTCAGCGTCAGCCCACCGCCCTTGCGCACAGCCTCGATCCAGCCGCGCACCATCGCGCCGCCCAAAGCGCCAGCGCCGATCAGGGCAATCGAAGGTGCCTCAAGGCCGCTCACGCTTCTCCGCAGACTTCAAACAAAGCGGCCTGAGCTGCATCGCCGGCCGACATTCCACCAAGAATAACGAAGTGGAACGCTGGCTGGAAGCGTTCGGCTGCATCGAGGGCCGCCGCCAGCATGGCCTGGATTTCGCCGATCGAGATATTCTCGCGTCCGATCATCGGCATGGCGTGGCGAAAAATAATCGTGCCGTCGTCCGACCAGACATCAAAGTGCCCAAGCCAAAGATTTTCATTGATCAGCGCGGCTAGGCACACGGCTTCGGTACGGCGTGATTTTGGCGCCTGCAAATCGAAACCCAGCGTGAACAGAAGCGCCGGCAATTCATCGCGAAAGCTGAAATAGCCAACGGTCTCGCCCCACCCGCACTTGAAGCTGAAGTGCACATCGCCGTCGTCGGCGCGTTCGCAAGTGAAGCGGTCGTCCGAGGAAAGCACAGCCTCCACCGTTTCCAGCGGATCTGATGCGGTTCCCACTTCATCGTCGAGATAGAGATCCATGAGCGCCCCCCTTTGAGCTCAAGGGCCGTCGCCGTTCAGGCGACCAGCCGGAAAATCGATCTCTTCACCCTGGCCCGCGCTTCAGACGGCGCGTTCGAATCAAGCCCCGGCAACCAGCTAAGCGCTCCGAAGATTACCTGACACTTACCAAGGCCCAGGACGCGGATGCGAAGATTTCAAGACGCCGCAGCGCGCGCGCGCAGCTCGGCCTCGAGCTTGTCGACACGATCTCGCAGGGCTGCGGCTTCCGCCCGCGCTTCGGACGCGAGCTGCTTGACTGCTTCAAACTCATCCCGCCCCACCAAATCCATCTCGGCGACGAAACGGTCAGCCTGGGCCCGCATGAAGCTCTTGGCCTCATCGCTCATGCCCTGGGCCATGCCCATGGCGCCCGTCATCAGCCGCGCCAGATCGTCGAACACCGAACTTTGCGTTTGCATGTGGACCGAACCTCCGGGGCTACTTAGAAACCGGGCCTGGGCCGCGCAATGCGGCTGATCAGCATCAAAGGTGGGCGCGGGTGATTTTCGAGGCCATTCAATTCCCCAATATCGACCCTGCGGCGTTGACGCTGCCCGCCCTCTTCGGACTAGGGCCGTTTCACCTGCGCTGGTACGCGCTCGCCTATATTGCCGGCCTGGTCTTGGGCTGGCGGTGGATGGTGTGGCTCATCCGGCGCGACCGGCTGTGGGCGCCGGGCAAGGCTACTTTGAGCGTACCGCAAGCGGATGACTTTTTGTTTTGGGCGACGCTCGGCGTCATCTTCGGCGGGCGCATTGGGTACATCCTCTTTTACAAGCCCGACATGATCTGGAAGAGCCCCCTGGAAACACTGCAAATCTGGCAGGGCGGCATGAGTTTCCATGGCGGCTTGATCGGGGTTGCGCTGGCCGCGTTCTGGTTCGCCCGCCAGCTGCATGTTGACGAAACCAAATTTGCTTCGCTCGCAAACAAGCGAGCGGTGGCGCGTGCGCCCGAGGGCGAAGCGCGCAACTACCTCCCCTTCGGCGACAAGTGGCTGCGCAAGAGCGATGTCGAGGAGCTGCGCACCAAGGCCCGCACCGATAAGGTCGACCTCTTGCGTCTGGGCGACATTGCCGCCGCCGCCGCTCCGATCGGCTTGTTTTTTGGCCGTATCGCCAATTTCATCAACGGCGAATTGTGGGGCCGCCACACAGATGCGCCCTGGGGCGTGCGCTTTCCCGAAGGCGGCTACAATTGGGAAACGCGCGAGTGGGTTTCACTTGGCTTTGAACAACCGCGCCACCCCAGCCAATTGTATGAGGCCGGCCTCGAAGGCGTTGGGCTGTTCGCCATAATCAATTTTGCCACTCTGCGGTTTGCGAGCCTGCGTCGCCCAGGCCTGAATGTCGGGCTGTTTCTGGTGTGCTACGGCCTGTTCCGCTTTGCGCTCGAATTCGTGCGCGAGCCCGACGCGCACATGCCCGAAGGGCTGCGCGGCCTTGTCACCATGGGCATGCTGTTGTCGATCCCTATGGTGCTGGTCGGCGCCTGGCTGATCCGGCGCGCTTTCGCGCAACCAAAGCTGGCGGCGGCGTGAGCCTCAAGAAAAAACTGATCGACCACGCGCGCGAGCACGGGCCAATGACGGTCGCGGAGTTCATGACGGCGTGCCTATACGACGCCGAGCACGGCTATTACGCAACCCGCCCCGCTATCGGCGGGGCAAGCGCCGATTTCCTCACCGCGCCAGAAGCCAGCCAGATGTTTGGCGAGCTAATCGGCCTTTGGTGCGCGCATGAATGGGAAGTGCTCGGCAAGCCGGCGCTCAACTTAATCGAGCTTGGCCCCGGCCGCGGCGTGCTGATGCAGGACGCGCTTCGCGCAACCGAGCGCATCGACGGCTTTCATGAAGCCGCCAACATCGTGCTGGTGGAAACAAGCGAGCCATTGCGCGATGAGCAGGCCACGCGCGTTCCTACGGCAGAATGGGCCGTCCGCCTGGAGGACGCGCCGCCCGGCCCTTCACTCATTATCGCCAACGAATTCCTCGATTGTATGCCCATCCGCCAATTCCTGCGCGACGAGGATGGGTGGCGCGAAAAGTTGGTCGGCCTCGATGAAGCCGACGCATTGACATTGGGCCTAAGCGCGCTTTTGCCAGCACCAGAGGACGACGTTCGCCCGGGCGGCGTGCGCGAGATCGCGCCAGGGCTCGACGCGCTGATCTACGAAGTCGAGCGCCGCTTGCATGAGGCGCCAGCGCGCGCGCTATTCATCGACTACGGGTACGTCGCGCCTGAAGGCGCCGACACGCTGCAGGCGCTGAAGCGCCACACAAAGGTCGACCCGCTCGAAGCGCCGGGCGAGGCCGATTTGACTGCCCATGTCGATTTTGCGCGCGTTGCCCATTTGGGCCGCGAGGCCGGACTCGGCGTTGCCGGGCCCGTGACACAAGCGCGGTTCCTGCGCGCGCTGGGCATCGATGTGCGCGCTGACATGCTGGCGCGCGGCAACCCCGAGCACGGCCCCTCCGTCGCGCGCCAACTGGCACGCTTGACGCACGAAGCCGAGATGGGCGCATTGTTCAAAGTGATATGCCTATCGAGCCCAAGCCTGCCTCCCCCGGCGGGATTTTGAGTACGCCGCAAGCCTGGAGAGCCAGCGCTCTCGCCAGCGTGCGCCACGGCTTTTTCGGCCGCGCAGGCGGAGTTTCGACTGGCGTCTACGCAAGCCTTAATGCCGGCCCGGGTTCGAACGACGATTCCGCCGCTATCGCCGAGAACCGCCGCCGCATCGCCGCTGCGTTTGGTGCGGAACATCTGGTCGGCGTGCACCAAGTGCATTCGCCTCGCGCCGTGTTTGTCGTTGAGCCTTGGCCAGGGGAACGCCCACACGCCGACGCACTCGTCACCACGATTCCCGGACAGGTCCTCAGCGTGCTCTCCGCCGACTGCGCACCGGTGTTGTTGGCGGATGTGGGGGCTGGCGTCATCGGCGCGGCGCACGCGGGCTGGAAGGGTGCGCTTGGCGGCGTGCTGGAAGCGACGGTCCAACTGATGCGCGAGCACGGCGCGAAAAGGATCGTCGCCGCGATCGGACCCTGTATTCATCAAGATTCATACGAAGTCGGGCCTGAGTTCGAAGCCAACTTCCTGTCGCTTGATGCTTCGTTCATAAGGTTCTTCGCGCCCGGACGCGGCGACCGGCGCCATTTCGATTTGCCCGGCTTCTGCACGGCGCGGCTTGAGGGAGCGGGGCTGACACAAGTGGAGGTGCTTGCGCTCGATACGTACGTGGCGCACGAGGTGCTGCACAGTCATCGCCGGTCAGTGCACGAGCGAGCAGGTGATTATGGACGCAATTGCGCCGCCATCGCGCTGGGCTAAAGCACAAAATGCGTTGCGCCGGCGCCACGAGTTGCGCTGCTGTCATAAAATCGCAGCAAATCCTTTCGCCATCGCCGACTCGCAGGCTACACCCCGCTCCACCAGGAACGCGACGGGGTCCGCATTCCCATGAAACTTTTGTCCGGCAATTCCAACGGCACGCTCGCACAAGCGATCGCGGACCACCTCGACACGCCGCTGGCGCGGGCGGAGGTAAAGCGCTTCAAGGACAACGAGATCTTCGTCGAAATTCAAGAGAACGTTCGCGGCGAGGACGTGTTCATCATCCAATCGACCTCCTACCCCGCCAACGATCATTTGATGGAATTGCTGATCGGCATCGATGCGCTGCGACGCGCCTCGGCCCGGCGCATTACCGCTGTGATCCCCTATTACGGTTATGGCCGCCAGGACCGCAAAGTCGGCGGGCGTACGCCAATCTCGGCCAAGCTGGTGGCGAACCTCATCGTCACCGCCGGCGCCAACCGCGTGCTGACGCTGGAACTGCATGCGGGCCAGATCCAGGGCTTCTTCGACATACCGACGGACAATCTCTTCTCCACGCCCGTGCTCGAACGCGACATTCGCGAACACCACAAGAACGTCTCCGACCTGATGATCATTTCGCCCGATGTCGGCGGGGTGGTGCGCGCGCGCGCCTTGGCCAACCGATTGGGCGCGGACCTCGCCATCGTTGACAAGCGCCGCGAGAAAGCAGGCGTCAGCGAAGTCATGAACATTATCGGCGATGTCGAAGGGCGCCATTGCATCTTGATCGACGATATCGTCGATAGCGCCGGCACACTTTGCAACGCCGCCGAAGCGCTACTGAAGGAGAAAGCCGCTTCCGTAGCGGCCTATGTCACTCACGGCGTGCTTTCCAACGGCGCGGTGGGGCGCGTGGAAACATCCAAGCTCACCGAATTGGTGGTCACCAACTCGATCGACCCCAGCATGCGCAAGGGTCAAAGCAAAAAAGTGCGCGTCGTATCGGTTTCGGCGCTGATGGGCGACGCCATCTCGCGCATCGCCAACGAACAGAGCGTCAGCTCGCTGTTCGAATAGGCGTGCTGGCATTGGCGGCGCCGGTTCCCAATTGAAAGCGGCCCTTCAGGGTGTTGATCGGCTTTTCGAGCGCGTGCCAAGAAATCATGGCGCAACCGACCGCCGCCAGCCCCCACGCCAATGCGCGCACGTAAAGCGAGTACTCGCCCGCGAACGCGAACATGGCCTCATCAATGTAGAGGCGCACGACGTAATGGTAGAGATAAAGCCCGTAGCTGATCTTGCCGAGGTAAAGCACGAGCGGGATTGAGAACAGCCAGCCCAGCCAGCCGCGATAGCCCGTGCTGCATTGGTCGATGACATAGACCGACATCAGCGCCACAAACGTAGTGGAGAACACAGCGTTGAACGGCTCGAACCCCGCATAAAGCAGCGGCACGGCAAGAAAGCTCCAGAGCCCGTACTTACGCAGAAAAGCCAGCCATCGTCCCTGATTGGCGTGGTGGGCCCAGGCCAGCAAACCGCCGCCGAACAATGCATCAAAATTCGCCATCGGCATGACGATGATGGCGAGCCCCCAATCGAACGCGAGCGCGCAGATGCGGAAGGCGACGCCGATTACGACGCCCGCCGCCATCACCCAGGGCAACATCCGTTTGGGCAGCGCAAACACAAGCAGCGGCCAGAACAGATAAAATTGCTCCTCCACCGCCAGCGACCAAAAATGCCCAGCCGCCATGTCCCAACGGCCATTGAGGGCGGTCCAGAAATTGGTCGTGTAGGTCGCGTGCCAGAAATAGGTGTCGCGCACAAAACCCGAAGCCAGCAGAATGAAGAGCAAAAGATAATACGCGGGAAAAATGCGCAGCGCCCGGCGCGCGTAAAACGTGGCAAAGGCGCGGCGCAAACCCTGCGGCGCGCCCGTCGCCTCATCCTTGTACCGAAGCAAGATGCCGGTAATCAGAAAACCAGAGATGGCGAAAAACACAATCACGCCATCCATCAATCCCAAGCGATGAAACACCCACGGCAGGTAATGCTCAAACATGACCGAGCCCACCGCCACCGCCCGCAGCGTATCGATCTGCGGCCGATATCCGAGGGGCGAGGAAGCCCCCTCTTGTGATGCGTCGACGCGAGTCATGCTGGGACGAGTCTCCCTGGCCCAAGGCCCACGCACAAGCCCTCTCGCGCGCGTGGACCAAAGCGCCTACTGGCCAAGAGGCCAGACCCCCCGTAAGATTGATCTGAAACACCCCGAATGGGACGAATTTCAACGCGAAGGAGCGTCTTGAATGAGAAATCGACGACTTGAGGCGACTGTCCGCCATTCCGCGAAGGTTCTCGCCGCTATCGCTCTGTTTGCGAGTGTGGCCGCAGCGCAGGTCCCAGAGGCGACTCCTCTGCGCCGGTTGCCCGACCGGGTTGTCCAGACCCTCGACGATGCGCTTGCACGAGCGGAGGCCGAGCGCCAGCGCATTGAACGCGAACGATGGGACCGCGAAGCGGCCGCGGAACGCAACCGTGTGCATTCATATTACGTAACGTGCCGCGTATCGGAGATCGTCGCGCGAGCCGAGCACTTGACGATTTTCTGCCTCGAAGCGCGCGACGTACTGAACTCGAGCACCGGCGCGGTCTATGCTCGCGATTCCATCGGTAGCCAAAGCTACGTAGCGGTTTTCGTTGATCCCACGGCAAATCCAGCGCTTGCGGCAATGGCCGCCGAGATTGCTACCGCCTCGTTCACGAATCGAATGCGCCTGCACCTCAAAGCCGTCACGCACGCTGGCGAAGGCCCCCAAATGTGGCTCACCGAGCTTCGGCTGCATCGCGGCGAAGGCTGCACGCCAGCATGTCCGCCGTAGTGTGACCTGTTTTTGTGAGTCGTCGGTGCGCGTCTACCGCGTCCCCGCCCGGCGCCGGTAGGTGAAATCCCATTCCACCACTAACTCTCCGCCGCCCTCCGGCGCGAGATCGCCCCATTGGCGCACGGTGTTCTCGTCGATGCGTTGGAAATTCATGCGGCGCGCGCCTGGCGGTTGGCCTTGTTGCGGGGTTCCAAGCACGTTGAAACGAAGCACACCTTCGGCGTCAACAACGCCAGCGAACTCGGTGCGCGTACCATTGGCGTCAGCCCAGCTCTGGCGCCATTTTTGCTCCGTGGAATCGTACATGTTGATCGAGTGGCCATGGCCTCCGCCGAACGGGCGCCAGTGCTCGATGATGACGCAGCCTTGGTCGTGCAGCGTAATCGAGCTTTCCGCGACCGTCACACCGGATGTCGAACCACCCGGCGAGACATCCCACTCGCCCAGCCAAAAGTCGAATTGGCGGCTTTCGGCGCTGACGCACCCGGCGGGGCGCTGCGGCAGCACCGCGCGGCCCTGGATGACACGACGCGACCGCGTGACTTCGTCGCGCAATTCTTGTCGGCTCATGGCGTTCGGCGCCGGCGGTTGCCGTGGAGCAGTTTGCGCCCAACCCGCCAGGGGTAGAGCTGCGAAAGCAAATGCAATTACAAAAGCGCGCGCCATGGATCCCCCAGCTGTGAAGGGTTCAAACCATGCCTGCGGCCCTGGCGCCACCAAGCGGCTTGCGAGGAGCCGCCCGGCTTTTTCGACGAACAACAAAAAATGCGGCGGCGTGGGCCTCGCCGCGCCGCCGCAAGGGGGAGAGATTATTCCGCCGCGACGCGCGCCGCCGCCAGATTCTCCTTGGTTGGCAGCGGTTTTTCGAGCTGCCCCCAATCAAGCAGGACATCGCCAGCCAGATCCTCATATTTCAGCGCACCCAACGCCTCGTATTTCGGCCGCACACGATCTGTCAGCAAACCGACGCGCTTCAAGTTGGGGATGATGCGCTCGAACAACAATTCACGGAACATGGCGATGACGACGCTGTCCATGATGTGCTTCTTGGCCGCTTCCTCGTTGAAGCCGTATTCGCGCACGACATCCATCCCGAACAAGCGGTCGCGCATGATGGCGCAGGCTTGGTAGGCAAATTCCGCGCGATCCTCGATTTCTTCTTGCGGCAGCACCTTGATCCAATCCTCAAGGTAATTGACGCCGAACGCCACGTGGCGGCCCTCATCGCGTATCACCAGTTCGACGATTTGCTTGAGCAGGGGATCCTTGGTCGTGCGCACTTGAGTGCCGAACGCAGCGAGCGCCAGCCCTTCGATAATCAGCTGCATGCCGATGAATTTGAGATCCCAGCGCTCATCCGCGAGCACCTTGTCAATCAACGCTTTCAGGTTCTTATTGATCGGATACATCATGCCGCAGCGGCGGCGCACATAACCATTGAACACCTCCACGTGGCGCGCTTCATCAAAGGTTTGCGACGCAGCGTAGAGCTTGGCGTCCGCCGTCGGCGCGCACGAAACCAGTTGCGACGCCACCAGCATCGCCCCCTGCTCACCGTGCAGAAATTGGCTCATGGTTTGCGCGTGGCCCTTCCAAGCGAAGCGCACTTTCTCAGCATGGCTGAGCGCTTCGTATTCGGGATAGCCGTTGAGCGCGCCGATGGATTCCTCCATCGGGAAATCGTTCATGTCGCAGGGCGCGTCCCAATCGACGTCGAGCGTCGAGTTCCAATTGTGGACTTTGCCGAGTTCGTAGAGGCGGCGGATTTTCGCGTTGGCGCTATCGTAATCCCAGTTGAAGGAGCCGGTGAGCGGAGTTTTGAAAATCTCGCGGATGGTCTCGACGTCATCGCTCGTGAGCTTGCCGGCGAGATCGTCCTCGCCAAAGGTGCGGACCCCTTGGGGCGGTTGTTCCACCAACCTAACGTGCATGGCTTCCTCCCAAAAAATGACGCTAGCGTCAACTTTTGAAGTTGAGCCCCTCATTCCAGGCGAGCGCATTGATTCCGATCAATCTCACGCCTTACCCCTGTGCAGGGGTATGCGGCGCCCTTACATCGGCAACCATGTCAGCCATTAGATCCCTTCTCGCCGCGATTTGCGCCTCACTTGCCGCAGCGTGCGTCGCCAATGTCGAGACCGACGGCGACCAGCGCTTTCCCGTCTCTTCAGACTACCCGCCCGGCACGATGGAGCGGATCAATTTTTCGGCGGGCGTCGCCGAGGCATGGCGGCTTTCGGCGCTGCGGACGCCAGACCGCCCCGACGCCGACTGGAAAATCGTCATCATCACCGGAACGCCCTCGTGGAGCGAGTATTGGGCCCCAACCATCGCCGGCGCTCCCACCAACCGGGAGGTAATCGTCGCTGATCGGCCGGGATTTTCGCTCAGCGAGCCTCGCGGCGCCGTGCGCGACCTCGCAGCCCAGGCTGACGCGCTAGCGCCCATGCTGGAGACCCGCCCCGGCCAGCGCGTGCTGCTGGTGGGCCAATCCTTCGGGGCGCCGGTGGCCACCCTGATGGCGCAGCGCCACCCCGAGCAGGTGGCGGCAGTGTTGCTGGTATCGTCGTTCTTTGGCGAAAAAGGCGCAACCGCCCGGCGCTTGTTTGGCGTAGGCCGGATCGTGCGCCCGGTGCTGCCGCGCGACTTGCGCAACTCAATTACGGAAGTGTTGGCCCAAGACGCACAGCTCCCGGCCGTGTTTGCGGCGCTCAGCGGGCTCAGCCAGCCCGTAGTGTTCGTGCATGGCGACACCGATACTTTCGTGCCGCTTACCTCTGCCCAGCGGATCTCCGCCCAGCATAACCGCACCCTGGTCGAAGTCCCCGGCGGCGACCACTTCCTCAACGCCTGCTGTGTACCCGCCCTGCTCGCCGCCATGGAAACAGCAATCGCAGAAGCTGAAGCCCAGGCGGGCGACACCCCCCAGGGCGCACCTCCAGCGCACGCCTTGCCCTGAGGGCTGCGTTCGGCTAGAAGCCCCGCTTCTTTTTCCGACCGAACGGACTTCTGAAGGGGCCCAAGCCCATGGCCGGCATTGTTTTGAACGTTGACAAGCGCGAGCGCACCGGCACTGGCGGCGCCCGAGCCACCCGCAATTCAGGGCTGATCCCAGGCATCCTCTATGGCGGCGCACGCGGCTCGATCCCCATTGAGATTAAGTCCGCTGACGTAGTCATGGCGCTGCGTTCCGGCAAATTCCTCTCGCGCCGGGTCGAGATCGACGTGAAGGGCGAGCGCCAACCTGTGATCCCGCGTGCGGTGCAGTTTCACCCGGTCAGCGATCTGCCCATCCATGTCGACCTCTATCGGATCGAAGATCACGCGGAAATCGCCATTGATGTCGTGGTTCGCTTCAAGAACCATGACGCCTCGCCAGGTTTGAAGCGCGGCGGCGTGCTCAACGTCGTGCGCCACACGATTAAGCTCAAGGTGCAAGCCAACAACATCCCAGAAGAGATCGTGGTCGATCTCACTGGCACGGAAATCGGTGACTCGGTTCACATCTCCTCGGTCGTGCTGCCCGAAGGCGCGCGCCCGGTAATCCGCGACCGCGATTTCACCATCGCCACCGTCGCCGGACGCAAGGCTGATCCCGATCCGACAGCGACGGCAGCTGCCGCCACACCAGCCGAAGGCGCAGCGCCCGCCGACGCCGCAGCCGGCGCTGCTGCTGCAGCCAAAGCCCCCGCAGGCAAGGCCAGCGACAAGAAGTCGGACAAGAAGTAAAGCTAGTCCGCTTTCCCTTCCCGGGCGCGGGAAGCATAGAAGGCGCAAATGTTACTCCTTGTCGGTCTTGGCAATCCGGGCGCGAAATACGCTGGCAACCGCCACAATATCGGCTTCATGGCAGCGGATGCGATCGCGCGCGCTTATGGCTTCGGCCCCTGGAAGAAAAAATTCCAAGCCGAGCTAGCCGAAGGCCAAATCGACGGGGTGCGCGTACTCTTGCTCAAGCCCCAGACCTACATGAATGAGAGCGGCCGGGCGGTTGGCGAGGCGGCGAATTTTCACAAACTCTCCGCGCCCAACGTAATCGTCTTCTACGACGAGATAGATCTGGCGCCCGGGCGCTTTCGCATGAAAACCGGCGGCGGCGCCGCCGGTCACAATGGCATTCGCTCCATCATTGCTTCCCCGATCGGCGAGGGTTTTCGCCGCGCGCGCCTTGGCGTTGGTCATCCTGGGGTCGCCGAGCTGGTGCACGGCTATGTGCTAAGCGACTTTCACAAGGCCGATGCCGAATGGGTCGGAAAGCTGCTTGAGTCGATCGTCAAGGCGGCGCCTCTGCTGGTCAAAGGCGAAGGCGAGAAGTTCCAAGGCGAAGTTGCGCGTCTGGCCCCAGCGCTGAAAGCCGATCCGCGCAAACCGATCGAATAAAAGTGTCAGCGTACGCGGGCGTTCACGCGTTTGCGTTGCGAGCCGCACAGATTGCTGATCGCGCCCCTGACGCCCGCACGCCGCATCGCGCTTTCAGCTTTGCTCAAATCCCATTGCGGCACGAAGAGAATGCGATCCTCCGCCTTCATGTGCTTCAATCGCTTCGCCGCGCGTTCCATATGGACCAACGAGCCGGAACGATCTATTTCGAGCGCCTTCTTGCCGTCTTTGGCGCGCTGGGCCAATCTGCGCCGGCGTGCAGCGTCTGGCTCAACAAAAAATTCATCGGGCGGCGCATCGGCCCATGCAAAAGACCTAAACTGCCAGCGTGACCGCGCCATTGACGCCCCCGTCATGTGGATGAACTCTCGATTCGCGGTACATGTGTTTGCCTATTTCGCCAAGCACTAGCGCTGCAAACAAAATGCAACGCTTCGCAGGCGAAACAAATTTGTCTAAGACACGGCGCGGGGGATGCCGATGCTCTATCTTATTCTTTCCTATCTGCCGGCGCTCTTGTGCGGGATCCACGTGGTCCGCACGGGCCGGGAGCTTTACTGGCTCTGGATTCTGGTGATCGCCGGCCCGCTCGGCGCGGCGATTTATTTTCTCGCCATCATGCTGCCCGACCTGATGGGAGGTCGCGCCGCACGCAGCGTTGGCAAGGCGGCGCGCAATGTGATCGATCCAGAGCGCGATTATCGCTACGCCATGCGCGCGCTCGACGACACGCCAACCGTTGGCAATCGCATGAAGCTGGCGCGAGCCGCCGCAGCGCTTGGGCGCTGGAGCGATTCCGAAGCCCAATGGGCGCAATGCGTGCACGGCCAATGGGCCGAGGACGTCACCATCTTGATGGGGCATGCTGACGCGCTGTTGGAATTGGGCCGATGGCAGGAAGCCCTAACGCGGCTCGATCAGATAAAAGCACTCGGCCGCGAAGGTGAAACGCCACAAGTCGCGCTGGCGTTTGCACGCGCCTACGAAGGGCTTGGCCGAAACGACGAGGCCGACAGCGCTTATCGCTTCGCCGCCGACCGTGTGCCCGGCCTCGAAGCTGGCGGGCGATACGTGGCGTTCCTGGCAAAGACCGGCAAACGACAGGACGCCGAGATAGGCATGGCCGAACTCGAACGGCGCCTGCAAAAAATTGCTCCGCCCCTGCGTCCCGAAGCGCGAATTTGGCGCGAGATGGCGGCAAAGGCTCTGGGCAAGGCCTGATCCGCCACTCATGTCTCGGATGAGGGACTTGACACGGATGCACTGATATAATATTAATTGTTCATTGTGGCCAATGTGACCGTGACTATGGACGACGCGCTTCTGGCCCGCACCCGTCGCGAGGCGGATCAGGCTGGCAAGAGCCTGTCGCGCTACCTCGCCGACTTGATCGCCGCTGAGGAAGAGCGACTGAGGACTGCGCGGATGGGCGCGATGAGCGATTTCCTGGCCCTGGCCAAGCACGTGCCCCTCGATCGCCCCGACTGGAAGTTTGACCGCGATGAAATCTACGACCGCCCTTATCCTGGTGGACACCAACGTCATCCTTTACAGCCTGGATCGGGTGCAAGCGGCCAAGCAGGCGCGGTGCGCGGCGTGGCTGAGCGCGCTGACGGCGGCGAATTCGATGACGGTCAGCCCGCAAGTGTGCAACGAAACCCGAAGCGCGGCCGAAAGAAAACTTAAGCTGCCGCGCGAGCAGGCGCAGGCCGCAGCCCTTGCGCTGCTGCCCTGGTGTACCGCGCCGCTCGGACCGAACGAGGTTCGCGCGGCGCTCGCCATCGAAGCGCGCTGGAACACGTCCTGGTGGGATTCGGTGCTGCTGGCGTCTGCGGTCGCTGCGGGGTGCACGCACTTTTTGACGGAAGACAAGCAATCGGCGCCGGTGATTGAGGGGGTGAGGATTGTTGATCCGTTTGTGGTGACGCCGGAGGCGGTGCTGACTTGACACGAACTTCGTGTAACACTAACTTCGTGCTAAATGACCAACATTACAATCACCATGGATGAGGAAACCGCCCGCTGGGTGCGGGTCGAGGCCGCCAAGGCCGGCAAGAGCGTCTCGCGCTGGTTGGGCGAGCTATTGGCCGAGCGGCGCAAGACCCAAGCCGCCGCCGCGTGGGAAGCTGGCCGCGAAGCGCGTATGGCTGCCGGCGCACGCTTCCTGGCGAGCCCGCTTCGACCCATTTCCGACAATGGCAAGTTGCCGACGAGGGAAGAATTGTACGATGAAGTGCTTCGTCGACACGAACGTGCTGGTGTACGCGAAGGACAGTCGGAGCCCTTTGAAGCAGAGGTCCGCAAGCCGGTGGATTGAAGCGCTGATCGCGGCCCAGCGGCTCGTGCTCAGCGCCCAATCGCTGCGCGAATTCTATTCCGTAAGTCTCCGGCGCGATCGTAGCGATGGCGCAAAGCGCGAAGCGCGGGCAAGCGTCTGTGATTTGCTGGCGTTCGTTCCGGAAGGCTTGGAGCTCGATCGCCTCAATGAAGCCTGGGCGATCGAGGATCGCCATCGGCTCAATTTCTGGGATGCGCACCTGCTGGCCTCAGCGCTCGCCGCCGGCTGCACGATTTTCTTGAGCGAGGATATGAACGGCGGCCAGAAGATCGACACGTTGACGATCGTCGATCCGTTTGTGGTGGCGCCGGAGGAGGTGTTGGGGGCTTAGCATGGCGACTTGGTTCATTGAGACTTGCGTGCTCAGCGACGAGCGTCTTGCGGAGTTTCGCGCTGCGTGTGCCGTCCACGAACTCACCTGCGCCACAACGCTTGACGCTGATCACCCCGAGCCACGCCGGCAACGTCCGCCAGAAGGCGCGGATGTCATCGCTTACGGATCCAAGAGTGTTATAGCGTATGCCGCAGAGCGTAACTGGAAGCCGGGTGCTTGGGCTGGCGACGCGTTCGACTATCCAAAGGTACACGCCGGTCTGCGTGATCATTTTCTGAACGCAGATGCCATGTTCACAACGCTCGCAAGCGCCGAAGAAGACGCTGCGGCGCAAGGTCTCGATAGTTTCTTCATCAGACCGGTTGACGACAACAAGGCGTTCGTCGGCATGGCGAGCAGCATCGCAGAACTCCCCGCTTGGCGAGCACGCATGATCGAGACCGGTTACTTAGCTAGCGCCGAGATTGGCGTCGTCTTGGCGCCACTTCAGCCCTTGACCAAGGAATGGCGGCTAATATTGGTCGCCGACGAAGTTGTCGCGGCTAGCCTCTACCGTGAAGCCGGAGGGGCGAGTCTGCGGGAAGGCGCCCCACCCGAGGCGGTCACCCTTGCCAGATCGGCCGCTGAGCGATATCGCCCTGCCCCGGCGTTCGTGCTTGACGTCGCTGAGACGGTCGAGGGCCGTTTCGCTGTTGTCGAGCTGAATTGCATCAATTCGGCCGATCTCTATGCCTGCAACATTGCGGACGTGGTCGCGGCTGTCTCCAAGGCCGCTTGGCAACTGGAAGGATTTCATGGGTTTCAAATGCGGAATCGTCGGACTGCCCAACGTCGGCAAGTCCACGATCTTCAACGCGCTGACGCGCACGGCGGCGGCGCAGGCGGCGGGTCGCGTGCTAATCGGGCGAAGGAGGCCCCTCCGCTGCATCGCGCACGTGCGCAAAGCGCGCCCAAATTAGCGCGACGAGCGCGACCGCAAGGCCAATGACGCCCAGAATCAGCAGGGAAACAGTCGCGTCGTCCATCTGGCTAATCCTCTCTCGACCGCTCCAACATAAGCGACGCCGCCAGCATCGCCAACCCCAGCGTTGCGCCAAGAAACGCCCGCGCTGGATCGAGGGCGCCGTTATTGGTCAGGAGCGGTTCGATAAACGGTGCGCCGACCAGCACGAGCGCCAAATTACGCAGAAATTCAGCGATCGCAGCCAGCATCCGCCCGCGCCTTACGCGCTCGGACTTGGGCGGCAGCGGCTGGGGGCGGCGGGGAGGCTGCGACTTTGGCACGGTCTTCCTCTAGTCGCTAGGCGGTGCGACCGCTGACGGCGATCAGCGATACTCGGCCGCGTTCTTCGCGCTTGTCGGAGACGAAAACGTCGGTCATGAACGCCGCCGCTGGTGGGTCTTGCTAGCATGCGATCTTCAGGCCGGCCATTCATTCGTGGATCGCAGGAGGCGAATTTGGGTTTCAAATGCGGCATTGTCGGCTTGCCTAATGTCGGCAAGTCCACGCTGTTTAACGCGCTGACGCGCACCGCCGCCGCGCAGGCGGCGAATTATCCGTTTTGCACCATCGAGCCGAATGTCGGCGAGGTGGCGATGCCGGAGCCGCGGCTTGAGGTGCTGGCCAAGATCGCCGGCTCGAAGGAACTCATCCCAACACGGATGAATTTCGTCGATATCGCCGGCCTAGTGCGCGGCGCCTCCAAGGGCGAAGGGCTGGGCAATCAATTCCTCGCCACCATCCGCGAGTGCGACGCCATCGCTTACGTGCTGCGCTGTTTCGAGAATGACGACATCACCCATGTCGAAGGCCGCATCGATCCAATCGCCGATCTCGAAACGGTGGAAACCGAATTGATGCTGGCCGATCTGGAAAGCTTGGAAAAGCGCGTGTTGAACTTGGAGAAGAAAGCCAAGGGCGGCGACAAGGAAGCCAAGCTCACGCTCGATCTGGTGCTGCGCGCGAAAGCGCTCTTGGAAGAAGGCAAGCCGGCGCGGCATACCAAGCGCGCGGCGGAAGAGCAAAAAGCCTTCGCCATGCTGCAGCTGTTGACGGCGCTGCCGGTGTTGTACGTCTGCAATGTCGATGAAGCCCACGCCGCCAGCGGCAATGCACAATCGGCCCAAGTGGAAGGGCGCGCCAAGCTGGAGCACGCGGCTTGCGTGGTGATCTGCGCTCAAATGGAAGCCGAATTCGCCGCGCTCAATGACGAAGAGCAGGCCGAATTCCTCGCCGCCGCCGGGCTCGAAGAAAGCGGCCTCAACCGCCTCATCCATGCCGGCTACGATCTGCTCGGGTTGCAGACCTACTTCACCGTCGGCCCCAAGGAAGCGCGGGCTTGGACGATTCATAAGGGCGACACCGCCCCGCAAGCGGCCGGCGTCATCCACACCGATTTCGAAAAAGGCTTTATTCGCGCCGAAACCATCGCCTACGATGATTTCGTCGCCTGCAAAGGCGAAACCGGGGCCAAGGAAGCCGGCAAAATGCGGCTCGAAGGCAAAGAGTACGTCGTCCGCGAAGGCGACGTCATGCACTTCCGGTTCAGTTCCTGAGCCGCGTGCCAAAGACAAGCGGATCACGCACGTGCAGATACACGGTCGCGCGTTCATAATCGATGGCGATGCCGCGGGCCTGCGACAGCACATCCATGCCGAGGAGCAATGTGGGCTCATCGGTCAATTGCCATAGTTGAAAGATGTGAAAGTCGCCCACATAGGCAGTGATATCGCGCACTTCGAGTTCACCCATCATCATGCTGCGCACCATGATAGCGTTTTCGAGCACCACTGGCCGACCGGCCGTGTAAGCGATCGCGTTTTCGACTCGCGCACGATTGCGGCGCACGCGGGCGTTCAGCGCCTCGCGCAGCGCCGTGTTGGCCAACGATGTGTCAGACCCAGTGTCTATCAACAGGTTCACGTGCAAGCCGTTGATGCTGCCGCGAATGACGACGAGATGACCAAAGCGAAGTTCGCCGCGGATCGCCGCCCAGCCACGCAAGCGTCGCGCCTCGCGCGCGGGCATGATCTCGATGCAATGGCGCTCAAAATCCATACGCAGCCGGCGCCCACGCATGCCATCGACGCCGAGCAATCCTTGCTCACCCGCAAGCACAGCGCCCGCCAACATAGGCATAGCCGCCCCGCCAAGTGAGAGTTCGCCATACTGAAGTGATGTGACGTCGATCAACGGCGCCTCGCTTACCCCGTAGACGGAATGCACCTGGCCGACGCCGTTCGGGGTGAGGCCGAGCCGCGCAACCAAAGCCTCCGACATCACTGACCGGTTTGCGCCAGTGTCGACGATGAAGCGAAAAGGTCCCTGCCCGTTGACATTCACCGAGGCGATCACGCGGCCCAACCGGTCGGTTAACGTCCTTCCGGCGGCATATTCGGCGGGCGTGGTCTGAAACAGGCCAAGGTCCGGCGCGTCGACGCATTCCGCGCCAGCTTGCCCCGCAAAGGCGACGCCAAATGCGCACGCCGCCAGGAAACGACCAACCCAATCCATCACCGCAAGCATGGGCTGAACAATCGCCTCCTGCTAGTGACATCGCGCTCAACTTCCCGCGAGCGCTCGACGAAAGGCCGCGCGCGTGCGACGAACCCGCTATGATAGCGACCATCATGCTTGAGAGCCGCATTGATGGCTTTGCTTTGCCGGCGCTGTCTGCGCGCCCTCGGACCGAGCCGACCGGCGCTGTCGTGGTGGTTCAGGAGATCTTCGGCCTAACCTCGCATGTGGCGGACATGTGCGAGGTGTTCGCTAATGCGGGATACGCCACGCTCGCGCCTGGCCTGTTTGAACGAATCGCGCCCGGGTTTCACGCCGAGGTAGACGCGGAGGGCATAGAAAAGGGCCGCGCGGCGGTGTTGGCTTCGCCCTGGCCGCAAGTGATGTCCGATGTGCAAACCGCAATCGATGCGCTGCCAAAACCCTGCTACGTGACTGGCTTTTGTTATGGCGCCGCAGTCGCTTGGCTGGCTGCGGCGCGCTGCACCGGGCTCAACGCCGCGTCCTGCTTCTATGGACGTTTGATCGCTGAGCTGCTCGACGACAGCCCGAGCGTACCGGTCATACTGCATTTTGGCGCACACGACGCCTCGATTCCCATGGACAATGTCGAACGGGTGCGCGCCGCTGCGCCAAACTCACCGCTCTACCTCTACGATTCCGGACATGGTTTTTGCCGCGCTGGCAGTCCTGACTTTGATCTCGCCGCGCGCGATTTGTCTTTATCTCGTACACTCGATTGGTTCGCACGTTGGCGCTGAGCGAAAGCGCATCGGTCGCAATTGTCGGCGCGGGGCCTGCAGGGTTGATGGCGGCTGACGTCCTGAGCGCCGCCGGCGCCCGCGTGATCGTGTTCGACCGCATGCCGAGCGCTGGGCGCAAATTGCTGATGGCGGGCCGCGGCGGCCTCAATCTCACGCATTCCGAACCTTTTGACGCCTTCCTCACCCGTTACGGCGCCGCTACAGCGCAACTCAAGCCCATGCTCAAAGCGTTTGGGCCAAACGATTTGAAGGCCTGGGCGGAAGCACTGGGAGAGCCCACGTTCATTGGTTCAAGCGGGCGCGTGTTTCCCAAGGCGATGAAAGCCTCGCCGCTCATGCGCAAATGGCTAACCCGGCTTGCAGCGCGAGGCGTCTCACTGCGCCCCGGCATGCACTGGTTAGGCTGGGACGATGCGCAACGGCTGGCGTTCACGCGCCCCGACGGCGGAAGCGAATGCATCGAAGCGCGCGCGGCGCTCCTGGCGCTCGGCGGCGCGAGCTGGCCGAAGCTAGGATCGGACGGCGCCTGGCGCAGCGTGCTTGAGGCGCGCGGCGTCGCCGTCTCACCGTTCCGGCCAGCCAATGTTGGTTTCGAGGCGGCATGGAGCGAGATTTTTCGCGAGCGTTTTGCTGGTCAACCGCTCAAGAACATCGCGCTGCACTTCGGCGCTCACAGTGCAATCGGCGAAGCCATGATCACGCGCTATGGCGTCGAGGGCGGCGCCGTCTATGCGCTTTCGCCCGCCTTGCGTGACGCGCTTGAGCGGCACATCCCGGTGCGCCTCAACGTCGACCTGCTGCCGCGACGCAACTGCGCTGAAATCGAAACCGCACTCGCGCGCGGCAAGCGCGGCAATAGCCTCGCTTCAACGTTGCGCAAGACGCTTGGGTTGGCGCCGATTGCGATCAATTTTCTGCGCGAAGCGCATGGCGCGCCCCTGCCTGCCGAGTGGCGCCAACTCGCCGCCTTGATCAAATCCGCGCCGATCACACTGCTTGCCCCGCGCGGACTGGAACGCGCGATCTCCAGCGCCGGCGGCGTCGCCTGGAGGGCGGTGGACGAGGACTTGATGCTGCGAACAACACCTGACGTCTACGTGGCGGGTGAGATGCTGGACTGGGAAGCGCCCACGGGCGGGTACCTTCTGCAAGCCTGCTTCGCCACCGGGGTATGGGCCGCGCGCGCCATGCTTGAACGCACGCCCGCCCTTGCAGGCGGCAACCCCCGCTGATAGCTAGCGCCTCCCCAGCAAGGACCTATGGCCCAAACCTCCGCCCTCCTCACCGTGATGATCGCCGCCGCACGCAAAGCGGGGCGCGCGCTGGCGCGCGATTTTGGCGAAGTGGAGAATCTCCAAGTTTCGCGGAAAGGTCCCTCGGATTTCGTCACCTCCGCCGATCTGAAGGCTGAAAAAACGCTGTTCGAAGAACTCTCGAAGGCGCGCCCTGGTTATTGCTTCCTGATGGAAGAGCGCGGCGCCGTGGAGGGCACCGACAAAACCAATCGCTGGATCGTCGATCCGCTCGACGGCACCACCAATTTCTTGCACGGCGTTCCGCACTTCGCGGTGTCGATTGGGCTTGAGCGCGAGGGCGTGCTGGTCGCGGGCGTGGTTTACAATGTCGCGCGCGACGAATTGTTCTGGGCCGAGAAAGGCCAAGGCGCGTACCTCAATGACAAGCGCCTGCGGGTCGCCGCGCGCGCGGACATGAAAGACGCTGTGTTCGCCACCGGCGCGCCATTTCACGGTGCGCCAGGCCACGAGATTTTCCTGGGCGAGATCGAGCGCGTCATGGCGCGTGTGGCCGGCGTGCGGCGCTTCGGCGCTGCCGCGCTGGATTTGGCTTATGTCGCCGCAGGCCGTTTCGACGGGTATTGGGAGCGCAACCTTGCACCGTGGGACGTCGCCGCCGGCGCGGTGATTGTCCGTGAAGCGGGCGGCTTCGTCACCGAGATCGACGGCGGCGATTTCATGAAGACTGGCGCGATCATCGCCGCCAACAGCACTCTAATGCCGCACTTCACCAAAGCGGTGCGCGGCGCTTGAGTTGATTTGCTCCCCGGTCTGCGCGGGAGGAAAGAGGTAGAGCGCATGACGAAGGCCCCGCCAGCCAAGCACAACGTTCCAGCCTGGGAGGTTGCGGCCTTTGCCGCGCCTGCCGCGCCTCTCCTGGCGTTGACGCTGCCGCAAGTAATTTTCCTGCCAGCGTATTTCGAAACCCATCTCGGGCTGCCTGGCTGGGTGGTGGCGGCGATCTTCTTTGGCGCGCGCTCGATCGACATCGTCCTCGATCCCCTGCTGGGTTCGCTTCAGGATCGCACTGAAACACGATGGGGCCGGCGGCGCGTCTGGCTCGCGGGCGCGTGCCTGCCGCTCATGGCGCTGATCTGGGTGGTCTTCATTCACTTAGGACCTGGAAGCAGCGCGCTTGCGGCGGGCGGCGCCGTCATCGCCATGTATTTCGCGTTCGCGTTCATGATGGTGGCGCACCTCGGCTGGGCCGGCGAAATCATACCGACCTATCATGGCCGCACGCACGTGCTGGCCACAGTTCAGGTGGCGAGCCTCCTCGGTGAAGTCGTGCTGCTCGTGCTCGCGGCCTACATCGTGCAATTCCTGAAAGGCACCGACGCCGACGCCGTCGCGGCGATGGGCTGGACGCTGATCATCATGTTGCCGCTGACGGTGCTGATCGCCGTTTTCGGCGCGCGGGAAAACAAATGCCCCCCGCAACCCCACCTTGGCCTGCGCGAGGCCATACGAACCGTGCTCGCCAACAAGGTCGCACGCCGCGTGCTGCTGCCTGATCTGCTGTTGGGCGTGGCTCAAGGCGTTTCAGGCGGGCTCTTCCTATTCTATTTTCAGTTCACGCTTGGCTTTGCGCAAGAATCGCAAACCCTGGTGGCGATATTTTTCATCGCCGGCCTTCTGGGCGTGCCGATTTGGTGGACCGCTGGACGCACATTTGGCAAGCACAAGGCGTTGCAGGCGGCGTTCCTATATTCTGCGGTGACGACGCTCATTTTGCCGTTCATGCCTGCTGGCAATTTTCCCGTCGTTGCTGTCGGCATGATTGTCGCCGGGCTTGCTTCAGGCGGCGGCGTGCTATTGACTCGTTCTCTGATGGCTGATGTCGTCGACGACGACGAACTGACCACGGGCTCGCGTCGGTCGGGGGTCTATTTTGGCCTATTGTTGATGACATCGAAAGTCGGCCTCGCCGCCGGCCCTGTCGCCTACGGCCTCCTGGGGCTCGCGGGATTTAGGGCTGACCTCGGCGCCGCCAACAGTGCGCCCGCGTTCGCCGCCTTGGGCGCGATGTTCATCGGCGTACCGATTGTGCTCTACGTCTTGGCCGCGCTCGCCTTGCGTAAATATCCACTGGACGAGAAACGTCAGGCTGAACTCGCGACCGCCATCGACGCACGCCACGCGGCGAACAGCACAAACACCGCAGGCGCCTCGATCACATAGCGCCGCCAAAGGCGCCGTGGTTCACGGGCCAGCCGATGCAGCCATTCAAGGCCGAGGCCGCGCACCCATTTCGGCGCCCGCACGCGGACGCCAGAAAGGAAGTCCAAAGCGGCGCCGCAGCAGAGCCCTACACCCGTGGCGTCGCCCCTCTGGGCGATTGCGTACGCGATCATCTCCTGTTGCGGCGCGCCCACGCATATGAACGTAAAACGTGAGACCTGCCGCGCTGCAAAAGCAGCCGCCGCCACAAGCGCTTCTGGATTGCGCGCGAGCTGATGCGGCGGGCAGTGCCAGCGCACGTCGGCGAGGCGGTATCTCCGCTTCAACGCGGCGATACTGGCCGCATCGGCGCCGATAATCGTGATTGGCTCGCGAGGATCGATCACGCACTCAAGCAAACCCTCGGCGAGATCGGCCCCTGTCGCCAACGGCAGCGAAACGCCCGCGCGCGCCGCCAGCGCCTTTAGCACCCGGCTGTCGTTCAGCGTAAGCCATGCGCCGTCGTAGAGCACGCCGCGCCCAGGCTCGCGCGACAAGCCGACGACGTGATCGACGTTGGGCGTCACGACGTAACCGAACGGCAAATCCAAGCTCGCCCGCACGCTGACGGCGTCCAGCGCAGACTCAAAGTCCAGGCGATCAAATTGCACGCCGAGAAAATTCACCGGGCTCGTCGCCCGGCAAGCGCCATCGATTCCCATGTCCATTAACCCAAACGGTCCGTTAACCCTCGCTTGAGCGCCCGATGCAGGAAGCGGGCCGGATGAATGGCGTCAAGCGCGCGTTGCGATAGCGCTTGTGGTTCGGCGCACATCTCAGATGCGATCGCTTCGCCAAGCAGCGGGGCCAGTGTCAGGCCGCGTGCACCCAACCCACCAAGAACGTATACGCCATGGTGCATCGGCATGGGCTTCGGTTGATCCTGTTTGAGCTGTTCGAGCCAGGCCTTGACGTCGGGCAAGAGACCAGCAATCGGCGCGCGATCTGGGGTGGTGGCGCGCAGGGCGGCGCGCGAGCGCAATGTCGCAACGTTGAGCCCCGCAGCAACCTTCGGCGCCAATCGCGCCAACGCCGCCATGTTGCGCGACCGTGACGCAGCGTCCGCCTCCACCTCTAGGCCCTGCCCTGCCGCATCGAAAGTCGCGCCGAACAAAACCCCGCCCTCAAAGGGCGCAAGATAGCTCCCGCGTGTCAGGGCCCGCGCAGGCGCTGGTCCCGGCCCCCATTCTATCTGTCCACGCGAGAGCGCAATTGGCAGAAAACGCGCCGGCGCGAACTGCGTCAGCGCCGCTCCGCAGGCGAGCACGACGGCGTCTGCCTTGAGCAATGCCCGCCCATCCGGCGCACGCAGGACCCAGCTGTCACCCGCGCGCTCAAGCGCCTCCACCGGCGTATCGCACATCAGCTGCGCACCGCGCAGAAACTGCTCGATTGCCGCGCGCGGACGCACCAGTCCAGCGCGATCATGCCAGGCGGAACCGTTGGCAAGCGCGGAAAACCAGTCCTTCGGCAGAGGCGGATCGGCAAGCAGGTCCGCAAGTGCGCCCGTTGCGACTTCTTCGACGCCGCAGCGCACGAAGACATGATCACCCTGCGCTTCGTAAGTTGCGACCGCATCTAGGTAGGCTGCGAGGAACACTTCGCTGATCGCACCGCCGCCGCGATCGAGCCGAGGCATGATGAGCCCCGCTGGATTGCCGCTTGCTCCAGCGCCAATCTCGGACGCGGAATCGAGCACGATGGTCTCTATGCCGCGACGCACCAGCGCCGCCGCGGTCGCAGCGCCCGCTATGCCCGCGCCCAAAATCGCGACGCGCGCCGGCGGCGGCGGCCCCTGAGGCAAGGGCTGCGACTGAAAACGCGCCTCAAGCCGTTCGCGTTTGGCGCCGAAGCCCGGCCTTTTCTGAACCGTAAAACCGACTGCTCCGAGCCCGCGGCGGACCCGCCCAGCGACAGTAAAGCTCGCAAGCCGCGTACCTGGCCGCGAGAGACGCGCGATGTGACCAAACACCGTCTCCGTCCACATTGCTGAATTTCGCGACGGTGCGAAGCCGTCAAGGAACCACGCATCGAAATGACCGGCGACGCTCGCAAGACACGCCTCGACCTCACCGGTAAGCAGCGTCAGTGCAAAACCATCGTCGGGAAACCAGAGCCGCTGCGGTGCGGCGGCCCGAACAGGCCAGCGCTCCAGCAGAAGCGCGGCTAAACTTTCCAATTCTGGGAAGTGCGCCAACGCGCGCGCTGCGTCAGCCCTCGCAAGGGGGAATGCCTCCACCGAGAAGATATGCAAAATCGCATGAGCAGCACGTGTCTTTTTCCAGGCGTTCCAGGTCGCCAACACGTTCAAACCAGTGCCGAAACCCAATTCTCCAATGGCGAAACGATCCTTGCCACGCCAGGCTTGCGGCAGATCACAGCCGCCGAGGAACACGGCTTGAGCCTCCGTTAGGCCGCCGGCGCGCGAAAAGTAAACATCATTGAATTTCGCCGCTCGCGGCGCGCCTTCATCGCTCCATTCAAGCACTGCTGACGGCGGCAAACGGGGCATGTGTTTCCAGCGCCCAAAAGCAAACGAGCCGCCCTTTCGGACGGCTCGTCGCAATAACTCGTCCGTATAGTGTATTACGGCGCCGGCGGTGCGGCTGGGGCTTCGCCAGCGGCGGCGCCCTCAACAGCGGTGGCCGCGTCGGTCGCTGCATCCGCAGCGCCTTCAACGGCAACGGCCGCATCACCAACAGCTTCTTCAACTGCCGGAGTTTCCTCAGGCGCCGCTGTGGTTTGGCCACAAGCCGCGACGCCGAAGGCGAGAATGGCCGCAGCCGAAGCCGCCAAGCCCAACTTGAACTTAGTCATAGGTACTACCCCTCGTCTCAACGTCGAGGGTCGGCCCTCAACGCGGAAGCGACTCCAATGCCAAGGATTAACCTCATTGGCAAGCGCCCCACGCCTCAAAGGCTATGCAAAACTGCATAGCTAAGAGTCACAAGCTCAGGCCTCAACCGCCGCAGCGAGCGCTTCTTCGAGCTGGGTAAAGCTCGGCTGCATCGTCGATGGCACTGATCCTCGGCCAATTTCTACCGAAACCTGTGCGGCGTTGCCGTGCAAGTGCGCGACGAGCACATCGCGGATAATCTTGTAGAATTGAGCATCATGCTCAATCACGCTGTTGAGCCGTGTGGCGATCGGGCCTACGATGCCATAGGCCAAAAACACCCCGAGGAACGTCCCCACCAGCGCTTTGCCGATCATCAGACCGAGGATTTCCGGCGGCTCACTGATCGCGCCCATGGTTTTGACGATGCCGAGCACCGCCGCGACGATCCCCAGTGCCGGCAGTCCGTCGGCCATGCCTTGCAGCGCGTGCGCGGGATGGAGCGTTTCATGGTGATGCTTTTCGATCTGCTTTTCCATGGCGTCCTCGACTTGATGGGGATCGTCGAGGTTCATGGTCATCATGCGTAGCGTGTCGCAGATAAAATCGACTACGAAATGATCCTTGCAGAGCTTTGGGTACTTCTGAAAAATCGCGCTTTCATTGGGCTTTTCGATGTGCGCTTCGAGCGCCACGATGCCCTTGGTCTTCATCAGCTTGGTGAGCTGGAACAATAGCGCCAGCAGGTCGGAATAGTCCTTCTTGCCCCACTTAGGGCCGGACATCACCTTGCTGACGCCGCCCATGACGCTCTTGAGGCCGTTCATGTCGTTGGAGATAATCAGCGCGCCCAAAGCGGCGCCCCCGATCATCATGAATTCCATCGGGGCTGCTTCGATGATGACTTCGAAATGGCCCCCGGCGAGCATGAACCCGCCGAACACCATGCCAAACACAACCGCGAGACCGATAAGCGGAAACATAAACGCCTGTTAGTGAAAAAGCCGAAGCACCTCCGCGCCTTATGCCCCGCGCGTGCTTAACGCGCCGTTTCGGCCTCGGCCCGACCCATTGCCAGCGCGGGGAAAAACCTGCGATGGCTGGCGCACTCGATGACCCTCCCCAGATCCCGATCGCGCTTTCACCTACTCTTTGCGTGCCTGCTCGTGATCGGAGCGGGCAATTCGATGTTGCTTGCGGTGGCGCCGCCCCTGGTGCGCCAACTGCATCTTCCGGACTCTAGCATTGGCTGGATATTCTCGCTCTCAGCGCTGCTTTGGGTCTTCGCCAGTCCGTTCTGGGGTCGCCTTTCCGACCGCGTCGGCCGCCGGCCAGTCGCGGCAATTGGGCTAGCGGCGTACGCGGTGTCGATGGGTTTATTCGGCGCGGTGGTGCTGCTTGGACTGAACGGCGTGCTCAGCGGGGTCTGGCTGTTTGTGTCGCTGATGATGGCGCGGGCCATCTTCGGCGCGTTCGGCTCCGCGTCCAGTCCGGCCGCGCAGGCCTACATTGCCGACCGCACCACGCCGTTCGAACGGACCCAACAGCTCGCAAGTTTAACGGCGGCGTTTGCGTTGGGACAAGCCTTTGGCCCCGCCATCTGCGCCGCCCTCGCCGCGAAACTCGGCCTCGTATTTCCGATCGGGCTGATCGCGCTATTGGCGGCGGCGGCGTCCTACGTGATTTGGCGTTACCTACCGGAATCCAGTCCGCCAGCGCTGGCGTCGCTGCCGCTAGCTGGGGGCAGTGCCGGCGGCTTCGTCCACTCGCTCAAACTCGCGCGCGATCGGCGGCTGTCCGCATACCTAGTGTACGCTTTCGCGCTTTCGATTATCGCCGGCATCACCGTCCAAATCTTCGGACTGTTCACAATGGACCGGCTAGGCGCGCAAGGTGAGCAAGGCGCAGAGCTTGCTGCGGCAGGCTTTATGGTGAGCGCACTGGCTTTGCTGGCGACGCAGATGGCGGTGCTGCCGCGCATGCAGCTCACATCACGCGAATTGATGGCGTGGGGCGCGGGACTGATTGGCGTTGGCGTCGCCATACAGATCATTGCGCCAAGCTTAGGCGCGCTCCTCGTCTCGCAAGCGGTGCAGGGTTTGGGTTTTGGGCTGGCGCGGCCAGGCTTTTCGGGGGGCGCCTCGGTGGCGGTGCAGCCCGATGAACAAGGCGCTTCAGCCGGGCTCGTGGTCGCAGCCAACGGCGCGGGCTTTGTGTTTTCACCATTGTTGGGCGTTGTCGTCTACGAACGCGTCGGCATGAACGCGCCACTGTTCGTGGCGCTGGCGCTGCTTGGCGCGATGTTCGCGTTCTCGCTGATGAGCCGACGTTTACGCAACGCTGTTATTGCCGAAGCGCCGAGCCAACCGCCAGCGCCTTAGCTGGCCGCAGCCCTTGCCGCTTCCAGAACCACGTTGGTCGCGCGTCCGCGCACCTCCATGCCGCGCGCGCGCTCGAACGCGCGAATTGCGCTGCGTGTGCGCGCGCCAAGTCGGCCATCGGCGCCGCCGGCATTGTACCCCAGCCGATTCAGCAAACGCTGCAGTTCACGGATGCCGCTACGCCCGAGTGCGCGCGGCGGCGCGGGCGGTTCTGGCGTGACGCCCGCACGCACCCGCACCCGATCAAGCAGCGCGGCGGTCGGAAAACCGTCAGCCGGCAAGGCTTGGTCGGTTTGGAAAGCGCGAACGGCGCGGCGCGTGCTCAACCCAAACAACCCGTCGACCGGCCCCGCGTCATAGCCAAGGCCCCCGAGCAACGTTTGCAGTTCAAGCGTTTGGTCGCGGTTGAGGGCGCCCGCTTGGCGCGGCCACTCGCTCACCAAGCCGCCTCTGCCCTCGAACGCGCGCGCCAACAGCGCCACCACAAGGGCATAGCGATCAGAGGCATTATAGCGACGGATCACTCCAAAATTGTGATGCAACAACAACGCCGGCCCCTGCGCGCCCGCCGGCAGAAAGAGCTGCGACTGCAGCGCGCGCTCCTCACCGCGCCACGCCGCGCCATCGATGCGTGCGACGCCGCGCGCATCCCAATCGGCGACACTACGCTGCGTGCCGTCAGCGAGCGCGTAATTGAAGCCAGCCGGCAAGCGCACCTCATCGAACACCGGCTCGCCCGCACGCCAGCCACGATCCTGCAAGTAGTTCGCGATCGAGGCGGCGACATCGCCGCGATTGGTCCAGATGTCGCGGTGGCCATCCTGATCCCAATCGACAGCGGTCGAGAGGTAGACATCGGGCATGAATTGAGGCTGACCCAGCGCGCCGGCCCACGAGGAATGCAATTGCTCTTGAGTAGCCAGGCCGCGCTCGACCATTTCGGTAAGCGCCAACAAATACCCTTCGAACTGGGCGCGGCGACGCCCTTCATAGGCCAACGTCGCGAGTGCCGCAGCTGCGTCGTAGCTGAGCGCCGCGCCGCCGTAATTGCTCTCCAGCCCCCATATCCCAAGCAGGATGTTCGCGTCGACCCCGTAGCGCGCCTCGACGGCGTCGAGCGTAGCGCCAATCTCCGCCTTAAGCGCACGCCCGCCGCTGATACGGTTTTCGGTTACGCGATTGGTGACGTAGTCCCAGACCGGGCTGACGAACTCGGGCTGGCGTTGGTCCAGTTCGACGATGCGCTCGTCGGGGCTGAGCCCGCTCAGGAGCCGCCCCAGCACCACCGGGTCTCGTCCAGCTATCATCGCGCGGCGGGCGAAATCGTCGCGCCAAGCGTCGAAAGCAGGCACGCCAGAACCGGCGAATTGTGGGGCCTGCGTTGGCGCCTGCGCACGAACGCTCGACGGTCCGCAGGCGATCGCCAGCGCCGCCGCCGCCAAGATGAACGCTGTCCGCCGCATAGTTTCCCCTCCGTCGAGCCCACCCGCGTCTAGGGCGTGTCGCCAGCCCTATCAACCGTCCCCCGCAATTGACTTCCCCGGTCCCCGCCCCTATTCACCCCGCTTACATTTCGCCCCGGAATCTCGGCCATGAAAGTCAAATCGTCCCTCAAGTCGCTGAAGACCCGTCACCGGGACTGCAGAGTCGTGCGCCGCAAGGGCCGGGTCTATGTGATCAACAAGGTCGACCCACGCTATAAAGCAAAGCAGGGCTAATTTCGTAACCGCTACGAACAGACGCCTCTCGCCGGTGTCACAGTTCTCGGCTATTGTCCCCGCGATTCAGGTCGCGATGATCCGCACATTATTTGCCATTACCTTAGCCTTCATGCTCGCCGCCTGCGGTTTGGGCGCGCCCGCAGCAGTGCGCGCCGATCCAGCACTCGACGCACTCTTCACCCAGCTTGCGCAAGCGCCCGATGACGCGGCTGCGGCTCAGGTGGAAGCCGAGATCTGGACCCGCTGGGCCAATAGCGGCTCACCTACGGTCGATATTCTGTTGGAGCGCGCAGCGGCGGCGCAGTCCGATGGCGACAGCGAACTGGCGCTGCGATTCCTTGATCAGGCCAGCGACCTCGCGCCTGAATTCGCCGAGCCGTGGAACCGGCGCGCCAATCTAGCCTACGAGGCCGACGATTATCCGGGCGCCGTCAACGCCATTCAGGAAACACTCAAGCGTGAGCCCCGCCATTTCGCCGCGCTCGCGGGCCTTGGCTTGATCTACGAGGAATTGGGCCAGCACCGCGCCGCGCTTGAAGCGTTCCGCGCCGCGCTCGCCGTCCATCCCCACTACGAGGCCGCGCGCCAAGGCGTGCGGCGGCTCGAACCGCGCGTCGACGGCCGCGACGCATGACGGCCTGGCTGTCGGTCGCTGCGCTGGCGGCGATTGTTGCTCTGCTCTTGACTCATGCGCGTGGGTACCGCCGCGATGTCGAAGCGCGCTGGCCGCCGCAGGGCCGCTTCATCGAAGCGGAGAGCGCACGGCTGCATGTGCTTGAAGCCGGGCCCCTCGGCGCCTGCCGCGTGCTCCTCATCCATGGGGCGAGCGCCAATCTGCGTGAAGTGTGGACACCTCTCGCGCCAGCGCTCGAGCAGGATCATCGGGTCATCGCCTATGATCGCCCCGGCCTTGGCCACTCGACACGGCCCCGCCGCGATGGCGAGACGTTGGCGCTGCAAGCCCGCATGGCGGCGCGCGTGCTGCAGGCGAGCGGCGAAGGCGGCGCGATCATCGTCGGCCACTCGCTGGGATCGGCAGTTGCGCTGCGGCTCGCGCTCGATTTCCCAAAGCTCGTGAGCGGGCTGGTGTTGATCGCACCGGCCAGCCACCCCTACCCACACGACAACGCCTGGTGGGCGCGGCTTTCGGCGGCGCCTGTACTGGGCGACGTATTTTGCGGACTGCTCATTCCATGGCTTGGGCCAATCATGGGGCAAGCCGGTGTCGCCAACAATTTCTGGCCGGCGAGCACGCCGGCCGATTATTACGAGGACGCTGGCGTTGGGCTGATCTTTCGCTCCCGCGCCTTTAGATCAAGCGCGCAAGATGTGTGCGCCACCAATAGCGAGTTTGCTACGCAGGCGCCAAATTATCCAGATATCCTCGCGCCCGCCGTCATCATCACCGCCGACAAAGACAAAGTCGTCAGCCCCAAGCGCCATGCACGCACGCTTGCTGTGGATTTGCCGGCAGCAGAATTGGTCATCGCGCCGGGTGCCGGGCACATGCCGCATCGACTGCGCACGGACCTGGTGTTCGCCGCGATTCGGCGTGTCCAGGCCATGGCGGCGCTTCCCTCGGAAGACTAGCGTTGCTTGGCGATTCGATTCTCGAACGGGGGTAAGGCCATGGCGGATTTCGGCGGCACGGAAACTGTAACGATGGCGGCCCCGCAATCGCTGACCCAAACAGCGCAGGAAAAATTGCGCCAGATGGTGGCGCGGATCGAAAAGCTCGAAGAGGAAAAAAAGTCCATCGCCGACGACATCAAGGAATCCTACGCCGAAGCCAAGACGCTCGGGTTCGATTCCAAGGTGCTGCGCATGGTGGTCCGCCTCCGCAAGCAGGACCGCCAGGAGCGCGAGGAGCAAGAAATGGTGCTGGACCTCTACTTGCACGCACTGGGCGAAATTTAGCTCGGGATTGGGTTTTGGCGATTTGGGGCTAAGCTGGCCCCTCCCCAAATCCTAACCCCCAATTCCAGCAATGCCCCGCGACGTCGATCCCAAGCGAACACGCAAGGCGCTACGCATTGTGCGCAAGCTGGCGGCGAAAAGCACCGCGCCGGAAACCATCGACCCTGAAACCGGCGAAGTGAAGCCCGGCGAAGGCACGGTCGAGTATTCGCACTGGGAGAAGGAGTTTCTCGGCGAGGTCGACCAGCGCTTGGAAAAATACGGCTCAGCCTTTCACAGCCTGGCCAAGGGCCGCGCCGAAGACGCGCTCTCCGTGCTGCAAACCATCAAGCTCAAGGAAATCGCCGCCAAGGCCAAAGCCGCGAAATTGGGCAAGAAGCGCAAAGGCCTGACAACGAAAAAGCCGCTCGGGTGGAAGAAACGGCCCGAAAGTGACTGACTTACCCCTCCGCCGCTATGCGTTCTTCCAACCCATATTCGCGCAGCTTACGGTAGAGCGTGCTGCGGCCGATGCCGAGGCGGCGGGCGACTTCCGACATGTGGCCGGCGTAGTGATCGATCGCGAGTTCGATCAAATCGCGCTCGACCTGCTCCAATTGGCGCAAATGGCCTTCGCCATCAAAAATCGCAACTGGCGCGGGCGCGTCAGAGGCTTCCACCATCGCGGCGTGAAGCACAGCTTGCGCGAAATGGTCGTTCGCCGGCAACGGCAGATCGAGTGGGCGCGCGTCGTTGGCGGCCAACAGCGGTTTCAATCCGGAGATCTGCGGAAAGTCCTCCGGTTGGAGCACATCGCCATCGCACAAAATAACCGCGCGAAAGATTGAATTTTCGAGCTGGCGGACATTGCCCGGCCAGTCGAAATCGATCAGCATTCGCATCGTAGCTTCCGATGCGCCGCGTACATTGCGCCCCTCCTCAGCATTGAAGCGAGCGATGAAGCGCTGCACCAGGGTCGGCACGTCCTCCCGGCGTTCGCGAAGCGGCGGCGCTTCAATGGGGAAAACATTCAGGCGATAAAACAAGTCTTCACGGAAGCGGCCATCGTCCACCAGTTTCGCGAGGTCCTTGTTGGTGGCGCTGATAATGCGCACGTCCACCTTCATCGGCCGCTTGGCGCCGACCGGATCGACTTCGCCCTCCTGCAACACGCGCAGCAGCTTCACTTGCATGTCGAGCGGCAATTCGCCGACCTCGTCCAAGAACAGAGTCCCGCCATTGGCTTCGGCGAATTTGCCGGAATGGTTGTCGGTAGCGCCAGTGAACGAGCCCTTCATGTGCCCAAACAAAATCGACTCAACCAGATTTTCGGGAATTGCGCCGCAATTGACCGTCACGAATGGTCGCCCCGAGCGTTCGCTGGCGCCCTGGATGGCGCGCGCCAAAAGTTCCTTGCCAACGCCGCTCTCACCCGTGATCAGCACCGGAATGTTCGAGGCTGCCGCGCGCTTGCCCATGCGCACGACCGGCGCCATCGCCGGCGCGGTTGCGACGATGTCGTCAAACGAGAGTTGACCCGCCACGCGTTTTTTTAAACGCACGACTTCCGTCTTCAAATTTGACATTTCGAGTGCGTTGCGGATCGACACCATGATCCGCTCTGGGCTCGCGGGTTTCACGAAAAAATCACACGCGCCCGCCTGCATCGCCTGCACGACCGTGTCGATGCCGCCGGAGGCAGTGAGCACGATGCAAGGCAAGTCCACTCGGCGCTGGCGAATTTCCTTGAGCGCCTCCTGGCCGCTCATGCCCGGCATCACCAGGTCGAGCAAAACCGCGTCGATGTCAGCGTGGGTGTCGACCGCCGTCACCGCTAGTGCGCCGTTTTCCGCCGTCCGCGTGAGAAAGCCGTTGCGCTCGACCGCCGCCTGCAACAGACGCCGCTGCGCCGGATCGTCATCGACGATCAGGATCGTTTTTGCCATCGTAACCCACCAAATCTTATGACCGCTTTTCTCTGACGGAAACGCTGATCGTGGGCCGACCATAAATAAGGGAAGTTCAGGTCGCGTTAAAATGGCACAGCGAAAGGCGATTTTCGTAAGCAATTATAGCGTCTATCTAAACATCGTGTTCACCATGCTCGCCTCCCCCATGCTCGCTTGACCGACCCACAAGACCCAGAGCGCAACCGCATCAGCGCGCGCATCGGCCGCGTCGCGCGGATCGGCGCCAACATGTCGGGCGCGGTGGGCGCGCGGATGATGGGGGCGGACCAAGCGGGTCTGGCGCGCGCTTTGAGGCAAGCGCTCGGGCGCTCAAAAGGCCCGCTGATGAAAGTGGCGCAATTGCTCGCCACCATCCCCGACCTGTTGCCGCAGGCCTACGCTGAGGAGTTCCGCAAGCTGCAGGCGCACGCGCCGGCCATGGGCTGGCCTTTTGTACAAAGGCGCATGCGCGCCGAGCTTGGTCACGATTGGCAAACCAAGTTCGCACGCTTCGAGCAGGACGCCGCCGCGGCCGCTTCGCTCGGCCAAGTGCACCGCGCGCAAAGCCATGACGGGCGCGCGCTTGCCTGCAAGCTGCAATATCCCGACATGGCGAGCGCCGTGGAAGCCGACCTTGGCCAGCTGAAAACGCTACTCGGCCTCTTTCGCGCCATGGACGGCACGATCGATTCCTCCGAAGCGATTCTCGAAGTTGGCGAGCGCCTGCGCGAGGAATTGGATTATGCGCGTGAGCTCAAGCACATGCGCCTGTTCACGGCGATGCTGGCGGGCGAAGCGCGCATCAACACCCCCACGCCGGTTGAGGAGCTTTCCACCAAACGCTTACTGACCATGACTTGGCTCGAAGGGCGCGGCTTGATGCATTGGCTGGCTGAGCCGCAAGAAACCCGCAACCGCATCGCCGAACTGTTGTTCAAAGCCTGGTGGGGGCCGATGACGCACTATGGCGTGATCCACGGCGATCCACATCTGGGCAATTACGCGCTCACCGAAGGCGCCGAGCAATTGCAGCTGCTGGATTTTGGCTGCGTACGCATCTTCCCGCCGCGTTTTCTGGACGGCGTCGTTGGCCTTTACCGCGGCTTGCGCGCCGAGAACCGCGACCAGATCGCCCATGCCTACGAAGTGTGGGGCTTCCGGAGTTTGAACGCGGACTTGATCGACGCGCTGACGCTTTGGGCGCGCTTTATCTATGGCCCGCTGCTCGAAGAACGCGTGCGCACCATCGCCGACGACGTGCCACCGGCCGAATACGGCCGCCGTGAAGCGATGGAGGTGCGCCGGCGTTTGAAATCGCTCGGCCCGATTCTGGTGCCGCGCGAGTTCGTGTTCATGGACCGCGCCGCCATCGGCCTCGGCGCCGCGTTCCTGCACCTGCGCGCTGAACTCAATTTCGGCGCCATGTTCGCGGAGAGCGTGGAAGGATTCTCCACGGAAGCGCTGGCGGCGCGGCAAGGTTCCGCGCTTGCACAAGTTGGGCTCCAATATGGACCGCCGGCGTCCCCGCCGGCCAACGCCGCCTGATCCGGTCAATTGCAAGCAGCGGTGTTGCCGGCGAGGACGCCGGCGGTCCATAAGAATGGCGATGACCCACACCGGCTGGAGATCGCGCGGATATCTTCCGCACTGCGACGAGCGCGCATTGGTCCAACACATCGTCTTTGGCCTGGCTGACGCATTGCCCCGTCAATACTCAGGTCGCGACGATCCAATGCAGCGTTTAAAATGGACCGAAGGCGAACTCGACGCTGGCTATGGGGAACGTCTGCTTGCGAGGCCCGGCAACGCGACGATTGTCCAGGATTGCCTGCTCCATGGCGACGGCGAACGCTATGCCCTCGCCGCTTGGTGCATCATGCCAACTCACGTTCATGTGGTGGCGGAGCAATTCGAGGGGCACGATCTCAGCGTCATCGTGCAGAAATGGAAATCGATCAGCGCCCACGCCATCAACAAGCGCGAACTCCGCAAAGGCATTTTCTGGCGCCGCGAATACTTTGATCGTTTCATGCGTTCGGAAGAGCAATTTTCCTGGACAATTGCCTACGTCGAGAACAACCCAGTTGTCGCCGGCCTGGCTGCACACCCCTCAGATTGGAGCTATTCATCAGCAAATTGGCGCCGGTAATATGGGCCCCCGGCCTTTCAAGGCGGAGCGCGCCGCCTCCGGCGGCGCATGAAACTCATGGCGATGCGCGGCCGGAGGCCGCGCGCTCCAACATGGTGGAGAACGGTGAATATCCGTGTGTCACATTGCAGTTCCAGATCGCGCCCGGTTGCCGATAAGGACACCGGCGGTCCATATGTGATTCATGCAACACAACGCCCTCATCACCACGCTGGTCGCCGCGATCGTGCTGGCGTTTGTGTTTGGCTTTGTCGCGCAGCGACTGCGGCTCTCCCCGATTGTTGGTTATCTCGTCGCAGGCGTCGCCGTCGGCCCATACACGCCGGGCTTTGAAGCCGACATCGATCTCGCGCTGCAACTTTCCGAAGTCGGCATCATTCTGCTGATGTTCGGTGTTGGGCTCAAAATATCGATCGAGGACATCTGGTCGGTGCGTTGGGTGGCGATCCCCGGCTCGCTGCTGCAGACGGCGATGGTCGCTTTGCTGGGCATGGGCGTTGGACTAGCGTTCGCCATGCCGCTGGCCGAAGCGCTGCTGCTCGGCTCGGCGCTCTCGATTGCCTCCACCATCGTGTTTTTCCGTGCGCTCGAAGATCGCCGGCTGATGAAGACCGAGGAAGGCCGCATTGGCGTGTCCTGGCTTCTGCTTGAGGACTTGTTGATCGTCGTCGCCATCGTTTTGTTGCCGGCGTTGGTGGGTGCGATGTCGGTCGATGGCGCCCAGGTCCCGCCATGGCGGATCATTGGCGCGCTTGGCCTGACGCTTGGCAAGATCACCTTATTCGTTGCGCTGATGCTCATCATTGGGGCGCGACTCTTTCCGTGGCTCATTGTCCAAGTCGCCCACACCAAATCTCGCGAGCTGCTATCACTCGGCACGTTGGCGCTAGCTCTGGGGGTGGCGTGGGCCGCCTATGCCTGGTTCGGCGCCAGCTTCGCGCTCGGCGCGTTTTTGGGCGGGCTTGCGCTGAATGGTTCCAGGTTCAGCCACAAGGTGGCCGAGGATTCGCTGCCGCTGCGCGACACCTTCGCTGTCCTTTTTTTCGTCGCCGTTGGCATGCTGTTTGACCCCGGCGTGATCATACGTGAGCCAATGGCGCTCGCGGCAATCGTCGCGGTCATCGTTTTCGGCAAGGCATTTCTCGCTTACGGACCGATGCGCCTGATGGGCCAATCACAACGCGCGAGCCTCTTGGTCGCGCTCGGCACGGCGCAGATCGGCGAATTCTCGTTCGTGCTCGCCGGCCAGGGGCGCAGCCTCAATGTGATGAGCACGGAGACCTACAATCTGATCTTGGCGTCGGCGCTGATCTCGATCGCCATCAACCCTTTGCTGCTGCGATTTGTGCCGACGAGCAAGCCATCCCTGCCGCGACCAATTATCGATTGAACAACGCGCTCACGCGCGTGATCGATCCGACGTCACGCGATACATTGTGGGCGGCATAAAAGCCGCAACCGCCGCGATACCCTGGCGCACCTCTAATCGGCGTCGTCCAGGACTGTATCTCCTCGCCATCCGCGCCGATGCTTTCGATCCTCACGAAGCGCGGTCGTCTACCTGCGGCGTTGCTCCGGCATACTGACCCATAAATCGAAGCCCGCTCCGGCGCGCCCTCAATGCGTGGGCTGGACAGAGTGAATCCGCGCACAGGCGTCAGTTCGATTGTCGCAAAAGTGTCGGCGGAAGCTGTCGAGATCACGCCAGAGCAGAGCAGCGTGGCCAGGGCGAGGGCATGAGGAGGGTTGCGCATGCACGCGCTGACGCAATTTTCGCACCGTCCTTGTCGTTAACGCAGGCTCTTTCGGATCATCAGCTTCAGGCCTGACCAAACCGCATCCACCGCACACACCTTGACGTCCACAAACCCAAGCGGCAGCGCCAGCTCGCGGATGCTGTCTTCGGTGATGTCAGTGGCCACCTTCGCCGCTCGCTTCGGCCACGACACCCAGAGCTGGCCATCGGGCGCGAGCAAAGGGCGCAGCGTCCTCAGGTCGGCGCCGAGTTTGGCGGCATTGGTATGGAACAGGTGCGCGGAGGCCAGATGCTTCCCCGCTCGGGCCAGATAGCGCGGAGACACGGTTTTCTCGATCTCGGCGCGGACGCTTGCGGGCATGGCTTTAGCCCAAAGCGCCCCGCCCTCCTTAAACCCCAGTTTCTTAGCCAGGGGCGTGCCTGAATAACCTGCCGGCAATTTCCCCTCCTTGCGGCCCAGGGCGCTATGGGCTATCAGCCCCGCTTCCATTTTTCCTACAGGAATCCGGGTCATGAAAGCCGAAGGCCATCCCGACTACCACTTCATCAATGTCCAGATGACCGACGGGACCACGTTCCGGACCCGCTCGACCTATGGCGAAGAAGGCGCGACCTTGGCGCTCGAAATCGACCCCAAAGTGCACCCGGCCTGGACCGGCGGCAACCAGACCCTGCTCGACCGCGGCGGCCGCGTCTCCCGCTTCAACGACAAGTTCGGCGGGTTTATGAAGAAGAAGGAAGGCTGAGGCTTGGCCTATCGTCCGAACGCGGCGTTCAGCTTCGCCATCTGGTCGGAAACCGGATTGCTGGCGGGCAGCTCCCCGCCTTCGCTGTACATGACTTCATCCAGTCGCCGCACGCGTTCGTAGATCGCAGCGCCGCGCACGATTAACGCTTTCAGCGCTTCCGGCAATTCATCGACGCCAGCAAAGCTTGGCGCCGGCTGGGGTTCGCGCGAGATTAACCGATATTTGTCGCTGGCCGCATCTCCCAATGGGATTTCGCCATCGCGCACCGCACGCTGCACCAACAGCCAGGACGCCACCTGCATGAGCCGCGTCGTCAGGCGCATGCTCTCGCCCGCATAAGCCAGCGCCGCCGCTCGCGAAAGCCGCTTGGACGCCGCGCGCCCCGGGCCATCGAGATAGGCCGCACTTTCCTCAACCAGGCCCATGCCTTCCTTGAAGGTGCGCTCGAACACCTCCGATTTGGCGAAATCCATCGCACGTCGTGCGTCGAAACCGCCGCTGATTGGGGAAGGCTGGGTCTTATCGGTCATGAGATCTGGGGTTCGCAAAGGTCGGGCCGAAGCTCCCGTTACGAGGGCCGCGCTCCAAACACCGAATCGGCCGCCGCCCGCTGCGCGCGCTTGGCGGCGATGGCTTTCTCGCAGACAGTGATTTCGGCCTTGAGGCGTTCAATGCGGTCCTCCAGATCTTCAATCGAGGCGTTCTCGATCTGAGCTTCAAGCGGCATCGGCTTCTTGACCGGCGGAGCAAAGGGATCGTCGTCAAACATGGCCTGACCTCCGCCTTAAAGCCTATCCTATATTGGCGCCGGGTTTAAGCTCGACCGCGCGGAGAAAGTGCGAACATGCGGAAAATAATCCACGGCGCCGGCACGCCGCTTTCGCTGGCGGTGGTGGCGCAGCCCGAGCCCGGCCGCGGCGAAGTCCTGATTAAGGTTGCGGCCGCCGGGCTGAACCGCCCCGATCTCATGCAGCGCGCCGGCCTCTACCCTCCCCCGCCGGGCGCGCCGGAAACTTTGGGCTTGGAGGTCGCGGGCGACGTCGAGGAGGTCGGCGCCGGGGTCACACGCTGGAAGCACGGCGACAAAGTCACCGCGCTCCTGGCTGGCGGCGGCTACGCCACTTTTGCGCTTGCGCATGAAGGTTCGGTGCTGCCGGTTCCGACCCGGCTCTCCATAGTCGAAGCAGCGGCGCTGCCGGAGACGGTATTTACCGTATGGGCGAACGTGTTCGAGGCCGGCGCGTTGAAGCCTGGCGAAACATTGCTGGTGCATGGCGGCGCCTCCGGCATTGGCACGATGGCGATCCAGATGGCCAAGGCGCACGGCGCGCGCGTGTTCGCGACCGCGGGCGACGCGGCGAAATGCACATTGTGCGAAAAACTCGGGGCCGATCGCGCGATCAACTACCGGGGCGATGACTTTGAGACGGTGGTGCGCGATTTGGGCGGCGCCGACGTCGTGCTTGACATGGTCGGCGGGCCTTACGTGCAGAAGAACCTAAACCTGCTCAACGATAATGGCCGCTGCGTGATGATCGCGTTTATGCAAGGGCCACAAGCGGAAGTGAATCTCATGCGGTTGATGTTGAAACGACTGACTCTCACCGGCTCGACGCTGCGCGCGCGCCCCGTCGCGGAGAAAGCACGCCTTGCCCGGGAAGTTGAACGCGTGGTGTGGCCCTGGATCGCAGCCGGCAAAGTCCGCCCGGTGATCGACAGCACCTTCCCGCTCGCCGAGGCCGAAGCCGCGCACGCGCGCCTACAAAGCGGCGCGCATGCGGGGAAAATTGTGCTGACATGCTGAGCTTCGCGTTGCTCGTGATTCGCACTGCTTGAACGCCTCGCACGCTTAAATTTCTCCGGTCGAGCGGATCAAATGGAAAGCCGCCGCGTGCGGGATTATTACTCTGCGCGGGGGCGCGGCTGCGCCTTGAGGTAAGGAGAAACCTTAATGCGCAAATTATTGAGCACGCTTGCTCTCGCCGCGTTGTTGGCTGGCGCCGCCACAAGCGCGCACGCGAGGGTGGGCTGGTATGGCCGCGCCGATGTCGGCGTCACTGTCGGCGGCGAAGCCGAGATTCCCTTCGATGACTATTATTATGAAGGCAAAAACGCCGGTCCGGCGAGCTACCAATCCGAATGGGGTTTTGTCAGCAGCGTCACTGCCGATTTCGAAGACGGTTGGATGGCAGATGCGGGCGCGGGCTACGAGTGGGGCAATGGCCTGCGCGCGGAAGTCGAACTAGCCCGCCGCACTGACGAAGTCAGCGTTGAAAGAGAGTACCTCTCCGCCGTGGAGTCGAGCGAGTATGGCTATGTGGGGTCCGACAGTAATGTGATCGCCTCGTCGGTGATGCTGAACGGCTTCTACGATTTTAACCGCGATGGCCGCTTTCGTCCCTATGTCGGCGTCGGCGTGGGTTATGCGAATGTCGCCGTGGGCGAGCCCGACGACAGCAATTGGGCCTGGCAAGCCATGGCTGGCGTCGCCATCCCGGTTAATGACCGCATGACGGTCGATATCGGCTATCGCCATTTCAATGTCGATGAGCTGGATTATGCTTCGAGCAAATCCGACTACACGCATGAGGCGGTCACGCTCGGCCTGCGCTACCAATTCGCCGCGCCAGCAGCGCCGCCGGCCCCACCGCCGCCGCTGCCACCGCCGCCACCGCCGCTCCCGCCGCCGGTCGTCTGCCCTACATCGCAATTTGTGGTCTATTTCGAGTGGGACCGTTCTAACCTCAACGCTGAGGCGATGGCCACGATCGACCAGGCGGTCGCGCGTGCACGTGAATGCAATCTCAGCGCCGTCGCTATTGTCGGCCACACCGACACCTCCGGCTCGAACGCCTACAATGTGGGCCTGTCTGAGCGTCGCGCACTCATCGTGCGAGATGCGCTAGCGGCGCGCGGCCTCTCCGGAGCGTCGATGGCGATGCAAGCTCGCGGTGAAACCGAACTTGCCCGCGCAACACGTGACGGCGTGCGCGAACCGCTGAACCGGCGCACTGCGGTGACCATCAGCTTCCGCTGATCGGCCAACGTTAGCTGAAAACAGGACGGGCCCGGCCAAAAGCCGGGCCCGTTTTTTTGTCAGAGATTTTGGCCCTCACCCTAGCCTCCCACGCGCCAAATTCCCCCACTAGGAGGCCATTGTTGGAAGTGCTTTGCCGTAAGCGTATCAAGGCCAAAGGGGGCGCGGACGCGCCGTCGTGTTAGCGGGGGAGAATCCAATGCGCAAATTGCTGAGTACGTTGGCGCTTGCGGCTCTGATGGCGGGCGCCGCCACCAGCGCGCAGGCAATGGAAGGCTGGTACGGACGCGCCGACGTCGGCTACAGCGTCGACGGCGAAGTCGATGTCAGCTTCTTCGACGGCGAGGAAACTTTCAACCAAAGCGCCGATCTCGATGACGGCTGGATGGCCGACATTGGCGTTGGGCACGCTTACGGGAACGGCTTCCGCGCCGAACTCGAACTGGCGCAGCGCAACAACGATGTGAGCGGAACCACCGGCGACGTGCGGGCGCGTTCACTCATGGTGAACGGCGCCTATGACTTCAACCGCGGCGGACGCTTCCAACCTTACGTTGGCGTCGGCGCGGGCTACGCCAACGTCGATGCCGGCAGCGGCGCCGATGATTCCGGCTTCGCCTGGCAAGCCATGGCGGGCGTCGGCGTGCCAATCAACGACCGCCTGACCTTCGACGTTGGCTATCGCTATTTCAACGTCGATGATCTCGATTTCCAAGGTGTCAAGGCTGACTACACCCATCAAGCGGTCATTGTCGGCTTGCGCTTCCAGTTCGGCGCTGTGGCGGCGCCGCCCCCGCCGCCACCACCGCCGCCGCCGCCCCCACCACCCCCGCCCCCGCCACCGGTCGCATGCCCGGCGTCGGCGTTCGTGGTCTACTTTGAGTGGGACCGGTCGAACCTCAATCAGGCGGCCCTTGACGTCATCGACCAAGCGATCGCACGCGCACGTCAGTGCAACGTGTCGGGCGCCGTTGTTGTCGGTCACACCGATACGTCGGGCTCTACCCGCTACAATGTCGGGCTCTCCGAGCGCCGCGCCAGCGTCGTCCGTGACGCGCTCGTCGCACGTGGCCTCGCTCTTGCGTCGATCACTTCGGAAGCCCACGGCGAAGCCGACCTCGCCCGTGCAACCCGTGACGGCGTGCGCGAGCCGCTGAACCGGCGCACTGCGGTGACCATCAGCTTCCGCTGATCGGCCAACGTCAGCTGAAAACAGGACGGGCCCGGCCAAAAGCCGGGCCCGTTTTGTTATGCAATCGCCCGTGCTTGCGGGCGCTCAGCTCAGCCAATGGTCGTCGTAGTTCGACAATCCGGTCGCCGTCAGCGCCGCGAGAAAATCGAATTGCGGCGCAGGCGCCTGAAACGCCCAGGACGTATTCCCCGACGGCGCGAACTCGTCCTCGGGCAACGCCAGCTCCAAAGCGATCGCCCCGGCTGCCGCTGCAAACACGAAAGCGTCCCATGAGGGGTCGCCAAAAAAAGCTGATCTTGCCTTGGATGAAGCCGCGACGCTGACAACACGTTCCACATTAGGGGTCGGTTCTGGCGTCACGCCTCCCTGTGGCGCGCCAAATATTGCGGCCACCTCAATCGACAGATAGAGCATCAGCGTGCTGATGCCGGCGTTTGACCCCTGCATTGGGCCCCCCAATTGGCCCGCGCCGTGTGCGGGGCCCAGGTGGACTACCCACGCCGTACTGAAATATTCCCACCGCCCGACAATAATCTTACCACATAGGCCCCAGAGCCTCAGAGATCGTCTTCCCTTTCCGTTCCAACGGGTCTATAGGCACCCCAGCTGGTTTGATCGCGCCCGTGATTGCTAGCCGTTGCTCCTCAAGGTTGCGCGCCTGGCGACAAATCCGGGCGCGTTTGCGTATCTGGAGCCCTCAAATGACCGCCAATGTGCTGATGCCCAAAGCCACCGCCGTGTGGCTGATCGAGAACACCTCGCTGACCTTTGATCAGATCGCTGCGTTTTGCAGCCTGCATCCGCTCGAAGTTCAAGGCATCGCCAACGAAGACGTCGCCAAAGGGATACGCGGCGTTGACCCCATCGCGGGGGGGTTTCTGTCGCGCGAGGAAATCGCCAGGGGCGAGGTCGACGGCGCCTACCGGCTCAACGTGATCGAGCAAAAACGCATCGACCTGCCGCAAGTGAAGAAACGCGGTGCGCGTTACACGCCGATCGCCCGGCGCGGCGATCGGCCAGACGCCATCGCCTGGTTCATCAAGAACCACCCCGAAGTGGCAGACTCAAAGGTCATCAAGCTGATCGGCACTACGAAGGCGACGATCGAACAGGTGCGCCACCGCACGCATTGGAACTCAAACCAGATCAAACCCGTCGATCCGGTGACCATTGGCCTTTGCACACAGATTGAACTTGACGCAGTTGTTGTCGAAGCCGCCGCCGCCAAGGCCCGCGCCGACGCGCGCACCGCGAAAACCGAGGCCAAAACGCTAAAATCAGCCAGCGAAACAGTGCCGGCCGAGACCTATCGGACCGAAGAAGGCTGATCGGGGGGAACCTGGCCAACACAGCCAAGCGAAGCGCGCGACATTAGAACGTCGTGGTGGCCGTGAAGCGCACGTTGCGACCTGGCAACGGCAATTCGTTCTTGAGAAATGAAGTGTGCATACGGCCCAATTCATCGGTGAGATTTCGCCCATCGAGCCGGAAGCTCACGCTGCCTTGTTCGCCGAACGGACGAAAGGCCAGGCCTGCATTCACAAAGGTATGGCCATCGGTTGGCGTCTCGAAGGCCGCAAGCCGCGCCTGCTCGGCAGTGTCCACGAGTTCAACACGGCCGGTCCAACGCGCATTTTCCGCCTCCAAGCCCAACGTCAACGAACGCGGCGGAATGCGCGGTGGATGTCCGCCGCCGTCGAACGCGGCTTGAACAAAATCGAGCGCGGCGTTGCCGGAGAAGGCAAAGCCGCCCGCATCGAACAGCGGTGCGGACACGGAGACCTCGCCGCCTGTGAAGGTTGCGTCCTGCTGGATGAAGTTAAAGACCGGCAAGATCGTAGCGTCCAGCGGAATGCCAGGATCAAATTGGTCGGGCGCAAATCCACTGGTGTCGGTGATTTCATCGAGCCACCACACATCGCCGCGCTCCACAAGGGCGATGTAATTCTCAAAGCCGATGCGAAACAGGTTGAGTTCAAAACGGACAGGCCCTGAATCGAATCGCGCCGATACTTCGAACGACAGCGCGGTTTCTTGGTCGAGCGCGGAATCGCCCATCTCAAAAGTCGCCGTCGCGAGGTGAGGGCCGACGGCGAACAATTCAATCTGCGTTGGCGCGCGTTCAGTGCGCGCGATCGTGCCGCCGACAAACCAATTCTCAGCCGGGCGAAGGAACACGCCGCCGGAGATGCTGAGATTTTCGAATGCGCGCGAACCGCCCCCATCGTTGGCGATGTCACGACGCTCGAAACGCGCGCCGCCTTCGAGGCCCCAAGGGCCGGAATCCCAGCGCTCGACCGCGAACGCGCCGACCTCCTGGGTGCTGGTCGGGGTGATGAAGGCTTCTCCGCCTTCGGCTGCGAAATCGACATCCGTGATTTGAAGGCCGATCGCCCCTTCCAAACGCGTGCTGCGATGGTGCGCCTCGATGCGCGCCTCGGTTCCTTCACTGAGGAAGCGCGTTCCAGCCGCGCCATCGCCTTCGAACTCTGTGTGCTCGTAGTCCGAGTGTTGCGCGGCGAAGTCGATCCGGTCGAACGCGCCAACTCTCACGCGCACATCTCCGCGCGCCTCGATGCGGGTCTGTTCCATTTCAATGTGGCCGCCCGGCGCGGATGGGTCTTCAGGGAACAGACCGTAATCGTCTTCGGTGCGCTTGGCGGCGACACCGGCGAACCCCCAATCGCGCACCAGCGACGCGCCGCCCGCATAAGAACGCAGGCTTGTCCACGAATTGAGCGCCTCGCCGATCGGCGTATCGTAGTTCCCCGTTTCACGCCCCGCGGCGCTCAGGCGAAAGTTGAGATCACCAGCGCCAGCAGCGATGTTCGCGGCGCCTTGGGCGCCCGCATCGACCGAGGAATATGCGGCCAGAGCGTCAAATCTGACGCCGGCCACGGCGCGCGTGGGAATGCTCTGGTCAATGACATTGACGACGCCGCCGATGGCGTTGCCGCCATACGCCAATGCCGCCGCGCCGCGTAGAATTTCGATGCGTTCGGCGTCAAGGCCGTCGGCAGTGACGGCATGGTCGGGGCTTGCGGTTGAAGCGTCGATTGCGCCGATGCCGTTCTGCAACACGCGAACGCGGTCGTCGCCGAGGCCGCGAATGATCGGCCGACTTGCCCCTGCGCCGAAGAAGGTCGTCGAAACTCCAAGCTGACTGTCAAGCGTGTCGCCAAGGCCGTTGTTCAGGGTCTCGATAATGTCGTCGCGGCTGAGAATCGCCGCGCCTTGAAGGCTCTCGATGCGCGATCCATCCAGGGGTGCGGTGACGACGATCTCGTCTTCGGGCGGCGTGCTCTGAGCCAAGGCGAGTGCTGGCCACGCCAAGCAAATGCAAGCCGACAGCACAGCCTGCATGCAGGCGGACGTAAGCAAGGGAGCGGGCGCCGCCGCGAGGGCGCGGACATTTAGATGCGGTTGCATGGGAATACTCCACTTCAGGCAAGGAGGCGTGCGATCCGTTGCGGCGCGCGCGTTATGGCGCCGTGGCGGTCCGCCGACGGCGCTCGTGCTAGATGTGGGAGGGTGGTGCGCGGCTCTGCCAAGCGTGTGCGGCGTAGGCTGGCGCGAGCGCCAGGACCAGTGGCGCGCGGTCTTGGACGAAATTCTGCGCGACGACGTTCAAGGCGGGCGGTGGGGCGAGCGTGACAGCGCCCGCAGTCGCTAGCGCTTGGCAAACGATACAGATCGAGGCTGGCGCTTGGGCGGGATCTTCGAAGCGTGCGCCGTCACCCAAAATCGAGCCGGCGACCGCCATGCTCTGCTCGGCGCGTGCGTGAGCGCCAAGCCCATCTATGTGCGTCTGAACGACGAGGCTCTGAACGGCGATCGCCAGCAGCGCGAGGAATGAAATGACGCCGCGCCATGGCGTGTCAGCGCTCGACGAAGTCCGGCCTCGGCGGCAATCGGTCTGTTTGACCGCAAGCTTCGCAGTAGAACTCACCCCGAACATTCGCGCCAGAGTACTGAGATTGCACACAACAGGCAATCACTTGGCGACAGGCGCCACTGGTCGTGCTGCGGCTAACGTCGCAGGCCGCTGATTCAGGCGAACTGCCTGGCGAGACGGCTAATGGTGGCTGAGTCGCTGTCGGATGACTTCGATTTCTTCTTTGATCTTCAGCTTTTGGCGTTTCATCGCCGAGAGCCGCGTTGCGTCCGCGGACGGCCTTCTGGCCTCGTTTTCGATGATCAGGTCTAGGTCCCGATGCCGGGCGTCGAGTTCGCGTAGCCGCTGCTCGATAGCCATTGTAGGCGCCTCCTTGAGTTTGGGCGAGTGTGAGCATGGCGCCAATTGCGAGTGTTGTCTCCTTACATCGTGTTTGAAATTTCACCATTCTCGCTTCACCCTATTTCGCACTTGCGGCGCCGCCTGACTAAGCCCCGCTTTACACTGACTACGGAGCATGGCTTAGCTGGTGTTCGCGGTCGTTCGGGGCCGCGCCGCAACGGCGAAAGCGAGCTTCATGGACGCCGAGGACGGGACCGGTTTCGATATCAACGACACGCCGGAGAAGCGCGCTTTGAAGGCGCGCTTGGGCGAACTGCGCGGAGAGCATCGCGCGCTCGACAGCGCCATCGCGGCGCTGCAGGTCAAGAATGGTGGGGACACGCTGCAGGTGGCGCGCCTGAAGCGGACGAAGCTGGTGCTGAGGGACCAAATCCAATGGATCGAGGACAGACTGACGCCGGACATCATCGCCTGAGCAAATTGATGGCGGGCGCGGCCTTGCTCGCGGCGCTGCCGGGCATGGCGTTTGCCGACCGCCCCGCCGAGGAAAAGGGCGTGCTGTCGCTGGCGGTTGAGAACGACAGCCTCTCCTCCGGCGCCGATCGCAATTACACCTCCGGCATCAAGCTCGCTTACGTCTCTCCCGCTGCGGGCGTGCCCGATTGGTTGCGCGGCGCTGGCGACTTCACGCGTCCGATTTCCGGCGGCGCGCCGGATTTCTGGGGCATGGCGATCGGCCAATCGATCTTCACGCCTGAGGACATCAACACCGTTCCCGCCCCCGCCGCCGAGCACCCTTACGCAGGCTGGCTCTACATGCAGATCATGGTTGGCGTCGAAGACGAAGGGCGCACCGGGCGCGCGCCGCGCTATCTCGACACCTATGAGCTTGAGTTCGGCGTCGTCGGGCCTTCGGCGATGGGCGAGGAGGCCCAGCGCGGCATTCACCAGGCGCTCGGAGCGCCCGACCCGCAAGGCTGGGACAGCCAACTCAATGACGAGTTCGCGTTCGCGGTTTCGTACGACCGCCGCTGGCGGGCGCTGCGTGTGTTCGGCGACTTCCTCGGCGGCATCGAAGGCGATTTGACGCCGAGCGCAGGCGCCACGCTCGGCACTCTGCGCACTGAAGCGCGGATTGGTCTTGCCGTACGCATAGGCCAGCGCATCGACAACGATTACGGCCCCCCGCGGGTGCGCCCATCGCTGGCGGGCGTCGAGCATTTCGAAGGCGGTCCGCTATCGTGGAGCCTGTTTGCCGGCGTGCAGGGGCGCGCGGTGGCGCAAAATCTCTTCCTCGACGGCAACACATTCGAAGACTCAGCCTCCGTGGAACGCACGCCCCTCGTCGGCGATTTCCAGACTGGCTTCACGCTGAGCGCCGGCGATTGGCGCCTTGCCTACACATACGTCTGGCGCACCGAAGAATTCGAAACCCAAGGCGGACGCCAGGATTTCGGCGCGCTGGCGCTGAGCTGGCGGCTCTAACGCTTGCTTGCTTGCTTGGGCTTGCCTTGGCGATGACACACACGCATGGCGAAGCCCTTCGCATTGCTGCGAAGCGTGGGAGCGTGAACTTCGTGTCCGCAAAAAAAGCGGGAGAGCGGGACGCGCCTCGTGCGTGCGCG